>Ga0102934_1003249_pt1 | contig 11117 bp, 5 predicted proteins | sample SalPonR2_A_D1_MG_FD_78175 | JGI IMG/M metagenome (GOLD analysis project Ga0102934, IMG submission 78175) | Salt pond soil microbial communities from South San Francisco under conditions of wetland restoration - Salt Pond MetaG R2_A_D1_MG | ecosystem: Environmental > Aquatic > Marine > Intertidal...
GGAAAAGACCTCTTTGGCAATATCGCGATCAGCCGCCTCGTCGTGGACGGAACGGGTGATCAGGTCAAACGGCAGGGCGTTTTCGGAGACATTGTCATAGGTATCGACAATGAAATTGTCCGGATTTTCCGCAAAACTGTAGATGGAGAACCGCTCCACCAGCTCCATCACGGCACTGGCTTCAGCCTGGGCCGGCGTGGCCCCTTTTCCCATCTGTTTGGCGGTGCCGGTCAGCCGGGCCGCATCCGCGCCGCAGACACTGAAAAATACCGGAATATCCAGGCGGCCGTTGTCGATCCGCACGGTTTCCGCCAGGATATCAAGGTCTAGTTGACTGAATTTTTCCTTCACCCGGCGGACGGTTTCCGCCGGCGGCATGGATTTATCCTGGTCTTCTGTGGATTGTTTGTATGCGTCTTTTAGGGTAAATAAATGTTTATGCAATGGGTATGTAATCCTCCTGGCGCTGAGCCGCATATTTCTCTTTAGAAGTATTACGCCCGGGCCATTGCCCGGGACCGAGCGTAAAAGTAATTTTAAAGGCACTAAGGCACTGAGGCGCGTTTTTCAACCTCTAAACCGTGAGCTTTGCCACGCTTCCCTTTTGGAAAACGTCACCACCTACATTTCCTTTTGAAAAAGGCCACCACCTGAGCCCCCCCTCTGCAAGAGGCCACCACCTAAGCCCCCCTTTGAAAAGGGGGGATTGGGGGGATTTATAACGTACTATGATGAAAAATCCCCATAAATCAAAATTTGCCAAAGGGAAACTTAAAGGAACTGCCTTTTTTTATAAGCCTTTTCCAAGGTCAAAGGCACTGATTCTTTTAAACCGTGAACTCGAAACATTTGGCGGATGCGCTGTCGCTTATCCGCCCTACTGATTCGTGCGCGTTCTCGTAATCGGCTTTAAATTTTTTCGAGTACGATTACGAGTACGAGAACCGTCCTGATGGCGCGGGACTGAGTACGATCAATTTAAATATGAAATCTTTTCACCCCCCCTTCTTATCCGACAGCATCTCCATAAACGCATCCACCCGGGTCTGGAACTGGGCCATGGAGAAATTGCGGTCATCCATGTGGTCCGCGTCAATAATGACTGAAGGGATACCGAGCTCTGTTTCCAGGGCCTCCTTGATCTCCATCTGTCCCAGGGTAATTGGAAGACAGGACTTGTTGCGGTGGAATATCACCCCGTCAATGGCATATTCCCGGCAGGCGTTTAAGACCATTTCCTTTCGCTTGCTGATCGACACGCAGGAGACCAGCGGATAAGACATGAGGCTTTTTAAGGCAAGCGAGCGGATCGGGTTTTCGGGATCCATCCGGATGGACCAGGCCGCGGAATAGGTTTCGGCGACCACCACGCCGCCGGCCGCTTCAAAATAATTAAAAAGCCCCATATTGTACCATAGGGGAATGTTGTCCCAGAACAAGCGAAGCTTTTCGTTTTCAATCACCCCGCCGCCGGTTTCGGCCTTTTCTTTGACCTCGTCCCGGACCCGGGTCAGGTAATCCACCGCCTTTTGGGTCCCCTGCAGGGTGACCATCACAAACATGATCCCCATTTCGGCAGCGGAAAAGGGCACAGGAATGTAGCGCCGATAGGCCATGATCTCGTCCCACAGGACGCAGGCATGGTCGGACAAGGCCACAATTTCGCATAGCCTGTCCATGTCGAGTTTTTTACCGGTGGTTTCTGTCAGGAAATCGATAAGCCGCCTGCTTTCGGCAATGGCATAATCGATATGGGTCTCGGTAATGTCTTCCACCGCCGCCTGGGGCAAATCGGCCGAAAAAACGGCGGCTTTGGGAAACCGGCGTTCAAGTTCATGAAAGATTTTCATCACCGGCACGCAACCCCCCCCGGGCGTGAGCAGGAAGTCCGGTTCCGGCAGGCCGCCCAGTGGTGTGTTTTCCTCATTCATCAGCCCGTTCACATAGCCGATGATATTTCTTAAATACCCGCAAAGATCCCGGGAATAGCCCATATCCTCGGAGATCTTAAAGTTCTGCGGCGTAAGACCGAATGCCGCGCACACCGGCGACCAGTTTTCCGGAAATACGGGCTGCAGGTCCATGGCATAGCAGAGCTCAATCGCCCCGTTCATGGGGGGCATCCAGCCCACGTGCCGGCCTTCGGCTTTGGCGGTCTGGCAGTTCAGGTAGTATTCGGTGACCACCTGGTTCAATTCCTTCGATGTTTTCAGCCGCTTGTTGGATTTCCGGTCTTCTGTCATGGGATTTACGCCTCAAGCATTTCAAAGAAGCTTTCAAGCCGGGTTTTTGCCTGCCCGCCCGGTTCCCAGGACTCATCCATTTCCAGCAGCAATACCGGGAGTCCCTTTTCTCGGAGAGCCTTTGCCAGGCTTGGGTAATCAGAAAGATGCGGGGTGCAGAATTTCTGAAGGATCAATATCAGGCCCTTTGCTCCGGATTTCTCCATTAAGCCAAGCAGCACCGGGATGCGGTCTTCCGCCCGGGCCCGGGCCGGACATGGCATGCGCTGCATATACCGGTTAATCAGCCGATCCATGGGGGTCTCGCCGAGGGCTGCCGGCGGAACAAGCGGGCGATACCCATTGCAAAGGTCATCCGCAACAATCCGGCCGCCCGCGGATTCAATCATGTCAATGATGCGGGCCTCTTCGACCAGGCTTCCGGAGATCATCACCGGGATGCCGCTGTTTTCATGTGGGTATTTATTTTGTAAATCACCTTCAAGGGCTTTAAGCATATCCAGACAGGTTTCAGGCGGGGTGAGGGCGGCTGCCTCCATAATGACAAGCATTTGACGCGCGGTAAGCGGAGACTTCCTACTAAAACGGCTTTTATATAGATCCAGCAGCCGGTACCTGATCGCCTCATACAGATTAAGTGACGCTTCGAGGCTTGAGTCAGTGAAGCTGCCGCCCGCGGCATTTAACTTTTCAATTAATTCCCCGAGGGCTGATCTAAAAAAGGCCTTGGCCGCCGGGGTGGCGTTATACGGCAGCGGCAGGGTGTGATAAATTTCGCCGCCGATAACGTCTCGCCAGATGTTGATCGCCCCGCAGGCGGCATCACAGGAATAGCCCTGGACAACCCCGGATAAAAAATCATATTCCCGATTCAATGCTTTTTCCAGGGCGCGTTTCATAAAGGGGCAGGTAAAATCCGGCATATGGGTGTATGCTTTTTCAACCGGGCCGGCCCCGCCGGTAATCCGGATCGGGGTAAAGCCGGCAGCGTGCAGCACTTCGATCGGGGTGTAGGTGCAGAAATAGCCGAGTCCGGGCTGGCATTCTTCAGGCAGGCCCGCCCTTTTTAATTGATTAATGGCTGCTTCAAAGGGTTCGGTCAGTTTTTCCGGCATTTTCAGGCGACTTCTCCGGATTTGGACAGTTCGGTGTCCCTCAATTTACGCCGCAGAATTTTACCCACCGCGCTCTTGGGGAGTTCATCAATAAACTCAACCTGTTTTGGGATCTTATAGGGCGCCAGATGCTCTTTACAGTATCGGATCACCTCTTCTTCGGTCAGGTTTTCGCCTTTTTTGGTGACAATAAAGGCTTTAACCGTCTCCCCCCGATACGGATCCGGTATGCCGATGGTGCACGCCTCCAGGATTTTCGGGTGGTCAAAGAGCACGTTATCCAGCTCAATGGGGTAGATGTTATATCCCCCGGCAATGATCATATCCTTTTTCCGGTCCACAATGGTGAGATAGCCGTCTTCGTCAAACCGACCGATGTCGCCGCTGTAAAACCACCCGTCTTTGAGCACCGCCCGGGTTTCTTCAGGCTTTGTATAATATCCCTTCATCACCTGGGGGCCTTTGATGACAATCTCGCCGGCTTCTCCAAGCGGTACTTCCGTCTCCCCGGTTTCCACATCCATCAGCTTGACATCCGTATCCGGGACCGGGCAGCCCACGGTGCCGGGCTTTATCTTGCCGCCCCACGGGGTGACGGTCACGATCGGCGAGTTTTCCGTGGAGCCGTAAACCTCGCACATATCCGCGCCGGTCAATGCCTTTAAATCCCGGATGGTGTCTGCCGCCAGGGGCGCGGCCCCGGAAAAAAATCCCTTGATGGAGGAAAGATCCATTTTGCGGAACTCCGGTTCATCCAGAAGCCCCACAAAAATGGTGGGCACGCCGGGAAGGAAGGTGGGCCTGAATTTTTTGATCATTTTGATGTTGATGGCCGGATCCGGCCGGGGGACCATGATGATTTCATAGGCGCGCCAGAGGCAGTAGTTCTGAACGGCAGTGAAACCGGCGGAATGAAAGATCGGAAAGTTGCCGACCAGCCGCTCCGCGCCGGGTTCTAGCTCCGGAAACCAGGCATCGAACTGCTGCACATTTGAGCTTAAGTTGGCATGGGTAAGCATCACGCCCTTGCTTTTGCCGGTGGTGCCGCCGGTATAGAGCAGCGCCCCCAGCTCGTCCCAATGACTTTGATCCTCTATTGGCGTATCCGGGTAACGGGAGATGACTTTTCGAAAGGCAAATATATCCGACGCCCTGGGCACTTTTCGGTACATCTCGCGTTTGACCCTTGGAAACAATTGTTTCAGGGGAAACGGCAGATAATCATTGATATTGCAGGCAATAATTTTTTCAATCTTTATTTGATTTCTGATTTTTTCAATTCTGGGCAGCAGCAGCGATAACGTAATCAGCAGTTTGGCATCCGAATCATTGAGTTGATAGGCGAGTTCCCGTTCGGTGTACAGGGGATTGTTCTGGACGGCTGCCGCGCCGATCCGGAAGGTAGCATAATTGGCAATCACGACCTGGGGAATGTTGGGCAGGCAGACCGCTACCTTGTCCCCCGGCTTAATGCCGAAGTCGCTCAATGCGCGGGCAAATGCATTCACCAGCCGGTCAAGTTCCGCATACGTGAGGCGTTTGCCCATGTAGTTTAAAGCGGTATGGTTGGGAAATTTTCGGGCGGAGCGGGAAAGTGCGGCGGAAACGGTTCGCTGTTCATAGTCCAGACAGGGCTTAACTCCCGAGGCATAGGACTTATGCCAGAGTTTTTCTTCGGCCATGAGGGGCCTCCAGACGCATGAATGGTTAGTGGACCAGATGCGTTAATAAAAAGTCCGTCTGTTTGTGAACGGCATCCGCAAACGCATCCCCCTTATATAAATCAAAGTCTCGAGAGGATCATTTCACTCACCTTTTCCGCGGAGCGGCCGAAGAGTTCCGGCATGTCGATGAGCTCAAGGAAGCGGTCCTCCCATTGGATGTTGTTTTCCTGGACCAGGTTCTTGATGTGTTCATGCTTACCGCCAAGGGCCTTTACTTTGGTGGGAAGATCCACCTGCGCGCTAAAAGCGATTTCAAGTAGCATGAGGTGCTCAATGGTGTTCGGCCGGTTGGGATCGGTTGAAATGATCGGAATGATCAGAATACTCCGGTCATCCTTGCGGCCTTTGCCCATGTAGACATTGCCCTGCCGGACAATGATTTTTTTGGTGCCCTTAAGCGCCTGGTCGGTTTCAGACCGTGATTGAATATTGCTGGATGAGCCCTCTTTTTTAACAATCTGAATTCGCGTATCGTCAGTGGGCTCGCCCAGCAGGTTGATGCCGGATACCTGGTAAAGGGTCAGCCCCCTGATATCCTCGATGATCCGCTGCAGGTTGCGCAGCACCATGATGTTTGAGATGGATAGCTGGGCAATGCCGAAGCCATGAGCGCTTAATAGATCAAACAGCAGCCCCTCGGCTTTTTCCTCGATCCGGCTGGTTCCCACGGTCACGGTTTTTGCCTGGTGCTTGATGGCATCCACCGGCCGGGCCAGGCAGTTGATGGCCTCGCCCAGTGATTCAAAGAGTTTTTCAAACATGTTTTTGGCCGTGCCTTTCACCCCGAAATCGATTTCAAAATCAGAGAGCGGCAGGCGGCCGGCCAGATATTTAAGCAGAAGGGTCAGGTTGGTGGCCCCTTTGATGCCGAGCGGCGACGGCAGCTCATTATTGGCCTGTTTTTTGCGGAACGCGGTATAGAATTGAATGATTTTTTCCCGGAAGCTTTTTTCCAGGGCGATTTCAAAAATATCCATTTCCGCGTCGGTCAGCCGGGTGATGGTTTCCTGCAGATCCTCCCGGAAGTCATAGAGAAAGCGGGAGCCCTCATTAATGCTAAGGGCCGCATAGTATCCCCAGATATGGCCCACCAGGGTGTTTAATATCGGCGCAAAGTGTTCGCTCAAAGACGGCACGTGGATGACATCCGATGCATAGGGGTCGAACCGGTCCTCGTGTTCATCCGCAATGACTATGGGCAGGGCTTTGTGGGATCTGAAGATGGCGGTGTCTTTGATGATATCCCCGATAACGCTCCGGCGCGTGCCGGCCGCGCAGACAAAAATTAGGGGCTCGGAGGATAAATCGATATGTTTTTTATCTTCCACATAGTCGGATGAAATGGTTTTATAGCAGAGTTCGCTCAGCTTAATCCGGATTTCATCCGCCGCGGATTTATTGGGGCCGCTGCCGACGGCCGCCCAATAGGTGCGCTGAACCGCCAGGCGCTGGGCCGAGGATTGGATGCGATCACGGGATGCCAGCACCGTCTCCATTTTTTCCGGAATCTCAAGCATCTGCTTGATCTCCTGGGATATGAACGCATCGTTTCGCCGGTTTGTCAGCTGGGTGAAATACAGGCCCAAAAGGGCGCCGGCAATGATCTGGGAATAAAACGCCTTGGTGGAGGCCACTGACATTTCAATATCCCGGCCGCTGCTCGTATACACCACGCCGTCCACCTTAAAGGTCAAATCCGAATCCCGGCGGTTGACAATCGCAATGGCCCGGGCGCCGAGCTGCTTCATCATGTCCACCGTCCGGTTGGTGTCCGTGGTGGTGCCGGACTGGCTGATGGGGATTAAGAGGGTCTCATGCAGATGGTCGGTTTCGGTTATAAATCCGCTTAACTCCGAGGATTTTAAGGCATCCACATGGATCGTCGGGTTATTCAGATAAAACCGCATGATATCCGCGCACGCCTGGGCGGCCACCCCGGCTGTGCCCTGGCCGATAAATAGAATACGGCGGATGGCATCGGATTTTAGGGCGGAAACCAGTTCATCAGGCACCATGGATTCATCCAGAGTCAGGACATACCGGGTGCCGCCGTCTTCAATAATTTTCCATCGATTCTCAAGGGTTTTCCGAACCGATACCGGGGACTCCGAAATTTCTTTCAGAAAATAATGGTTGAAATGCTGCCGGTCGATGTCCCGGGAGGTGAGCGGGGTTTGGCGGATATCCGCCGGGGTCAGGGCAATCGGCGTACCGTCGTAATACATGGCCTGTAATCCGTCCAGGCCGCCGGCGGATGCCTGATCGATGACAAAAATCTGGCCGTATACCGGATTGCCGTCCGCATCATAACCGGGGGTGCCGCCGTCCAGTTTCACGTAGTCGGCGGTTTCTTCAACCAGGCCGTAGATTTCCGATGAGGGGATGTAGTGGTCCGCTGCCAGGCCGACAAATATGGCTTGGCCGCTGCCTTTTAAAGCCAGGAAGAGTTTGCCGGGTGCCAGGTCCGTGTGCATGGATATCGCGTGTGCCCCCTCAAAATCATTAACCGCCCGGCGGAAGGCGGTTTCAATGGGAAAGCCCCGGGCCAGATAGGATTGTATATGCACCGGGATGACCTTGGTATCACAGCTGATTTCATCAGGAATTTGGATGCCCCGGGCCGCATAGCCGGCTTTAATGGTCTGGTAGTTGTCGATATCGCCGTTTAGGCAGACATGAATGATGCCGGCAGCATCCGGACTTTCAGCCAATGTGCGGTTGTCCACCGGGTGGCAGTTGGCTTCATTGATGGCCCCGACGGACGCCCATCGGGTGTGCGCGGAGACCGTGTGATAGAGAAATGTCTGCTGGATCACCTGCTTTAGAATCGGATCCTCCATTATCTGACGGCGGATAAAGGAAATGTTTTCTCCCAGGCCGCCGATTTCCGCCGCTACCTTGTAGGTAATGGCAAGCGAGACCTGTTTGTCGGGATTTTTCCGGGGGCCCTCATTTATTGAAATAGCCTGGTTGGTCAGTATGTGAAAGCGCTGGCGGTAATCGAAATCCGCCATCAGTCCGGCGGCCTCGAGATGCTGTTTTAAGCCTTCATAAACCTTTGGCGTCATGATAAACAGCAGGGAAATCCCGGCGGAATCCCGGCCCCTGACCTCCAGCCGGTCGATGCTGTTTAATATGGCATTGATATTTTTTAATGTGGTAATGGTTGCTTCCGGGGGCCGGGGGGCGCCTGTCCCATTTAGGGCCGTAATTTTTTCGGTATTGTCGATAAGTTCCGTCTTTAGGCACCAGCCGGCATCTTTTAGCCGTTCAATGCGCCGGGACATGGTTTCGACGACCTCGGGCGAAAGCCGGCCCATCAACCGGCCAAGCCGGCTGCCTTCCGTGTCAATGATGCGGCCGAGCTGTTCGGAAAATCCCTCGAGCTTTGTTTTTTCTTCCGGCTGGGTAAAAATATGGTAGAAGGCCGTCCGGGTTTTAAGCGACCGCACGGCGGCATAGAAATTTTCCATTAATTCCCCGCCGCCCAGGTAATCCGTGCCGATGTCCGGTTGGGCCGCTTCATCAAGGGCATTCGAGGCGTCGGCAATCTGCTGGATCATTTCGCCCACCGGCGGCATGGCATAATCCGTAGGCTGGCCCTCATTCGTTTTTACCGCCACGATTCCGGTGATGCCGCACTGGCAGGTATTTGCCGAAAAGGGGAATAAAATAATCGTATTGGCGGGCACGGAATGAATATGTTTTCCAATGGTGATTCTAACTCTTGCCAAAAAGGAAAAAACGCCGGCAATCAGCTGAAGAATGTTTCTCATTGTTTTCATATTAAACATTTGAATCGGTTTCGGGGTTGCTAAAATATTCCTGAAACGCCAGTTTCGCGTAGCTGGCTGCCCGGGTGCCGATGTATTCCTTGTGCGCCACAAAGGCGGCGACTGCCAGTTTTTTCCCGCCGTCCGTTTCTTCGGCAAACCCGGCGAACCAGTCGTATTTGATGTGCAGGGGGTTGTTGTTGATGGACCCGGTTTTGCCCCCGATATCGAGACGGGAAAGGATGTCATCCCGTCTGGTGGATCGGAAAGCGCTTCGGGCGGTGCCCCCGGAAATGGTGGCATTCATCAGTTTTTTTAATCGATTCGCCGTATCTGCTGAAACCGCCTGGTTCAGGATGTGGCGCTGGCTTTTATAGACCAGCTGGTTGTCCTCGCGCACGGTTTGGATGAGGGTGGGGGCCATGAGCCTGCCGTCGTTTAAGACCCCGGATACCAAAAGCGCCGCATGCAGCGGAGAAATCAGGGTCTGCCGGTTAAACCCGCAGGCGATTTCAGCCCAGTTATAGGGTTCATCCTTAATAATGAGCGGGCTTTGGTGCAGCGGCAGGTCAAAGTCGATCTGTCTGTTGAACCCGAATGCCTTTGCGTATTTTTCAAGTCCGGATTTTTTCAGGTGGTGGATGCCGATTTTGCCGAATACCGGGTTAATGGAGTCGGCAAAGGATTCCTCAAACGTCATATGGTTGGTGTAGCGGTTGTCGCGATTTTTAAGCTGGGATTTGTAAAGGGTGTATTTTCTGCCGTTAAAGGAGACGGGGGTGGTGCGGCGGAACCCGTATTCTTCAATTGCGGCTGCGGCGGTGACGATTTTAATCAGGCTGGCTGCCGGAAAATCCGGCCGGGTACAGACATTTGAATCCGCGCCGGTTTTATCGAAGCTGACCATGGCGATGATTTTTCCGGTCTCCGGCTCAATGGCCACAAAACCGAAATACTTGGCATATTTGCGGTCAATGTTGTCCGTAATGACCTGCTGCAGAGAGGGCATAATGCTGGTGGCGATCCGGTATTTGCGCGTCCCGGCATTTAGATGAAATGTTTCGCGGGTGATGTCGGTCAGTTGCGTATTGGCTAGGAGTTTTGGAAGAATCTTTCGATCCAGGGGCTGGACGGAAGCTGTTTCCAATTCAGCCTGTGCGGGCTGCGGCTTCAAAAATGCCCAGTCATATAGCCAAAACGCGCCTTTGGTCAGCCCAATGAGCACAACCAGGGCCATAAGATAAATCGGCAGCCGGCGGATGGCCTTTTCCTGGGCGGATTGCTTGCGCAGTTTGACCTGGTAGTTTCGCCAGCGATGGGTGGGGGCATAAATACGGGTATTGAGTTTTGAGCGTTTAAACATTGAATTCTATATTTGCTTACCGATGTTCTCGGCGAAAAGTTATTTGACGGCCCAAATGGTTCGATTTTTCGGGCAAAGCCCCGACCTTTCAGTTTTTCCTAATTTACCGGCAACCCAAACGCCTGTCAAACCGTTTTTATCCGCCTTACGGGGATAGGGAGAGTAAATAGGATCGCAGGTTCATCTTTTTCTTCTTAAGCCCCAGTTTGTTCCGGATATTGTTTCGATGGAATTCAATCGCCCGATCCGAGAGGTTCAGCAGTTCAGAGATTTCTTTGGTGGTTTTTCCGGCTTTTACCAGATCGGCCACCTGGATCTGCATCGGGGTCAACTGCTGGTACTGGGAGGAGAGCTTTTTCATATAGGGAGAGACCATGTCCTGCGCATTATTTTCGAGGATTTCCAGGTATGTCTGCTGGGAGGAGGAAATAGGGGTGTTTTTCAGTTTTTCAATATACGGCAGAATAAGCGATTTAACATTGGCCATCACCTTTTCCTCCAGATCCGCTTTATCCTTATCCCGCTGTTTTAATAAAATTTTTAACGCCGTGTTGGTTTCCTGAAGATTCAGGGACTGATCCCGGAGGTGCTCCTCAGTCTCCCGCAGCGAGGTCTCAATTTTTTTTCTTTCCTCGATTTCCTTGAGCAGCCTTTCATTGGCGGTGACAAGTTCCTGGGTGCGTTCGGCCACACGGATTTCAAGCTCTTCATTGGCCTCGGCCAGGGCGGTTTCAGCGTTTTTTCGGTCCGTGATATCGACAAATGCGCCCATCATGCAGACCGGGGTGCCATCGGTATCCGTCACCAGGTTGGCGGAGAGCAGCACGGTCATCGGCGTGCCGTCTTTCTTGACCCCTTCGATTTCTCCATACCACCGGCCCTCCTGAAGAATGACGGAC
>Ga0102934_1003251_pt1 | contig 11110 bp, 9 predicted proteins | sample SalPonR2_A_D1_MG_FD_78175 | JGI IMG/M metagenome (GOLD analysis project Ga0102934, IMG submission 78175) | Salt pond soil microbial communities from South San Francisco under conditions of wetland restoration - Salt Pond MetaG R2_A_D1_MG | ecosystem: Environmental > Aquatic > Marine > Intertidal...
GGTTACGGGTATAACCGTCGTTGATAACAATATATACATCCGGGGTTTGGGCGAACGTTATGCTGCGGTTATGCTGGCTGATTCAGCTATTCCATCTCCTGATCCGGATAAACGGGTAGTACCGCTTGATATTTTCCCGGTCAGCCTGCTGGATAACCTTACCATTTTAAAAACCTTTGCGCCGCAAATGCCGGGAGAGTTCTGCGGCGGCATAATCAAGATCTCTCCCAGAGACTATCCGGAAGAAAATTTTTTTAAAATTTCTGTTGGCACTGGTATGGATCTGGATGTAATTCCTTTTCATAACAGCTACTGGACCTATAAAGGGGGACAGTTTGACTGGCTGGGATATGATGACGGCACACGCACCCTGCCTGGCGCCGTACCTGACAATATTGCCAACATTGCCAATCAAACAGAGAATAAGATGGAAGCAATTGGTGAATCATTTCCCTATATCCTTACACCTTACAAGAAAAAAGCTTTTTTACCGCATAAAATCAGTATCTCATTTGGCGATTCCCGGCTCACTCCGGGGAAGGCCAGGATAGGTTATCTGGTCTCTGCAATGTATAAAGGCAGTGTTGATGAAAAAGCCAAAGCCAGTATCAACCGTACTTATGACGGCGACCTGCAAAAGGAATACAGCAATGTTAATTCAGCACGGAAAGTTAAAATCGGCCTGCTCGGTTCCCTGGGTGTTATCCCTTTACCGGCCCATAAATTTCGGTTTACTTCGTTTTATTCCCACAATCATAAAGATAATACCATTGTCGAAATCGGGCAAACCGGCCTGGAAACCAGGGTTTATAAGAAATATATCCTGAATTTTGAGAATAATGATCTCTTCTTCACCCAGCTGACCGGAACGCATTTCTTAAAAAAATTAAACAACATTATTGTAAAATGGAACGGCTCTTTTGGCCGGGCAAAACACAGCGAGCCGGATAAGCGCTCCACTGAGCTGCGTACCGAGATGGGAGATGACGACCCTGAAAGTGACGGCTATTTTCTGCAGTATTTTCACCGTATATTCCGGGAGTTTCTGGAACATAAGGAAAACAGCCTGGGTTTTAATACCGAAATCCAGATTCCATATAAACAATGGCAGGGATTAAACTCCCGTTTATACAGCGGTGCTGATCTCAGTATTAAAAAGCGGGATACCAAAGAGCGTATTTTCCAGTATGAAGACGGTGATATTTACTGTGACAAAGATCATGGCGAGCCGATTGAGGATTATCTAAATGATGAAAATATGGTCGGCTTTGCTTCAACTCCCGATGAAATAGACCTGCATGAAGTGACGGATTCCAGCAGTTATATCGGTAAATTGAAGATTTTAGCTTTTTATCTTAAAACCGATCTGCCCTTAATGCGGCGTTTGCAGTTTTCCGGGGGAATTCGTTACGAAAATTCACTAATGGAGATGTATGATAATAATATATGGGAAAATGATATAGTCCTGATCCGTGATGACGCTTTAACCAGGCATAATTTTCTGCCCAGTGCCAATTTTATCTTTTCGCCGCATCATAATATTAATCTTCGTCTCTCTTACAGTAAATCAATTGCCAGGCCTGATTTCAGGGAAGCTGTCGCCATTTCATATAATCTTAATGAAGGCGGCAAACAGGTTTTCGGCAATGATGATCTGAAACAGGTGGATATACATAGCGCAGATATCCGTTTTGAACTCTATCCTTCAGAGCTGGAGATCTTTTCCGTGTCAGCGTTTTATAAATATATTCAAAAACCGATAGAATTGCTGGAACTGTTTACTTCCAATCCGGATGAAATGAAATACAAATACCGTAACGGTGAATTTGCCCACAATCTGGGTATGGAGATAGAGATTAAAAAAAATTTCGGTTTCCTTAACAGATTTTTCAAAGATTTTTATATAAGCGGTAACTTTGCCTATATCTATTCCCAAATTAAAGTAAAAGACCGCCCTGCTTCCGTATATGCCCAGAAAAAACGTCCTATGCAGGGACAGTCACCCTATGTAGTTAATGCTACCATAGGATACCAGAATAAAAATATTGGCATTACATCAACTTTACTGTTAAATATGGTAGGCAAACGTATAGCTGCTGTTACTATCATCCCCGGTGGGTATGAAAAAGAAGTAGGAGACGTGTATGAAAAACCGGCTCCGGAACTTGATTTTGTTTTCAAAAAAACATTCAGCCAAAAAGGATCATTAAAATTTTCCTTTAAAAATATACTGGATAAGGAATATAAAATAATCCGGGATGAAAAAATTTTTGGACGGCAGAAAAAAGGAAGGAGTATAAACCTAAGTTATTCTTTAAAAATTCAGAATTAACCGTTTATTGATAAAAACTTAACATGGTTTTAATATTCCTATATTAGGATACAGTTAAAATTTATATTTAAGAAGGAGAAAAAATGAAAAATAAATTTTTAAAAAATATTTTAAAAACGCTAATGATAGCTGTTATGGCAATGATTGTCTCCTGCGGTGATGATGATAATGGTGGTAATGAGCCAGTAAGTCTAATTACTGAAGTAACATCACCCTCTACTCTCGCTGCAGGCGATACACTGGGCTCATCCAAGCCGGCAACTATCTACAAGGCTGATGTATCAGTAACCGGCGACGTAACGCTTGCCGGCAAGATATACATTGACGACGGAGCTACCCTGTCTATTGATCCCGGTGTTACTCTTACAGCTGCTTCTACTGACGGTGATCTTGATGTTCTGATTATCAAACAGGGAGGCCAGATTGATGCACAGGGCACAGCTGCTGACCCGATTGTATTTACCAGCGGCGGAACCGTAGGCCAGCGCAGTCCCCAGGACTGGGGCGGCATCCAGATTCTGGGCTATGCTCCAGGCAAAGGCGGCGCCACCGGATCTACAGCAGAAGGGCTGGGCGATACACATGGCATAGCAGGCGGTACTGATGATGCAGACAGCAGCGGCACCATGCGCTATGTTATTATTCAGTTTGCCGGTAAAATCTATAATGAAAACAACGAGTTAAACGGTCTCGGCTTGTTTGGTGTAGGCTCCGGTACAACTATTGATTTTGTACAGACACACCGCTGTTCCGACGATGGTTTTGAACCTTTCGGCGGCTCAGTTGCACTTAAAAATGTGGTTGGTTCAGCCAACGAAGACGATCAGCTTGACTGCGCCGGACCCTGGCTGGGTTATGTCTCCAATGCTCTGGCTATATGCTGTAATGACGGCGGATCAGCTGTAGAGTATGACGGTGATGAAGGTGAAACCGGGACCGGTACTTCCCAGACAGGTGTAACCAACCTGGTTATCTCCTCTCATTCTGCGGGTGATTATGCTACTTTATGGCGTGAAGATGGTGTTTTCAATGTAAACGGCGGCACCTGGTATGTTACCAATTCCCATTCCGTTATCCACATGCAGAATGATGACAGCGACGGTATTGGCGCTTCTCTGGATTTACGGGACGTTACTGTTTACTATACTGCGGAAAACACTTTTTCTATTTCCAGTAACGGTAATACCCTTACTTACAGCGGTACAACTTCTTCCAACGAAGGAGCTTTGCCGGCTGATACAGCCTGGGAGACCGCTGCTGATCTGGCCGCAGCTGCTGTAGCCGGAACCAGTATCGGAGCTATAGACGCCGGATTTGACATTAGCTGGTGCCTGTGGCCTGCTGATTAATATATAAAATTATATTATAACCCGACACAGTCCGGCGGATACAGGACGCCGGGCTGTGTCAATATTATTAAAGGAGAAACAGGGTTAATGATTCAAGTAAAAAAAAGTCTTACTTTATTAGTAATCTCCTTACTGTTGGTAACAACTGTAAACTGCAGCAGGCAAACAGACAAAAATTTACGATCCCTGGCAGAAAAAACCATCAGTTTACTTAATAGCGGCAATAAAAAAGACCTGCTCCATTCCATGTATCCCAAAAATAAATATATAACCAATATATTCCCCCATAGTCCTGAAGGACGTACCGGCGGCATTGATGGTGCAGAGTATTTTGATAATTTTATTCATCTTGTCCGTTTAAAACGAATCAATAGTCATATACGAAAATATAAAGGTAAAATAAAACAGTTATTCTCGGTCGGCAAACCTGAAAAAAGTTTCAAGTATGCCAATGGTTATATTATGCACTGCAAAATTCCGCTTCAAATGGAAATAAAAACAAAAAATGGTTTAAAAAAAATAACCAACAATAGTATTCTGGGGCTTGTTATTGAAAAAGACAGCCAATATCATTTACTAAAAAATGATGAAATAAAAAATTAATAGAAATTATATATGCCTCGCCGTAAAATCGCATCCAGTCCTGAAGACAGTTCCGAGATAAACGTATCTCCGCTTCTGGACATGGTTTTTATACTTCTCATATTTTTTGTGGTGACTACGACATTCACCAGAGAGACAGGTGTGGAAGTCAATAAACCCAAAGCCTCTTCAGCCATGCAGATTAAAGATAAAACTATTAAAATGGCTGTTACCCGGGAAGGTACTATTCATATTCATGAGAAACAGGTAACTCTGCAGGAACTGGAAAAAATTCTGGAACGGGAAAGAGCCCGCACCCCCGGCGTCCGCGGCATTATTATAGCGGATGAAAAATCAGAGACCGGAATGGTAATGCGCGTACTTGATAAATGTAATAACGCCGGGCTTAAAAAAACTTCGGTGGCTGCTTTAAATGAGTAATAAAAATAAACTAAACAAGTTTATTACTAATATAATTAATAATATAATTTCCCGGTTTGCAAATTTTACTTTTCATATATTTAAAAAAAATTTGCTTATCTTCATAGCTGCCTTTATCCTTAACTTCTGTATTTTTTACGCTATCCCCATTATTTCCTATTTTAAAGGCATAACCAGTCTTGGTAAAAAGAAGGCAGCTGCTCCGGAAATAAAAATTATGGAATTCCGCAGCAAACCTAAAAAGAAAAAAAAACGCAAACTGAAAGTAAAAAAAGCAAGACCGCGTAAAAATAAAACCCGGCGGCATAAAAGCCGCTGGAAAGTAAAACTGGGCAGCGGCGGTCAGGGAGTCGGTATACAGGCCGGCGAGATGAAAAACATTGTTTTTAAAGCCAATGAAGTAGATAAGGAAGCCCGGTTTATCTCCGGCCCCAGTCCTGATTATCCTGCCGAGGCCGAGGATGCAGGTATTACCGGTATAGTGGACCTGCTGCTGGTAATAGACGAAAACGGCAATGTTACCAGTGTGCAGGCTGTTAAAGAAGAGCCGCAGGGTTTCGGCTTTGCCGATGCTGCTGTTAATGCAGCACGCGGATGGCGTTTCCGGCCTGCGGAAAAAAATAATATTCCTGTTAAAATGGAATACCTGCGTAAAGTAGAGTTTAAGTAAAATAAAACCATGAAAAAAATAATAATTCTGATTTTATGGCTGACAAACATGCCGGTCTGCGGGCAGCAATGGCTTGACCACGGCGACAAGGCGCTGGGGGCCGGCAAGTATGACCAGGCGGTAACTTTTTATAATAAAGCCCAAAGAAACGGCGCTAACCGGGCTGTTGTTTACTTTAAGCTGGGGAATGTTTATTACCGCAAAAACTATATTGCCCTGGCAATAGATTATTTTAAAAAAACAGTCAAGCTGGCGCCGCGTTTTAAAAACGCCTACCATAACATAGCAATTATTTGTTATAAAATGGAAGACTATTGCCGTGCTAAAAATATTTTACTTGATTATCTTGATATTATACCTGATGATGCCCCAACCCTGCTTTTACTGGGTTCTGTATATAAAACTCTGCGTGATTTTACCCTGGCCGAAAAATATCTGCGTAAAGCTGTCAAAGCTGATCCGGATAACGAGGAAGCTTATGCAGAGCTGGCTTTTATATACAATGATCTCGGCGACCTGGAAACTGCGCTTAACTATATAAAAAAGGGCATTACTTCGATACCTGATTCATTAACTTTACGGGAAACTTATGCGCAGATGCTTAAAATACAAGGAAAATATAAACAGGCAGTCAATAATTATGAAATTATCCTGAATCAGTTTAAAAATATATCCCGTCAGGAGCGGTATTATTATACCTGTGAAATGTGCAATGCTTTTATAGATGCAGGACTGACTAATCTGGCCTGTAACCGCTTAAAAAAAATAATACGTTTTATGCCGCGGGAAAAAAGAGCCTTTGCCATTCTTAAGTATCTCTATCTTACCTCAGGTAAAATTGCAGACGGCCTTAACTTTTTCAGCAGCGTATATTCCCTGAATAAAAAACAGAGTTATCTGGCCATTAAAGATCTTTTTGCCTTGGCTTATAACGAAAATAATAAAAGCGCCTTACAGCTGTTCACTGATTTTTATGAAAAATACCGGCTTACTGATCAATTATATGTATTTATAAAAGAAGATTTATATTAAGGAGAAAAAAATGGATCAAAAAAAAATTATTACTGCATTACTGACTTTTGTTATAGTTTTATTTGCAGAATCGCTCGAAGAAACAAAGGTTAAACTGCAGGATAATATTGACGAATTAAAAAGTAAAATTAAAGAAGAAGCTAAATATTTCGCACGTTTTAAAATGGATAAAAGTAAAATTATCAGACAGAAAAAAGAGGAAGTAAAAACGATAACCGCTGACAACGCTGACCTGAAACAACGTATTGCTGCTATAAAAAATCAAATAAAAGAGTATGAATACAGAATAAACGCTGTTAAAAAAGAAAATACACAAATAAACACGATGATCAAAAAAATTTGTCAGACTCTCAAACAAAAAATTACTCATTCCATACCCTATGCGAAACAAAAACGCAGGGGAGTACTTGACGCTATTATAATGGATATTGAAAGCCAAAAAAGCCAGGCAGTTGAAAGTTTTACCCGGTTAATGGCTTTTTTACAAAACGAGGAAATGCTGGCCTATGACAGCCAGGTGTTTGAAAAAGTGGTAAAAATAAACGGAAAAAATAAAAACTCTACTGTAATACGCATAGGACGTGTGTTTTTTGCGTGTGATACCGGTAAAGAAGTCTATCTTTATAAAAAAGAAAACAACCGTTATATTCTGGATCCGCGTCCTATTTCAGTATTAACCAAACGCGATATTCGTCTGGCCATTAAAATAATCCAGGGTAAAAAACCACCTGATTTGGTAAAACTGCCTTTTCCCTCGGATAACGTAATCGAAAAAAACTGACAGGGAATTAAAATGCGTAAAATAATACTTTTTTTTATAATTATCTGCCTTAGTTTTCTCTCTGCAACCAGGCTGGAAGATGAAATCAAAAAACTGAAAAAAATAGCCAATGCTCTGGACAAACAATACTGGCAGAAAAAACAGAAACATCTGCGTGAACGGGAAAAAATTGAAGATAATATTAAAAATTTATCAGAACAGATAAAGCTCAAATATAATAAAAAAAACAATTATACAGAAGAGCTCTATCTTTTAAAAGAAAATCTGTCCAAGATCAAAAATGAATACGAATTGCTCAAAAATGAAAAAACCGATTTTCATAATAAAGTAAAAGCAGCAGTTAATCATGCCGGTGAAAAACTTAAAATGGGTTTCCCGTTAATGCTTAACCGTAAAATTCCCGAGATAAATAAAATGCGCCAAAACGCGGAAAAATTTAATACCAAAACCTTAATCCGCAACCTGGTAAATTATAAAAACAATCTGATTCATAACGGCGAAGAGATAGAAATCGGTCATGCTGAGTATATAAATGCAGCAAATAACGAACGCATAAACAGCACTTATCTGCGCATCGGCTTTATACATCAAAGTTATACATCTGATCAACAAACCGGTATTCTGCTGCGTAAAAGCGGACTCAAAGGCATACATTATGAATGGGAGAACAACATTCCGGAAAACACCAAAGACCGGCTGGCAGAATCAATCTATGACTGTATCAGTAAAAAAGGCAACAATGACCGCTTCGGGGCCTATATTGATGTTGCGCAGAGCGGCCCCAAGATGCAGACTTTCATTGACAGCGGTACTGCCGGTATCTGGCAGGCAGTATTAAAATTTTTCCGGGACGGAGGCGTACTGATGTATCCGCTGGCACTTGTCTTTTTACTCGCTCTGGTGTTAATTATAGAAAGAACATTATTTTATCATCGCAACTCGCCCAGACGGCTTTCCTATCTCCATGATGTTATTAACTATATTAAAAAAAAGGATTTTTATTCAGCCCGGGAAACTGTAAGCAAGCATTATAATTTTTTACAAAAAATTTTTAATCCCCTGATTAAAAACAGAAATAAATTCACCCGTGACCAGGCTGAAAGAATTATTGATGAAAAACTGCTGCAGGTTACGCCCGCATTTGAAAAAAAACTGGCCACTATTGCTGTTTTAGCAGCTGTAGCCCCATTACTGGGGCTATTGGGGACTGTAAGCGGTATGATACAGCTTTTTGATGTTATTACTATCTACGGCACTTCCAATCCCAAAATCCTGGCCGGCGGTATTTCAGTGGCCCTGGTAACTACCCAGGCCGGGCTGGGCCTGGCTATCCCTATTACCCTTTTACACCACGTACTGGTACGTACCAAAAACAACATTTTAAATCATCTGGAAAATATTTCCATTGAAACACTTACTGAACTATACCCTGACGAGACTCCATCCAGTGACAAGCAAACCGGAGAAGAGGATTAATGTTTGAATTTATTCTGGATGTCTCGCTTAAAACCGGTTTCATTATAATCCCCCTGTTCCTTATGGGGTTGTGGGGCTGGTTTATTCTTTTAAAAACCTATACCTTTTTAAAAATACAGGAGAAGCCGGCCACCATCATAAAATGGGATAAATTTGTTTTAGCATTGGAAACTGAAAATCTGGCGAAATTAAAAAAAAAATTTACCCTCTACCAGGATTGCGCTTATGCTGAATTTATTTTAATGATACTCAACAATCTGCATACATCGGAACGTCATTTACAAACTCTGCATAACGGTTTTATGATAAAAAAAATAAACAAACATCTCCAGAATTTAAAAACTGTTAAAATATTCGCTGCCACAGCACCACTGCTTGGTTTACTGGGCACTGTAATCGGCATGATACATACCTTTAATATTATTTCTCTTTACGGTAACGCCAATCCTGTACTTATGGCTGACGGTATTTCAGAAGCGCTTTTAACCACCCAGTCCGGACTGATAGTAGCCTTCCCCCTGCTCTTTATGTACGTGATTTTCAATAATAAACTGAAAAGACTTAACAATGCTATGAATGATGTTGTCACCGAAATAAATCACAGCCGGAAATTGGATTAATTATTTTAAATTTAACGGCAACCTTATAATAAAAGCTGTCCCCTCGCCGGCATTGCTTTCGCACCTGATACTGCCCTGATGCAGGTTAATGATATGTTTAACAATAGAAAGGCCCAGTCCGGTGCCGCCCAGCTTGCGTGATCTGGCTTTATCAACCACATAAAACCGCTCAAAAATTCTGGACTGATCTTTAGCCGGAATACCAATACCGTTATCTTTTACCACAATCTCGGTTGCCTCTCTGTCCTGAACCACGCTTATCCGGATCATACCGCCTTCAGTATATTTAAGCGCATTATCAATAAGATTAATAAAAAGCTCCTCTATTTTTAAATAATCACCATACACAGGTTTAAGCTTATCATTAATATTAATCTTTAAAGCAACCCTGTTGCTCTTGATTTTATCAGCAAACAGATACTTAACATTACCCAGTAACTCTTTAAGATCGATTTTTTCCCGCTCAAGCCTGAAATTTTTATCTTCCAAAGTTGATAGTTTTAAAAGATCATTGATAATGTTAATGATCCGGTCTGTATTACGCATCAGAATATTAAAATATTTTTCACTGTTTTGCGGATTATCTTTTATAAATTCCAGATAGCCTTTTAAAGAGGTAAGCGGTGTTTTCAGTTCATGTGAAGCATTGGCGATAAAATCCTTTTTCAAAATTTGATGTTTTTTCATCTCAGATATATTATGAAAAATAATTATATACTGATCAAGCGCTTCCATTAAGCTGGCGCTGACCAGATAATAATTATTGTTTAATTCAAGTTCACGAACTAAATGTTTTTTCTCTTTAAAAAGACTGTTTATATATTCAAAAAAATCCGGTTCCCGTATTATATCCCAGTAATACCTGCCGACAGCATTATCAGCTGCAAAATATTCCAAAAAAGATTTGTTGCATTCCTTTACTTTATTATCCTTTCCGATTACCAGTAATATTTCACTGATGGAGTTGATTATCAGGGACAGTTCCTCCTTTTTCAGGCGCAGCTCTGTAAAAAGCCGGTCTATTTTCTCAGTCATATTATTAAAATTATTAGCCAGTTCTTCAAGCGAATCATTACGGTCAATATAAATCCTGGTTTTAAAGTTTCCACCGGCAATTTTTTGCGAAGCGTCCACCAGTTTCTGAATAGGCTTGGCGATATTTCGCGAAAAAAAGAAAGAAAGAACGACTATTAAAATAACAATAACCAATAAAACCTGTAAAATTCTGATTAACATATCAACCAATAATAAATCAATTTTATCAATAAACTGACTAACACGTAAAACATGCCCACCCTGTATCTGATTTCTAACCGGCACAGCTATATAAAGCATGTTTTTTTCCAGAGTAGAACTGTAGCGCAGAGACCGGCCCGTATGATTACTGTAGGCACTTTTTATTTCCGGCCGGTTTTTATGATTTTCCATATTGTGCGGATCTTCTTCCGAGTCTGCTATAACAGTACCATTCTGCGTGATAACAGTAAAACGTATTTTTGTATTACGGCCGGCCTTGGTTATATATTTTTGTATTTCAGTTCTGTCTTTGCCAAGCAGCTGCCGGCTTAAATCCGGCTTAACCGCCTGCGCTATTTTAAATAGATGATCAGCTGTAGTATCTATGTAAGACTGTTGAATTAAATGTCCGGCAAAAATAAAAATAAGAACTAACAGTAAAATAATAACCAGTAAATGATTTAGAAAAAGACGGGTGAAAATATTTAAGTTAATTTTCATTAATTATTCAAGCCGGTAACCAACCCCGCGCATATTTTTAATAAATGTACCGGCTTCGCCAAGTTTATCCCGCATATTTTTTATATGCAC
>Ga0102934_1003252_pt1 | contig 11110 bp, 11 predicted proteins | sample SalPonR2_A_D1_MG_FD_78175 | JGI IMG/M metagenome (GOLD analysis project Ga0102934, IMG submission 78175) | Salt pond soil microbial communities from South San Francisco under conditions of wetland restoration - Salt Pond MetaG R2_A_D1_MG | ecosystem: Environmental > Aquatic > Marine > Intertidal...
AATCAATATGAGGAGCGAAAGCTGTCCCCTGGGGTTCCTCTGTCTCCTCTTGAGCAACCGTAATATTAAAGGCCATTATAAAGATGGCCAATATGGATAATATTTTTAAAGGTGTATTTTTAATTCCTACTCCTGTTATTTAAAAAAATACTCCCTGTTATTCTCGTAGAATTACATTTACTTTTAAATATTGCTGGGTATTTATCCCGCATAGTTAACATTAGAAACTAAAAAATAGACAAGCCTAGATTGTCAAAGGCAATTGCCCACTTAAATGATTAATAACTCAGATTAATTGTATGTTTATAAAATAGATGTAACAGTGTTATGTGAGGTTGTCCTCAATATTTTTTAGATGTTTATTTTTCAGTATCTCATGTAAATTTTTAAACGCTTTTCCCCGATGGCTAATTTCATTTTTTTCATCTTTATCCATTTCTGCAAATGTTTTATCCCATTCCTCAATATAAAAAACAGGATCATAGCCAAAGCCCTTATCCCCGCGCCTTGCAGTGATAATTTTTCCTTCTACTTTACCTTCGGCGTGAACAATATTTTCACCATTATAAAAAACACAAACAGTTCGGAATCGGGCTGTACGTTTTGGAGTGGGAATACCACTCATCTCACGTAAAAGTTTATCAACATTATCACTGTAAGTAGCATTTTCTCCAGCATAACGAGCTGAATAAACACCAGGTCGTCCATCTAAAGCATCAACTTCAAGTCCTGTATCATCAGAAATTGCAGGCAGGCCGGTGAATTCCGAAATTTCCTTCGCTTTCTTTAATGCATTCTCAAATAGATTGTTCCCGTCTTCAATGACCTCAGGACAATCAGAAAAATCATCAAGAGTAAGGAACATGAAATCAGATTCCTCAAAAATATCATTGATCTCAGCGATTTTGTCCTTATTTCCTGATGCGATTACAATTTTCATAGAACCTCAAATTGTCATTTTCAACACCTGTCAGGGTCTGTTAGGTTATTTAAAATTTTGTATAAAATCAAGACCCACAACAGGTATTATCTATTTTTCTTAATCATTTAATTTTTCGGTAATTATCTTCTTAATTTTAGCTAATTTTTCATCATTGTAGCCAATTTCCTGAAAAATGATCTTACCTTGCTGATCAATGATTATATTTCTGGGAATATATTTACTGGCAAAATGGGAGTAGATTTCACGTTCTGGGTCAGGGACAATCGGTACAGTCAGATTTTTATCTTTGACTAATTTTTTCAACTCCTTTGCTGAATGTTCGCGACCGACACAAAAAACTTGTAAACCATCATCTTGATATTCTTGCCAAATCTCCTTTTCCAGCCTAGGCATTTCTTGCATACAGGGATTACACCAGGTGGCAAAAAAGTTGATAAGAATCAATTCGCCCTTTAGATCAGCCATACTTAAACTTTTACTGGAAAGAGGATCCATAGAAAACTGAGGTGCTTTTTGACCGATTTCAGTGCGGGTGCCCATGGTGTCAACTGCTGTTTCAGCGCCAATTGCGAGCGCCAGGACTAGGACAATTATCAAGAAAATTTTGTATTTCATTCTCTCTCCTATAATATGGAAAACAGGGCAACATAAAAGCTGCCCTGTAAATTTAAGCAAGCTGTATTAGCCAACTAAGAAATTTTTATTGTAAATCTATCAAATTTTATTTTTTACAGTGCTGTCATGCAGAAGACCATGACAAAAAGAGCGACTGTTTCGACAATACCGACGACCATGATATAATTACCAAAACCTTTTCCAGTTTCAGCCAAAGCGTCAGATGCTCTCGCTCCTGCTTTACCCTGCATAAATGCGGAGAAAGCCATTGCAAGACCAGCAATAGCGCCAAATAATATTTGGTAACCCTGACCGATGTCCAGGGCAGCATCTTGAATAGAATTTCTTAATATCATACCATAAATTGTTTGGGTTAATGGTGCACCCACAAAAGCAACTAGAATAAAAGGTGCGGCTTTATTCTGTGCAAATGCTTTCTTCCAGGCACCAATAGCGGCCATACCAGCAATACCAGTCCCTAAAGCTGAACCTATTGCTGCAATCGACAAAGATAAACTCATGTCACCCATAACTTGTACTCCTTTTAATTACTATTTCAATTAATTTTTAATTATCTATTACTCTTTAAATGGTTTATACTCTTTTCCCGACCAGGTCATGCCCAGATGGGTGGAAAACTCCAGCATATTTAGCCTGATACCATGCACAACAATTGACATAACAGCCAGAATCAAATTCAAAGAATGTCCTAATAATAAAACAATAGCAGCAATAATAAAACCGGTAACTGATTCTATGCCTTCTCCAATTGCCATGGCATTAAAACTCTGTTCAATAACTACTGTAGCCAGACCAACTGCGAAAAGTCGTATATAAGAGACAATATCTGAGAATGCTCCAATAACATCCATGGGCAAGTTTCCTATAGTTTGAGCCATACCTTTGAAAAGTTTGCCTTTTTCATAATTTTCAAAAAGTAAAACAAGTACTGATCCGGCTCCTACTGCATAGCCTGCCATTGACATAGTTACTGCGCCTTGTACCACTTCACCACCTAAGACTATCTGTTCGGATACGAATAACATTGCCCAGACAATCACAATCCAGCCAACATGGGCAATGGATTTAAGGCTGCCAAGATTACGTTTCAACTGCATAATATGTCCAAAGGTCAACTGGACTGCTCCTACACAAAATGTGATGAACATTATAAGGGGAGTATTATCGGCCTCAGCAAAATTTTTGATCGGGTCTATTATCAAATATTTAAATGGGACTATATCTTGTAATGCGGGAACACCGAAAATTGTCCCGGTTACAAGCCCCCAGATAACCGTTGCTCCACTTAATATATAGAACATATGGAATGTATCTTTGGGAGCTTCAGGCATTTTCTTTCTAGCAAAAATTGTCAAACCCAGATAGATCAAACCATATCCAGCATCTCCAACAATCATGCCTACAAAGACAGCAAAGAAAATCAAAAATAAAGAACTGATATCATATTCTGTGTAGCCCGGTAGAGTTCCCATAAAATTGTAGATTGGTTCGACCAGTTTTTTGGATTTTGTATCGCTAAGTTTTGTGGGAACTTCATTAGGATTATCAGGATCCTGGATTACGTAGCCCCAGTTTTCCTGTTCAGCTTTTTTCTTGAAATCTTCAATTAATTCTTCCGGACAAAATCCCTGTAAAAAAGCTACGGAATATTCACTGTCCATACCTTCGGAAACCCGGGCATAATCCAGTTTTTTCTCAATTTCTTCAATATAGTCTTCAATTTTATTAAGATCGTTTTTGCGATCCACTAATTTTTTATTGATCTCGTCGATGCGATTTTCCAGTTTTTGAATGGAATCCTTAGCTTCCTGTCTGGATTTCTGGGGCGGCATGATTTCTTTTTGATCCAATTTTACTTCTTCATCATCAGAAATTAGAGCAATATAACTTATAGTTTTGGATTGCTCAATAACAAAGATAGGATAATTTTCTTTGAGTTCTTCCAGACGTTTATTATCGACTTCATAAAGGCGGACATAAATATCTTCTGATCTGAGATCTTCAAGATCCTGTTTTTGGACATTGCCCCAGATATCAAACCAGGCCAGTTTGCCACGTTCTTCCAGTAATTGCTCCTGAAGGTCACTTTTTTCTTCGGTTATTTCAAGAATTTCAGAAACAACTTCATCAGATTTTTTAGGTGTGGTTCTTCTTTCCTGAGGTTCTTCTTCAATATTATTTAATGTCCGTTGAGCATTTTCCGCTTTTGATAATTTTTTTTCAAGAGCAGAAATATCTTCGGAAACGGGTTCTTTAATATATTTTACATGCAGAGCACCGAAGTCACGCAATTTATTAAGCGATTCTTCTTTCCTGTTTTCATTGACAAACAGGGTGATCTTTTTCATTGGAATAATCATACTGAGGCCTGCTCCTTTTTCTGCTCGATTTTCTTTTTTGAAATCTTACCGCGCACAACTGCCTGAGTCTGTCTATCATCGAGGTAGATTTGAATTATTCTGATATTATCCTTTGTTTCCGGTATTTTGACCTTTTCAAAAAGATTGATGCGCTGCATTGTAATTGTCAATTCCCGATCCAGTTTCTTCTTAGTTCTTTTCAAAATAACAATGCGGGCTTTGTGTTTAATATACTCGATAACCTCTTGCAGTCCTCGATCTACCCAGAGAGGCATCTTAAAATAATCGTAATCTTCAACTTCTATATCTATATCTTCAAAAATATCAATATCGATTCCAGCGATGTTATCCTCACCGGTGATAATATCTTTGACTTCAAAGAGATCATTGAGGTCAATGTCTTCCGAATAAATAGCAACCCAGTTCTGGATATCCCGTTCTGTTTTTTCCATCTGCTGTCGAATTTCCTGGATTTCTTTATCGATCTTTTTGATCTCGGCAATCAATTGGGCCTTCTTCAATTCCAGTGTAGGCAGGAAGCGTTCGTAACGCTCGAGTGCTTCTTTCTGCGCTTTTAATTCGTTTTTTGTTTTACGAATTTTAGCCATATATTAGTCTTTCCTGACTTATTATTTCTCTTCCTTGGTTTCAGCTTCACTCTTTTCTTGCTCTTCTTCTTTTCCACCTTCTTCCGTTTCTTCTTTAGACTCAGAAACTTCAGGTGTGCCATCGGGCCAGTATTTTTCGATCAATTCTGACTTAATTCCAGTTTCTTCTTTTTTAAAGCATTCGGCCAAAATTTCCCAGCCACGATCAAGAGCTTCTTCCAGAGGAATATTAACTGAAAGATCCATCATTCCTGAAACAAATTCATCACCATATTTGAGAAGACGTTTATCCCATTCGGTCATGCGAAATCCCATGGATTTCTTTTCTTCTGTTTCTTTATATTGAGCGTAAAGCTGAATCATATTATCCATAATAGCACGGTGATCATCACGCGATTTATCATTAACCTGCTGTTTCAATCGACTCAGAGAACCAAAAGGATCGATCATGCCATCATGTAAATAAAACTGTCCCTCAGTAATATAGCCAGTGTTATCAGGAACTGGATGGGTTACATCATCACCAGGCATAGTTGTAGCAGCCAGAATTGTTACCGAGCCAGCGCCTTCAAAGTCAACAGCTTTTTCATAACGGGATGCCAGCTGACTATAAAGATCACCTGGATATCCACGATTGGAAGGTACCTGCTCCATTGTAATAGCGATTTCTTTAAGAGCATCGGAAAAGTTGGTCATGTCAGTAAGCAGAACCAGCACATCTTTGTCTTCTTCCAGAGCAAATTTTTCGGCAACGGCCAGGCTCATATCGGGCACCATAAGAGATTCAACTTTAGGATCGGCGGCTGTATGAACAAAGAAAATGGAACGATTGAGAGCGCCACCTTCTTCCAGAGTATTTCTGAAATAAAGATATTCGTCATATTTGAGACCAATTCCACCTAAGACGATCATGTCGGCTTCAGCCTGCAAAGCAATCCGGGCCAGAAGCTGGTTGTAAGGTTCGCCAGATATGGAAAAAATCGGCAGTTTCTGAGATTTGACCAGAGAATTAAATACATCGATCATGGGAATATTGGTTCTGATCATCTCCTGAGGAATAATTCGCTTGGTTGGATTTGCTGATGGTCCGGCGATCTCGATCATATTTTCTTCCAGAGCCGGACCACTATCCCGGGGTTCACCACTACCATTAAAAATTCTTCCCAGCATATTTTCTGTATAAGTTACTTTCATGGGATGGCCCAGGAAGCGAACCTCATCGCCAGTAGAAATTCCCTTACTTCCGGCAAAAACCTGAAGATAGACCATGTCATCTTCAAGGCGGATCACCTTGGCAAGAGTTTTTCCCCGGTCAGTTGTAATTTCAGCCAGTTCTTCATTGGCAATATTCTCGGCTCGTACTGTTATTACGTCACCTTCAATTTTTAAAATATTACTGTAGACTTTACGCATTTTTAGCCTTTTCTTTGCTTTCTATTTTGTCTTACTGTAGATCATCTATTTATCTTCTTTGGATTCCTTATCCTGTTCTTCGCCCTCTTCTATCTCTTCTTCGAGCTCAGCTTTGTCAGAATATTCTTCCAGGTCTTTTTTCTCTTCACCAAACTCTTCTGAACTCTTTTTTCTCAAATATTCATTGAGATTTTTTTCCTGTTTTTCGAATTCATCATCTTCCAGATCAATATAGTTCCAGTCAATAAAAAGAGAACGCAATTTATTAAAGAAATTACGGGCTTCTTTTTTATCCTCAAAATCGAACTCAGCTTCCAAGATTCTGAGAACCTTTTCAAATACATATTTCTGTCTCTGGACGGAACTCTTTCCATCAACTTCATCAAAAGAATTCTGCTGCAGATAAACATTATCCAAAAATTCCGATTTCAAATAAACAACGTAATCATCAAGCGATGTTCCTTCTTCACCAACAACGGTCATCATCTGATGAACGTCATCACCACGTTTGAGAACTTTGGTAGCCCGGTCAACTTTTTCCTGGTCAATAAAACTGTCATAATTTGTCCAACTTTCGAGAGGATCGATGGCTGGATAGCGACGAGCATTAGCACGATCTCTTGAAAGACCGTGAAAAGCGCCAACCACTTTTAATGTTCCCTGAGTAACCGGTTCTTCAAAGTTACCACCAGCCGGACTAACTGTTCCACCAATAGTCAAACTACCCTGCTGGTCATCATCTAAATTAACAAGACCGGCTCTTTCATAAAATTGAGCAATTCGGGATTCCAGGTAAGCAGGAAAAGCTTCCTCTCCTGGAATTTCTTCAAGACGTCCGGAAAGTTCGCGCATAGCCTGAGCCCAACGAGAAGTTGAGTCAGCCAGAAGGAGAACATCAAGACCCAGTTGTCTATAATACTCACCCAGAGTCACAGCAGTATAAACTGAAGATTCTCGAGCAGCAACAGGCATCGAACTTGTGTTACAAATAATGATTGTTCTTTCCATCAGAGATTTACCAGTGCGGGGATCTTTCAATTCAGGAAATTCTTTGAGAGTTTCGACAACCTCACCAGCCCTTTCTCCACAAGCCGCAATGATCACCACATCAACCTGAGCAAATCGACTTGTTACCTGCTGAAGCACAGTTTTACCTGATCCAAAAGGTCCGGGAATACAATAGGTTCCGCCTTTGGCAACAGGGAAAAAAGTATCAACAATCCTGGTCTGAGTTACCATTGGTTCAGTCGGTAGTTTTCTTTCTTCATATTCTTCAATGGGAACTTTTACTGGCCAGGTGAAATACATTTTGAATTCATGCTGTTCACCATTTTCGTCGGTGGCTTTGGCAATGTTCTTTTCTACTGTATATTCACCTTTGCTGACAATTGTATCGATCTCGGCTTCGCCCTGAAAATCAAAAGGTACGAAGATGGGATGTTCAAAAATTCCTTCTTCAACAGTACCCAGTTTTGAGCCAGAAGTAACTTTGGCACCGGGTTTGAGTTTAGGAGTGAACTCCCATTTCTTTTCCCTGTCAAGAGCTTCTACAATAGCACCACGTTTTAAAAAGTAGCCAAATTCTTTTGCAATATCTTCAAGAGGATTCTGCAATCCATCATATACCATTCCGAGCAAGCCAGGGCCAACTTCTACTGATAACATTTCATCAGTAAATTCAACATCGTCACCAACTTTGAGTCCGCGTGTATCTTCAAAAACCTGCATAAAAGCAATATCGCCACGGATCCTTACGATCTCGGATTTGAGTTTTTCTTCACCAACAATTGCGTAACCAATTTCATTTTGGATTACATCACCATCAACTTCCACGGTGATCATATTTCCATTAATTCCGGTTATTTTACCATGTGTTTTACTCATAATTCCACTTCTGTATATTGTTTAAATTTTTCCATGCCTTTTTCTTTATCAAAAGCCTCCAGTCGTGCCTGAATCTGGAGCTCAAGATAGTATAAAACCAGAAATCCAAAATCAAAATGATGTCCGGTTTTTAACTCTTCTATAAATTCCCAGCGAATTTTCATTAACTCTTTTTCCGCTTCCAGAGGATTGTTTTCTTTGGTAATTGTCTCCGGGAACAGACTGGATTTATAGCCGTGACCTTCTTTGCGGGCCTTACGAAATTCAGCCAGTTCTGTGCGAAGATCGATTTCGAATTCTTTGTAGGCTCTGTGAACAGGATGGTCGGATTTGCGAAGATGAGTATGATTAATATCAATAAGCTTGAGGCAGTTGAAATCGGACTCTTTCATCCACTTATGAGACTCCTCCAGAAAAGAGTCAATGTCGATATAGGTTTCTTTATCAAAATATAATAAAGGTAACTGGGAAATCAGATAATAATACTTATCCATTTATTTATCCAAAATTTCTCTGATTGACGGATTAAGGAAGGTCATTAGGAACTCTGAAATACCTTCATCAGTCAGATCATAAAATATATCTTCGCCTTTGAGTCCAACTTTAAATCCGGCGGATACATTTTTATCTGCTGTGATTGTGACTGTATCTTTGAGTTTGGATTTTGACTTGGCAAATACAGCTTTGCGCAGCTTTTCAACTTCTTTGTCATTAACTTCAAATTCATATTCTTTGTCTTCACCAAGTTCTTCGACAACTTTTTTGATCAAATCAGCCACCACCTTGGTTTCCAGTTCTTCTTTGACCAGACCTTTGAAGACATTGTCAAACATATCGGTCAATTTCTCTTTGGTGGTCAGGATCGTATCCCTTTGAGCCTGTTTCAGAGCAGATTCTCCATTAGATTGGATTTTTTCTGCTTCTTTTTTGGCGTCTTCTTTAATTTTTTCGGCTTTTCCCTGCGCATCTTTAACAATAGAATCGGCTTTCTTTTTAGCGTCTTTGACAATTTTGGCAGCTTCTTTCTGAGCCTCTTCGACGCCTTCGGATTTAATTTGATTTATTAGGTCATCTAGTTTGACATCCATTCACTTTCTCCTTTGTTTTGCGGATGTTCTATAAATATTTTCACAGTGTGAAAAAAATAACAATAACTTTCGAAACAATCAAGAACTATCTTATCCCCTCGCTCTATTTTGAGACATATTATACCAATTTTTATTAATTTAGTCAACAATAAATTTGGTATTATCCAATTTTATATCATTATTGTCCTTAATTTGTTTCATGTTTTTTCTGCTTTCCTGTTTATGGCTTCTCTGTTTTAACATTATCGACTCAATGCTAAATTAAAATAGTAGTAATGCTCTAAATCAGCAGTATCTATCACATTATGATTGGCAGATGATAAAATCTTCAATTAAATTTCTTTCCTATTTTTATTTAAACATATCAAATTTTTACTTTCTTATTCACTAAAATCCAATGTTTACCACCACTAAATATATAAAAAATGAACAAGTTAATCTTTAGTTTCTTGCACATATTCTTTTAACCATCCTCACTCTCAAACCATTATCCCAAAATAAAATCATCTATTGTCCATACAAAGCAACTGATTTTTTCATTTTCAGTCTGCGCATTGGAATTCATGCTTTTGACCATATTTTTTATTTGATCAATTTTGCTCTCATCATCGAGTTGGATAAAAGCGCTAAAATTATGGCCCGGCCAAACAGGATTGTCCATGCGGGGACGCCCCTGCCCACTTTTGGCCAGAACTCGATCATAGATCTGATAATTTTCAACCTCTTTTTCATCCAGATTTTCAATAAATTTCTCTTTGCGCTCCACATTTGCAGTACAATATATGACTTTCATGTCAAACTCCTTTGGTCTTGATTTTGGACTAACTGCGGAGATAAAGAATACGTAGGCGAGGGATTTTTATCTCCGCAGTATGATCCTATCTATTAAACACAAAATATAATGTAGGAATGAATAGCAGGGTAATCAGAGTTGCTACCAGCATTCCACCGATCATGGTGATGGCCATGGGAACGAACATTGCGTGTCCCATTCCCTGGCTCAAAGCCATAGGAGTCATGGCCAGGATAGTTGTAAAGGAGGTCATCAGAACCGGTCGCATTCTTGAGCGACCACCATTCAGAATGGCCTGCTTCAAAGAATTGCCGCGTTTTCTCAGCAAATTGATATAATCGACGAGTACAATTCCATTATTTACAACAATTCCTACCAGCATAATGGCTCCAATAAATGTATTCACACTTAAGGTCGTTCCTGTGATCTTAAAGGCCCAGATAACACCGATAAATGTCAGTGGCAAAGAGAACATGATTATAAAGGGATTTTTAAAAGACTCAAACTGAGAAGCCATTACCATATAAACCAGGAGGATACCGAGGCCTAGAATAAGATACAGGTCAGCAAAAGACTCGCCCTGACTCTCAACCTGACCGGCTAATTCTACGCTAACTTCAGTTCCCAAATTTAGATTATTGATAATTCGTTCAACCTGCTGAGCAGCAGCACTGAGGGCCACTCCTTTTTCCAGCCCTGCTTTGACTTTTACCATTCTTAATTGGGATTTGCGCTTGATTTCCTGCATTCCAGAAACCACTTCAACATTAGCAACAGCAGAGAGCGGAATATGGTCACCTTTCAAATTCACCAACTGCAAATTTTCCAGATCGTCAATACTATTCCTGTAGTCCTGTTTATATTGTATTTTTATAGAATAATCTTCGCCTTTTTCGGTAAAATTGCCGGCTTCGCTGCCATAAATACTGGAACGGATTTGAGAGCCAATTATAGCCGAATTCAGAGCAAGATCCGAAGCTTTTGTTCGGTTGATCTTGATCTCGGCTTCCAGCTTGCCTTTGTCTGTAGTAGATTCTAGATCTGTAAGACCTTCAATATTGTTCATACGACTCTTGATTTTTCTGGCCACATCATTCAAAGCCTGAAAATCATTTCCACTAATTTCAACTTCGATCGGCTCTTTATTGCCCATAATTCCGCTCTGTATAAAACTACCAGCGCTAACCCGAAAATTGACGATTTCGGGCACCTGAGCAATTCTTTTACGCAGCTCGGCTCCTATTTCTTTGGCACTCCGCTCCCGATGATTGCACAATTTCAAATGACACATAACTGTTCCTACATTTTTGCCCTCTTCAAATCCAACCGAGGAAAGCACGCCTTTTTCTGTCTGTCCGCTAACTGAAAAAAGCGTTCCTGGCACT
>Ga0102934_1003254_pt1 | contig 11109 bp, 7 predicted proteins | sample SalPonR2_A_D1_MG_FD_78175 | JGI IMG/M metagenome (GOLD analysis project Ga0102934, IMG submission 78175) | Salt pond soil microbial communities from South San Francisco under conditions of wetland restoration - Salt Pond MetaG R2_A_D1_MG | ecosystem: Environmental > Aquatic > Marine > Intertidal...
ACTGCATCTTTTAAGGACAGCTCCCGTTTCCCATATCTTCAGTTTTCCAGTTGTATTAATCAAGGGGTATCGGTTTGTCTCGGCGATCATGCTGGATAATCTTGTTTCTTCAGCCCCCCCTACAAGCACAACATTAAAGTTGTTTCTGCCCAGAGTTGAGACAAGATTCCGGAAATTTTTCTCAGGCCATTTCTTTGTATCCCACTTAGCTCCAGGAGAAACAGCGATTATTTGTTTCTCTCCAAAATCAGCTTTTTTGATAATAGTATCTGCCATATCAACTGCTTCGCGAGGAAGCTGGAATTTATCCTCCTCATCTTTACGGCATGATCTGTCAAATAAATCTGTTAAATCAAGGTACTTTTCTACCTGAGTTTTGGCATCCTTGTAGAGATTGAGTTTATATTTTATAAGCAGAAATTTCTTTATATGGTCTTTTGTGATCTGAACTTTTCTTTTAGCACTGATTGAGTGGTATAGAAAATTACTTCTGATTACATTGTGAGCGTCGAGAATAATATCATATTTATTTTGTTGAATCTCTTTCCGAAGCTCGAGAAGCTGACGCCAGTTCCCTTCTCTTAAAGTGTGCAAATTGTCGATATTCTTATTTCCGTTGAACAGATCTCTGTATTCTTCCTTAGTAGCGAGATCAATAACACTATTTGGAAAGATAGCCCGAAGCCTGCTTAAGAGAGGCAGCATTAAGATAAGATCTCCAAGAGAACTGAACCGGATAACAAGAATTTTAAGATCTTCTGAATCCATAAAATACAACCAATTAAGGAATTTGCTATAATGTGGGAATATTATATTAAAACATGATGAATATACAGGAAGAATTCCCAGAAATCTATATCTTATTTTGTTTAGTATATTTTACTTTTGTCTATGATTTGATTAATAAAATTTAATTAATTATATTGATGAGTATTCAATAAGTTATAATTGAAATATTGATTTTGTTATATTCATATGGAGTCTGATGAGGAATGGCAGATATGGTAAGAGATAAGCGTATTGGAAAGCGGCTCAAAGAGCACAGGCTCGCGAAGGGTATGACCCTGAAAGAAGTAGAATCCTCGGCCCGAGTTTCTGCTACTCATATCTCGGAGATTGAACGGGGGATGACTTCGCCTACAATAGGGGCTTTATCAAAAATTACTAATGCTATCGGTATTGAGCTTGCCGGCTTGATAAAGAAAGAATATTTTTCCGGTATGTCCATTGTATCTAGAAGTGAACGTAAACCGATGCAGTTCAAGGATTGGGGCGCGACATATTATTCTATGACAAAGGATATCAGCAATCCGAAGATTTCTTTGCTGGAAGTCAAACTTGATCCCGGGATTAAACGTCCCGAAGAGAAAAGTTCCCATGAAGGGGAAGAATTTGCATTTGTAATAAAAGGAGTTATGGAGATACTAATTGGAGATGAGCAGTATATTATGAAAGAAGGTGACAGTATTCATTACATGGCTAACAAGCCCCACGCAATGAGGAATATCGGGGGAGTTACATGCCGCGCTATCTGGGTAACATTGCCGCCGTTTATACTGTAGAGACTCAATTTCTGATATTGGAGAAAAGGGTATAATATGTTAAAGACAAACCAGGTTGGTAAAAGGATAAGAAAAATCAGAGAAGCACGATATATGACCCTTAAAAAGCTCGAAGCCAAGGCTGGTATTTCCGCTACTCATATTTCAGAGATCGAGAGGGGTAAGACTTCTCCTACTATAAAAGCGCTTATTCGTATAGCAGACGCGTTAGATAAGGATCCGGCTTACTTTCTTGAAGAGAAAGAGTTGTCGGATGTTTCTTTTATATCTCTTGAAGATCGTCAAACCACAGACCTTGAAAGAAAGAAGGGTTTTTCTTCTGAGCTTACAAATTCAATCCCCGGAGGAAGAATAAGTTCCCGCCTGATTACTTTGGCTCCCGATGGAGAAGGGGATTTTGAAATTCATACTCATGAGGGTGATGAGACTGTTCTTCTATTGGAAGGCCATGTCACATTCAAGGTCGAAGATAAGAATTACACTTTAAAGAGCGGGGACAGCATTTATATCGTTGGAAATCAGAGCCATGGTTTCCGGAATGTGTCCGACAAAGAAGAAGCCAAATTAATTTGGGTTGGCTCAGAACGTTATATAAGATAAATAGCTGCATATAGTTAACTTGAATGTATATTATGGTTAACTTAATTCCATCTTTGTTTGATAGGGGTCAATCAGCAGACTTTTCGAAATACAATTCGCCGATTCACTGGCCCTGACGCGGTTATTCAGCTAAACTTTATTAAAACTGATTTTCTCTCAACCCTGCTTGCCAGCGGATGATTGAATTTCTAAAACCGCTGCCCGGTTTTCCCGGGAAGACTCCGAAAGTGCTAAACTCTCCAGGTTCGCTTTTTCTGACCAGCCGGGTCATAAACAGATGCCTGTTTTCCCTCCGAAGGTCCCCGGGAAAATATCAATCAGCCGCATACTATTACAAATCATCGACCACTTTATAGATTATAAAAATTGGAGGAACTCCAATCCATATTTTTGTTGACAGGTAAATTTAATAAAACCTATAGTTTTATATATATATGCTCTAAGGGATGATTCAGAGAGGAGACGTAAGATTGAATGAGAATGTAAATGAAGATCATAATAGAGAGGGGTATTTATTTCACCATCTTGTCGCGATGTTTCAAAGTCTCGCCTTGCAGCAGCTGGGAAAATTAATTAATCCAATTAGCGGAAAAGTGGAAGGAGATTTACAACAGGCCAAGATAACGATAGATATGCTGGCTATGATACATAAAAAAACTGAAGGAAATTTGGAAGAAAACGAGAAGCAGCTTCTTGATAGAACAATCATGGAACTGCAGATGAATTATGTTGAAGCTTTGAAAACAGAGGAGTTAGAGGACGAAAGTGAGGATGCCCAAGAGATTGAAGAGGATGAAGAAGAGGACGGAAATAAAGCCGATAAAGAAGGAGCAGAAGAAAAAGAGGATAAAGAATAATATAGATGTTATAAATTGATTCAGGTGATCATATTTTAATTGTAGACAGGTTATTCCCATTTATTTTTAAGGTGAATATTTGAAAAGGAGGGTTGAAAAAATGAAATCGTTAGTCGTTTTACTTATGATTGCTGCTGTAATAATGACACCCGTTGATCTAATGAGTAGTAATACTTCATGGAACGGCACTGCCGGCCTCTTGAGGGTTTACGGAGCTAATACAATAGGAAGCGGTAAACTAGTATTTTCGCTCGGCACTTCATATTCAAAACGTTCGGATTTAGAATTTCTATCCGATCCTGTTGATTACAATTTTATGATTTCCAGGGCGGGAGTAACTCTGGGTTTAAGCAGGTATATGGAGGTTTCAGCCGCTATTGATGTTAGAAACTGGATCTTGCAGAATCAAGACAATGATACCTATTATTATGGAGGGCTCGGAGACACAAAGGCGAATCTGAAATTATGTCTTCCTCTGCCTACCGACCGTATAAAACTGGGGGCTTTGACTTCAGCGAGTTTTCCGACCGGTGAAAAGGACAGGATGTTTTCCACGGATGCTGTTGATTACAGTATTACGGGATTAGCAACATTGGATTTAACAGACATTACCGATTTTGTCCCTACAAGACTTCATTTGAATACAGGTTATCATGTAAACAGGAATGAGAACGGGTATGGAATATTGGCTGCGTCGAATCCTTTTCACGAAGGTTTTTACCCGCCGGCTTATCCGGCTACACCTGACGGGGAAGAAAGCAGTTATAATGATATGTTCCGTCTGGGGACCGGCGTTGAATTTATTCTGAAGGAAAGATCAAGGATATTTGCTGAATTTGTATGGGATGAATTCAGAAATGCTGATTTTGGCGATTCACTGAATACGAGCACATTTACGATAACTCCCGGATTCAGTCTGGCTTCAGCGGACGGGGTTGAGCTTTTAATGGCCATCGAGATCAATTTGAACTCAGAAGATTCGCCTTCCGTAAAGAATCCGCCGGACTGGCTCGCTTATGCCGCCCTGTCGTTCGGCGGATATGTAATCCCGCAGGACGCTGATAAGGACGGTATCGAGGATAAACTTGACAAATGTCCCCGGGAAGCTGAGGACGTTGATGGTTTTGAGGATGAGGATGGCTGTCCCGACCTTGATAATGATGGAGACGGGATAAAGGATGTAGTTGATAAGTGTCCCGATCTGGCAGAAGATTTTGACGGGTTCGAAGATGAGGATGGTTGTCCCGACCTTGATAATGACGGAGACGGGATAGCGGATGTCGATGACAGATGTCCTAATGAACCTGAGGATTTCGACGGCGTTCAGGATAGCGACGGATGTCCGGATGTAATTCAGGATACCGATGAAGACGGTGTTCCTGATGATTCAGATAAATGTCCCGGGAAGAAGGAAGATCCCGACGGCTATCAGGATGAAGACGGTTGTCCCGACCTGGATAATGATCTGGATGGAATACCTGATGATCAGGACAAGTGTCCGAACGCGCCGGAAACATTCAATGGATATGAGGATGAAGACGGTTGTCCGGATGAAAGGCCGATAAAGCAGAAATTCATCCTGAAGGGTGTACATTTCGAGAGCGGATCATCCAAATTAACGCCGGATTCACATTCTGCCCTGGACCGTGTTGTAAAGACTTTGACGGCCTATCCAGAAGTGAAGGTGGAAATAAGGGGTTATACGGACAGCGTGGGAAGCTGGGAGGCGAACCTGAAACTTTCGGAAAAGCGCGCAAATTCTGTAAAAGAATATTTGCTCAATTCAGGTATTGCTCCAGACAGGTTAGTTACTGAAGGGTATGGTGAAGCTGATCCGGTAAAATCCAATGAGACTGCCGAAGGAAGAGCTGAAAACAGGCGGATAGAATTTCATCGTTTAAATTAGCCTGTACCTGGTACAAGTCGAAGAATTTGCCCTGGGCCGCGGTTAGAACAAACCGCGGCCCTTTTATAACCTTACCCCCAAACTGAATATTACCTGTTCAGATTTGAGATTAAGATCCACTTTGTTAATTAAATGAGCTTTTTGCTCTTCCGCCAAAGATCTTCGAGCTGGTCGATATCGAGATTTGAGAGTTCAATCCCCTTATCCTCGGATAATAATTCCATAATTTTAAATCTTTCCGTAAATTTATCAGCAGCTTCTGTAATTGATAATTCAGGGTCAATATTAAGACGGCCCGACAGGTTGGTTACAGTGAAGAATATATCTCCCAACTCTTCTGTTATTTTTTTCTTTTTACCCGATTCTATAGCGGTTTTAAGCTCTTCGATCTCTTCGTAGAGTTTGTTTATGACACCTTCATAGTTTTCCCAGTCGAAGCCTATGTTTGCCGCTTTCCGTTGAATAGCCGCCGCCTTTCTTAAGGGGGGAAGTTTTTCCGGCAGAGAATCCATCTGTGATCTCCCTTTTCTTTCCTTTCTTTTTACCCGTTCCCAGTGAGCGAGACTTTCCCTGGTGCTATTCGCGCTGGATGAACCGAAAACGTGGGGATGGCGGTCTATTATTTTCCTGTGGACCCTGTGGATGATTTCTCTCAGTGTGACTTTTCTGTTCCGGTTGTGGAGTAGATGGATAAAAATCAGAATATAAAGGGTATCACCCAGCTCTTCCTCTATTTTACTTGCTATTTTGCTTTTTACGGCGCTTTGAAGCTCATAGGCTTCATCTATAAGGTAGGATGCGAGGTCATCAATGGATTGTTCTCTGTCCCAGGGGCATCCGCCGGGTTCTCTGAGAGTATTCAAGGTTACCCTGAGTTTATTTATTTCATCGGAAATTGTGGTTTTTTTCTTTTTCATATGATATTTACCCAAAGGAAAAAGTACGCCGTAGCTTTTATCAGTTATAACTTCCAGATTATATCTGGAATTGCATGATTTTTCAATAAATGATATAATTTAAGTTTACCCCGTTTAAAGGGGGGGTTTTGTGCCATTCTTTCTATATAGTTTTTTGATGCCGGGTTCGAATTTTTATGGATAACATAATAATAAAGGGCGCCAGACAGAATAATCTAAAAAGCATTAACCTTAATTTACCAAGAAGAAAGGTTATAGCTGTTACCGGTGTATCCGGTTCCGGGAAATCTTCCCTTGCTTTTGATACTATTTATGCGGAGGGACAGCGGAGATATATTGAGTCAATCTCCACTTATGCGAGACAGTTTATAGAAAAACTCGAAAAACCTGATATTGACAGCATGGAAGGGATAAGTCCGACTATAGCTATTCGTAGAAAGAACTCAGTTAAAAGTGCCCGATCGACTGTTGGTACATCGACAGAGATATATGATTGTCTCAGACTCCTTTTTGCGAGGATTGGAAAGATTATATGTCCTGCCTGCCGGGAAGAGGTCAAATCTTATTCGCCTGGTGAAGTGGCTGACGAGGTGTTGTCGAGATTCAATGGGAGCAGGGTCTATATATTGATGCCGAAAGGAAGTATAAACAAGGATGCCTGGCAGAAAAGTAGAAGTTATTTAATTTCCCGGGGGTTTTCAAGATTGTTCACTTCAGGAGGCAGTGTAAGAATAGACGATTTAGATCCCGCGAGTTATGAGGGGGAGGATCTATTTGTCCTGATAGACAGAATCAAGGCTGCCAGAGATAACTCGGGCCGTATTGTCGAAGCGGTTGAGCTCGCTTACCGCGAACGCTCGGGATTGGTTGAAGTGGTAAATGCGGACAATGGCACTAAATTGAAGTTCTCCAGTAACCCCTTGTGTTCGGTATGCGGTAGAAATTTCGAAAGACCCACTCCGCAGTTTTTCTCTTTCAATAATCCATTTGGGGCGTGTCCCGATTGCAGGGGGTATGGAAACCGTATGGAATTTTCTGAAAAGATGATCGTACCTGATCCTGAGAAATCTATTATGGAGAGGGCTGTTGATCCCTGGGCGAGAGAACGGTTCGAATATTTCTTCATCTTACTTGTTGAATTCTGTAAAAGACAGAAGATACCGCTGGATATTCCTTTTTACAAACTCGAACCCAGCCATAAAAATCTTATTTTCAAAGGTAAAGGGGATTATCCGGGTGTTATACCCTTTCTGGAAAAAATGAGAGAGAAGTCATATAAAAAGGGGCATCGATTCTTTACAAGAAGGTATATGTCTTTTACTGTCTGCAGGACTTGCGGTGGTACCAGGTTGAGACAGGAAACGGAGTACGTGAAATTGTCCGGTTTTTCAATAAGTGATATTGTCCGGATGACTCCAGCAGAGATAATCAACTTTATCGACAGAATGAAATTTTCAGAAAGGGAAAAGATTATTTCCAGGGATCTTATAAATGAACTTATTTCAAGATTGGAGTTTATGATAGATGTTGGTCTGGGATACTTGACGATGAACAGGCTTTCCAGAACCCTTTCGGGAGGTGAAGCCCAGAGAATAAATTTGGCCAATTCGATGGGCGCTAATCTTGTCGACTCGGTATATATCCTTGATGAACCTTCAGTTGGACTTCACGCCTCTGACAATAAGCGTTTGATCAATGTGATGAAAAAGCTTAAAAAACTGGGTAATACCGTTATTGTTGTGGAGCATGATCCGGATATTATCCGCGCGTCGGATTACCTTGTTGATCTTGGCCCTGAACCCGGCAGGGGGGGTGGTGAAGTTTTATGCAGCGATTATATTGATCTACTTAAAGGCAAGAACTATCCACGCTCTAAAACTCTTGATTATATTTTCGGTAATGTAAAGAGGTTAAAGAAGAATTCCAAGCCTAGAGAACCAAACGGAGCTATAACCCTAAGCGGTGTTTCAGAACATAATTTAAAGGATATCAAAGTTAATATTCCGCTTGGCAATCTTGTAGTTGTTAGCGGGATTTCAGGCTCGGGGAAAAGCTCATTGGTAGTTGATGTTTTATATAATGTAATGAAAAACAAGCGACTTTCTGATATTAATATCGGTGATTGGAAATTAGATGGCAGAATCGATGATACCGTTCTTGTTGATCAAAAGCCGGTTGGCAGCACCCCAAGGTCGAATCCTGTAACATACATAAAAGGTTTTTCCTATATCAGAGAACTGTTCTCCAGGCAGGATAAAGCTGTCAGGAGAGGTTATGAACCGGGAAGATTCAGTTTCAATAAACCGGAAGGAAGATGCCCCCGCTGTAGAGGAATGGGGTATAGAAGAGTTGAAATGCATTTTATGGCTGATATCTTTGTTCCCTGTGAGGAATGCGGCGGGAAGAGGTACAATAGAGATACACTTGAGATTATGTATAAGGGAAAAAATATCAGTGAGATACTGGATCTGACAGTTGATGAAGCAATAACTTTCTTTGATAAAATCCCGAAACTTGGTGAAAAACTGTGGATATTATCCGAAGTCGGATTGGGTTATCTAAGGTTGGGACAGCCTTCAAACACATTGTCCGGAGGTGAATCGCAGAGGATAAAGATTGCCAGGGAACTTTCAGAATCAAAAGATAAGATAAATCTTTATATTATGGATGAACCCACAACAGGGTTACATATGAGTGATATTGAGAATCTATTAAGGGTTTTTGATAGTCTGGTTGATTCAGGCCATACACTTGTTGTAATAGAACACAATATGGATGTTATAAGATGGGCTGACTGGATTATTGACCTGGGACCCGGGGGTGGTGAGAATGGAGGTTTTGTTACAGCGTCGGGGTTCCCCCGTGATATAATGAAATCAAACAGGTCGAAGACCGGTAAATATTTGAAAAAGTATCTTGAAAAATAATGAAAGGGGATTTGAATGAGAATTCTTGTAACCGGCGGGGCTGGATATATAGGCAGTGTTGTAAGTGAATACCTGCTCGACGAAGGTCATCAGGTAATAATTGCTGATGACTTGTCTACCGGACATAGAGACGCGGTTGACAAAAGGGCCGAATTTTTTGAGCTGAATCTCTTTGACTCCGAATCGCTTGAAGGTATTTTAGCTGACGGCATTGAAGCTGTATGTCATTTTGCCGCCTTTTCCAGAGTGGGTGAATCCATGGCCAATCCTTTAAAGTATTACAGGAACAATGTGTGTGGAGCAATATCCCTGCTTGATTCTATGAAGAGAGCTGGAGTTCCTCTTTTTCTTTTTTCATCCACGGCTGCTGTTTATGGAGAGCCTGAAACAATTCCTATTACTGAAGACTCCAGTTTGAATCCCGTAAATCCATATGGTAATACTAAGCTTGCCGTAGAGAGACTCCTTGAGGATTGTTCCTCGGCGTGGGGACTGAAATCCCTCTCTTTACGCTATTTTAACGCTGCAGGCGCGACTGAACTCCACGGAGAGGATCACAATCCGGAATCTCATCTGATCCCTCTGGTTCTGGATGTTGTAGAGGGAAAGAGGGAGGAACTGATTGTTTTTGGTGATGATTATCCCACTGAGGACGGAACCTGCATCAGGGATTATATTCATGTTAAGGACCTGGCGACAGCTCATCTCCTTGGACTGGAAAAACTCTCTGAGGGCTATTCCGGAGCTCTTAACCTTGGAGGCGGCAGGGGAGTTTCAGTACTGGAGATAGTCAAAGCGGTGTCGAAAGTTACGGGAAAGAAAGTAAACTACACGGTTGGAGCGAGACGCAGGGGTGATCCTGTTTCCCTTGTGGCCTCATCTGAGAGAGCTTATTCGGTTCTCGGCTGGAAGAGGGTATTCTCCGAAATTGAGAATATTATCGAGGATGCCTCAAACTGGCGTAAGAATTTTCCGAAGGGATATCGTAAGTAGTATCTTCAAAAAAATAATTCTAATATTCTGCATTACTCTTACTTTTTAATTAATTATTTTATTGATGAGCGGTCAGTTTATAATGTTATAAGCTAAAGAAAGTGTTACCTTGTCGAATATGTAGAATGGAAGATATTTTACCAGTTAATGTAAAAGATTAAAATAATCGTTATTTATAATATTGTAACCCCCCTGAAAATAAAAGCGTAACTTTGCTAATTGATTTATTAGTAATACCATACGCAATAGCTGAAACCTCACGCGATTTTACCTTTAAAATATAAAACGTCCCGACGGATGGCATGCATATTGCGCTTATCAATTAACCAGAACAGTTTATTATTTATTTTATCGGCTTGATCGGGATATTTAGGGATGTCTGATTTGTATACACATATTCTTGAGAGGATAAGAAGGTTATCTCCAAAAACGATAGACTCCCTCTTATCTATTCTTGATTCGAACTTCAAGGATCTCTACCGCGGAATTTATGCCTGTGCTATTGATATCACTTCGAAGAATGTAATCTACCTTTCTAATGGGATATCAGGTGTTGACAGGGGTTATATTCGCTCAATACTACGGTTAGAAGGACAGGATAATTACAGATTGGAAGTTATCAATAAGGAGGGTTGTAATAAAGATAAGATAACTTCTCTCATGACTGTAAAGATCCCCCTTTATAATGAAAACGAATGCTTCGGTCATTTTTCAATCTTGCTAAGTGATCATCATTCATCACAATTCAATGATAGAAAAGACAATCTTCTATCGGAGATTCTCTCCCTTTTAGTTGTTCAGTTTATATTACCACCCAGCCGGGATATCGTTGAGAATGAAAGTGACTTTCTCAGGCGGTGTCTTTTCAGGGGGTTGAAAGACGGTAGTATAATGCGTTCAACATTGATAAGAATGATGGATCTTTCAGGTGCTGAATATTGTGCTTTTTGTGCAGAGGATGACGGCAGAAATGTACATATCATGCTGGATGGGAAAGAACTGAGTTCAGAAGTGTCCGATATTACCGGTAAAGTCGTAAGCGCCTTCGCGAGGGCTACAGGCTCAGACGGCGATTCCCCGGAATATTCAAAGAAACTATATTACAGAACCGGAAGAAGCAATATAAAGTACCTTGTAGGTAAAACTTCGATCGAAAGCTATTTCTTTACGCCTGTAACGTGTGATTCATCGATAAGGGGAATCGTTTTCTTCGGAAGTTTCAGGAAAAAAGCATTTACGGCAAGTGATGTATCATATTTCAGGGATATGGGAGGATCCAGGTGTAATACAGAAACGGTATTATATAGTGGCGGGGGCGAAGCAGAGAGTTTGAAGGACATTATTAAT
>Ga0102934_1003256_pt1 | contig 11102 bp, 12 predicted proteins | sample SalPonR2_A_D1_MG_FD_78175 | JGI IMG/M metagenome (GOLD analysis project Ga0102934, IMG submission 78175) | Salt pond soil microbial communities from South San Francisco under conditions of wetland restoration - Salt Pond MetaG R2_A_D1_MG | ecosystem: Environmental > Aquatic > Marine > Intertidal...
GAGGAGTGTGCCTCTGCCTACACAACGAGTGACGTGTCATCGAGACCCTTTCCATCTGTGCATATCTGGCTCTATCTCTCTCTACCGCCGCACACAGATCCCCATCCAGTCTTTTTCTACTTTTCCTGGCGCCCGTGAGACGGAGATAAACCAAGGCATGGACAGCGGTAGGTAAGGGGCGGGGGGAAGGACGAGGCAGAGGGCGACAGGAGGTCCTCACTCGGCGTACGCGCTTTTCCCCCTCACTCGGACAGGGGCTTGGATCGGCGAGATCAACTTCTTGGATCAAGAGAAGAAGGTGCGTTTGCGCTTTTTGTTTTCTAAGCCTTTCTCCGGGCCTCGGCCTTGGGGGTGTCTATTTTTATTTTATCCTTTTACCATCTTCCGCCTCCCTGGACGTTTCCCTCTCTCCTGGACAGGCCAAAGGCGCCATCGCTACCTTCGTGGCTGAGAGTCCCGTTCGATATTTGTGCTGGGAGCATAAGCGTCTACGGGGGCTTTTGAGTGAGGTGGGTATGAGAACAGGTATCAGGTTGTGTGTTTATATTCTTGGCGCTTCGACAGGACCGCGGTGTGGTTTGGGGATCTCTCTGAGGGCGTGACGGCCTTTCGCGAAAGATGGCGTGGGGGAGAGACACGAGGCGATCCGTCTTCATGCTTTGCGATCGGCGCACCCAGGTATCAAACTTTCCATGTCCCCCGCCTCTTACCCTTTTCCCTTTTTCCGCCTATCCACAGGACACGAACCTATCCCGGAGTGTGACGCATGCCATCAACGGAGCTTTGATCGGAAAGCTCCTGTCCTTCACCTCTCACACCAAGGAGGCCAATAGTGAGGCATACGAGGAGATCATGGCCACGGTAGGAAGTGCTGGGGAAAGAGATGGACGCGTTTTATACAAGGCAGCGCTTCATGAGTCGATCCTCCACTCTTTCACCATAGGTGCTAGTTGATAATAGGGTGGAGCCCTCCGAGAAGGCCTTCATTCGCGAGTATAGGCAGAAACACGGCATCTCTGATGCGGTGCACCGGTAAGAATGACAACGATGGTTTGAAGGGGGCGATTGTGGACGGTGACTGGAGGACCAGAGAAAGGTGGCTAGGGGATGGATAGACCTTGTTGCGAAAGATACGTGCCACCCTTTGTCTTCGGACTTCGGAGAAGATTGACCGTCGATTTCTTTTCTCCGCCTCATTTATCATCATTCTGCTTGCCTCCACTTGAAGCGAGACGTTGGCCAAGTTGGGTTGGAAGGTCGAGGAGTTCCAAGACGGCAGCAAGCATGACAAGGCATTCAGCCATGAAACAGTGGGGGCTCTGCAACGGATCAATGAGGGGCTAATTCGCCGGCAGACCATCGAGTTGCAGCAGGAGGAGGAACGGCAGTTGGCAGAGGAGGAGGAGAAGGAAATGCACCAGAGAGGGGAGGGACGAGTCAGCGAGGATTGAGGGATACTGATGCCAATTGGACCTTAAGCGATAATAGAAGGTTTAGAGCAAGAGGAGAGGAACTCGAGAGGGTGAAGAGTGAGATATACATGGGGCAAGAAAAAATTAAATGGGATTGACTGCGACATGTGAATCGCCGAGGCATTAAAATCAGCGAGCGAACCCTTTTTAGGGTCTAAAGCCGCCGTAAGGTGGGAATTCATATCATGTAGCACTGTGAATATTGAGAAAGAAGATGATGGCAAGGAAAAAATGGGAAAGACTGTCGACGCGGCAGGGTGCATGCAGTACGATCAACTTTATTTCGATCATCAGATTCATGGTCGGCTTTTTCCTAGGAATACTTCATATGTTCATAACGCTCTTTGTCGTATGTTTGATGTCATAGACGCACATCTCCGTTTCTCAGAATGGACAACGAAAAGTAAATGTAAAGAACTCCAATTTGAAGGGGATGATGTTGAAAACTGTGATTTTAGCTTTATTTGTCGTGGTACTATCCCCGATGCAATTCTTCCTCCGCTCCCCTCCTCCCTTTCAAAAATCTTCGAAAGACATAAGAGGATTGGCCCCCCCTTTCCCCCCGCGGCCCCTTCCTCGCCCGCGTCCACGCCCCCGTCCTCGATTGCGCTTGGCAAAGTCTTTGCGGGCAATGGCGACATGCTTGTGTCGGCCTTTGGCCAGTTCGGTGCAGGTGTTAAGAATGTCGTGGCACAGAACACATCCTTCTATCTTGGTTTCCCCTCCTGCACGAGGATTACGGAAATTGTCATATGAGCCGATAGAAATAAAAAAAGCGTCAAAAGTATCGTCCATTTTTGAAATTATATCAAAAAACCATTTAAGTGTATTTCTACACAATAATTATTTTCCAAGCATAACGGTCCGTTATAGCCCTTGATATGCTACCGCAATAACCCGCACAAAATCGTCCCTCCTCACCAGATAAGGGGCTTTTATCCTTTTGATACTCGATCGTTAGTACAGCGGAGCCACAAACCTCGCAGTATTGGGACGTGGCTGGCTTGATACTGTGAATGTTTCCGCCCTAGGGAAAGAAGAAAATAAGAATTCTAGATTTCAGTATTGTCGTCATCTACCACAAAATTGTCAAATTTTATTTTTTTCTACCCCCGATATAATTAAGGACATTATATATATATATACATTTGTTCATTTCAGGAGTTGGTTTGTTGAGACTTTGTTCACACAACTAGACCCCTCACTGTCACCTTGAAAAGCACTAAATTGTTGCAGCGATTGCACGCCATTTTCCAGTTAGGGTAAGAGTTGACGTCTAAGACTAACGTGCCAGGACAGGCAGCTCCACTCTCGCCGGGGCAAGGGCAGACGCCGTTTCGTGTGAGGGAGTGCTTGCAGGTAGGATGCATGCAAGAGTCACAGCCCATAATGCTGAGGCCTGGGTGGGAGAAACAGGGTTAGAAAGGAGACGAGGAGGACTCACCAAGAATAAAGCAATTACGTGTAAATAGATGGAAGATGCGCGAGGGATGTATGTGGGTAGATATTGCAACTCAGCGGCGAAAGCGTTCCAACTAGGAGGAAGAGACATTGAGATCTTTACCGATACTCACCTTCGAAAGGAGGATGGGAATAACAGTACGGGCAAAGAGGAAAAGATTTACCCTGAGCACCTTGAGCATTTCCTGCAAGTTTTAGGAAAACATAAGGAATTTGCAAGTCAGTAAAACTCATCACATCTATTCTCACTTTCTCTCTCCTACTCAAAACGTATGTTCGTGTCACTCAAGTTTCAATCATACACACTCACCGAGTGAAAACAAGAGTAGCTCAAAATCATCGAGCGGGCATTTAAGTTCCTTGTACAATTTGATAGTGCCGTTCTATATTGTCATGTGATATAGTTGAGATAGGAGAAGTGAGTGTCGCTTTCCATTAATCGACTTTTAATCATTTACCTTACTTTCATATCTACCATCTTATCTTTCCAGAGAAGCTGATTATCGTTTGCTTTTATATTTTTTTATCCCCAACCCGCAGAATTCTCCGGGAGCTGCATGGGTCCCTACAGATGTCCCAATGACGCCGTATTACATCGAAAGGGCTTACCTGAGGCAAGGCGTACGTTTCATTGCAAATGGGACAGTACAGGCGTTGCGGTTTCAGGTGGATGTACTTCATAAAGCGTCTGCATTTTCCACATCTAGACAAGGGCTTGCCTGTCGCCGCCTGAAGAGTAAGAAGGTGTTTAGGAAGCGGAAGGTCGACGAAAGAGACGTCACAAGTGAGGCAAAAAAGTGGCTTCGCAAAATTTGCGTTCCTTGTGTACACTTTGGTGTCCCCTCTTCAACCTACCAGAGGGCTAAAAGTCGCTTCGAAAAGGGAGTCCATCAGGTCAATGTGCTCGGCGAAATAGCGGAATTTCGCTTCGAAGTTCCGCAGAGAATGGTCCACGACGCTCTGCATATCCGCCTTCGTTTATGTCCAAATCATCCAAAAAAGAGCTGGTAAGCGTTCTCGAAAGACACAAGTCCGATCCGACAAGACCATCACAAAAGCCAACGAAGCGCTCTTCGTCAGCACCCGAACTATGGAAAATCACAGAAAATCCGTTCCGCACGTTTTTAACCCTTTTTCAAGAACCCCACAACCTACCTGCCCCTTGGCGATGAGGGTGCATTCGCTCTCAATTTGTGCCCGCACCTTAGGGAGGACAAGATCGGCGTCGATCCGAAGGTATCCATGCACGAGGACAATGCCTAGAATGTTGCCGCAACTATCATCAGAAATGCTTCTCTTTCATCTATTACTAACGTTACGTAGTATTCTACCGAGACTTCTGGCTGTTACTGCTCGCCTCCGTGCTTACTCACCGAGCGGGTTGGGAATCAGGGTCCGACCATCACCGACGTGCACGTAGTTGCGTTCCACGATGTTGTTGATGTGGGAGGAAATCGAAGCGTCTGTTCCGATGCCATGCTTTTCCATTCTCTCGATCAATTCGCTTTCGGTCAAGTACCCCGGTGGAGACGTGTGGCCGTCGCCAAGCCCCAACGAGGAGAATGTAAAATGGTCCCCTTCTTGAAAATCCGGCAGCTTGCTCTCATCCTGGCAGTGGCGGCGCACGAATAAGAGACGTCAGCGCGGTCGCGGGCAGAGAACCCTTCCCGACTGTGTTATTGCACCCTTCACCAGTCCACTCCCAGCCCCCCAGCCTTTCCTTACCTTAGACTGTGCGAGCACAGCGAGATAGCCAGGGTCGATCATGATCTTTCCGGAGGCACTGAAGGACTCCCCGCATTCCGAGGAGAAGAGGACTTTAGTCTGGAGAAAGCGGGCGTCATGCGACAAGCTTGCCAAGAAATGGCGCGTGACCAGGTCGTAGAGCCGTCCCATGTCCCCAGGAAATTCCTGTGCCGCGCAAAAGGATAGATCGATGCATCGGTGAGCACCAGCGACGCTACTCTAGCTTCCACCCCATCTTTCGCCCTCGCCCATCACCCGCTTCAGACCCGCACACTCCTTCCGCGCCCGTACCGTGGGATCCAAGGCCCGTACAGGCGTGATTGGCGGGTGGTCTCCCGCGTCCACGCCCGCGCGCGGCCGAGACACGCCTTCTTGGAGCAACCCTTTGGCGTAGTCTCCCCAGGTCGGGTGGGAAACCTGCAAGCTCAGCGCACCGCGGACGTCGAAGCTCTCCGGATAGGCGGTGGACTCGGTCCTAGACATGCATCGAACGCAAAAGCCGTTGAGAAAAAGGAGAGGCGGCCCGAAGAAGGTATCTCACGCCGGGAGAGTGCACGCACCGTGGGTAGGACAGATAACCAGAGAGATAGAGTCGCTCTGCCACGGACATTGTCTGCGCAGGGCCCATGCCCAGCACTTTGGAGGCCTCTTTCAGGAGTTCCACCGTGTTGAGGGCGGTGGGTTTGGTGCGTCGTTGCTCGGACTTCTGAACTTTATCGACAGCGACAGAGCCCGCCTCCCCCACGAGGTGGAGGAAGACATGGGCCACTTCGTGGTCAAACACACGCCCGCGGCCCTATGGAATGTGAGGATGTTCCCATGCAAGAGATTGTGTCGATCGATCTTTTCAATTGTATATATGGCTGAAGAGCGGGCAACACGGAAACAGTCGGTCGTTGCCCGAGGGCAGAGATATCAAACGGGACGACCGGGTCCATGACGCGGTCCACATGTCTCGCACCTGCTGCTGTATTGACACTCACGGAGGACGAAGGGCAACATGTTCCCTGAAAGCCTTGCACACCGGTCAACACTTACCCATTCAAGCGCTACGTTAGCCCCGTCTTTCGCGACCGCTGCTGCCAGGTACCAAAACTTCTCCGGGCTGAAGGATTGAATCTCGTCATGCCGCTGGACGCAGAAGCCCAAGGTCGGCGTCTGACAAGGCCCGTACGAGACCAAAGTTGCGTCCAGATCCCCATATTTACCCTGAAAATAACGTGTCTGGAAGCGTGAGAAGGCGACTCCGACCTTCAAATCTAGCTCTTGGCTGTAACGGGTAGAAGGCAGAGGGGGGATTTCACGTCAGGAAATTTCCGAAAAAGTGAACAGGAGAAGACAACCCTACCAAACCCTTCCAAGGACCCTGTTTCACTGACCGCGCATCCACCGAGAGGGCTTCATCTTTGTTGGGCACGCCTAATTTCTGTAAAGCACGGTGAATGTCTTTCGGCGTGATTGCTGAGAAATGTGCCCTGTATACCGTGTACGTCATGCATCAGCAAGCATGGCCAGCTTCATCGGGCTCTTCACACGTGGCAGACAGACACACATGTATGCTACGGGCTCTGTACAGTGATTCTTCGATTGTAGTTTTACGTATATTGATGAGGGGGTGGGAAGACTGACCGCAGAATGCGCGTGTGAGCCTTGAACCCCGGTTGCATGCACTCGATGACCTCAAAGCAGATGTTTTCGCCTTCTCTGTCGCAATCCAGCCAGAGCACAAGGATATCTGCCCCTTTTCCCTCCGATGCCAAGTGATGGGTGATGAATTTGCTCGTCGGCTCCTTCCGAGTGGGGGCTTTGAACAAGTCGACCGGGTCCACGGCCTCCCAATTGCTGTACTGTCCGGGGAAGTCCGTCGAGAAAACGTGCCCCGTCACGGATGTGACCCTTATACGTGCTGATTGTCCTTCGAAGCGCCCGTGGAATTCGTGCACTGGAGGTGAGCGTCCTATGGAACAAATTGGGCAGCAAAGTACCTTGTGAAGGGATGCCAGAGACCGCCTATCTGACGCACTTTCGATGACCAAGGATGAATGCATCTAATCAAATCCTCAGACGGCTTCAGAATGTAACAAAACAAATTTATGTCCAATGCCAACATTCCGACACTTCCCACTTCTTAATCGCACACATACCTCTCGTACTCATTTCCGCCCCTGCACAGAGGGCATTGGCAATAGCATTGCAGATGGACGGCTTTTCAGCCACCATGACCACAAGCCTGTTTCCACCGTGATTACTCCTGCCTGCCATATCTTCCTGTACAAAATAAAAACTCTTGAGCTTGGTGTAGTACGTGATCAATTGAAACAAGGAAGATGTCGAGGCAATGATACTTACAGCGAGGATTTAAGCTTCGCCTAGAGAGACAACAACACGTACGTGCCAATTCTACGACCTCCAAGACTCAATGCATCGACTTTCTGAACCCACACCCTTGATATTTCGCTTCCATAGACCATACGCCATGCTTCGACGGCGTCATTTTCAGAAGGTCGCGGGGCCCTGGAGGGGCAGTACGTTGCTAAAACCCTTTCTTGCCATCGCAGCGTTGGGAATTCTTTGTTGGATAAGAGCGCGTACGGCCCAACATTTAGAGGCTTCGTCGTTCACTCCAACTGCACAAAAGGTAAGAACGCATGTCACTCTTGCATCCGATATTGCTGATATGCTGTCACCTACAAACAACGATCACTTCGTTTGCTTTACGTTCAAAGGGTGGACCCCTGGTCTCGGGGAAAGACTTCCGCCCGCTGGAGCTCACGCCATTCACGGGAAAGCCATGGCGATCGGAGCAGGTACATTCTTTGCACGACTTTTTTTGGCCTCGGGCTCTCCTTATATCTCTGCATATTCCTCCTGGAAACCGTCCTATAGACACTAGAAGTTGTCCCAGTGGTGTCCACGTCGTTTGGTGTCTGCGAGATCCACAAAGTCAAAGCGGAGGATGGAGCGGTACGTTTAGAAATGGATCTTTCTCGAAAAGGACACATGGCTTCCCGTAAATGCCCAGGGCACTGACAAAGACAGGATGATGTGCGTGATTCCATTCTGTCCCGATCACAGGTGTTGGACGGATGGCTGTGGTTTGACGAGAAAGACCAGATCAATGTCTTGGTGCGCCTGGAAGCGGAGGCGGGGACGGGTGCAGGGGAGGGAATGACAGGGGGCGAAGAAGACAGGAGATTCTTGGTTTTTGAGCAGAAAAAGTATGGCTATCAAGGTCTCAGGTGAGGAGGAAGCTAAGAAGAAGTATCATAAGATGATTTCTTCCCGAGGTCCTCGGCCTTTATGTGGCGCCTGTAATGTAGCTTTTTCGCGTCCTCTTTCAAACAGCCAGTTTGGGAGTCCGACAGCTTTTACAACGGACCAATAAATTTGTCGAAATGCCACAAATGACACAGTTTGGCGCCCATCGGTGGCCTTGTGGAGCCAGGCGAAGACGCCCTCATGGCAGCTAAACGAGAGCTTCTCGAGGAGGCAGGTCTCGGTATGTGCATGATATCCACGCAACCCTCTTTTCTCCTCTCTATTGTGTGGTCTCTTATATTCTTGCCTTAGATTCCCTCTTTCGTTTTCTTCCGCCTCGATGCACCGTAAATAGTGCGACAAAGCGACCATACAACCATCTGAAACTTATTGTTTTAACCAGTGCAATCGGCTCGTATCACTCCCAAGAATCACCAACATGGATTTCTCTAGGACAATATCGCGTCTCATCGACGCGTGGTGGAGGTTTTCTAAATGTTTTTTTTGCAGACGATTGCCATATACCGAGGGAGGGCTCGGTGAAGGAGTCTATAAAGACAGTGGCCAAGTCGGACGACAGGGAGATGCAGCGGAAAGTGTATATGCAGGAAAAAGACTTGAGAGAAGCAGTGCTAAAAGGGCGTTTTAAAGAGGCGAAGTGGACTCAGACAATTAGCATGTCATTGCTCTGGTTGATGCAAGCGCGATTGCAAGGAAGAAATGACTCGTAGTCGGGGAGGTTATGCATCATTACGGCAAACTAAATACAGATTCACAAACGTTCAAATCTAAATAATAAACGTCTGAAGGACCAAAGAAATGTTCTTGAAACATGGTGGAATGTGCTAGGCATTTATTTTTTTCATGTAATCAAGTCTTGCGATTTTCAAATTTCGCAACGGTTTGGTTCGGAGCTTGTCGTGTTCAGCCCGGACGTGCCGCGACAGCCGGGAGCGTCTGGCCAACTTTTTCAAATCACAGACAGGCTCACCAGAATAATGTATAGCAACGACACCTCTAGCAATCCCGATGATTGCGGAGGAGAAGCTCTTCAGGGAATAGGGGATGGCATGCGAGCAATGATGGTAGGTCTTCAGACACGAGGTGGGGAGGTAAATACTCGAGATCTTGCGCTGTACTAAGAACGATTTCAGGGGGAAATGCGTGACAATAAACGCTAACAGGATCGCTACGTGATTAGATTTGGCTGTTGATATTCTTTCTCAAATCCTGGTTCTTCCATGACAGGATGACCCCCACGGTGGTACCGAAGTCCTTTTTATCCGTCATGCCGAGTCTCGCAACAATGTCCTACACGCCGAGGTATGTGCTTCAACGCGTAACCGCTTGCTCTTCTTGTTGTATGTGTGATGATTTATGAAGCTCATCCCCTTGTATGAAGGGCGCTAGTCTGACGCGCAGCCTTACCGTCGCTTCTCCTTAGGTGGGGGCGCGATACAATTTCGACCCAAATTTACATGAACTTATGGAAAAGGAGGTACGTTTTCTGCCCAGACAGATCATTCATCTCTTCTTATACCTGGTACAAATACCTTGAGCGCCTGCCTGTCGCTTGTGCATCTAGACACTTGGCTTGATATATGACTGCCCTCTCGAAACTGTTTGTTATCCATGACTCTCACCATGATATCACTGTTGTGTCCTGACCTTCTTCCAAGGTTGCTTCTCTGCGTAGCGAAGACGCTGATCTCAGTGAGAAGGGTTTTGTGCAGGCGGAGCGGTTGGGCGAATACCTAGCCGAGCGCCTAAGACAACGCCGGTGAGGAGGGAGGAAGGGACGGATGGAAGAAGGGAGGGAGGGAAGGGGGGATAGAATTCCGTGCTAGTATCATCCTCCTGCAGACTCATCACGCAAAGCAACGACGAGTATGTCATCGTCTTGTTGTTGGCCTCGATACCTTTATTGCCACCCTACGAGTCCCCCACGGATGCGACTCTCACGGACGACCGCCACGTCTCTACCTCTCTCTCCCCTCCCCTTACCCGACACAGGGTGCTCGTCGTCACCTCTCCCATGCAAAGGGCGATAAAGACCATCAGACCCTTGGTATGTCCCCTCTCATCCCCCTTTCCATCCCCCAGCCCTCCCCAGCTTCGTCGCATTCTGACCCTTGCCATCGCCGCACCCTCCCCCCTCGTTTCCCTCGCTCCCTCTCACGCAAGGTCACTCGGCTCGGTATAGGCCCTGAAGACTTCGCTTGCTACGGTCGCTACTTCGAGGTAAATTAGGATCCTGATGCACCGAATTCGGCCGTTCTTTCATGTTACTTGCCCCTGTCTAGAAGAAGAAAATTTCCTAGGGCCACCCCATCACCCCTCATCTCCCTCCCACAACCGTCTGACTCCAGCATGTCGTTTCTCTTCCCTCCCTTTTCATTTCGCTTTCTCTCTTTTCGTCATGTTCAGGTGGGCGGGTGTTACCTGCAAGATCGCGTCTACACGGGCACCTCCAGAGCCGAGCTTGAAGGAACCTACAAGGTGAAGATGGAGAGGGGCGAGTGTTTAGAGGCGGGTGGACGCAGGGATGGGGGCCATTGGAAGAAGCGGGAGTCGGGAGGAAGAAAGGCAGGGAGGGTGCCTATACTGCTGATGATTGGCGCGGGAGACCACAGTTCAGAGCCACCTTTCGTCCCTCCCGCTAGCTTTAATCTTTGTCTTCATCGCAACACTCACGACAGCTCCAGTGTTTTGACGTGGAAGAGGAAGGATGGTATGCCCACTCGGTACGCGACTTTTTCCTTCTCTCCTCCCCATCCTCCCTCTTCCTCCCCTTCCCCCTTCAAGTCAGTTCCTGCCAAGAACAGCACCGTCATTCGCTCAATCTTTTCACGCAAGTCGTAGGCTTTGCTCATTCTTGATTCCTCCCTCTCCTTCTTTTGCTGAAATTTCTAGAAAGAGCGGGAGGGACATCCCCAAGCTCTTCTGCGCTGTGAACAGGCCTGGCTCTGGATTCAGGACGTACTTCTGGCCGGTGAGGGGGAAAGGACCGGGGGAGAGGAAGAGAGGAAAGGAGCAAAGGAGGGAGAGGTGCCCACTGTGAGGTTGAATCTTCGATCGATTGTTGGGCTTTTACCATGTCTGCAGGGGCGCTCCCGAACGCCGTCGACGGGGATGGGAGGGGGGGAGGAAGGGGGGGAGGGCGGA
>Ga0102934_1003260_pt1 | contig 11094 bp, 10 predicted proteins | sample SalPonR2_A_D1_MG_FD_78175 | JGI IMG/M metagenome (GOLD analysis project Ga0102934, IMG submission 78175) | Salt pond soil microbial communities from South San Francisco under conditions of wetland restoration - Salt Pond MetaG R2_A_D1_MG | ecosystem: Environmental > Aquatic > Marine > Intertidal...
CAGCTATGACATCTCGCCGGTCTTCAACGATCCGCCCGAACCGCCGCGTTTCCTCGACAAGCTCTCCGGCACCTTCGGTGCCTACATCGGTGCGGTCTGGAAGAACTACCTGGTCCTGGCCGGCGGCGAGCCGCGCAATCTGTTCTATGTCATCGACTACTCCGATCCGAGCAATCTGAGCCTGGTCACGACGATGAACCTGGACGGCAATCCGGACCTGGATGCCGGCACCAACGTGCCCTACGTGCAGACCCAGGACGAATACGTCTTCACCCGCCGGCACAAGATCAACATGAAGACCCTGACGCCGGAACTCGAGCTCGACGAAGTCGGCAATAGCCGACCGGCCGGCAGCGTGTCCGGCGCGCTGGACGTCAGCCAATACAAGCTTCCCCTGGGCAATCTGCTCATCACCGGTTCCTACAGCTTCAACGGCCGCGATGGCGTGGGGGTCTGGTGCCATCAGGCCGAACCGGATACCCGCGGACCCTACGTCGACTATCACATTCCGCGTCCGGGCCAGACCAACTATCCCCTTGGCGCACCGGTCAGCCTGATCATTCCGGAAACCCTGGAATCGTTCACCATCATCAACGGCGAGACGGTGCTTGTCCGGCCGGTGGGCGGCGAAGCGCTCGATGCCTGGGCCTCGTTCTCGCACGACGGTATTTTGACCCTGACTCCCTACGACCACTTCGAGCCCGACACCACCTACGAGGTGATCGTGGTCGACGGGGGCATAAAAGACGCGGCCGGTAACGGCATCGAAGGCTATTCCTTCACCTTCTCCACCGGCAGCGCGCTGGGCGGCGGCAATGCCTCACCGGACATCAGCCAGTTCGATCTGAGTGCCTCACCGATCGAACCGGGTCAGAGCGTGACCCTGAGCGCGCTGGCGAGCGACCCGGAATCCGATCCGGTCGAGTATCGGTTCTCGCCCGGCGACGGGACCCCGTCAAGCCCCTGGTCAAGCACGTCGCAGTTCACTCATCAGTTCACAACGGAGGGCCACTTTGGCGTCAAGGTGCAGGTGCGCGACCTCAAGCCCGACGGCACCACTTCGATCGTGACCGAGACCCGGACTCTGACCGTGGCCGAACTCCCCGACGGTCCCCTGCCGGGCCATTCCAGCAGCATCCGCATCGACGAGTCACGGCGGGTCATCTGGTCAGTCAACCGCGATAACAGCAGCATCTCGCGCCTGAACGCCGACTCCGGCGCGCTGCTCTCCGAGGTCAACCTGGCCACACTGCTGGACGAAAACGCGTCGCTGAATCCGAGCAGCGTCGCGGTTCGCGCAAGCACCGGCGCGGCCTGGGTCGCCCTGGCCGGCATCGATACCGTCGTCGTGGTCGATAGCAGTGGCGGCCTGATCGACGTGATCGAGACCGGCTATGGCTCGGCACCGCAGGCCGTCGTGTTCAGCCCGGACGAGTCACAGGTCTTTGTTTCGACGCGTGCCCGCGCCAACGGCCACCGCGGTCATGGCCAGGTGCTGCGCTTCGATGCCGCGACGCGCGGCCAGACCGGTCAGCTTGATCTCGGCCCCACGCCTGGAGCGATGGCGATCAGCGGGAACGGCCAGCGACTGTTCGTGGCGCGCTTCATCTCGGCCGAGCACCACGGCGAGATCTGGGAAGTGGACGCGCAGACCATGAGCCTGTCCCGCACCATCCGCCTGCGACGCGATCGCGGGCGCTCCGGCATCGATCCCGGTGGCTCTCAGGGCCCCGGGGTACCGAACTATCTGGCCAGTCTGGTCATCGATCCGCACGGCGAGTTTCTCTGGTACAGTGCCGTCAAGGCCGACACCAATCGCGGCCTGTTCTTCGATCAGGGCACCGGCCTGAACCTGCCGCTGGCCCATGACACGACCGTGCGTCCGATGCTGGGCCGGGTCGATCTGACCACCGGAACACCCTTCGAACCCGACGTCGACCGCTCACCCAACGGCCGCATCGACGGCGATAATTCCGAATCTCCCAGTGCCCTGGCCTTTTCGCCGCGCGGCGACTACGTGTTCGCCAGCTTCCAGGGCAACAACGTGGTGGCGATCTTCGACGATCTGGCCATCCAGGCCGGCGGCGGCCGCACTTCCCTGGCCCGCGAGGAGGTCGGCTCGGCGCCGCGCGGCCTGGCCTTCGATCCGGTCACCGACTCACTCTGGGTCGAGAACTTCATGAGTCGCACGGTCAGCCGCATCCGACTTGCCGATTTCCTGGCCACCGGTCGTCGCGAATTCCAGACCACCGGGCATGTCAGCTCGAACAACGAGTCGCTCGCGCCCGAAGTCCTGGCCGGCAAGGAGTTGTTCTACTTTGCCGGCAACGATCCCGAGGGCGTCAATGAAATGAGCTTTGAGGGCTATATTTCCTGCGCCAGCTGCCATATCGACGGCGGGCATGATGGCCGGACCTGGGATTTCACCCAGCGCGGTGAAGGATTTCGCAACACCCACGACCTCAGGGGCAAGGCGGGTTTGAGCCACGGCAATCTGCACTGGACCGAGAACTTCGACGAGCCGCAGGACTTCGTCCTCGACATCGTCAATGAATTCGGCGGCAATGGCTTTCTGGCCGAGGGTGAAACGCCGCATGCCTCCCTCGGCCCGCCGAACGCCGGTCGCAGCGCGCAGCTCGATCAACTGGCTGCCTACATGAGCTCACTTGATCGTTCCCATCTGGAACGCAGCCCCTGGCGCGAGAGTGACGGCCAGATGAGCGCCGCGGCAATCGCCGGTGCCGATGTCTTCAATGCCCTCGGCTGCGCGAGCTGCCACAGTCCAGTGAGCGACTACACCGACGCCACGGTCGGCAACGCCACCCTGCACGAGGTCGGCACGATTCGGACCAGTTCAGGCACCCGCCTGGACCAGCCCCTGAGCGGCATGGGCACGCCCACCCTGCTCGGGCTGTGGAACAGTGCGCCCTATTTCCATGATGGCTCGGCGAGGGACCTGGACGCCGTATTCAACATCGCCGGTGGGGTGATCTACGAGGCCGAGGACGCGGTGCTGGCCAATGGTGCCAGCATCCCCGGCTTCATTCAGATCAACTGGGACAGCAGCTCGCATGGGGAGCTGGTCGCCTTCGGCGCGAACGATGCCACCGCCACCTTCGCCAACGTCGACGGCGGCAGCGGCGGCATGGGGGCGATCGAGCTGCGCATCAGCCCGGGATCACCCGGCGTCTTCAGCATCACCGTCAATGGATCACACACCCAGCAGCATGCCTTCGATCAGGCCCAGGTGGCCAATTTCTGGACGCGACTTCGCTTCGAGGAGGTTCCCCTCAACGCCGGGACCGGCAACACGGTGGTGGTCAGCCGCGTATCCACCGACAGCTGGCAGTCGCCGGCCCTGGACCACATCACCGTGTCGACGGCCGATCATCTGGATTCAGCCCAGGTCCATCGCGTGGTTCGAAGCCTCGGCGAAGGGGATCTTGCCCAGCTGCGCGCCTATCTGCTGCAGCTCGATGGCCGCAACCCACAGGGCGTGATCGTCAACACGGATCTGCTGTTCCGCGATCGGTTCCAATAGTCGGGGTATCCAGAGCCACCACGCCGGGAGGGTGGCTCTCGATTGCTCAATTTCCGCGTCGGTGCCAGAATAGCCGGGCATCCAACGGCGCACACTTCCACCATGACCGAGTCCATTCCGACACTGCATGCCGTCATGCTCGGCGGTCGCGCTCCGGGCTGTCGCATCGAGCTGCACGACATTGCCTTCGCCGTCGGCGATACCCTTGAATCGATGCATGAGCAATTGCTCAGCCAGTGGTTCGGTCAGCCGCAGGGCCTGCATGTCGATGCCTATGCCCGCCTGACCGAGGTCGACGGCCACCGCATCGAGCTGCGCGATGAACCGGCCAGCGGCGACAAGCGGCTGTATTTCATCAATATCGGCGGCTATGAAGCGGCCGAGCTGGCCGAACAGCACGCCTATGGATTTTTCGTCGCGCAGAACAAATCGCAAGCCAAGGCTCGCGCCAAGGCAGCGCTGCTGCCCGGCCGCCAGGAGGTCCACAAGGACGATCTTTACGATGTCGACGACTGTCTGGAGCTGAGCGAAGTCAAGGGACGGCATATCCACCTGATCGAGGACGCCGGTAGTGGCAAACCCGAGATCGTCAACGGTTACTTCCCCCTGCCCTCACGCACCGTCAAGGACTGGATCGAGAAACAGTCCGAAGGGGATTAGCATCACCTCGACTGCCCGCCCGGCTGGTCTGCTGAGCCTGACCGCGCTGCTTCTCAGCGCGGCGATCCTGTTTGTGGGAGGCGGGCTGACCGCCATCCTGATTCCCGTTCGTGCCGCCCTGGAAGGCTTCTCCACGCTTCAGATCGGGCTGCTGGGTACCGGCGCGGCCGTCGGCACGGTCATCGGCTGCATCCTGTCGCCAAGGTTGATCAGACAGGTCGGTCATATTCGCGCCTTCGCCGTTCTGGCCGCTTCGGCCGCGATCGTGGCCCTGGTGCATGGACTGATCGTCGACCCCTGGCTGTGGATTCTGCTGCGGATTCCGACAGGCATCGCCTTTGCCGGTCTGGCCACCGTCATCGAGAGCTGGCTCAATGCCAGCACCGGTAACGAAGCGCGCGGCCGAACCATGGCGGTCTACATGATCATCCAGTTGGCCATGCAGACGGCCGGTCAGCTGCTGCTGATGCTCGCCGACCCGATGTTGATGACGCTCTTTGTCCTGGTCGCACTCGCGATTACCGCCTCATTGATCCCGGTCGGCCTGACCCGGACCATTGTTCCGGGTCCGGTTGCCACAGTCAGCCTGGATCTGCGCCGGATCTACGAGCAATCGCCCAGCGGTGTGATCGGCGCGGTCGCCATCGGTCTGGCTAACGGCTCCTTCTGGGCCCTGGCACCTCTTTTTACAGCGGATCGAGGTTTCGATCCTGGCCAGATCGCAGGTTTCATGAGTCTGGCCGTCATCGGGGGTGCTGCGCTGCAGTATCCGCTCGGCCGCTGGTCGGATCGTGTCGATCGCCGGCGCGTCATTCTTCTGACTGCATCGGTTGCCAGCCTGATCGGTTTGATCCTGGTGCTGGTGCCCAGCCTCAGTGCCACCGTCCTGCTGGCCACCGCCGTACCCCTGGGGGCATTCCTGTTCGTCCTCTATCCACTTTGCGTTGCTCACGTCAATGACCATGTCGAAGAGGGCGAGTTTGTCGAGGCCTCGAGCAGCATGCTGCTTCTCTACGGGGGCGGATCTGTGATCGGGCCGATTCTTGCCGCCCTGCTGATGGACCGAATCGGCAGCAGCGCCCTGTTTGTCTTCATCGCTACGGTATACGGCCTGTTCGTCGTCTTTGTCATCACCCGGCTGTGGGCGAGCCCCCGGCCAGCTGCTGCTGATCGCGGGGATTTCGTTGCCATGCCCTTCAGCGCGACCCGCGGTCTGGATCTTGATCCGCGGTCCGAAGAGTTGATTGAAGAGGAATCCTCAAGCGACGATCCAGACCGGCTGAATCAGGCTTGAAAGCCGTATCGAACCACCTGGAGAACCGAAAACGGCAAGCCAGTGATAGCCGGCCCAAACTGGAGAGATGGATAGTAAAGCCGGCATGAACTAAGATCCACGCTTACCGGTTGTACGTAAGGGACATCATGGCGACGAATGAAAGCTGTCTGATCGCGCAATTCGATCGGATCATCGAGCTGACCGAAGACGAGAAGAACCTTCTCCTGAGCCTGGAGAAAGATGTCCAGGAATACCCAGCCGGAACCACCCTGGTATCACAGAGTCAGAAGGCGGGCAATTTCTTTTCGCTGCGCAGCGGATGGGCCTGTGCCTCGCAGCTCCATGCTGACGGCAGTCGGCAGATCATCGATATCTTCATTGGCGGTCAGATCATGGGCCTGCGAGAGGTGGGTCTCCTGCAGTCACACGCCACGATCGAAACAATGACCGATGTGGTGGCCTGCCCTTTCCCTCGCAGCAGATTATCCGAAGTTTTTGCCAGGTCCAACCGCCTGGCTGTATTGTTCTTTCTGGTGCTGGCACAAAGCCACGCGCTACTGACGCAACGTCTTTCCAATATCGGCAACAAGTCAGCAGCGGCGCGCTTTGCCCATTTCATCCTGGAAACGCGCGCTCGCCTGAACATCGAGTCTGAAAAGTTCGAACTGCCCCTCAATCAGACCATCATCGGCGACGCACTCGGCATGACATCGGTGCATGTCAGCCGAGTGGTCAATGAGCTCAAGCGTCAGGGCCTGATCGACCAGAACGGGACTCACCTGACGATCCTCGACATCGATGCGCTCGCCGAGCTGGGCGAATTCAGTAGCGACTATCTCGACGTTCGCGCCGACCTGCTGCTGCCCTGAGCGCTGGCTTGTCAGACGCGTGGCCTGCGTCCGGTCAGGAAGAAGACCAGCGCCACAATGAGTCCGACGACAAACAGGATCCAGGCAATGTTCGTCGCCGCACCTGCTATCCCGCTCAAGCCCAGGGCGCCTGCAACAAGCGCAATAATCAGAAATGTGAGTGCCCAACCGATCATGTGATCTCCTTCATGACATCTTGAATGTGCGTTGTACATTACAGACGATGCCATTCCCGGTCATTGATGCAGGTTAAGGCTCCTCGTCGGCTTCGGCCTTAGTCTTGCCGTTCATTCATATAGCGCTTGTGGCGTCAAGGAGACTCCATGAACAATGATCAGGCACAAGGACAGTGGGATCGATTCACCGCGAAGGTCAAACAGCAGTGGGGAGATCTGACCGATGATGAAGTCAAGAAAGCCGAAGGTAACAAGGATGAGCTGATCGCCCGCATTCAGGAAAAATATGGCGACAGCAAGGAAGCCATTGCCGAGAAGCTCAACGATCTGACAGGAGACTCGAACTCATGAAAGGCATCAGTCAATCGATTCTGAAGATTCTGGGTATTGTTGTAATTCTGAGTTCCGCGTTGGCACTCACGGCCTGCGAACAGGACGGGCCGATGGAGAATGCCGGCGAAGAAATCGATGATGCCGTGGAAGAAGTTGGTGATTCGGCAGAAGATGCCGCCGACGAGGTCGAAGACGAGGTTGACGACGCCAGCAGCGTCTGACCGACCGACATGGTTGAAGACTTCGAGCCCCTGGCCGCAAGGCCGGGGGCTTTTTTTGGTCATCTGATCAGATACGAACAGGTCTCGCTCTCAATCCTTTGATTCAGGGTATGATCGTGGTTGCGTCAGTGATGCGATTCAGACCTTGCCGTCGCTTGCAGACCCGCTGGCGTAGCCGGCATAGACCGAACAGGGGATTTTCGAGCCGTGTCCGGCTCGAGCAGGCACGGGAGTTTGGGAACAATCGTGAGCGATATCTGGATCGAGCGGTTCTTCGCCGCCCACACCCACAACGCGGATGATATCGATGCACTTCGATCCGTCGCCACGCGCATCCGGAAGTATGCAGCGGGCCAGACCATTCTTTTCAAGGAAGATCGATTCGACCTGCTCTATGCCGTGATCTCGGGATGGATCGGTAACACTCGCGATCTGGAAGACGGGTCCCAGCAGATCCTCGATATCTTTCTACCGGGCCAGCTGGTGGGTCTCAGGCAGTTGACAGCCCCACAGGCCCTGGTCGGGTATCGGGCATTGACCGATGCTGTCGTCTGCCTGATCGACAAGCAGGGGCTACAGGAAAGAATGGCAGAACTTCCCAACATCAATACCATCATTCTCGAGAACATCGCCATGGAAGATGCCTGGCTGATGGAACGCGTGACCTCGCTGGGCCAGCGATCGGCCGCACAATGCATCATCCATTTCCTACTCGAGATCGGCGACCGGCTGGCACATGTGGCGGGTGAAGAAGTGCCCGCAACAAAGGTCAACCTTCCTATCAGTCAGGAGCAGTTGGGCAGTATCCTCGCCATCACGCCGGTGCATATCAGCCGAGTGCTCAAAGACCTGCAATCGGAGGGGTTGCTGGCCTCCAAAGACGAGGCCTGGGTATTTCCCGATCGCGACGCCGCTGAATCATTCTGCGAATACCAGGCCAGATGACTTCATCTTGACGACTGACGCTTGATTTACTGGAGCGACCGCTCTGAGTGTCTGCCCGACCATGTGACTCAGCGAGTCTAATTAACTTCGATCAAGTCGGAACTTGACCCGTGTTGATGACAATTGCCTTGATTGCTCATACCGTCAGCGGTCTGGTCGAAGACGATCGGCCGCGTAGTCAACTCACAAGTGGAGGACACCTGATGAATACACTCAAACCCATGCTCGCTGCCTTGATATCTGCAGGATTCTGCATTGCCACCGCTGGCTGTGGTTCATTCGAAGAGGCCGGCGAAAATATCGATGAGGGCGTGGAAGAGGTCGGTGACGAGATCGAAGATGCAGGTGATGAAATCGAAGAGGAAACCGATGATATTGACTGATCGGTGCCGCCCCGTTGATGATCCGACAGGCCGATCTGGTCGGCACGCCGGGCGGCAGCAGCACCACTGCTGACATGCCGGGTGATGATGCTGCCAGACTTGCAATGCAGCTCGACGCGTTGGAGTTCCTCGCCGAGCAGGGAGGGGCTCCTATAGAACACCTGCGGCGAGGTGGAACGGGCACCGGACGAACGATGCCCATTTCGTCAGAGGGGACAAGCGGTCGTCTGCAGTCGCCGGAGTGGTCGGCCCTGACACGTCATTATCTCGGCGCCCCGCTGGAGCCAGGCCACGATATCAGGAGACTTCGGAACGGATCCGAGATCTTCCCCGCGATGCTGGCCTCAATCCGAGCGGCCAGCTGCAACATCGAATTCCTGTCGTTCATTTTCAGCGACGGCCACGTCGCGGAACGCTTCAGTGACGCGCTGATCGAGCGTGCCAAAGCGGGTGTACAGGTTCGCGTTTTGCTCGATGCGGTGGGCGGCAAGGCCCTCGGGAACGGATTGATCACCCGCCTCAAGGAAAGCGGTGTCGAGCTGCTGGTCTACCACCCGATTTCAAGCTGGAAATTCTGGCGAACCACCAGCCGTAATCACCGTAAGATCCTGGTCGTCGACAGCCGCGTGGCCTATATCGGTGGCGTCGGCATTGCCGACGAATGGGCTGGCAACGGCGACCGTCCAGGCAGCTTCCGAGATACCCAGTTCCGTATTACCGGACCCACGGTCGGTCAGCTGAGGGCAGCGTTCTTCGACAACTGGGCATCGGCTGGCGGTCATCTGCCGGATCCGCTCGATCCAGTCCCCATGCAGAACATGCAGGGCCGAGACATCAAGGCCTCAGTGATCCCATCCTCCACGGCCTCCAAGTACAGCCGGGCGGCGCTGATGTTTCAGCTGCTGGTCCGCGTTTCAAGCAGGTCTTTGCAGATCGTCTCGCCCTACTTCGTGCCTGGTTTCTCGCTGTTGCAAGAGCTGCAGCGGGCCGGGAAACGAGGCATCGACGTCCAAATCATGGTCAGCGGAAAACGGAGCGACCACCGGCTTCCGCTCTGGGCAGGAAGGTCGTGTTACGCCAGACTGCTCGATTCAGGAGTCAGCATTGAGGAGTACGATCTGACCCTGTTACACAACAAGCTCGTGATTGTCGATGAGTGCGTGACGATGTTCGGATCACCAAACATGAACCGGCGCTCGCAAAGCCTGGATGAAGAACTCGCCGTGATCTGTCATGACCGGAATCTCGCCCGAAAACTGCTCGAGGATATCGAAGCAGACCGACGCCATTGCCGACAGATCGATGCAATGCGCTGGAAACAGCGATCGGTGGTTCTGCGAGTCGCAGAAACGATGGCAAGCGCTTTCAGTCCGCAGATATGACGCCAGAAGCTCGAATGCCGGGGTAACGCTTTCTATTGGCAACGCCCTGCAGACCGTATAGCAAACCCTGGGAGGCAGGCGACGAGCTCGCGCAAACGAGCTCGTCGGTCCGGTAGGGATCAGGCGGCTTCGGTCAGGCGGCCATCGCGGTAGTCCCACATGGCCTGTTCGATCTCTTCGCGGGTGTTCATCACGAAGGGACCGTACTGGACCACCGGTTCGCCGATCGGCTTGCCGGCCAGCAGGAGCAGACGCGCACCGTCTTCACCCGCGGTGATCGCAACCGACTCTCCCTCGGCCAGAACGCCAGCGGCGCGATGCGGCACGGTCTTTCCACCGATCACCGCCTCACCCTCGTAAAGATAGACGAAGGCGCTGTAGTCTCGGGTCATCGGCACGGTTACCGACCGTCCGGCCTCAAGGCGCAGATCCACGTAGAGTGGATCGGTGGAAATCGGTTTTTCGCCGCCGTTCACCGGCCCGCTCACCGTCTCGTTTCCCAGCACCAGTCGACCGGCAATCATCCGCAGATGCCCCCCCTCGAAGCGCAGCTCCGGCACCCGATCGGCCGGAATGTCCCGGTAGGAGGCCGGGCGCATCTTCTCGGCGGCCGGCAGATTGATCCAGAGCTGGAAGCCACGCATCCGGCCGTCCTTCTGCTTGGGCATCTCGGAGTGGATCACGCCACGGCCGGCGGTCATCCACTGGACCGAGCCCGGAGCCAGGTCGCCGACGTTGCCGAGGTGATCCTGGTGTTCCATATGTCCCTCAAGCATGTAGGTCACGGTCTCGAAGCCACGGTGCGGATGGGCCGGGAAACCGGCCAGGTAGTCGTCCGGATTATCGGAAAAGAACTCATCCAGCATCAGGAAGGGATCGAGGCGGGCAAGCTGGCTGGAGCCGATGCTGCGGCGCAGTTTCACGCCGGCGCCATCCGAGGTCGGCACGGACTGGATGATCCGAGTGATGGTCCGTTCGTTCTGAGTCGTCATGATGGGTCTCCTTCAGCGTCAGGCGGCCCGGGCCGAATCGGCCCCGGTCGCTTGTGTACCCCGCCGTTAATTCTGTAACTTTCAGAGTGTGACTGAGTCGACAAATCAAGGCGCGAACCGCAGTGAATGGCTAGCCCTTTACAAGGTTTGCAACGCCGAATTGGCGACTCAGACACGCTCCCGAAGGGCGAGTCGGAAAGCGCTCATCTGCAGCGCAGGCACGCAGGCTTTGCGGATTCGAGCTTGCTCGAACAAGCGAAGATGGAGTGCCGTGGCGCGTGTTAGAGCTCTTGGAAAGGCAATAAGCATTCCCTGC
>Ga0102934_1003262_pt1 | contig 11093 bp, 11 predicted proteins | sample SalPonR2_A_D1_MG_FD_78175 | JGI IMG/M metagenome (GOLD analysis project Ga0102934, IMG submission 78175) | Salt pond soil microbial communities from South San Francisco under conditions of wetland restoration - Salt Pond MetaG R2_A_D1_MG | ecosystem: Environmental > Aquatic > Marine > Intertidal...
AGGAAGTCGTAGCTTTTTACTTCTTCCGGTTCAAAGTTCTCTATAGATTCACATCTGGTAGAATAACCTCTGTCAAGTAATCTACGACTGATTTGTTCTGCAACGAACTTCGTGTTGCCCGTACCGCTAAAATATAGTATCAATATTTTCATGATCGTTTCGTAAGTCCCTTAAATATAATTCTCCTTTTCTGGAAAGGTTGTAGTAAGTATGGTTCATGTGTTTGTCCCAGCCTTCTTGTCGGTGATAGCTTTCCAGCATTGTGCCTTGGACTCTTTTTAGCAGCCCTTTCTGGATCAGAGTCTCTACTCTATCACGAATTTCAGGCACTCCCGTTTGTAATTTTTGTGCCAGCATCAATATGTATTCGGGCCCCCAGGCGTGAATATACTTGAGGATCTCTATGTCCAGCTCGTCCTCGTTTTCTTCTGTCAGGTAACCTTGATTTATTAGTAACTGAAATAATTGACTGCTGACACGATCACGTTGTTTGCGATATTCATCAACCAATGCTTCTGCCTCGGAGTTTCCCTCTTGGTCAGTTAATTCCTCGGCCGCCGCAAGGTCACTAATAGCAGATCTCAGTTTCCTTGCGAGTGAGGAAATCTGTTTTAACTCGTCCAGTTTCTTTGACAGTTTGGCTATCTTGTCTGGATCACTGCTGATTTCTGGTCGAGCCAGCCGTTGCTTTAGCTCGTCCTCTTCTTTTTCTAACTTTTCAAGCCTTGACCAAATCTGTTCGTCGTCAAGATAGCTGCCGTTGAATAAACACATTTGGGATCCTGTCTCCACATAGGATAAACTTCATTCTTGAACTCATAGAAAATTGTACAAACTGCTCGGGGAATTTTGCCAGAAAACCTTCGAATGAGTTTGAAAGTTCGCATGGGTTGCAATTGGAAGTGTCATATGTTAACAACAGGTGGATGCGAGCTAGGTCAATTATTTTATTCAGGAGGTTGCTATGGCCGGAAAAGGTAGAGGAAGAAAAAGTGGACCTAAGTCCGCTGGCCCAGGTGGCGAATGCGTTTGCCCGTCCTGTGGTGAAACGGTTCCGCACAAGGCAGGTACACCCTGCTATGAGCGGGAATGCCCCGAGTGTGGCACAAAGCTTACCAGAAAATGAAGCTTGATCTGTAACTGTATCTAATAGCTAGCTATTTTGTGTAATTGATTAGCGTAGGAGATCTTTACGAAGCTATTGCTTAGTCATACGCGAGGCGTATCTTTTCGTTGGCCAGAGTGGGTTTAATTTTCTCTTTCCACTCTGGGCTATCCCAGGTACCCAGATTGGCGTGTACACTGTAATACTTTTGCGGAATGGGGTGGGTTCCAATTACTACATCTATGTCATATCTTTCCTCAATAAAATCCTTGAAATGATCGATGTACGGACAGGGAGGATAGCCCACGACCAGCCCGGTAGCAAGATGAATTACATCTGCGCTGTTATTTATCATTTCTTCAGGCGCGTATTCTACGTTGCCACCCGGGCACCCTTCGCAGGTCGTATAACCGACCAACTCGACTTGGCTATCAGCGTAAATACTGAAAGCACCTTCTCTATTTCGAAGTGATCTGAGACACTTTCCTCCGGCACAACTCCGATAACGATCACAGATAATTATACCAATATTAGTTTTGTTCATGGACAAAATCCCCTTTTTTTCTCATTATTGTGCAGTCTTCTCTAGGAATACCCAACAACAAAGCTTGCCCTAGAGGTGTTTTTCCGCGTGTGATTGTATTCCATTTTACAGTGGACCCTTACAATTTGCACCTTAATTTCGATTACCATAAAAACTCGCTTCAAGTGCATTTTTGTTTCAGGTTCGTGGTGGGGGATATCCTTATGATAGACGTAAGGACAGATCATGTACGCAGGAAGGATCTGTATTCAACAGGTTAGCGTTTTTTGTGGCTGGAGGCTAGAGAGCTGTTTATTACAATAAGTTTGGGGTTCGAGATCTTAAAGCTCGGTTGCTGTGGATGGGGTTATTTCAAGGTTAACGATTTTCTTGAGTAATATAGGGGGATCGATACGGATAGTACGGACTGGAAAGAGCTCTATCGATACAAATCAAGCCCATGCAGATTTTTTCAATCTGGTTGAGGTAAATAAGACTTTCTACAAGTTACCACAGGTCAAAACTGCACAAAAGTGGAAAAATCTGGCTATCACCAAAACTTGCCGGGGAAGCTTTTAGAGTTTCTAGTGGCTTGTTTGTCCAGAAGATCGGTACTTATTGAGGACTTTTATCTTCCTTATTAAATACCATTTCCCCCTCGATGATCGTTTTTTGTACTTCTAAGTCATCGTCGAGGAAGACAAAATCGGCGTCCTTGCCTATTTCTATTGATCCTTTTTGATCATCTATTCCTATTAACTTAGCTGGAGTAAGGGTCGCAGACCGTATGGCTTCTGGTAAACTTACTCCGGCAAAAAACATGTAGTTTTTGACGGCTCGATCCATAGTTAGAGTACTCCCGGCAATACTGCCATTATCCAACCGGGCGATACCCTCTTTTACGTTGATTTTTTGGTTGCCCAGTTTGTAAAAACCCTCACTCAATCCGGCCGCACTTATTGCATCAGTTACTAAAAATAGTCTGTTGGGACCTTTCATTTGACTGGCAATTTTTATTGCCGAAGGATGGACGTGCAGGCCATCGCAAATTAAACCCGCGTATGCGTCGGAAGTGAGTGCTGCGCCAACGCAGCCGGGATGTCGGTGATGTAAGCCGGTCATTGCATTGTAAAGGTGGGTGAATGATTTAGCTCCTGCATGTAATCCCTGGTTAGCCTGCTCAAAGGTTCCTGCGCTGTGCCCAATGGAAGGTGTTATATTTAAGTCCTGGAGCTCGTGCATAATTTCGTGGGCTCCCGGAAGTTCAGGAGCGAGAGTAAAAAGCTTTACATGCTCCTCATAACCATTGATTAATTTATTCAAGGAGGAACTGTCGGGCTTTCGAACGTAATTTGGATCGTGCGTACCCCGCTTTTCCATAGAGATAAATGGACCTTCGATATGTATACCCACCAGGTTTTCCGTTTCACTTGTCAGGATTTTTTCAACCGTGGAACGCATATTAGATATATCTTCGGTAATGACCGTGGCTAGATATCCGGTACAGCCCGTTGAAAGCCAGTATGAACTAAACCGCTGTATTCCCTTGGAAGTAGTATTCAAGAAGTCTGCTCCCGCTCCTCCATTTACTTGTAGGTCGATGAAACCGGGGGCAACGTAATGTGAGGATGCGTCAATAATTGTTCGCTTTTCGTTTCTGTCGAGGGATCTATTGGATTTAGGGGGCTTAATTTCCCTAATTTTTCCGTCTTGAACTATTATCGTACATTGCCTTGACAGTTCCCGGGAGGGAAAGATAACCTCCCCATTTCTTATCTCCAGATCGTGCATGATATTTTGAATCTAAGCGCCTCCCGATCGCCGGAGCGGTTGTTTATTGTTTCCTTTTCTATACATCGCACTATATCACCTGACTAGCACGTTACTGAATTATGGACTTCAACAGGCTGATAACAAGCTAAGCAGTTTTCAGGTACTGTTTTCTCTTCTCGCCATGCTAGCTTCAGTTAGTTATTCCCGTCCGAAATTGCCCTGGAAAAACTGTAGGCATAAAAAATAGCTGCAATGCAACCAATTATCTCCTGCTCAGTGTCAGGGTTGCGTATGTTATGCTTGTATTCCCCAGATAAAGTATCTCACAGAGCGGTTAAAACTCCAACCTAAATTACGCGGTTTTGATACCTCGTTAAGTTAACACTGGATGAATTGAGTGATTGATTTTCCAGCCAGGACTTGGTTCAGCACCCATGTAAACTTCAAGTTAGTAGTATGATTCATTCCACCGGTGGCTTTTCGCCTGTAGTTTCCAACTCGACTTCCCCTTTTATTTCTTCGGATAGGGGTTCTTGGTCTGTCTTTTTGATCGTTCGCTTTTTCCAGGATCCAGTAAGAAACCACAGAAACGCCATAATCCCAACTATAAAATTACTTGTGAATAGGCCGAGCCAGATGCCGTCTGTCCCCAGGTTTATTCCCAGTATACCGAATGCCAGAACGTAGGAGACGCCTACTCGTAACGGGAGAAGTCGGATCAAAGACATGGTCATGGGTGGTCTCGTATGGCCAGCACCCCTGAACACAGAGCTTGTCAACCGAAAGATTCCGAAAAACGGTATCGACCATAGAAATATGCTAAGGAATCTACTTCCAGTATTAATGACATCGGGATCATCGATAAAGACCCCAAACAGCGGGCGCCTGGCCAGGAATATGCCAATTGCCAGTGTTAAGAGAACGGAGAAAGAAAGGGCAAAAGCTCTCTTGGCGATATCTGTGGCTCGCGATTTGTTCTTCGCCCCGATATTCTGACCAATCATGGTCGTGAGGGGTGAAGCAAGCCCCCAGACCGCCACGTTGAGCAATCGGATGATTCGTTGGCCGATTCCATACGATGATACTGCCACAACGCCCAGCCGGGAAATTAGAGCCATTAGGAAAATCGCTCCTACAGCAGTACCTGCTTGGCCGATAGCGGAGGGCAGACCGATTTTTACTATTTGTTTGACCCACCTTAACTTAAGGATTAAATAACGTAAATACAGTTTAATTTCCAGTCTGCCAGAGAACAGGAGGTAAATGGCTACAAAAGAAGCGATTCCTCGACTTAACACCGTCGCTAACGCGGCACCGGCGACTCCCAACTCCGGGAACACACCTATACCGAAGATAAGTAGTGGGTCCAAAAACATATTCACAATTACGGAGGTACCGGTGACTAACATCGGAGTGACCATATCCCCGATCCCTCTTACCAGAGCGCGGAATCCGAAAAACATAAACATCAAGGGCAATCCCGCGAAGATTATCCTGATGTAGATTAGTGCTTTAGGAAAGACATCCTGGGGTACGCCCATCAATGTGCGCAGCAGTCCTGGAGCTATTCCGAAACCAAGAGCTGATAGCAAAATTGAACCGATAAACATAAAAGACATTACCTGGCTGGCGGCCCTGTTGGCATTTTTTGCGCTGCCTGCACCAGTGTGCTGGGAGACTAACGAAACGCCGGCTATAGAAAAACCGAATCCGAAGGAAATTAGCAAAAACACGACCGGGAACCCCACAGTCGGAGCAGATACTGCTACCTTACCGAGTTTCCCCAGCCAGTAGGTATCGACCAGGTTGTAAAGCATCTGGAGGATGTTCGATACGATGACCGGCCATCCCAGTACAAGGAGGGTCTTGATTATCGGGCCATTTAGTATATCATCTTTCAGGCGCGCAACTCTTGAAGATCTTTCTTTCATCTTTGATCAGTGTGTTAGTTCAAGTTATAATTAGTTTTCTGGGGTTGTAGTGTAACGATACTACTAACATTCGGCTTTTTGAGTACCAATAAAACATCGGGGTTTAACCCTGTAAATTCAACTTCGGTATGGATAAAAAGACAGGCTGAAGAACCTCACCCTATTTCGCAGTCGTTTGTTTTGTCCGGTGTGAAGGCTGGGATTATACATGGTCCTAACGCATCGGAGTCGTCAGATTATATAATCTCTTCAATGATTCCTTCCACTGAAGGGGTATAGTTTTCCCGAAAGGACAATTTATTTCGTGATAGGGGGAGCTATTCTCTAGTTTATAGTATAATCACTAGCAGTTTGGAGAGTCAGTGACAATTTTATTGCCGATTGGCAAGGAGGTATTGCAGATGAATTTTGCGATAAAAGGAGATAATTTACAGGTGTTAGAGGTTACCTTGGACAAAGGGGACTCTATTTACACGGAAAGTGGTGGAATGGCCTGGATGTCTGAAGATGTCCGGATGGACACCAACTCTCAGGGTGGATTAATGAAGGGTGTTGGTCGTATGTTTTCAGGTGAATCACTATTTATGACTACCTATTCAGCTGAAAACGATGGCGAATCGATTTCGTTTGCTCCGGAATTTCCGGGTAAAATCGTTCACCGCGACCTGGGAGATGGAGAAAGTATTATTGCTCAAAAGGATGCTTTCATGTGCGCTGCTTCAACCGTAGATCTAGCAATGCATTTTCGTAAGAAATTGGGAGCCGGTCTATTCGGTGGAGAGGGTTTTATTATGCAGAACATAACTGGTCCGGGCCATGTCTTTTTTGAGCTTGCTGGAGAAATTGTCGAGTACGAGCTAGATAAAGGGCAGACGATAAAAGTGGACCCAGGTCACGTTGCCCTATTTGAATCAACGGTTGATATGGATATTACCAGAATCAAGGGAGTCAAAAACGTATTTTTTGGTGGGGAAGGAATGTTTTTAGCGACTCTGACTGGACCTGGAAAAGTATGGCTTCAATCCATGCCACTTATGAACTTAGCCGCGAGGCTTGGTCAATACCTTTCCTTGGATAGAGATTAGTAGTAAAGGTAGGTTATTCAAACAGAGATAACAATCTCTGTGATAATGTCGTCACAAAATTCTTGGAAAAGTTCACTTGCACGGAGGCTGGATGCAGGGGGCAATGACTGCTTAATTCCAAATACATCCTCTTTGGTGTCAATCTTGATGTTATCGACGTCGATCCATGTCGATAACTCTTTTAAATCAGTCGGCCGGTTCCCGCTCCATTCACTAACTATTTTGTGCGAAACATTGGTCCCAATACGTTCCTTTCGACTCTCAGTTAATTTTTTGAATCTACTAATGTTCATGATTTACCTTTTATCCTGTCCTTTTTTGTGTCTTTAATTTATCTTCTACCGTAAGGTCATTCCATCCCCGAATTTTTTTCATGAAAAAGTTACTATTTTTTTATTTGTTAACGTAAAGTACCAATTATACTTAACCTCGGCGCATACTGAGGCTTTTTGATACTCCGCTACAGGCTTCTCGGAATATTACACATACATATTATCACTCAGATTACTGTAAACTTCAAGTTGGAACCATCCACTATTGGCCTGTCCTTCCGTTCCAACGTGGTATACCGCGACCTAATCTGGGGCAAATCTTGCTGCAGTAAAAATTATTGACAATTCGGCAACGCGTCAGAGCAAAAGATTGCATCCCAAAAAGTCCACGAAAATTGCCCTCTTGAGATGTTAATTCAGTAGAATTTTGATATCTTCAACATTCATTTCATAGCTCTCTCTTCTTTCTTAAATCCTTCTTTTTTGAAACATTTGGCTTTCAGCTGTGTACATAAAGTGTCGCTGGAAGGCGAGGAATTTGACATGGATCTAAGGGGGACAAAAAAGTTGTGATACTAAGCAGATTGATTTTGATACACGTGGAGGTGTATTAGAAATGAAAAAAGTCGTGGTTAGTTTGGTAGTCCTGGTTACCTTGATTAGCATTCCGCTTTTTGCTATGGCCTGTGATGCTCCTGACGGTCTGATAAAAGCCAGGTACGGTCATGGCTGTCCAGGCGGTTACACGTCAATAAGTTATCATCTTGGCTGTTTGACGTTTAGACTTTGCGTACCAGTAAGCAGCACTTCGTATTACAGACCGAAACCATGTCCCGGGCCCAAACCACCGTACCAACCGAGACGGCATAATTGGCCTTCACCGCCCCGTAAGCATCATCAATCACAGTACTTTTCTACTCACAACCCACCGCCGTTGGGCTCACCCCCCTCTCTGCCGCGTCATCCCGGAGGATACTGTTCGCCCCCGGGGTATCAAAAAAATAGGGCAGTCCATGAGAGACCTAAAACGAATTTAAGTCGACTCAGCCTGGTGAGAAAAGACATGTACTTTTACTACTCCGGAACATATACCTGGCGAGCGTCAACTGTAGTAGGAAAATGGATTCCCGTTTACGTCAACTTGTCCAGTGGAGGAAACTTAAAAATAGTGGAGCGCTATTACAACACGGGCGGAACTCAGAACTATAGCTGGGGTTACCGGTCTGCGGGCTGGACTAAGTTTTGGTTTCATGCGGATACCACAGGTTGGCATGCACTTATCAGTAACACAGATGGTTCATGGGGAAACTGGATATGGATTTATGTCTACTAGTGCCTCGCAATCATCTTATCACCAACGTTATGCTGAGCTAGTCTTTTTGTACTCACTGTAAGTGGATTGGCTATCCGGTTCCACTCTGCAATCCCGGTGCTTTCTGCACGGGATGTTCATTCTGTAACCCGGCCCCACGCCCGAGTGCTTGGAAATTCGTGCGGGTACGCACAGGCTGTAGGCCGGGTCCCCGTGCCCGGCGCTACCAAGGTGTGCATATTTGTTCGTGGCGATTTCTTTTTTTGATATCAGTGGTTTCCCTGCAGTATCCAATATTATAGGTGAGTGTCAACCTATGTGCTATTAGAAATTTCATCGAGGGAACGGCCTTCTTAAACCGGTGTGTCTTCCAAAATCCTGTTTTCCCTAAGCCAGTAGGTATTTGACAGGAGGAAATTCAGGACTTATTCTGGTAAAATAGAACTTGTCTCAGGTGTTTACCCTCTTCGACATTGCCTGCGATTATCCTGTTCCGTTATAATTTTTTAGCAAATCCTCAGTTGAAAGCATTAGTATACATCCAAGTAGTTTTTGGGGGTTCTCAATCAAGTTAACAACCTCTGGAAGTGATTTAATGTCTCAAAGAGCTAACGATTGGCTGAGTCAGGCGAAAAAGGATTTGGATCAGGCTCGAGCTTCCAAAGAAGACCAGCATCACGAATGGGCCTGTTTTATTGCCCAACAGGGTGCAGAGAAAGCTGTAAAAGCACTTCATCTTAGCGTGGGACAGCAAGCCTGGGGGCATGTAATAGCGAAATTAATGCAGGAACTGCCCGGTGACTGTCGTCCGCGAGATGAGCTCGTGGAAAAAGCCAGGGTACTGGACAGCTTCTATATTCCAACACGTTATCCCAACGGACACCCTGAAGGTGCTCCCTTCGAGCATTTCGGGGCCCTCCAAAGCGAGGAGGCGATTAACTATGCCCGTGAGATCGTTGGATTCGTCAGTGATAAGATGGCCGAGCAAGCATGAAGTTGAAAAGGCCATCCAAAAGTGGGTCAATCAGCTTATCGAGGTTAGGGCGGACATAATGCGGGTGGGGTATTTTGGTTCTTACGCAACTGGTAACTGGGGTGTTGGTAGCGATCTAGACGTAATTGTCATATTGGAAAAATCCGAGCAGGACTTTGAACGCCGAGGAATACAGTTCGATACCGGTGATTTACCTGTTCCCACCGATATACTGGTTTACTCTGCGGCTGAATGGAATAAAATGAAGCAAGAAGATGATTACTTCTACCGCCGGGTAAGCGATGAAGTGATTTGGGTTTACCTCTAATCAATTCGACATTCTGGTTTCGAAACTCTCCTCACGATCAATTTCAATTATCTTATTCCAAAAAAGTCTTCGACAGAACTCCAGAATTTGGAATCTCCTCTTGTAGTATCAAGGAGCAATTCCATGTGTCCTGCTCCTTTCATAAGTAAAAGGTCGTTTTTGACGCCCATTTCTGTGAGCTTCTCGCTAAGCTGTATGGATTGTTTCGGGAATACTTCACCGTCCTCTCGACCGTGAGCCAAAAATACGGGAGGGCATGACTCTTTCAGATGGTTGAAAGGCTGTGCCTCTTCCCAATAACTTTTTTGTCCGAGAAATCTTCTTACTCGCGGATCAGCCTTATCGAACGGATAGAATTGATAGACCCCCGACAGTAGGATAAACCCGAGAATCCGTTCCACTTTCAGTTTTGCCTGTTTACGCCACTTGTCGGAAAAGCCAGCCAGAGAAGCCAGATGGGCACCGGCAGAATGTCCAGCCAGGTATAAAGAGCCCGTAAAGTTGTCGTAATTATCCTGAATCCAGCTTAAGGCTGCGGCGATATCACCCATTTGATCTGGATATGTGTACTCCGGTGCCAGCCGATAGTTAGTAAGTGCCGCGATGAAATTGTGCCTGGCCCAGGTGCGGCCAATAAATTTATGAATATCTTTGCTTCCGGTTTCCCATCCTCCACCGTGAATAAAGAGGATTGTTTCTGTTTGATCGTGAACATCAACCGGCTCGTAAATATCAATCTTCTGCCGTTCGTGTACTCCATACTGTAGGTCTCTTCGTTCTACAGTTTCGGAATTAGACCAGAACAGGTGACGTCCCGTGGACAACATTGAACGAGTACTCGGCATTTCCGATATAAACGTACGGGTCACTTCCCAGTTCAAATTTCCTCCACTGAGTTGAGAAGATTTAAGTAATTGATTTGCCTCGGTCATGACTAACAAGGGCGAGCGCCTGGAGGCTAGTCTTGGATCTATCGTTACAATTCATACTATGTACCAGCAGCGCAAGTTATATACACCTTTGGTGATTACCTTTCCACCTCGATAACTTTTCCCACTCCACTCTTTATGTAGTCTTCGTCGTATTCTCTGGCAAAGAGTTCCCTGCAGCGATCCCCGGAACAATGAGAAGGAGCAACTTTTTTCACCCCAAGCTCTCGGAATTGGCTTACGATCGTTTGTAACTCCCCGTCCGCGGCACCGACGAGATGAAACCCACCCGTAACCAGGTAAAGTTCTTTTTGCAGTAGGTTTTTCGCTTCATTGGCAATGTTAACAACTCCTGGGTGGGCGCAACCGGTGACAACTACTAACCCCTTATTCGTATCTACAATCAATGACTGCTCCTTGATTCCTATTCCCAGTTCTCCGGTGGTGTAGATATTTTCCGAAATTTGAATTGAATTGCTTACGTTTTGATAACTTGCTCCTTGACGTTCTATCATTTTCCTCGTTGAATCGGGGAGTGAAGAAGGAATGTAGACGGTCACCTCGTTGTTTTCCCCTAAAAAGCCTTCGAGGCCACCGAGATGATCCCCGTGAACGTGGGATATTGCTACTAAATCGATTTCTTTGGGATCTATCCCCATTTTCTCCATGTTGGAGAGAAGAATTGAACTGCTCGAACCGGTGTCGAAAAGTAAAGTAGTGTTTTTCGTCCTCACTACACATCCGAACCCCCAGCTAGTCGTAAGATCCGGGTTCACCTGATAATTGTCGTAAACCACCGTTAGTGAAACCTCGCCCTCTTCAATTGGAATAGAACCGTTATTAGCGCTCGCGAAGCCGCAAA
>Ga0102934_1003263_pt1 | contig 11088 bp, 11 predicted proteins | sample SalPonR2_A_D1_MG_FD_78175 | JGI IMG/M metagenome (GOLD analysis project Ga0102934, IMG submission 78175) | Salt pond soil microbial communities from South San Francisco under conditions of wetland restoration - Salt Pond MetaG R2_A_D1_MG | ecosystem: Environmental > Aquatic > Marine > Intertidal...
CCCCTCCCCGCCCCCCCCTCCCGCACCGGGAGACGAAGGCGAGGGCCAGGGGCAGTCCTCCCACAGACCCGTCCGCTCCAGCACGCCCACAATGACGGGACGCAGGCCGGCGTTGGCCTCGCTGTTCTCCCTGTACTCGCTCACAAGCTCGCGAAGCTGCGCGAGGTCTTTGTATAGACCGGCGCGAGAGTAGGGGGGGACGTTGTGGCTGACAATGGTGCCTATGGAATAGGTGGGAACGTGGAAATGAGGTGGGGGAAAAAAATATACGCGCAGCCTTTCAGCACCTCCCCTCCCGCGCGCCCGCGTTCTGGCCGCACACGCCGTCCCTCCTCCAGCGGCGACCCGTCACTTACCGTAGCCCCGGCGCTTGGCCAGGATGGACTCGGAAGGGTTGTTGCAGGCGTAGACGTACAGGTTGGGGATCTCCCCCATCAAGCTGAGGGAGGGAGGACGTGAGGGAAAGGGAGGAAGGGAGGGAGGGCACGGTCAGATTGATGGCACGGTGGGACTGCCGAGGCGGCCTGCGCGGAGGAAAGAGAAAGGTCTTACATATCGGGCCAGGTGGTGGCTGTGTTCCCCAGAGGCGAGCCGGGGAGCCACTCCGCGGTCCCGTGCGTCCCGAAGTGTACCACGGCCTGCGCCTTGAAGCTGTTCCGCATCCAGTCATAGAAGGCAACGTACTGGGGGTGGGGGGTCAGGTCGCGCTCGAAGAGCAGACGCATGGGGTCTCCCTCGATGCCCAAGAGCGGTTGAATGCCGATCCAGACGTTCCCGAGCTGCACCCCGCCCACGACCAGCTCCCCTGCCTGGCTGGTGAAGAGCCCCACGTATCCCTCCAGCTCCCCCCACATCTTTTCGACCCTCGCCGCGGTCCTCTCCCCGACCGCCGCCCGAAACGCGCCCGGAAGGATCCCTTCCGCAGTGATTCTCGCCTTGAGCATCTCCCCTCCCGCGGCCCCGTTCCCCCCGTCGAAGGTGCCCGCCTCGACCATGGCGTGCATCTTCTTCGGGCCCCCCGCCACCACGGCCTCCTGATTGATGGCCGTGAGGATGGCGATCACGCTCTCCCCGTCGATCTTCCGCGCGTCCAGCCCCGTGTCGTAGCCCTGAGAGAGGAAAAGCAGAGCCAGGTCAGACAGAACTAGGGAGGCATTACATGCAACGCCACCGCGGGTCGGCAGGGAGATACGGACACGAAAAAGAGAAGTCAAGCAAGAAGAAGCTGTCCGTCAGTGCTCGGACCCACCCCTCTCACCTGCTCCTGCAAAGCGATCAAAAGCTTCTCCAGCGACCGAGGCACGTTCAACAGGGCCGCTGTCCCGATGGCCCCGACGTTGGGCGGGAAGCCGTAGCAAAGGATGGACACCTTCTTCTCCTTGGCTGGCGTGACACGCAGTTGGTGCCAGCCCAGGATGCGGCGGGCGAGTTTCCGAGCCCGTTCCGGGACGATGGCGATCTTGTCCCCCACCAACCCCCCTAGGACCACCGTGTCCACCGCCCCGTCCAACTCGGGCAGGGAGTAGAGCACGGCGCTTTGCAGCCCCAACACCCCTCGTTCCCGCCAGCTGCTTAGATCCTGGAGCAAAAGCGGGGCGGCCACCAACAAGGGCACGTTCTTGGCGGCCAGGAGACGCGTCGCCACGTCCACGCGTCGCCCTGCCTCCATGCTCCCCGCCGGGCCCCCGACCAAGGGGAAGCCGATCGTGTTGATAACCGCATCCACCTCCACCGCCTCCGGGGAGAGGGAGTCGATGCGGCGTAACCCCCGCCGACGTTCCTCCTGCTCGAAACGGGTGGTGAGCAGGTCGCGCACGACCGTGTGCCCCTCCACTCCGTTGATGAAGATCGGCACCGGGAGCAAGCCTTCCTTCTCCAAAATCCGGAGGAGCTGCGCAATGTAGACCTGGTTGGTGATCACGTGCTTCCGGTAAAGGAGAACTGCCACGCGGGGGGCCGTCTGCGGGGAGGAAACCATGGCGTCTTGAACCCGACCCCGGGCTGCCCGATCCACGTACCACCTCAGATACTGCTTGGGGGACTGGAGGATCCGGGGAGTCAGCGGGTGGATGAGTCCCTGCGCGGGCGTCTCCTTCACCTGCAAGGGTTGTGCCAGCGCCCGGCTTGCCTCCGGGCCCAAGAGAGAAAATCGCCGCACGAGAAGGAGGAAGAGGGAGACGACGTTGGCCGCCCCCCCCTGGTTCCAGTAGGCGTACACCTCCAGCCAGGTCCGTATGTCCCGGGCCTTCCTCCCCGGGACCATGCGAAGAATTCGAGGTCCGATTTTCAGAAAGGAGAGGTAGCCCTTCAGCCGGTCTTCTTCCCGCTGGCTTCCGAACTTACTCAGCAAGGCTTTCACCACGGGGGGGGGCCCGGGGGCGGACGCGGCCTTCCCCCCCTCGCCACCCTCGGCAGAGGCGGCGGCTTTCATCGCGAAGCCCCCGACCTGGGTGAGGGACATGAGCTCCAAGGCCGACTCAAAGACAAGCCGGGTGGGGATATGGCCCAGGCGAGTCCGGAGCCAATTCACTTGGTCGTAGTCGAAGATGAGGGAGCCGAAGAAGACATCCGCCCCCGCCAAGGCCGAAGCCACCACCTCGGGGCGCGAGGCGATGTCTCGATCCGTGAAGACGGTAAGGCGGATGGAGGGGGAGATGTCCGCGAGCGTGGCAGCCGCTTGCTTGTAGAGCTGGACGTTGAAGGCTTCGAATCCGGCCACCAGGACGATGCGGGCGGTCGCGGGAGGGGGAGGGGCGGCAGGCGCGCTGCCCAGGCTCCTTGTCCGCTCCTCGTTCTCCACGGAGAGGCCCGGGGACCATTTGTCCCGCACCGAGCTGTATAGCAACTCCAGCGGGTTTCTTTTGGAAGGGGAAGCAGGTCCTGCCTGTTGCTGGGGTTTAAACGCTTCCACCAAGGCCTCCGGGACCTGCAAGTCCTGAGTCTTCTCCCGCTTCTGCTTCTTCTTGCGTGACTGTGCCTGCCGATGAGCGACGTCGCCTTCCGAAATAGCACGCAGTCTAGTGAGGGAGGAGACTTGCGGGAGAGGCCGCGCCTTTCTAAATGGAGGCCTTACCCTCTCACCCCCGTGCATCCACAAGGATGGACTCGGAGAGGTGAAGGCGACGACGCTGGGGGCCAACAATTTCAGTAGAAACAAGGCAGAGCAAATCAGAGTGTACCCCTTGACTGCTCCATGAGGTTTCGCCTTCCTCCTGGCTATCGGCTCCATGGCAGAGACAGGACGCGTGACCCCAAATGCGGGCATGGAAGTTTCCCCGTCGCGGTCCGGGAATGCTACTGACTCAGGTGAGGAAACAGAAAACTGGTCCCATGCTCTCTTCGATCTTGTATTCGTCGTGTTATTGATGACCATCGAGCCTGCTGCAAACAATGGCTGCTTGTGGGAGGGAGATTCAAGTGTATTGTTCGATCGATGAGAGGGTGCGCTAGGGGTGTACTTGTAGGAGGTGGTAGGAACAAAGTTCTTCCAAGCTGAAGCGCGTCCACTACCTCAATAAGATCTAACGCGGCACGCGTGTCGAGTGTCATTGGTCTGCCACTGCACGTGCGGACGCTTTCAGGTTATCACGTCGTCACACATTCATGATTCTGTCATCCGATCTCTGGCGCCGTTTGCCTCAAGTAGAAGCGGCAACTTGCAACCGCGAGGCTGGCCTCTGAGAGTGGAGGAGAGGGGGCCATAGGAGTGCCCCATTTTTTTCAATTATTGCCACGCGCTCGACACGCTTACATGTTCGAGACAACAGAAATATAGTGTTGTGCATGACGCGTGGCATGACGTGGGTTGAGGCATGTTTTTACGCCTTTTTTGCAGCGTCAACCGGCGCCATGATACATTGTGGTGACCCTCCACTCACCTCATTTTGGACCCGCTCCTGCACATTATGTACACACAAGAACCAGGCAGAACGTGATAAAGGCATTGTACGTAGGCATCTGGAGCGCATTACTAGCAGCAAGTTGGGCCTGTTTCACGATCAGACAGCGTCCCTGGTGCAGGTAATAAAATTGTACCTGGCAAACAGGGCGAGAGGGCAAGAATGTTGGAGAGGGACTAGTGTTTGTTTGAGGTGAAAGGATCCAGTTTATCTGCCCTTGTCTCGATGTGTTTGATGGAGAAAAGACGAACTGTGGCGTTCCAAGAAAAGTCGTATGCTGTAAGACGCTTCTTAACCTCTTGATTCTCATCCATCCACCTCTCCTTACGACGCGAAGTTTGGAACAGAAAAGGAAAGATGCACACCTTCTGGGTGCGTTTGAATGCAGTAGTCTTCTTTGGTTTTACAGTTTTGCTCTGCCTGGCAGTGTTGACTGCCTTCAGGTACGCACAGCAGTATAAGGAGGAAAGAAGAAAGCCGAGGCGGAGAAGAATGAAGCGACGCAAGGGACGGAAATCCGAGGATACGGACTCTTCGTGTAAATTACGAAGCTAAGGAAACGTATACTGCACGTCTTTGTTGCGTCATCTCGCATAGTGTCCCGAGAGTTTCGACCACAAGTCTTACGCGTCTTCTTTTGCCTTGCCTTCCCTGCCCCTTTCCCTCAGCACCTATGGCCACGGGGACTACGGCTCAGTGCAGCAACTCAACGTGAATAAATTGATTCAGTTGTGAGTCTTGGGGGGGTTGGGCAAATGGGTACACTTTATGGAAGTTGGGAGACGAGCGCTGGGACCAGAGAGCTGGAAAGGGTTCAGGAAAAGCTGATCGCACCCTCTCTCTCCTTACCCGCTGACCTTACAAAGGCGCCGAGTGCGGGACAACGGTCAGACAGGCTATCATTACGACCAGGCTCTCTTCAATTTTGACCTTAAAGCCGGTGCGTGAAGTGGGAAGGGGAGGGAGGAACGGAAAGAGGGCCTGGCCCGTATTCGTCGACCTGTCCAATCAGGACGTATGTTTTGTGCGATCGGCCGCATTCAAGGGGGATTCATTTTGACATGGATAGAGGGTTGGCGTCCTTGCTGCTCCTTTTCCTCCTGATTCCCCGCTTACGCCTTGTCTCCTGCCCCACGGCCTTTAATTCTTTTTTTCGGTCCAGACCTCTCCCCAGCCTTCGATTGGAATATAAAGCAACTCTTTGTCTTCCTTGTGGTCGAGTACGAGAGCAAAAAGAATGTAAGTAATTTCTCTTTCTTTCCGCAGCTCAACCCATTCCATGCCCCTTGTCATCCTCTTTTTCATGAAATACCACATGCATTAGGTCTTGAGCCAGGTCGTCGTGTGGGACCGCATCATTGAGAGAAAAGAAGATGCTGTGCTGAACTTGAAAGCCGAATTTTTGGATTACCCGCTTCGAGATCCAGCGGTAGAGCTACGGTGAGAACAGGGATGAGGCGAAATTCATCGCGAAAAACTATGTCAAGATCGCTTACTCCTGTTGTATCGGTATGCCTGACTTGTTCATCATTCATCCCATGCATTTGTTCTCCAGAAACAAGAACATCACCCTCCGCCTTGTGTGGGACCACATGCCTTTGACCGGTACCCTCTTCATGCGATCGGATCTTGTCAACTCTACCATCCTACCAGATCAATACACATAGCGGACTAGTGTGTTGACCCGGGCCACGTTGTGAGTGCGCAATGACTTTTTTAAAACAGCAAGAATGGTACAGGGGGATAAACGACATAGGAACGACGACTGGGGTTATAGGCTCGTTTGACGGAGGGCGAGGAAAAAGGAGAACTTGGAAAACCTACCTCCCCTTCTTTTCTCAAATGTAATAAATGCAAAGACAAAGCACGCGCATCCTAGCGACTACAAACCCGAACCATCTGAATCAGTTAAAGAGACGCGTACACGCCCGTATGTGTGGGTAAAGAAAGGACTTTGGAGGCAAATAAGCGGCCGGTTTACGAATGACGAACATGCTCGAACCGTTACGGCGTTTTCTTTGCAAGATGACACTATCTCCGAAGGCCCTTGGGCTTGCCACTCTTTGAAGGCAGAGGCACGCATGCGATCTCTTATGTGCTCTTCCCATGGAAAACTTTTCCCCCTATGCATGCCATGACGGCGGTGGGACCAATGCGGCACTTTTTCAGGCCTACTTTTTCTTCTTCATCAAAGCGGTACGAGTTGAGCAACGACAGACACATCTTGTCCTCAGAATCTCCTTCACAACTCCCTCCTGGCATATCAGCAGGACAGGAGTCTCTGCAGCGAGGCTTCTACCCAACCTTTAATTATGGATGATGGTGGAAGTGACCGCGGGATGGATATGATGGGTTCGATGAGCATGACTTTCGCTCCATTTTCTACCTACCAGCTGAAAGTCATCTGGGGATGGTGGGACGTCCAAACTGAGGGGCAGTACATTGCAACGCTTCTTGCCATGTTTGTTGCTGTCGTTTTGTTCCGTTGGCTTGTAAAGCTCGAGACGGCGTACGTAAAGAGGGCCCTCGCAGTCACGACGTTAGCTGGTAACATCGATTGCTCCAGCCGTGGAGAAAGGGAAGGTAAATCCTATAGAAATGACACTTTGGGTGTGAATACGGAACTTGAGGAATCCCTTCTCTCGAGGGAAGGTCATGAGGATGCCGCCGGGCTTGGCCCGAGGGTTAGCTCCTTAAGTAAGGTGCCATTTCAAAAACGGGTCGTGCAGGCCGCTTTATCCGCTTTTCTGTATATGTATGCGCTGCTCTTGATGCTCGCGGCCATGACGTATAATCCTGGCATCTTTTTGGCTTTAGGGATAGGCTACGCTGTTGGTGAACTTTTTTTCGGTACTGCTTTTGAGACGGAGTTGATTAGCGGGAGGCGGGAGAGGAAGGAGAGGTGCTGCGAGTAAGATTTCAAGAAGGAAAAATGGAATGGTCGAAAGAGGGTGCGCGCGACTTTTTAAAATGTCGTGTGCTGATTTGACCGGGATAACAATGGAGTTTGGCGTGTATAGGGCGCTCGCGGTCGTCAGTGGGTAGTCAACAAGATGGTGTACATACATAAGACGTGTGCCTGAAGAATCAAGATATCCGAGGAAACGAGAAGACGAGTACAGATCGAGGCCACGTGTTGGGCAGAAGGCACTCTTTGGGAGGTTCTGTACAATTGTTTTCCTTGTTGCCTCCTTCAAATCGTATGACTCCTCCATCTTCCGCTACCTCTCCTCAACGCCCGAAAAATTCATCCAAAATAAATTTCGCCCCCCTCGAAGCCACCATCAATACCGTGCTGTGTGTGTTCCCACTCGGAATAGTAGGAAAAACTGAGGCATCCGCCACTCGCAGTCCATCCACTCCCATGACATGCAAGCGCGGGTCCACGACCCCCATAGGATCCTCCTCTTTGGTCATTTTACAGCTCCCACACCAATGGGAGTTGACGAATTTATTCTTCCGTACCCACTTCTTCAGGACACCCTCATCGACCAAATCGGGCCCAGGCAGCGTCTCCTCCTGCGCCGCCTCCGTCATGGGACTCGTCCGCGCAATCACGCGCACATTCCGTACCCCCCATATCAACTTTCCAATGTCCATGTCGGAGAGAAAGCCTTCGCCCTCCGAGGCCGACACGTTCGCTTCCCGCACGCGTGCAGGCCCATGCATGGCGTCCCGAGGATCCAGCTCCACGGAATACCGTGCCTGCGGGTCCAAGAGCGCGATGGTAACGAGCATGGTGCCCCGCTGGGTCTTGCTCGCTGGCGGCAAGGTCGGGGTGGACGACAGGTTGGCCGCCCGCGGACTGGCGCCCGCATCCATGGCTTCTTCGCTCTCCTGCTGCTTCTGCACCAGATGGGGCTCTGAGATGCGCGGGAAGACCGTCAACTGTAGATCCGGGTAGTTTTCCTTGAAGGCCGGGTTTTTGCTCCCTTTGTCCGACTTGAGGAAGGCCCCCGCAGTAAAGCCACTGCTCGCGAATATGGTGTAGTCCTTCTGTTGGCTCCCCGGCTGGTCACCCGGGAAGAAGCCCCCCCCTCCCCACTGCTGCCCCGGCCCGCCGGCTCGATCGGCCCTGCTTGTCGCGCCCTTGGCCCTGAGGATCTCCCCCCCCTCCACCACCCAGTCCTTGTACTCGGTGAGCTCCTCGAAGGAACCCGCCGCCGCCGCCACCCGGCCCGCCAAGGGCGTGGTCAAGGTGAAGGTCATGGGCACAGAGGGGTGGTCCTGGAGGTTCTCCCCGACGCCCGGTAGGTCGACGAGCACAGGGATGCCGGCCTCTTCCAGCTTCCTTCGGGGGCCCACGCCCGAATTCATGAGGATCTTGGGAGTGTGGATGGCGCCTGCGGTCAGCACGACATTCCCTTTCCCTTTCCCCCTCCCCGGGCTCTTGAGCCGCGCCTCCCGGCTGTCACCCCCTTCCGCGGCGAACGACACGCCTGTGGCCGTGTAGACGCCGTCCTTCTCGCCCGACATGAGCACGTGCGTCACCTCCGCCTTCAGAACTATGTCCAAGTTGCTCCTTTCGTCCATAATCGGGCCCAAAAAGGCACGGGCGGCGCTCATGCGCACCCCGTTCTTGATGCAAAAGTGGTAGTAGGCAGCCCCCAGGCGTCCATTGGGCGCATTGAAGTCGTCGGAAATGGGCAGGCCCGTGATCCGGCAGGCTTCTAGAAAGTAAGGCGCGACCTGGTCCACGTACATGGGCGGCGCGGACCGGATCGGACCCCCCTTGCCGTGGTAGGAGGAGGGGGGGCCGTCGAAGTCCTCGAGCGCCATGTCCTCCGCCAGCGCGGCCTCCCACGTCCACCCCACATCCGTCAGGTTCCACGCCTCGAAGTCCTTGGGCAGAGAGCGCACGTAGAGCATGGCATTGTGCGCGCCGCAGCCTCCCAGAACCTTGGCAATCATGGCCCCCTCCACGTCCCAGTGGTAGTCCGCCTGGTGCGCCACCGTGCTCCAGAGCAGCGGCACGTCGAACATTGTCAGGGGCGACGCCGTGTAGTCCGTGCCCCCTAGACAGCCCTGACTCGCCCCCCCCGCCTCCAAGAGGAGGACCTCCACGGCCGGATCCTCGCTCAGCTTGTTCGCCAAGACGCTCCCTGCCGGCCCCCCGCCTACCACGATGAAGTCGTAGCCCTCCAACCTGAGGGTGGGCGTGGGCCGCGCTCCGTCGTGCCCCGCCGTGGCGACAGAGGCGCTACTGCGCCAGAAAGACGGAAGTGAGCACGTGGATGGTGGAGCGAGAGACATGCTAGGGTGTGTATCCGCCGCGACCGGGTCAGGAACCAACGCGTGGAAAAGGAGGGAAAAACACGTGCTGGGGCAAGACCGGAGGCAATTTCCCTCTGTCCCGTCCTTTGTCGGGGAGTGAGCACACACAGGACGTACCTTTCTCCGAATGGGAGAGAGGAGGGCGAGTTCGGGGCCGGCGGGGGCTGCCCTTGCAGAACATAGACGAGAGCCGCCACGGAGAAGGTCAGGAGGAGCAAGCTGTACCCATACAGGAAGGGGCGGTGTTCGAGCAGGGCCGTCACTACCCCGCCTCGTTGAGCTGTGGCATGGGCTACGGCGCACAAATGTCCACAAGAGATGAGAAATGTGCTCGAGTAGTCACAGCGTCAGACTCAAGCATGACTTGCCATTCTTTGCCCCCTCACGTCTCGGGATTCATTCAAGAAAGGCTTACCGATACCAGACCTTGCCACTGCCGCGGGTGGCACCATCGACACATTGTCTTCCTCATCCTCGTGCACCACTGGGAGGTCTTCCTTTCCCTCCCTGTAGAATGTCCAAGAGTCGAGATGCGGAACGCGGTGTTTTTGAGAGGTGCTCGTAAGCCCACTCCAAAGTGTGCATGCGACTCCATGGTTACAATCATGCCACGGAAAAAAGAACTTACCCAATCCGCTGATAGCCTCCACGCAGCACCATGGCCCTCGCAGCGTCCCTGCTTGACGGGCGCTGATGGCAAGGGGGGGTATAAATTCGTGCTGAGTGCGTCACAGGGCGTCCAGGAGACGAGGCGTAAAGCGAATCATCGCCAGGGAAGGGATCGAGAACTTCCCTGCCTTGTTGGTTTCACCGCCCGTCACTGGCGTGCCTTGGCTTTTAAAGGGGTTTCCTACATATTTTTGCACGTTCTTCTTGTTTGCCAGGTGCCTCCCAAAATTTCACTTATCATTTCGACCGTCCTGTCTTGTGGAGGAATTAATCCGGCTCTCTCTTCATCTTTTTACATCGCAGAGAGCGGAGGTCATTCTGCACAGGTAATGGCCGCATGCCGCATACCAACGAGGGGGAGGTGTCACATTTCTTGGACAGGTACCGCACTTTCATCAGCGTGTACTGGCAACAAGAGATTCGCGACGAGCCAGACGGATGCAGCCAAATGGCGTCAGATCTACAGCCAAAAACCTCCCCCCCATGCCGGAAAAAAAGCCTTGCCTCCCCAAGAACTCGCCCGGCTGGACGCTAGAAACGGCATCCTCGTTGCCCAGGAATCAGACGAAGGCATTAAAACTTTCAGAGCTTTTGCTAGAGGGAAGGAAGATTACGTGTTGCGCTTCGGTGACCATGTGTGCGTGATAGGCAAGAACGGGGCGGGAAAGTCCTTGTTTTGTCAGGCGCTCGGCGGGCATAGAGAGGTCCTGCCTCACGGGATGATGAGTATGGAAGACACAGAAGAATCTTTTCAGGGTGCAGATGCCAAGCAAGAGCGGCTCGAGGGGACCGGGTGCAAGGAAGCGGAGAAAGAAGGCGCCGGGAAAGCCACCGGGCGAGAGGGTGTCATGTTCATGTCCTTCAGCATGCACGGGCATTTCCTGGCCCGCTACAAAGACCGAGTGGTGGCGGATGTTCTGGGAGGGTCAAGTGATCCCTTGGCGCGACGGCTTATCGTGCAACTGGGTCTGTACCCCCTCTGGTAAGCGGGAGGCGTCGTCCTCAGCCCCCGTCACCACCCCCCAGTGTCTGCCAGCCATTCCCTTTTCTCAAGCCTCCGCATATTGCGAAACATCATCACTCCCATCTTGTCAGAGCTTGCGTCTGGCACCCATTCGCCTCCGTTTGCCCACATGCGCTCCTCCTCTCCCCTCCTCATCACCCTCCAGGTACAAGAGGGTCCACATGCTATCCACGGGAGAGATCCGGAAGGTGCTTTTGGCCGCCACCCTGAGCAAATCCCCGC
>Ga0102934_1003264_pt1 | contig 11085 bp, 7 predicted proteins | sample SalPonR2_A_D1_MG_FD_78175 | JGI IMG/M metagenome (GOLD analysis project Ga0102934, IMG submission 78175) | Salt pond soil microbial communities from South San Francisco under conditions of wetland restoration - Salt Pond MetaG R2_A_D1_MG | ecosystem: Environmental > Aquatic > Marine > Intertidal...
ACCCCATGCCGGATTTTAACCCGCCGATCATCTGAAAAATATTTTCCGCCAAAGTGCCCCGATACGGCACCCGGCCCACGATCCCTTCAGGCACCAGCTTGTCGTTGCTCTCTTCATCCGTTTGGTAGTAGCGGTCCTTGCTGCCCTGCTGCATTGCCTCCACCGAGCCCATGCCGCGATAGGCTTTATAGCTTCTGCCCTGAAAAATAATCTTTTCTCCCGGGCTTTCCTCGGTACCGGCAAACAGCCCGCCGATCATCACCGAATGGGCGCCGGCACCCAGGGCTTTGGCCAGATCCCCGGAATACTTCACCCCGCCGTCGGCAATCAAAGGGATGCCGGTTTTATTGGATATCGATCGGCAGTTCATAATGGCGGTCAGCTGCGGCACGCCGATGCCGGCCACAACCCGGGTGGTGCAGATCGAACCCGGCCCGATGCCCACCTTAACGCCGTCTACGCCGGCATTAATCAGATCCTCCGCGCCTTTGCCGGTGCCCACATTGCCCGCCACCAGGTCAACCTCCGGGAAATTACCCTTCAGGGTTTTAATGGCATTGATCACATTGGCGGAATGGCCGTGGGAGGTGTCAATCACAATCACATCAGCGCCGGCCTGGATCAAGGCATCCGCCCGGGCCTCCATATCCTGGCCCACGCCGATGGCCGCCCCCACCCGCAGCCGGCCCAGACTGTCCTTACACGCATGCGGATATTTGCGGATTTTTTCAATGTCCTTGATGGTAATCAAACCAGTCAGCCGGCCCTCTTTATTGACGACCAGCAGTTTTTCAATCCGGTGCTGGTGCAAAAGCTTTTTGGACTCATCCAGGTCAATGCCCTCCATGACAGTCACGAGACCTTCCCTGGTCATTACCTCGGAGACCGCTTTTTCCAGATTGGTTTCAAACCGCAGATCCCGGTTGGTGACGATGCCGACCAACTTTTCCCCTTTGGTGACCGGCACGCCGGAAATAAGGTACTGCTCCATCAGTTTTAAAACAACGCTGATCGGCGCGTCCGGATCAGTGGTCACCGGATCGATGATCATTCCGCTTTCCGATTTTTTGACGTGCTCAACTTCCTTGCATTGACTATTAATGCTCATATTCCGATAGACAAAGCCAATGCCGCCGGCCCGGGCCATGCTGATGGCGGTTCGGCCTTCAGTCACCGTATCCATGGCCGCGCTAACCAGGGGAATATTTAACTTCAGGTTCCGGGTTAACCGCGTGCTAGTATTTACTTCGCTGGGCAGCACATCCGAATAATTCGGCAGCAGCAGCACATCGTCAAAAGAATAGGCTTCTTCAGGTGGTATCTTGCTCATAATGCCTCCAAAAAATCCCTTTTGCCGGGCTATTTGTCAAATAGAGCGCTTGACACGCCAATAAATAGTATCATAATACAAAACAAATTTCCCGGCCAACGAAAATTAACCGACTGCTTAAATTTCGCCGGTGATGCCGGACAATGCCTAGCGGATGCCGATACACCGGAGAAGCAGCCATTTATATAAGTTATTTGACTGGTTGAACAACTCATGCTGATTCATATAAACTCCGAAACCCCGCAGAAACGCCTGATCAATAAAGCCGTGGAGGTATTAAACCAGGGCGGTATCATCGCCTATCCCACGGATACCTATTACGGTATCGGATGCGATATCATGAATAAAAAGGCGATCGAAAAAATCTACTGGCTCAAACAGCGCGACAAACGCGAACCGTTTAGCTTTGTGTGCTCGGACTTAAAAAATATCAGCCAATACGCCAAAGTGACCAATTATGCCTATAAGACCATGAAGCGCCTTTTGCCCGGGCCGTATACCTTTCTGCTCGAGGGCTCCAAGATGGTGCCCAAAATCATGCTGACCAAACGAAAAACCGTCGGCATTCGCGTGCCGGATCATCCCATCTGCATCCGGCTGGTTGAAGGGTTGGGCCACCCGATTATCTCCACCAGCGCCAGCCAGACAGACGGCGAAATCATCAATGACCCATCCCTTATTAATGATTACTTCGCGCCGCATCTGGACCTGGTGATCGACGGCGGCCCGGTTCCGGCCAATCCGTCTAGCATCATATCGCTGATTGACGATGAACCGGAAGTTATCCGGGAGGGCCGCGGTGATATCAGCGTCTTCGAGTAAACAACCGCCCCGCCGCTCCATAGCCGGACTAATAAAAAAACCGCTCTTTTTTCAGAACGGCAGATTTATAGGTATTAGCTATTAGGTATTAGGTGTTAGGTCTCAGAAAAAGAACACGATATTGCACATCCAAGTTACTGTCCCCATCGTAATACCTATTTTTCAGATACAAACTGGGCTCAAACACCAAAACCCAACAGCTAATACCTAATACCCAAAACCTACTTCCCCGGCTCATAGATATATCCGGGCGTCACCGACGTCATCTCCTGCATTGTGGCCTTGAGTTTGGCGGCTGCCATATCCATCAGGTACTCCACGATCGGCAGCTTTTTTTCCGGTGGATACACGCTTCTGATTTCGCCTTTAATCCCGCCCAGCCGGCCGGCCCATTCAATGGCATCCACCAGATTGCCAAGCCGATCCACCAGGCCGTGCTGCTTTGCGGTTTCACCTGAAAAAATCCGGCCGTCCGCGATTTTTCGGATGGCGTCCGGGGACTCGCCCCGGCCTTTGGCCACATCCTCGATAAACTGCGTATGGATGTTATCCGTAAACGCTTGGAGGAGTTCCCGCTCCTTCTCTGACAACTCCCGGACCGGGGAGGCGAGATCCTTGTATTTGCCGCTTTTGATCACGACCGGGCGCAGCCCGATTTTTTGCAACAGCTCCTGAAAATTGGTATAGCCCATAATCACCCCGATGCTCCCGGTGATGGTGCCCGGATTGGCCATGATCCGATCGGCTGCAGAGGCCACGTAATAGCCGCCGGAGGCGGCAATTGAGCCCAGGGAGGCGACCACCTTTTTTTCTTTCACCGTTTTCTCAACTTCCCGGTAAATTTCCTGGGCCGGTCCCACCGGACCGCCGGGAGAATTGATCCGGAGGACAATGGCCTTTATGCTTTCCTGCTCCCGGAAGGCCTTAATCTGTCCAATAATGCCCCGGGCATCGGTCATCATGCCCTCAATTTCAATCACCCCCACTTTTTCACCAAATCTGAATTCCCTTTTCTCCTTGTCAAGCAAGCCCATAATGGACGTCAATACCGTGGTAACGCCCACGATGGTGGCGAAAACGAGAATAAAAAACAGAAATGGATGTCTGCGGGAAAACATGGGTCTTTTAACCCCCTAACACGTATTTGAATCAACCGAAACGATAAGCAGCGTTTATTGCGTATACGAAGGCACTGAAGGAAAAAGGCGAATATAAATTTTAGGTGTCAGGTTTCAGGAAAAACGCTAAACCTATACTGGCACCTGAACACTGAGATTTGAACCCTAAACCCTAAACCCTAAACCTTAAACCGTAAACCTTGTACCGTTAAATTATTTATAAGGAAGGCAGAGGCAGCCGGCATAGCGGCTGCCTCATATTTGCTTGCTCATCCGGAAAACCGGCATGCGGTGTGGTTACACATCCTCTTCCGGATCTTTTTCCTGCGGTTCTTCGGGGTCGGACGCCGCCTGGCTGATATCGGTCTCTTCAGGTGCGTCAGCGGGAGCGGCAAAAGAGGTATCTTCAGCAACCGCTGGCTCGGCATCTTCAGCCGGCTCGCTGTCCGCCGCAGACGCGGCCGCTTCTTGCACCTCGGTTTCACCGCTATGTTCGGCATTAAATTTTTCCTGGAGATTCTCCTTCAGGATTTCACCCAGGCTCGACGGTGCCGGCTTCATTTGATTGACGTAGTCCTCAAGCATGGATTGATCATCTTCCATCTCGAGCTGCTTGATGGACAATCCGATGCGGCGATCCTCGGTATTGATATTGATCACCTTGGCGTTTAGGCTGTCACCAACATGGTACTGGCCCACCGGGGTTTTGATTTTCTCCTTGCTGATCTCGGAGACATGCACCAGCCCCTCGATACCCTCTTCAAGCTCCACAAAAATGCCGAAATCCGTAACATTGGTGATAGTGCCGCTGATTTCCGTACCCACCGGATACCGGTCAGCCACGGTTTTCCACGGATCCTCGGCCAGCTGCTTGATGCCCAGTGAAAACCGCTCATTGTCCTTGTCAATATCCAACACCTTGGCTTGTACGGTATCGCCTTTCTTGTATAACTCGGACGGATGCTTGATCCGCTTGGTCCAGGAAATATCGGAGATATGGACCAAGCCGTCGATGTCATCATCAATGCCGATGAACATACCGAAGTCCGTAATATTTTTAATCTTACCCTCAATGGTCGAGCCTACCGGGTACTTCTCGCTGATCACCTCCCACGGATTCGGCACGGTCTGCTTCATGCCGAGCGATATGCGCCGGCTTTCCGGCTTGATATCGAGCACCACGGCTTCCACTTCTTCGCCCACACTGACGATTTTAGAGGGATGCCGGACTTTTCGGGTCCAGGACATCTCGGACACGTGGATCAGTCCCTCGATCCCCTCTTCGACCTCGACAAAGGCCCCGTAATCGGCCAGACTGACTACCCGGCCGGTAACTTTGGTGCCCACGGGATATGTTTCTTCCGCAAAGGACCAGGGATCCGGCACCAGCTGTTTCATGCCGAGCGAAACCCGCTCGTTTTCCGAATCGAATGAAAGCACTTTCACCTTGATCGGATCACCGATGGCATAAAGTTCGGACGGGTGCTTGACCCGGCCCCAGGAAATATCGGTAATATGAAGAAGCCCGTCAACGCCGCCGAGATCCACAAATATCCCATATTCGGTAATATTTTTGACAACGCCCTCCATGACATTATTTTCTTCAATGGATGCCAGCGTAGCCGAGCGTTTGGCTTCCCGCTCCTCTTCAAGGATGGCGCGGCGGGAGAGCACGATATTATTGCGTTTCCGGTTGAATTTTAAAACCTTGAAGGAAAAGGTCTGCCCCACCATTTCATCCAGGTTCCGGATGGGCCGCAGGTCCGCCTGGGACCCGGGCAAAAAGGCCTGAACCCCCACATCAACGGAAAAACCGCCTTTCACCCGATTGGTAATGACGCCCTCGATGGTGCCGCCGGATTCGTAAACCTCCCGAATGGCTTCCCAGACTTTTACCTTGGCCGCCTTTTCTTTGGACAGGATGACGCGTTCCTCTTCTTCATCCCACCACTCCACCATGACCTCAACTTCATCATTTAAATTCACATCCAGATTGCCATGGTCGTCCCGGAATTCGTGAATAGGAATCTGGCCTTCGGATTTGTAGCCGACATCCACCAACACGTAATCCTTATCCATGGAGATGACGATGCCGTTTACCAACTCGCCTTCCTGAAACTGCTTCAGGCTCTCCTCGTACATCTCCATTAACTGGTCCATCCCGACTTCCGATGCGGTTTGCGGCTTATCAGCCGATTCCATAGCGGCCATTTCGTCGGGTGAAGTTTGCGCCGCCCGCTCGGTGTACTCCGCGTCAACCGGATCGGGCTGCTGGTTTTCAGAATTGTTCATAAAGTTGTCCATTGATGTTTTGTCCCCCTTTGCCATAGTCTCGTTCCCGCTGATATTCAGCAGGGTAATATAAATCTGTTTGTTTAACAGAGCTTATTTTAAAACTCAATGATTAATTTGATTGTTCCCAACACTGAAGCGCCTTTAGGCACGCGCTTTCTCCGACACCCTGATCATCATTTCCCTTACAACGGCCTCGACTGAAAGCTCAGTCGAATCCAGAATCAGGGCATCCGCCGCCGGTTTCAGCGGCGCCACATCTCTTGCCGCATCATTTTCATCCCGCTTTTTCATGTCCGCGGCCACCGCTTTTATCGACTGGTCGGATTTTTCCAAAAGCTCCTTATAGCGGCGCATGGCACGGGTATTGAGATCTGCGGTGAGGAAAAATTTGATATCCGCATCCGGAAACACCACGGTGCCCATATCCCGACCTTCGAACACCGCCCTTTTTTTCGCCCCCAGCTCACGCTGAATCCCCAAAAGGGCCTGTCTAACCACCGGCCGCGCGGAAACGGCGGAAGCCATCATGGACATCTCCGGGGTCCGGAGTTTATCCGAGATATCCGTATCCCCGGAAAAAAGCCGGGTACCAGCCTCGGTTTTCACCAGCTGAAGCTCAATGTTGGCGCATAAGCGCTCAAGGGCCGTATCGTCATCCGGGGCAACGCCGCTTCGCTTGGCCTCACAGGCAACGCCCCGATATAAGGAACCGGTATCCACATAGACATAGCCCAGCTTCTCCGCCAGGGTCCGGCTGACCGTGGTCTTTCCTGAGCCGGCCGGGCCGTCAATGGTAATAAGCAAATCCTTCATGCTTTCATATCCTGTCCCAGTTGGCGCATCACTTTTTTAAATGCATTCAGAAAACGGGTGTTCTCCTCCCGCGTGCCGACATTGACACGGATATACTGCGGATAACCATAGGATACCATGGACCGGATAATCACGCCCTCCTTCAACATCTCCTGAAAAACCCGTTCCGCATCCTGCTTGACGTCAATCAGAAAAAAATTGGCCTGAGTTGGAAAGGCCGTAATGCCCAGCTCATTCAGGCTGCTTTGGAGAAAATCGAGTTCGGTGGCGACCAGGTCCAGGGTTTTCTGCAGAAATGCGTCATCTTCAAGCGCCCCAATGGCACCGGCCTGGGCCAGGGAACTGGTGTTAAACGGCTGCCTGACCCGATGAAGGAGGCTTGCCAGCGCCGGCGGCATAACCCCGTAACCGATCCGCACGCCGGCCAGCCCGTAGATTTTTGAAAATGTCCGCAGCACTGCGACCGGTGGGTTTTCGCCGATCATGGACAGCCCGTTTAGGCATTCCGAATCACGGGCAAACTCAATATAGGCCTCATCCAGCACCACGGTGACCGATTCGGGCAGTGTTTTCAGAAACGCCTCGAATTCAGTCTGCTTGATAAAGCTGCCCGTGGGGTTGTTCGGATTATTAATAAAGAGCATCCGGGTTTTTTCAGTGACAGCGGCGCGCATGGTCTCCAGATCCACGGCAAGATTCTTTAATGGGACAAAAACCGGTTTGGCGCCCACGGCCTGGACCAGGATTTCATACATTAGAAATGAGGGGGCGGTCATAACCGCCTCATCGCCGGCCTGCAAAAGCGCCCGGGCGAGCATGCCGATCACGTCATCCGAGCCGTTTCCCAGAACCACGGTTTCGGGAAGAACGTCCAGCCGGCGGGCAAGCTTTTGGGTCAGATAATAGCCGCCGCCATCCGGATACCGATGCAGATGCTGCATCGCCGCCTGCATGGCCGAAACCGCTTTGGGGGAAGGCCCCAGGGGATTTTCGTTTGAGGCGAGCTTGATGGACCCTGAAATACCGTACTCACGTTCGAGTTCCTCGATGGGTTTACCCGGTTTATAGGGCTTTATGGATAGAATATATTCCGGAATCTTTAATTCCATGGATCGTTTTCCTGATATTGCCTCTTTAGTCTTCATTCTTAGGGCGGGTCTTCCACCGGCGATGCACCCAAAACCACTGCTCCGGATAGCGGCGGATCATGGTTTCCAGCACGCGGTTGTATTGCCGGGTATTCTCGAATACATCCCGGTTTTTATCGCCGGTCTCAATCAGCGGGATTTCAGGTCCGATCATCATGCGATAGGCATCTGCCTCCCGTACCAGAAATATCGGCACTACCGGCGCCCGCGTTTTCTGGGCGATCATTGCCAACCCCTTATTGGTGCAGGCAGATTGGCCGAAAAAATCGACAAATACTCCCGCCCGGCGGCCGCTATTCTGATCCAGCAGGATGCCGACCAATTCATTATCTTTAAGGCTCCTTAGGATCTTTCGCATGGCGTGCGCCTTGGAAAAAAGCCGGGCGCCCGAGCGCGTGCGAAAACGCTCAAAAAACTTATCCAGCGGGTTAAAATCCATCGGCCGATAGACCACGTTAATCGGATATCCCAGCATCCCCGCCGCATCCGCAAGCAGCTCCCAGGAGCCCAAATGCCCGGTGAGCACCAGCACGCCCCGGCCCTTGCGATGCGCCGCATGCAGGTTATGGACCCCGTCAAACCTTATGTGCCGTGGTATCTCTTTCGACGTAGCGCCATGCGACCAGCCGATCTCAAACAGAATCATAACGAGATTGGCAAATATCCGCCGGGCCATTTGCCGGATTTCGCTTGGGCTTTTTTCATATCCAAAAACATAAGTCAAATTATTTATCGCCACCTGCCGATGCCGGCGATCCAACCAAAACCACAGGCGGCCCAGGTGCCGGCTCAATTTTTCCGCTGTGTGACGCGGAATCAGCCCGATAATCCGAAATGCCCCTGAAATGAGGTGAAACAAAAACTGCTCCATTGCCATATAACTCAAAATTGATGGCTTCACAAAAAAAACCAAAATCTTTGTAATTCTTCATTCTCCCCCAACAGCTACTAATTCCATTGCAATTAGTACAAATCCGAATAAAATTAAAGCCAATTATGAATTACCTAAACAGATTTAACGATGTTAACTCCAAAAATATTTTTTCCAAGGGGATTTTCAAGATGGCATCAGTTATCGTCTTAGGCGGCTGCGGGGCGGTGGGCAGCGTGGTCGTGCGCACGCTCAAGGATCAGGGCCTGTTCACATCGGTCTGTATCGGCGACATGAACATGGAACGGGCACAAGCCCTTACAAGGGAAATGGGACCGGAAAAAATATCGGCCGTTCAGGTGGATGCCGAAAATACAGACAGCGTCCGAAAAGCCATCACCGGCTTTGATCTGGTGATCAACTGTATCGGGCCCTTTTATAAAACCGTCAAAGGCATTCTGAAAACGGTAATTGAGAAAAAAATCAATTATGTGGATGTCTGCGATGATGTGGATGTCACCCTGGATATCCTGAAAATGGATCAAACGGCCAAAAAGGCTGATATCACAGCGGTGATCGGCATGGGCAGCTCACCCGGGGCCACCAACATCCTTGCCCGGTTTGCGGCGGAGACCCTGCTTGATGAAACCCATGCGGTGGATATCTACCACGCCCACGGCGGGGAGCCGATTGAGGGGGAAGGGGTGATCGGCCACCGGTTTCACTGCATGAAGATCGATATCCCCATGTACCTGGACGGACGGCTCCGGTATGTCAACTTCTTTGAGCCGGAGGGCAAGGCCCTTCGCACGACATTCGACTTTCCGCTGCTTGGCGATCAAATTCCGGTCTATCCGTATCCCCACCCGGAGCAGGTCACCCTCCCCAAATATATCAATTTAAAGCAGGTGACCAACCGCGGCACGGTGCTGCCCAACGCATACTACGAACTGACCGAGGAACTATGCCGGTTAGGGCTTGATGATCACCGGCCGGTCTCGGTCAAAGGCCAGGACATTCTCCCCTATGATTTTGCCATTGCCTATATCATCCGGGAACGGGAGCGGATTTTAAAAGAAACCGGTTTCGGCAGCCAGCGCGGCTGCTGCTCGGTGGTGGCTAAAGGGCTAAAAAACGGCAAAACCGAAGAATACCGATTCCACATGGCATCCAAAAGCCAGGCCCTTGGGGAGGGCACCGGGATTCCGGCGGCCATGGGGGGAATTCTCATGCAGCAGGGCAAGATAATTCAAAAGGGGGTGCTGCCGCCGGAAGCCTGCATTGATCCGAATGATTTTATCCAACTGATTTCAACGGTGATGAAACTGGACCAGAAGGAAACGAATGACGATTCATTCGGCGGCGTTATCGTTCAGAAAGTGGATGAAAAGGGACAAATTGAGACGCTGAAGATTTGACCAAACCGCCCTACATACTCGCCATTGATCATGGCACATCCGGGATAAAAGCCGCCATTGTCTCGGTTTACGGCGAAATCATCGATTTTGAATTCGAAGCCACGCCCATCCATTACCTGCCCGGCGGCGGGGCGGAACAGGACCCCGCAGACTGGTGGCATGCCCTGATCACGGCGGCTTCGCGCCTGATCGGCAGAGAGCGCGTCAATTCCCAGGCGGTTTCCGCCATTGCCGTATCAAGCACTTTCTCTACCACAGTGGCCGTTGATAAAACCGGCCAGCCCCTGATGAACGCCCTGACATGGATGGATTCAAGGGGGGCGCCCTATGTTCAAAAACTGATGAAAGGCTTTCCCAGCATCGACGGCTACGGACTGAGAAAGATCCTTAAATGGCTGCCCAAAACCGGGGGCGGCCCCACCCTGTCCGGAAAAGATGACATCGCGCATGTGCTTTTCATCAAGCATGCCTATCCGCACATTTATGAAAAGACCCATTTGTTTCTGCCAAGCAAGGATTACCTGAACTTCCGGCTCACCGGCCGGTTTGCCGCCTCCTATGATTCCATGCAGCTTTTCTGGGTATCAGATATCCGGGATATCGATCATATCCAATACGACGACCGCCTGATCCGGGCCGCGGGCATTGACAGGGATAAACTGCCGGCCATGACCGCTTCCACGGAGACCCTGGGAAAACTTAAGCCCGAGGTCGCCCGGGAAATCGGTTTAAAATCAGATATCGATGTAATCGTCAGCTCCCCGGATCATCAGACCGCCTGTATCGGCTCCGGCGCGGTCACCGATTTTGCCGGCCATTTGTACATCGGCACCTCTTCCTGGGTCCAGGCGGTGGTGCCGTTTAAAAGAACCGATGTCTTCCATTCCATCGCCTCCTTTCCCACGGCCATCCCGGGCAGGTACCAGTCCGTAAATGAGCAGGACATGGCGGGCGGCTGCCTGGACATTTTATGGCGCAATCTGCTGTTCCATAACAATCCGCTTTGTCAAAAACCGCCCATTCCCTACGAGCACCTGGATGCTATCGCCGGCAGCGTGCCGCCGGGCTGTGACAACCTAATTTTTCTGCCCTGGCTAAACGGCGAGCGCACACCGGTGGATAATCCGCTGCTTCGCGGCGGATTCTACAATATGTCGAAAACCCATAACCAGAACCACCTCATCCGATCGGTGCTCGAAGGCGTGGCCTTTAATACCCGCTGGAGTCTCAAATATGTTGAACGGTTTATTCGAAAGAAGCTAACCCCCCT
>Ga0102934_1003265_pt1 | contig 11085 bp, 12 predicted proteins | sample SalPonR2_A_D1_MG_FD_78175 | JGI IMG/M metagenome (GOLD analysis project Ga0102934, IMG submission 78175) | Salt pond soil microbial communities from South San Francisco under conditions of wetland restoration - Salt Pond MetaG R2_A_D1_MG | ecosystem: Environmental > Aquatic > Marine > Intertidal...
CAATTAGCCCTGCTCATATGGTCTAGGAGCACATACAATATTAGTTCCGAATTGACTACTGGGTCTTATTGTTGTAAAAGAACAACGTCCGTGGTTAAATCTGTTTTTCTACAAGCCCCGTTCCTTGGGGCGGGGCTCTTGACTGGATTTGTTCATCAATTGGATTCAGCTCAGTAAGTTAGACAAAACTCTTTCTAGAACTGCAAATTCATGATGAAATCAAGGGCTCCACCTATTTCAGATCTGTCCACGGGTTCTACAGATACGTCTTCTCCTATCTCGTTTACTATGACCGAATAGATAGTTTCCTCTCGGCTTTTTTTATCCTGACTTACGTATTCTAACAGGCGTCCTTGGGTAAAATCTTGTGGTATCTTTGGCAAGCTAATGCTCGTCAATGAGTCTACAACTTCCTGGAGAGTATCCTCAGATAAATTGCCTCTCCGGTAGGAAATCCATAACTCACCCACCATTCCCCAAATTACCGCTTCACCGTGCCGCATACTGCCATAACCTAGCCCCGCTTCGATCCCGTGACCCAGCGTATGGCCAAAATTGAGTACTTTTCGCAAACCGCGGTCCTTCTCGTCCCGGGTGACTATTTCTGTTTTTATTCCACAACATCGAGCTATAACTCCCTCCAGCTCTTGACAATCTTTCAATTCTTGGAACACCTGAATATTGCTTACTACCCTATTTAACAAATCCTTATCCCAAATGATACCGTATTTGAGTATCTCGCCAAGACCTGATCGGACGTCCCTGTCCGATAGCGTAGATAAGATTTCAGGATCGATCAAGACCAACCGGGGTTGATAAAATGTGCCCACGAGATTCTTTCCTTCAGATAGATTAACCCCGGTTTTACCTCCTACACTACTGTCCACTTGGGCCAATAGAGTTGTCGGTACCTGCACATAGCGGAGACCTCGAAGGAAAGTCGAAGCAACAAAGCCTGCCAAGTCCCCGACGACGCCTCCTCCAAATGCAACAACCACCGAATCGCGACTTAAATTCAATTTGGCAAGATCCTGATACAGTTTTTTTGCAACCGAAATAGATTTTGACTCCTCGCCCGGAGATACTACCAATTTCACCATCCCGATATCAGTTAACCCCAAAGAGTTGACCAGCTTCTCGCCATACAGATCATCAACATGTTCATCCGTGATAGCGACAACCTGCCTGGCGGATAAATAACTTTCGAGCCTCTCGCCCACAACAATTAAGGAACCTTCCTCGATTAGAATCGGGTAACTGCATGAATCAAGATCGACTTCAATTTTTTTCATTCTCTCACCTTGACACTCTCAGTTAAACGAAAGAATAAGCGGTTCTTGGTTGCACCCAACCTTTCCGATACTCTAACTCTTTCCATCTAGGAGTGTAAATTCACTCAACACTTCCTTCCACCGAACCTAACAAGTCATCGGGCAAACTTTCAACGACTTTTCTTATCACTTTTTGCGGTTCCGTACTATTACATTTCACCTGTATATCGGCCTGCTGATATACAGGATGACGTTTCAATAATAATTGCTTGATTTTAGCCCGGCACTCATCCTCCCCCAAATTGGCAAGTAGTGGACGTGATCCATCAGATCCAATTCTGCTATATGCCTCTTCCGGACCTACTTCTAGATAAATGATGATACCCGTTGAGGACATCCGAGACCAATTTTCATTATCCATAGGTGCTCCCCCACCAACTGAGACTACTACTGGAGGGTCCTCGCTAACTTCTTTAAGCACTTCCTTCTCTAATTCTCTAAATCTAAGTTCACCATAATAGTCAAAAATCTCCGCAACAGAAAAACGAGCTCGCTCCTCAACTATATCATCAATATCGACCCAATCCATATTTAATTTCTCTGCAAGTTTAGGGGCCACTGTGGATTTACCCGCGCCCATAAATCCAATCAGATAAATGTTCACCAGTTCTTCCATAGGACTAATCACCCCCGAACCAACTCTCCAATTTACCGATATATTCCTTGTACCGCTCGTTTATTTCTTGCATAGTGTCTCCTCCAAACTTGTCCAAAAACGCTTTCAAAACGAGGTTAGCGAGAACGGCTTCTCCGACCACCGATGCCGCTGGAACAGCACAAACATCGGATCTTTCCTTGGCAGCGCTCTCGCTGGTTCCGGTAATCAAATTGACGGAATTTAGAGGTTTTGTCAGCGTAGGAATCGGCTTCATAGCTGCGGTCACCACTATTGCCTGACCATTGCTGACGCCTCCTTCAATTCCACCAGCGTTGTTTGTCTTTCTATAAAACCCCCTATCTTCGTCGTGGTATATCTCATCGTGCACTTCCGACCCTCGCTTCTCTCCAACTTCTCTGCCCAGCCCTATCTCGACGGACTTTACGGCAGGGATACTCATGAACCCCGAGGAAATTCGGCTGTCCAACCTATCCAAAGGATCCCGATAGGAACCCAATCCCGGGGGCATTCCCGTCACAGCTACTTCAAAAACCCCACCAAGACTATCGCCCTCTTCTTTAGCAGAATCGATTTCCCTTATTATTTCATCTTCAATCCCACTATCAATAACTCGCACAGGCGAATTTTCGGTAAGCTCGCTCCAGCTTGAAATACTAACTTTTGAATCATCGACTACTCCCCCAATCCGGATTACCCTGCTCAGGATTTTGATCTCAAATTTGCCCAACAATGTTTTAGACAAGCCTCCAACGGCAACCCTTCCGGCAGTCTCTCGAGCAGAAGACCTCTCTAACACTTTTCTGCAATCACGATACCCCCGTTGCAGTGAACCAGCCAAATCTGCATGTCCAGGTCGCGGAAGATTCAACTCTCGACCCTCACTACCAGCTTTTTCAGGAGATACCACCTGGCGCCAGTTCTTCCAATCCCTATTTTTAACCCACAAAGTGATCGGCGTTCCCAGGGTCTTGCCATTGTAAAAACCAGACAGTATCTCCACTTCATCCTGTTCTATATCCATTCGACTACCTCGTCCGTATCCACCCTGTCTGCGCCTGAGATCCTCGTGAATCAAATCTTTATCGTACTCGAGACCCGAAGGAAAACCTTTAACTACACTCACAATTCCCTTACCGTGCGATTCCCCAGCAGTAAAACTACTAAATTCCATCGACCACTCACCTCATAAAAGATTTCACGTCATTTAACATATCAATAGAATCAAATTCCGCATCCGTCCACAGCTTCAATGACTCAAGTCCCTGTAGAATCAGCATGTCCAAACCACCAATTGTCCTTGCACCCTGACTGGACGCCATCTCTAGGAAACGAGTCGGATAGGGATTATAAATCAGGTCGTAGACCATTTGATCTGAACGAAATACGCCCGTACTATCCCATACACTTTTGTCTTCATCGCCCTTCATTCCCACGGACGTTGCATTAACTATTAAGTCCGCCTCTCGTAGCTTCTCACTCAAACCCACACGTGACAACGATTCACAGGTCAATCCAGTTCCGTTGGAATACGGAGACAATTGATTAACTAAATCCTCGGCGTTCTCCAGCGTTCTATTGGCAACCAAAATCTGGCCGATGTTCATATGGAGTAAACCGTACACCACACCTGCAGCAGCGCCCCCAGCCCCAAAGACAAAACATTTTTTACCTCGAGGCTCAAACTCATTATATTGGAGGGACTTGATGAACCCAAGCCAATCCGTATTCTCGCCCCGCAATTTGCCATTATCCTGGAATACTACGGTATTTACCGCGGACATTGCCTTAGCGGACTTTGACAAATCGTCCATCTCATTGAGCACAGTTTTCTTATAAGGCACCGTAACGTTGAGACCACCCACGCCCAGTGCCCGGCACCCTCTAATCGCCTGGAAGACTAATTCCCGCTCGACCGAAAAAGCCAGATAGATATAATTCAGATTCAACCGATCGATAACGTAATTATGCAACTCAGGGGATAGAGAACCGCTCACCGGATTTCCAATTAATCCTAGTAGCTGCGTAGTCGAATTAAGCTTATCCATCTTTTAGCTCCTCTAGCTTATCGAAAAAGCCAGGGAAGGAAACCTCCACCCATTTAGGGTCGACAATTGTAGTTTTTCCGTCACTAACCTGAGCAGCAACTGCCATGCTCATAGCTATTCTATGATCCATGTAACTATCAACAGAGCCACCAGACAATGGTGCTTGACCTTCAACCACAAATCCATCCTGGAGCTCGTGGGCATCGGCTCCCAACCTTCTCAAATTGTCAACTGTTGCCTTAATCCTATCCGTCTCCTTCACTCTCAATTCCTCGGCGTCGGTTACTGTAGTAGTCCCCCGTGCCTGAGTGGCGAGAACCCCGAGCAAAGGCAATTCGTCTATAGCCTTTACCACGTCAGAGCCTGATAGCTCAACGCTCTTCAAATCGGAATAAGTAACGAAAATATCGCCCACAGGCTCCTCACTTTCCGTTCGTCGATTTTCAACTGAAACAGAGGCACCCATTTTGTTTATCAAGTCCAAAAAACCTGTCCTGGTACTATTGAGACCCACCTTCCTGATCAGTATTTCCGAACCTTCGAGAATGAGGGCGGCCGCAATGAAGTAACTGGCGGAAGAAAAATCGCCCGGAACCGTGCTGTCAATCGGACTTAATTGCTGTGGCCCATCTACCTCTATCACATTTTCCTCCACCTTTACTGGATAATCCATGGCCTTTAGCATTCGCTCGGTATGATCACGAGAAGGACCAGGCTCTACCACTACGGTGCGACCCTCCGCAGCAAGACCTGCCAATAGCACACATGACTTTACCTGAGCACTGGCCACTTTCGGCCTGTAAACAATTCCTTTAAGGCCCCCGCCTTCTATTTTCAAAGGCGCGTGTCCGTCTTCCGAGATCACTTCCGCTTCCATCTTCTTCAAGGGAACAACAATCCGCTTCATGGGACGAGAACGTAAAGATTCGTCACCGGTAATTACGGAGGTGAAATTCTGCCCGCACAAAACCCCCGTTAACAGTCTGATTAAAGTCCCAGAATTGCCAGCATCTAAAGCAGAACCGGGCGGCGTATAGTTCATTAGACCTTTTCCTAAGACAGAAATTCCGTCATTACCATCCTGAATTTCCACTCCAAGCTGACTTAGACAACTGACCATGCTTCTAAGATCTTCACCAGGTGCGATGTTTCTAACAAAGCTTTCGCCGGTCGCCAAACTACCTAACAATAGAGCTCTATGTGATATCGATTTGTCTCCGGGTACAGTTATCTCACCCTTCAAAGGCTTCCCACCGGTTAGTTCCAGCTGATTACTCCCACTTCCGGTCATTACTCAATCACCCTCGCCTGGAAACCGCTGTTAAGCATAATTTTGTTGGCCTTTTCCGCCTCAGAATGCGTCTCGAAGTAGAGGTGAAAGGTACCTCCGTAATCCTCTCGTACCTTTTGTAATTCCAAATCTTTGAGATTGATTCCTTCGTCTGCAATTATAGAAGTTAACTCAGCCAGTGCTCCCGGCTTATCAGGGATCATAACTGCGACCTTAAAAGTTTGAGAGGAGATACCTTTGGTCGAGGCGGGCAAATTTTTTCTCAACTCCGAAACCTCGACAAACTTTTCTTCCATTTCATCATTGCCAACCAGTTCGCGGAGATCTTCCATAATATCGACAAACCTGTCAATTTCATCAGAAATCAGCTCGCCGTTAGTGGAGAAAATATCCGACCAAACGTCAAACGGTGAGCTAGCGATTCTGGTCATATCTTTAAACCCACCACCAGCAAACTGCAGATAGTCGCAGTCTATTTGGGTCTCTCCAATACCAGTTTCTTCTTGAACCGCCTTCATCAAACCAATAGACACTATCTGGGGCAAATGACTAATTCTTGCCACTATCCTATCGTGAGAAAAAGGAGAAAGATGCCGAGGTTCGGTCCCTAAGCCAGTCAGAAAACTTGCCAGCTTCTTGGATGATGCCGTGGGTTGTCCGTCACGAGTACATAAGACAAACACACTATTCTCGTAAAGCAGCGGATGTGCTCCCGCCATTCCTTTAATCTCTGCTCCCGTCATAGGATGGCCACCAATAAAACTACCTTGAGAACGATCAAAGTAATCCCAGCCTGTACGACAAATTTCCAACTTTGTCGATCCCAGATCCATAACTACAGTACCTCTTTCTACCAAATCAGAAAGCTTCTTTACGTTTTGTAATACCTGATCAACTGGTGTAGCTAACACCACTAAATCCGATCCGTCTATTGACTCCTTTAAATCCTCCGGCTGATAGGCTTTGTCAAGTGTCTCCCGTCGCAAAGCAATTTTCAATTGCTTTTGAAAATCGACACCGACCACCTTGGTAGCCGGATAGAAATCCTTGACTGCTAACCCAAAAGAGCCACCCATTAGTCCCAAACCAACTATAGTTATCTGTGAAAAGTTAGTTTCCGACCTCATCAAGCTTTACCATATTGTCATGAAGAGTTTGTGAAATCTGCGCTACTTGATCCATCAAGCTGCTGAATTGTTCAAATCGCAAGGATTGAGGACCATCGCTTTTAGCTTTCTCCGGTTCGTTGTGAACCTCCACGATCATGCCGTCCGCGCCGGCGGCAATACCCGCCCGGGCCATCGGTATCACTTTGTCCCTAACCCCTGTGCTGTGACTTGGATCAATAATAATTGGCAAATGGCTCAACTCCTTAATAACCGGTACCACGGACAGATCCAGGGTAAACCGGGTTTCATCAGAAAACGTCCTAATTCCGCGTTCACATAAGATAACTCTCTCGTTTCCTTCCGACATTACGTATTCCGCAGCCATTAAAAACTCCTCAACCGTTGAAGAAAACCCCCGTTTCAGCAAAACAGGCGTACTGGTTCTCCCTACCTCTCTTAATAAATTGTAATTTTGCATGTTTCTAGCACCAATTTGCAGAATATCTGCGTATTCGTTTACTAACTTAACCTGAGTTCTGTCCATTACTTCCGTCACCACACCCAAGCCGTTGTTATCCGCAGCCTGCCTCATATACTTGAGTCCCTCTTCGCCAAGACCCTGAAAGCTATAGGGTGAAGTCCTCGGCTTAAACGCCCCACCTCGCAGCACAGTAGCTCCATGCGATGCGACGTATTTAGCTATGGTTTCAATTTGTGTTCTTGATTCGATTGCGCAGGGACCACCCATAGTCACCGTTTCCCCACCGCCAATTTGGACACCATTTACCTCAATTACAGTATCCATCGGATGAAAATCTCTACCAGCGAGCTTGTAGGGTTCACTAACTTCAGTCACTTTTAACACCCCTTCATTCAATACCTCCAGTTCCCGGGCATCAATTCCACTTTTATCACCAATTGCGCCCAGAGTCATATAATCGACTCCCTGAGAAAAGTGAACACTAAAACCCATTTCAACTAACTTTTCCTCGACTTGAGTAACCTGGTCTTTCGTTGCATCTGGTTTCATCACCACAATCATTTTAGCAAACCTCCCGTTCAAGATTCTTTGTTTCTGCAATAATCTTTCTATAAATCTCCGTGATCTGCTCGTCACTAAAAGGTCCTCCGTTCATTTTTTTCACGCCTGTAATGACCTCCTCTTCCCGAGAACTGTCAACGATATCGAGATCAAATCGCTTTTTCTGATCTCCTATTTCCAACGCAACTTTAGCCCGATTGTTTAACAACCCGACTATTTTTCTGTCGATTTTGTCTATCTGTCTCCGCAAATCTTCTATCATATCCTCCTCCACAACAAAAAAGACCACAGGAAACCTGCAGTCTAGTTACGATCTAAAGCCTAACTTGGAGGAAGGGCCTTAGATCAACTTACAAAATAAAAATAGCCAAAAAAATGAGTAATTGTGTTAGTGAGTGAGGTAGAAAGGGCGGGTGCCAAAGACGTAGGCTTGCTTCTGTATAGGTTTAATTCCAACTCTTTCTCACTCATAATATAGTGATTATATCAAGGGTATCCTGAAGGGTCAACCCTATCAAGAAGGTTAAGGTTAAATTCTTGCCTAAACTGAACTAAGTTCGGCTTATCAGGTGACTCTAACCCATGGCAACAAAGAGCCTACCCGGCCTACAAACGTAGAACCATCAACCTGTCTTACCTCTACCTCCATATCTCTCTTCAAATCGAATTCTGATTTCTATAATCAGTCCACCCTCTCTTCAACAGCAGCAATAGCCTGACCCCCTACACCATCTCCACTACCAATAAATCCCATTTTCTCAGGCGTTGTGGCTTTAATGTTTACCGGAGCACTCACAATTCTTTCGATATTCTCCACCATCTCCTCCCGTCGCGAGCTAATATTAGGCTCCTGTAACACAAGCGTAGAGTCAACGTTCCTCACCTTATATCCTGCCCCCGCAATCTTTTTTACCACCTTGCTCAGCAGCTTTAGACTGGATATATTATGATACGCAGGGTCGTTGTCGGGAAAGTGAACACCGATATCACCCAGTCCAGCAGCTCCTAGTATTGCATCGCAAATGGCATGAATCAAAACGTCACCGTCGGAGAAAGCAACGGTTCCCTTGGGAAAATCGTACTCAACACCTCCCAGGATAAGGCTTTCGCCACGCTTTAGTTTATGGAAATCAAGGCCCAGACCGACCCTTATCGGATTAGCCATCGTTAAATAAAATCTCCTTCAAAACCTGTTTCACTTCCCCCTTCGAGAACCCACGACGGATTAAAAACGAAGAAGTTTTTCTGTACTTGGCCTTTACGTCCTCGCCTTCATAACGTTTCACCCGCTTTTTAGCAAGATCTCTGCATGCTTTTAACCCATCCAAATCCGATAGCTTCCGATCCAACACCTCTTTGGCCGTCCGGGGATTCACGCCATGATCAAGTAATTGTTTGTAGAGGCCAGAACGGCCAGTTGGCTTATTTTGAAGGCGATCCTCGACAAAATATTGTGCGAACAACTCATCATCAAGGTTTCCAGTTCTTTTAGCCCAGTCAATCAATCTGGAAATAACCTCTTCAGAAAAGTCTTTGTCTTTAAGTCGATTTTTGGCTTCTTCTTCCGTCCTAGGGCGGTATTTTAGCAGTAGCCGCAAGTAGGATCGGGCCCGCTCGAACTCTTCGATGTTCGAAGAACCCTCTTGATTATTCGTCCGATTCTTCTTCTGTGGATTCATCGTCAGACGAGTCCGAATCCGAATCGCCTACACGCAAACCTGCAGTTTTTCTAATCTTCCTCTCTATTTCCTCGGCAATTTGCTCGTTTTCTTCGAGAAACTCTTGACAATTATCCATACCTTGACCCAGCTTGGTATCCCCATAGGAGTACCATGAACCATTTCGTTCCACTATATCGTACTCCTCGCCAAGATCAACCAATTCCCGAGCTCGTGATATTCCCTTGCCGTAAATGATGTCAAAGCTTGCCTCTTTAAACGGGGGTGCAACTTTATTCTTGACCACTCGTACAGTAGTGGAATTACCGATCTTTTCGTTATTCCTTTCCAGGGTTTTGGTGATGTAAATATTCAAACGTAACGAACTGTAAAATTTGAGGGCTCTGCCACCGGAAGTAGTAGTAGATGGCCCCCAAGGCGAGTTGCTAATACGCGATCTAATTTGATTGGTGAATACCACCGTAGTTCGAGACTGAGATATCGCACCCGCAAGTTTCCGCATGGCCTGAGACATTAACCTAGCCTGCAAGCCAACTTGAGAATCGCCCATATCGCCCTCAAGCTCAGCCTGAGGCACAAGAGCTGCAACCGAATCAATGGCGACCATGTCCAGGGCACCACTACGAATAAGCTTTTCAGTAATTTCCAGAGCCTCTTCCCCAGAGTTCGGTTGGCTAAGCAATAACCTATCTAGCTTTACACCTATTGCTTTAGAGTACTTTGGATCCAGTGCGTGTTCGGCGTCAACAAATGCTGCAGCTCCATCCTTTTTGTGGACTTCGGCCAGCATGTGCAAGGCCAGCGTTGTTTTACCACTGGATTCTTTTCCAAATATCTCCACAATCCTTCCCCTGGGCACTCCTCCGGCACCAAGCGCTATGTCAAGAGCCAGAGAACCACTTGGAGTTACATCAACTTCCAACGCTTGCTCGTCTCCCATCCACATTATCGAACCTTCACCGTGATCCTTCTTGATCTTATCTAAAGTACTGTTTAGAACTTCTTCTCTACCCATAGAACCACCTTTTGTTATTGATCAAATTGTATAAACGACTTTCAACAAAGATTAAAACTCAGAAAACAAGTTACAATTTCCACTTCAGTGCCATTGTCCCACGGTTAGATCGTAACTCAGCAGTTCTTCAGCGGTAAAGAAAAGGCCTATCTCTCTTTCCGCCGACTCTTTTGAATCCGAACCGTGAATTAAATTTTTGGTAAGGTCCAACCCGTAATCTCCCCGAATTGTCCCTGGATCGGCTTCGAAAGGATTGGTTGCCCCCATCATCTTTCTCAACACGCTTATCGCTTGTTTACCTTCAACAACCATGGCAACAATCGGGCTGGACGTAATAAAACGAAACAGATCGGAAAAGAACTCTTTATCCAAATGCTCCGCGTAATGTTCCCTGGCTAGTTCTTCCTCCACCTCCATCATCTTCATGCCCACTATCTTTAGACCCTTTTTTTCAATTCTATCTATCAATTGCCCCACCAACCCTCGTTGTATCGCATCAGGTTTCAACAATACCAAACTGCGTTCCATCGATGAAAAACCTCCATTTCAAGTTATGTAACTCTCTGAATTGAGACTAACATCTAATACAGAAGTCAAGACAAATTTGCTAATAATGATTCTTCTCAATATTTTCATCCAACGAATCTTGTTAGCGAAAAAAACAAACTTTTTACCAAAACTTGCCGAGAAAGCCCCGTCCCTTGGCGCGGTGTTCTTGACTCAATCCAATTTATTTTACTTTTGCCCACAAATTACCTTCCAATCTTTCCACTAAGTCGTTCATCTCTAACTGAAAAATTATATGGGATAACCTAGCCGGTGGAAAGTCAGCTTGCTCCGCAATATCGTTGAAATGAATAGGATCGTAGTCGAGAATGGAGTAGACTTTTTCTTGGTCCTCAGTGAGCCTTGACTCCACTTCTTCCCCCTCTCCTCCTTCGTCAAGGGGCAGAG
>Ga0102934_1003266_pt1 | contig 11084 bp, 9 predicted proteins | sample SalPonR2_A_D1_MG_FD_78175 | JGI IMG/M metagenome (GOLD analysis project Ga0102934, IMG submission 78175) | Salt pond soil microbial communities from South San Francisco under conditions of wetland restoration - Salt Pond MetaG R2_A_D1_MG | ecosystem: Environmental > Aquatic > Marine > Intertidal...
CAGATGATGGAACGGGCCCGCGAACAGGGCGTGACGCTGCCCGAGACCGAATAAGCAACGGAGTGCCGCTATGAATGCCAAGCACGCTGAGTGCCCGGGCCGGACGGCGGTGGTGTCGACGATGCTGGCGGTGCTCGCTCTGGCGGGTACCGCCGGCACGGCGCTGGCGGAGGAGGGTCGCACGACTCTCACGGTCGGCGCCGAGTACACCACCGGCGACTACGGGGGCGGCAGCGACATCGACGACATCTACGTGCCGATCACGCTGTCCTGGACCGGTGAGCAGTTCTCGCTGCGCGCGACGGTGCCATACGCCTACGTGAGCGCACCCGAAGGCTCCATCATCGGACGCCGCGGCGACGTGATCGTCGGCAGCGGTGACGACGTATCCGACAGCGGCATCGGTGACGTTTTGCTGTCGGGAACCTGGCTGGGTCTCGCAGAGAGCGATAACGCCGTGCTCGATGTCACCGCGAAGGTGAAGCTGGGCACGGCCGACGAGGACAAGGGGCTGGGTACCGGCGAGACGGACTATTCGCTGCAGCTGGACGGCTACGTATTCCAGCGGGACCTCATGTGGATGGGCACGGTCGGCTACAAGTGGCGGGGCGATCCCGCGGGACTGGACCTGGACGACACCTGGTTCGTCGCCGGCGGCGTTGCCCTGTGGGCAGGCCGTGACAATCGCGTCGGCACGCTGGTGAGCTACCGGCCCGAGCTGATCGACGGCGGTGATGCCGCAACCGAGGTCTCCGTGTTCTTCGACACCGAGGTCTCGCCACGGCTCGGCGCCCAGGTCTACGCCCTGGCCGGTCTCTCCGACGGCAGCCCCGACTGGGGCGTCGGCGGATCGGTAAGCTGGTCGTTCTGACAAACGCCGATGGGCATGTAGGAGGGCCTTCAGGCCCGACTGCGGATCGCGCCTGAAGGCGCTCCTACAGGGTGCCTGTAGGAAGGGGCTTTAGCCCCGATTCCTCAGAATAATCGCGCCTGAAGGCGCTCCTGCCGTGCGCGCGCAGCATACGTGGTCTCCACGGTGGTGTCGTATGCGCGCCGGGGTCCACAGTGAAACGATGCGCAACGTTTTCGTCCTCGGGCTCGACGAGTTCAACAAACGCGAGCTGCGGTCCATCCGCGAGGCCGAGGCCTGCCGGTTCGTCGGCCTGCTCGGCTACGACGAGATCGTGCGTCCGGCGAACGGCGAGTTTCACTTCGAGGCGCTCCGGCGCCAGGCCGAGGAGAAGCTGGACGGCCACGGCGGTTCCGTCGACGGCATCATCGCTTTCTGGGACTTCCCCTCCAGCGCCATGGCCGGTGTGTTGCGGAATGCACGCGGGCTGCCGGGTCCGAGCAACGAGGCGATCGCCCGCTGCGAGCACAAGTACTGGTCGCGCACCGAACAGCGGGCGGTAGTCCCCGGGCTCGTTCCCGCTTTCCAGGCCGTGGATCCGTTCGCCGACGATCCGGCTGCGCTGATCGAGCTGGACTACCCGTTCTGGATCAAGCCGGTGAAGGCCCATTCATCGCGGCTGGGCTTCCTGATAAACGGCCCCGGGGATCTGCAGGCCCACCTGCCGGAGATCCGGCGGAAGATAGGCTACTTCGGTCGGCCCTTCGACGAGTATCTGGACCACGTGGAGGTGCCCGCCGAGATCCGTCCGGTGACGGGGCACTGGTGCATCGCCGAGGCGATCATCTCGGCCGGCCGCCAGTGCACGCTGGAGGGCTATGTCTACCAGGGAGCCGTGCAGATCTACGGCGTCGTCGATTCCGTGCGCACGGGACGCCATCGCTCCTGCTTCTCACGCTATCAGTACCCGTCCGGCCTGCCGCGCCGGGTCCAGGTACGCATGATCCACGCCGCGGAGAAGGTGATGCAGCGCTTCCGCTACGACTGCGGCGCCTTCAACATGGAGTTCTATTGGCAGCCGGAGACCGACCGGATCAGCCTGCTGGAGGTGAATGCCCGCATCTCCAAGTCTCACTGTCCGCTGTTCCGGCTGGTGGATGGCGCCTCCCACCAGTCCGTGGCGGTGGATCTGGCGCTGGGTGAGGGCCCGCGCTTCCCGCATCGGCAGGGCGAGTATCGCGTGGCCGCCAAGTTCATGATCAGGACGTTCTGCAACGACGGCATGGTGCGCGCCATGCCGACGGCGGCGGAACTCGATCGGGTGCGCGCCCGCTATCCCGAGGCGCGATTCCGGCCGCTGGCCGAACCCGGCGAGCGTTTGAGAGACTCTCATCATTACGACAGCTACAGCTACGAACTCGGCGACCTCTTCCTGGGCGCCGGAAACCAGCGCGAGCTGCTTGAAAAGTACCGCGACTGCATGGCGATGCTGAGCTTCGAGGTGGAACCCACAGGACAGGACGCTGCATGAGATTCGTCGACGAACTGCCCCATCGGGTACGCGAGCTGGAGAACGTCGAGGTGCCGATGCCGGACGGCGTGCGTCTGGCGTTGCGCATATGGATGCCGGAGGACGCGGCAGAGCGCCCCGTGCCGGCGATCCTCGAGTACATCCCCTATCGCAAGCGCTACGGCACGGCGGCGCGGGATGCGCTGGCGCATCCCTATATGGCCGGCCACGGCTATGCGTGCATCCGCGCCGATCTGCGCGGCAGCGGCGAATCGGAAGGCGTGCTGGAGGACGAGTACCTGCAGCAGGAGCTGGACGACGGCTGCGAGCTGATCCGCTGGATCGCCGAGCAGCCCTGGTGCGACGGCAACGTGGGTATGATGGGCATCTCCTGGGGGGGCTTCAACGGCCTGCAGATCGCCGCCATGCAGCCGCCTGCGCTGAAAGCCATCATCACGCTGAGTTCCACCGACGACCGCTACGCCGACGACGTCCATCACATGGGCGGCTGCCTGCTCGGCGACAACCTGTCCTGGGCGTCGACCATGTTCGCCTACAACACGATGCCGCCGGACCCGGAGCTGGTGGGAGATCGCTGGCGCGACATGTGGTTGCAGCGGCTGGAGGGCAGCGGCCTGTGGCTGGCGAAGTGGCTGCGGCACCAGCGGCGCGACGCCTACTGGCGCCACGGCTCGGTGTGCGAGGACTTCGGTGCCATCCGTTGCCCCGTCTATGCCGTCAGCGGCTGGAGCGACGGCTATTCCAACGCCGTGTTCCGGCTGCTCGAGCATCTGGACGTGCCGCGCAAGGGCCTCGTCGGACCCTGGAGCCACAAGTATCCCCATATCGGCATGCCCGGCCCCGCCATCGATTTCCTGGGCGAGATGCTGCGCTGGTGGGACCAGTGGCTGAAGGGTGCGGAGACCGGCATCATGGATGAGCCCATGCTGCAGGCCTGGATGCAGGAGAGCGTGCCGCCGACGACCAGCTATCTGGAGCGCCCGGGGCGCTGGGTGGGCGAGTCTGCCTGGCCGTCGGCGAACGTGGCCGAGCGCCGTTATCGCTTCACCCGCCATCACCTGCGGCCGCCGGAGACGGAGGTGGAACCCTATGCGATCGGCCTGCAGTCGCCGCTGACGGTGGGGCTGTTCGCCGGCAAGTGGTGTTCCTACGCGGCCGGCCCGGACCTCGCCCACGACCAGCGTCACGAGGACGGCGGCGCTCTCGTGTTCCAGAGCGACCCGCTGGGCCAGGACGTGGAGATCCTCGGCCAGGCTGTCGCCGAACTCGAGGTCTCCGCCGACCGGCCGGTGGCCATGCTGGCCGTGCGACTTTCCGACGTGCTGCCGGACGGCAAGGCCACGCGCGTCACCTACGGCCTGCTGAACCTGACTCACCGCAACGGCAGCGAGGAGCCGGAGCCGCTGGAACCCGGCCGGCACTATCGGGTGCGGGTGAAGCTGAACGAGGCGGCCCACCGCTTCCCCGCCGGCCATCGTCTGCGGGTGTCCGTCTCCACCTCCTACTGGCCGCTGGCCTGGCCGGCGCCGGAAGCGGCCCGCATCGAACTGCACGTGGCCGGCAGCAGCCTGTCGCTGCCGGTGCGCCCGCCCCGGGCGGAAGACGACGAGCTGCACGGCTTCGGCGAGCCGGTGGGCACGCCGCCGCTGGAGCGCCGCGTGATCGACGGCGGCCATCACAACTGGATCGTGCATACCGATCTCGCCCGGGACGTCTCCACGCTGGAGGTCATCAACGACTCGGGACGCTACGTGATCCGCGACATCGATCTGGAGGTCGGCGCGAAGGCCCTGGAGTGGTACAGCTCGCGCGCGGACGACGTCGCCACGGCCCGCGGCGAGACCTACTGGGAACGCAGCCTGGCCCGTGGCGACTGGCGCATCCGCACTGAGACCCGCACGGTGCTCACTTCCACTCCGACGCACTTCCACGTCACCGCCACCCTGGACGCCTGGGAAGGCGACAAGCGGGTGTTCAGCCGCAACTGGGACGAAGCCATAGAACGCGACCTGGTCTGACTGCATGTAGGAGGGCCTTCAGGCCCGACCCGCTCTTCCGACTGCGGCATCCTGCTATCGACGTTGGCCCGCCATCGACTGGGGTGGACTGCGGGGGACACTCAGTCGGACGTCCTGTCCTCCTTCGCTTCGGCCGGGCCTCCTTCCCACCGTCATGGCTCCAGTCGGCCCGGACGACCCCCGCAGTCCACCCCAGCCGCTGACGGGCCCGTAGCCGAGAGGCTTGGCGCCAGTCAGGAGGCGCCGCTGACCGGCGGATCCTCTCGGCCACCACGAGGCGGACGTCATGCGGGGGTATCCATCGCCGCGACCTTTTGTCGGGAGCAAGATGGATACCCCCGCAGGGCGGCCATGAAAGAACGGCGTCAGAGTTTGGCAAGCGCTTCGGCGGCGGCCGCTATGCCGGCGGCGTGGCGCTTCATGTCGGCCCAGGGATCCTCGACCTGACCGAGCCGGCGGAACAGGTTGCCGATGTGATAGCGCTGCGCATCGAGGTTGCCGGCGCCCAGCTCGTCCCAGGCCAGCGGCGTGGCCACCGGCGCGCCGGGTTTCGCGCGCAGGCTGTAGGGCATCACCGCCGTCTGGCCGTAAGCGTTGCGCATGACGTCCAGGTACAGGCGGCCCTTGCGCTTGTCCTTGCGCTGCTCCGCCGTGAGGGTGTCCGGATGGTGCTCTGCGAGCACGTCTGCGGCGCGACGGGCGAAGTCGCGCACCGCATCGAAGTCTGCGCTGCGGTCCAGCGGGACCACCACATGCAGTCCGCGGGAGCCGGTGGTCATGACGTAGGGAGTCAGTCCCAGTTCGCGCAGGAAGTCGCCCGTGGTGCGGGCTGCGTCGCGCACGGGCCCGAAGTCGTCGTCCGGCGGGTCCAGGTCGATCACCATGCGGTCCGGATGGTGCGTGCGGTCGCGGCGGCTCAGCCAGGCGTGGATGGTGAGCGTGCCCTGATTGGCCAGGTAGACCAGCCCCGCGGCATTGTGAACGACGATGTGCTCCACCTCGCCGCCGCCCACACGATCGGCGGTGACGCCCTCGACGTAGTCGGGGAAGTAGTCGGCACGGGACTGCTGGTAGAAGCCGTCCTCGTCCAGCCCGTCGGGGAAGCGCTGCAGGGTGAGGAAGCGATCCGCGGCCCAGGGCAGGGCGTATTCCGCCACATTGCGGTAGTACTCGATCACGTCGCCCTTGGTGATGCCGGCGTCCGGATAGAGCACCTTGTCCTCGTTGGAGGTTTCCACCACGAGGCGCCCGAAGCTCAGTCGGCGGCTTGCTTCAGACATGGGTCGTCTCAGACATCGTGAGGGCGCTCCCGCCGCACCTTCTTCGCCGGCTTGTCCTCGCGCAGGCCGATGTAGCGCGGGTGGCGCAGCTTGCCGTCGTCGGTCCACTCCGTGAAGCCGAACTCGCCGACCAGTTCGGGTTTCACCCAGTGCGCGTTCTTCTCCCGCACCTCGTCGTCGAAGGCGGGTTCGTCCCGCTCGATGTCCTGCATCCGGCCGTGCAGATCCTCGAGCGTCTCGTCGTCGAAACCCGTGCCCACCTTGCCGGCATAGCGCAGCTCGTCGTCTTCGTAGTAGCCGACCAGCAGCGCGCCGAAGCCCTTGCGCGAGCCCTTCGGGTCCGTGTAGCCGCCGATGACCAGTTCCTGGCGGTTGACGCACTTGAACTTCAGCCAGTCCCGGGAGCGGGAATGGACGTAGCGGCCGTCCGCCTTCTTCGCGATGACGCCCTCCCAGCCCTTACGGCAGGCCTCCTCGTAGTACGCCTCGCCCTCGGTGTTGCGATGGCGGGTGTAGCGGAGGTGACCGCCGAAATCGAAGGCGTCGCGCAGCAGACCCTTGCGGCTGCGCAGCGGCAGTTCGTCCAGCAGGTAGCGATCGAGATAGATCAGGTCGAAGAGGTACAGCCAGACGCCGATGCCGGTGGCGCGCGCCTCGTCCGGGTCGCTGATGCCGATGCGCTGCTGCAGCCGGCTGAAGCTCGTCACCTTGCCGTCGAAGGCCACGATCTCGCCGTCGGCGATGAAACGCTCCGGGCCTGCGTCCTCCAGTGCATCGATCAACTCCGGATAGGTGTCGTTCAGCTTCTTTTTGTTGCGCGACAGGATGCGCACGCCGCGCCCGTCGCGGAACACCAGGCAGCGTTCGCCGTCCAGCTTGCGCTCGTAGATCCAGTCCTCCGAGGAGAAGTGGTCGTCGGTGAGCGTGGCGAGCATGGGCGCCGTCCAGTCCGGCATGCCCTCGCGCTGCAGCTTCTCCCGGGCGGCCTCCGCGAGCGACGCGAGCGGCTCCTTCACGAGTCTTCCTCGCTGCTCTTCGCGATCTGGTGCATGGTACGGCCGGTCTTCACGGAACGGTTCTGGGTATTGGTCGGGTTGCGGCGGGCGTCGGCCTCGTCGTCGTCCATCTTGATCAACAGCCACTGGGACTTCTCGCCCGCCTCGATGCGTTTCAACGCATAGCCGCCCTTGAGCTTCTCGCCGTCCAGCCAAACCTCGATCAGGCCGCCGCGCAGCGAGCCCGGCATGTCCAGTGAGTCCTCGCCCTTGCCGGCGCGCAGGTTGCGATAGGTGCCGGCGTCCCAGACCATCACCGTGCCGCCGCCGTACTCGTCCTCCGGGATGACGCCCTCGAAGTCCCCGTAGTCCAGCGGGTGATCCTCGGTGCGGATCGCCAGGCGTTTCTCGCGCGGGTCGGTCGAAGGCCCCTTGGGTACGGCCCACGACTTCAGCACGCCGTCGAATTCCAGGCGGAAGTCGTAATGCAGGCTGGAGGCGTCGTGCTTCTGGATCACGAAGCACCGGCCGCCGTCGTCGTCACCATTTCCGCTGCCGCCGGACGCCGGCTCCGGCGTCCTGGAGAAATCCCGCTTCTTCCGATACGGGCCGAGGCTGTCCTTGTCCGAACCCATGGTTTCAGCGTGACGCAGGGAAAACGGCGGTGCAAGTCGCACAAGTCGCAACCGCCCTTGTAACCGGGACGGACTCGCGCCAGCATCGGGCGGTCCGACCGCCGAGGAGATCCCATGGTTCGTCACTGGTTCTACGGCCTGTCCCTGACGGTGCTTACGGTCATCGGCCTCATGGCGCTGCGCTGGCCTGGCGCGCTATGGGCGCTGGTGCCCGTGCTGCCCCTCTTGGCGCTGGGGCTGCGCGACGCGCTGCAGACCCGGCACACCATCCTCAGGAACTTCCCGCTCATAGGCCACTTCCGCTATCTGCTGGAGGGCGTGCGGCCGGAGGTACAGCAGTATTTCATCGAGTCGAATATCGATGCCTACCCCGTGGAGCGCGAATTCCGCAGCGTCATCTACCAGCGGGCCAAGGGCGATCTCGAGACGCAGCCTTTCGGTACCCAGCGCGACGTCTACCGGGTCGGCTACGAGTGGGCCGAGCACTCCATCGCCGCGTTGGAGCCGCCGGCGGAGGTGCCCCGCGTGACGGTGGGCGGCCCGGATTGCACCCGCCCGTACGCGGCTTCGCTCCTGAACGTCTCGGCCATGAGCTACGGCTCGCTCTCCGGCCGCGCCATCCTGGCGCTCAACCGGGCGGCGAAGGCGGAGGGGTTCCTGCACAACACGGGCGAGGGCGGTCTGTCTCCCTATCATCTCGAGCCCGGCGGCGATCTGGTCTGGCAGATCGGCACGGCCTACTTCGGCTGCCGCACGGGGGACGGACGCTTCGACGACGAACTCTTTCGCAGCCAGGCCGCGCGGGAGAGCGTTCGCATGATCGAGTTGAAGCTCTCCCAGGGCGCCAAGCCGGGCCACGGCGGCATCCTGCCCGGCGTCAAGGTGACCGAGGAGATCGCTGCCATCCGCCGCGTGAAAGTCGGCGAGACCGTGTTCTCGCCGCCGAGCCACCGGGAGTTCTCGACGCCGGCCGGCCTGATGGAGTTCATCGCCCGGCTGCGCCGGCTGGCCGATGGCAAACCGGTCGGCGTCAAGCTCTGTATCGGCCGGCGCAGCGACTTCTTCGCCCTGTGCAAGGCGATCCTCGAGACCGGCATCAAGCCTGACTTCATCACGGTGGACGGCGGCGAGGGCGGCACCGCCGCCGCGCCGCTGGAGTTCTCGAATTCGGTCGGCATGCCCGGGCGGGATGCCTGGATACTCGCACACACTGCACTCGTGGGCGCCGGCCTGCGCGACGATATCCGGCTGTTCGTCAGCGGCAAGATCCTTACGGGCTTTCACATGATAAGAGCACTCGCCCTGGGCGCGGATGGGTGCAACTCGGCGCGCGGCATGATGTTCGCGCTCGGCTGCATCCAGTCCCTGCGCTGCAACACGAACCTGTGTCCGACAGGCATCACCACCCAGAAGCCGTCCCTGGTCTACGGACTGCACGTGGAGGAGAAGAGCCGCCGGGTCGCTCGCTGGCACCGGGAGACGCTGAAGGGGATGCTGGAGTTGCTCGGCGCCATGGGCTTCACGGACCCCCGCGACTTGCGCCCGGAGCACATCTTCCGCCGGGTCGACGACCTGCGCGTGCGGAACATGAAGGAACTCTACGACTTCCTGGAGCCGGGGCAGCTGCTCGAGGACCGGGACCTGCCCCGCGGCATGCGCGACGAATGGGACGCCGCGCGGCCGGATCGCTGGAGTCTGCAGCCGGAGGCCGGCCAGCACGGCGGCGGAAAGATCCGCGAGGAGTGAGCCCTCAGGCGTCGCCGTATTTCGGCAACGCCTCGGTGATGAGATCGCTCACGCCGAAGATCTTCGCCATCAGCGCCACGCGCATCCACATGCCGTTTCTCTCCTGGCGCCAGTACATTGCGCGCGGGTCCCGGTCGACCTCGGGCTGGATCTCGGGGCCCCGCGGCAGCGGATGCATGACGGCGGTGTCCTTCTTCATCAGGCCGAGCTCCCGCTCGCCGACGGTGAACGGCGCGAGATTCACGCCGGAGGACTCGTCCGCCACATCGTGCTCGAACTGCATCCGCGTGACGTAGAGGGCGTCCAGCTCGGGCAGTATCTCGTGCAGGCGCCGGGTCTCGTGGAACGCGACGCCGTGTTCGGTCAGGAAGTCCTTGATATCCGCTTCCATCTCGTAGGCCGGCGGCGCGATGAAGACGAGCTTCACGTCTTCGTAGTAGCGCATCAGCCGGCTCAGCGAACGTACCGTGCGGCCGCGTTTCAGGTCGCCCATCATGCCGATGGTTTTGCCGTCGATACCGCCCCGCTGCTCGAAGCTGCGCTCCAGGGTGTAGATGTCGAGCAGGGCCTGGGTGGGGTGCTGGTCCTTGCCGCTGCCCGCGTTGATGATGGGTACGGGCCGGGGGATGCCGTTCATCAGCGCGGCAGCGCGGGCGGCATAACCGGCCTCGGGCGTGCGCATGATGATCAGGTCCACGTAGGAGCTGAAGGTGCGGATGCTGTCCTCGAAGGTCTCGCCCTTCACCTCGGAGGAGACCTCCGGGTTGCGGATCTCGCTGGTGCGGATACCGAGCACGTGGCAGGCGTTGTTCATCGACAGGAACGTGCGGGTGCTCGGTTGGGTGAAGTACAGCATCGCCCGACGGGTGGGCAGCAGGTGCTGGAGGAAGCGGGCGCCCTCCGCCGGCTTGGCGACGGTCCGCACCGCGGTGGTCAGTTCGCAGAGTTCGTCCAGGAGCGGACGGTCGAAGATGTCGGTATCGACGATATGGAACATGGGCTACTCCGGCGGCCGCGGCGATTATCGGCAAAGCCGCGGGGGCTGTCGATGCCGGTAATCCACCATAGCCTCTCAGCGGAGGGGTTTGGCAGAAGGGTTCCGGTCGGTATCCGGGGTCGGACTGGACGATGCCGCCGTCCGCCTTCTATAGTCACGGCGAACCGCCCGGGCGATCCACGGCGCGCAGCAGCGCCTCGATCCGGCGGGCGGCCCCGGAACCCGAAGTCGTTGAGAGCCAACCTATGCAGCCCTGCCGGCAGAGCCTGGTCCGCCCGTTCCTGCTGACCGCCCTCCTGGTCCCGTTCCTGGGCGGCTGCGCCTCGCAACCCGAGTACCCGGGCGCCACGCCGGATCCGCTGGAGCCGGTCAATCGGGTGACCTACCAGTTCAACGACGCGTTCGACCGGGTGCTGCTGAAGCCGGTGGCGAAGGGCTACAAGAAGGTGACGCCGTCGCTGGCACGCCAGGGCGTCGGCAACTTCTTCAACAATCTCGGTTATCCCTTCGTCATCTTCAACAACCTGCTGCAGGGCAAACCGGGGGCTGCGCTGTCGGACACGGGGCGGTTGCTGGTGAACACGACGGTGGGGCTCGGCGGGCTGATCGACGTCGGCTCCGATATCGGGCTGGAGGAACACAACGAAGACTTCGCCCAGACGCTGGCAGTATGGGGTGTGCCGGCCGGCCCTTACGTGGTCCTGCCCTTCCTGGGGCCGGCGACGCTGCGCGACGCCATCTCGCGACCGGCGGACATCGGCTTCAACGGCCTGTACTACATCGACGAGTCCTCGATCCGGGACAAGCTGTTCGTACTGGAGATCGTCGACATGCGGGCCCGGCTGCTCTCCGTCGATTCCCAGATCGAAGCGTCGAACGACCCCTATCTCTTCGTCCGTAGCTCCTACCTGCAGCGCCGGGAGTACCTCATCTACGACGGCGATCCGCCGATGGACGACTTCTTCGAAGAAGAATTCCTGGACGAGGAATAATGCAGGAGGACCGGTAGGAGGGGCTGTAGGAGGGGCTTTA
>Ga0102934_1003267_pt1 | contig 11081 bp, 9 predicted proteins | sample SalPonR2_A_D1_MG_FD_78175 | JGI IMG/M metagenome (GOLD analysis project Ga0102934, IMG submission 78175) | Salt pond soil microbial communities from South San Francisco under conditions of wetland restoration - Salt Pond MetaG R2_A_D1_MG | ecosystem: Environmental > Aquatic > Marine > Intertidal...
TGCCAGAAGATCATGACAACGATGAAGAGTCCGGAGAGCACGAGCATCCTCATGCCGGATATACCGGCAATCTCCAGGCCAAAGAGCGAGATGTCGGATTCCACAAACCTCAGAAATTCGGACATAACGGCAAAGAGCCCGGCCCCGATAACCGCACCCGAAAGACTGCCGAGTCCGCCGATGACGATCATGATCAGGATGTTGAACGTCATCATAACACCGAGTGTCGTGGGTTTGGGGTCAATCGATGTCAGCCAGTGCGCGTACAAAGAACCGGCCACGCCCGCAAAAAAGGCCCCGATGACAAACGAGAGGAGCTGATGCTTGAAGACGTTGATCCCCATCGATTTTGCGGCGATCGGATCATCGCGTATCGCTCTCAAGGCCCTGCCGAAAGAGCTCTTTGCAAAGCTCCCGATGACAAGGAGGGTGATCAGCAGCCATCCCCATGACCACCAGATGGTTGTATAGGAGGGGATCCCCTTCAGGCCGAGTGCCCCGTTTGTCACCTTGTTCCAGTTCAGGATGATGATCCGGATGATCTCGGCAAATCCGAGTGTTGTAATCGCCAGATAATCGCCGGCCAGTCTCATTGAGGGCCAGCCGACGATGAAAGCGAAGATGGCGGCGACAATCCCGCCGATGATCGTCGCCCAGAAAAAGGGAACGTTTGAGAGCAGATCCGTGTTCAACGGAAATCCGACTCCCGTCAGGATAAATGAGGCCTCTTTCTGATGCAGGCTCATTGTCAAGAGGGCCGAAGTATAGGCCCCAATGGCCATGAACCCGGCATGACCGAGAGAGAGCATGCCTGAAACGCCGTTAACAAGCGTCAGGCTTGTTGCCAGGATTCCGAACAGTCCGACCAGGGAGATGAGTCTGACCAGGTAGCTGTTCAGGTTTTTCTCGGCTGACCAGAACAAGACGGAGACCAAAAGGATCAGAAAAACGGTCAGTATGATCTGTGTTTTGTTGTTCAACGTTTTTTTATCCATCACACATCACACCTTCACGATTTCTTTCTTGCCCATCAGACCGGCAGGCCTGAAGGAAAGGATAACGATTAAAAGGACAAATGCCAGCGCATCCCGGTATCCCGCAAACTGTGGAAAAAGACCAACCGAGACGATCTCGATCAGGCCGAGCAGGACCCCGCCCACGATCGCGCCCGATACGGAGCCGATTCCCCCGATAACCGCCGCAACAAAGGCCTTCAACCCCGGGATAAATCCCATCATGGGCCAGACCTGCGGGTACTTCCCGGCCCAGAGGATACCGCCCACCGCCGCCAGGGCCGAGCCCAGGGCAAATGTGAGACCGATAACCTGGTTGACGTTGATCCCCATCAACGCAACCGCCTTGGTATCCATGGCGATGGCTCTCATGGCCATGCCCGTCTTGGTCTTAAAGAGGATCAACCAGAGGACAAGGAATGTGATGAGGGTCACCACAAAGGTAATGATCGTGATATTCGGGACTCTTGTGGCATTGATGACAATCTCTCTTCCCCTTTTCTCGACGACTTCACCGCCGAAAATAAAAATTTTGTTAAAAAATTCCGGATAAACCCCCCTGAATGATTTCGGTATGCCCCCAAATATAACAATTGCAAGGCTCTGGAGGAATATGGACATGCCAATGGCCGTTATGAGGGCGGAAATCCTCGGGGCATTTCTCAAAGGCTTGTAGGCGATTTTGTCGATCAGCATTCCTAAAAGCGCTGCACCGGCTATACCGGCTGCCATACCAAGCCACCAGGGCATCCCCGAGCTGATGGCGAAATACGTGAAGAAGATCCCCATCATAAAGATCTCGCCATGGGCAAAATTGATCAGTTTTAAAATACCGTATACCATTGTGTATCCAACGGCGATTAAAGCGTACAGAGCACCGAGACTCAGGCCATTGATGAAATGCTGGAAAAAAATCTGAATATTCAAAGTAACAACACCCCTTTAATAATCCCGGCAGACCGCCCTCCGAGACGGCAAGCCGGGTATCAGATCGCTGAAGTTCGATTAAGGATTAATCATTGAGTCGTAGGCAAATTCTCCGTCCTTCACGGTAACGACTGTAACGGACTTTTCAGCATTTCCGTTCTCGTTGATGGTGATGATACCCGTCGCACCGGGGAAGTCCTTCGTCTTTCTGATCTCTTTTGCAACCTTTTCTTTATCCAGAGTGCCTGCTCTTTCGATGGCATCCCTCACAACGAGATAAGCATCGTAACCGAGTCCTGCAAATGCGGAAGGCTTCTTGCCATCGTACTTTTCCATGTAGGCTTCCTGAAATTCCTTTGCGTTCTTGTTGGTCAGCGGTGCATCGGGATGGGACAGGGCCGTCAGATAGAGTCCTTCAACAGCCTTTCCGCCTATGGAGAGTGTTTCCGGGGCATAAGCGCCGTCACTGGAGACCAGGTCGCCGTAAAAACCGCTGTCATATGCCTGTGATGAGATCAGAGCGATCTCCTGATAATAACCGGGCATGTAAAAGGCATCGACCCCTTTGGACATGGCATCGAGCACTTGAGCCGAGAAATCCTGGTCACCGGTTTTATAGTATTCCATAAACATAGTACCGCCAAGTTTTTTGAATTCGTCCTGAAAATATTTTGAAAGGGCAACAGAATAGTCCTGTTCAACATCGACAAAGACGGCAACATAGTAATTTCCGAGATCTGTCATCAGCCTTGCAGCGGCCGTTCCCTGGAAGGAGTCGAGGAAACAGACCCGGTTCATGAATTCCTTCCCTTCAGTAATCATCGGATTCGTTCCGGACGGGGTCATCATCGGTGTCCTGAGTTCCTCGGCAACGGCCGAGCCCGCCAGACAGTTTCCGCTGATGATGTTGCCGAGGATTGCAAAGGCCCTGTCATTCTCAATGGCCCTTCTGACACCATTAGCCGCCTCGACTTTGTCACTTTTGGTATCGATGACCTTGACTTTTATATCTTTACCGAGAACGGTCGGGTACAACTCTGTTCCGAGTTCAACCCCTTCGTAACACATCCTGCCATAGGCGGATGCCGCCCCGGTCATACTAAATACAGCAGAGAATCTAACCTCTTCTTCATTTTCCGCAGCAAAGAACGTTGCGGGAACCAACAGCATCGCTAAAAGAACAACAACAAAAAACTTTCTCATGATACTCCTCCTTTGAATTTTTACGTGGATTCCCCCGAATCTATCCGGATTAAACCCGGGAAATAAAAAAAACGGGAAACTCTTTTTCGAGTTCCCCGTTCCTGGTGAGCTGCTCAGTCTAGCAAAAGACCTTAGCTGTCCCGGAACGGGGCTAGCTAATAATCACCACGACAAGCAATATTATTCCTTTGTTAAACTCAGCAGTTACAGATCTGGCAGTCATTTTCGTCACCTTTCAAAATTGTATTTGACCGTATTGTATCAAAAAAAATTGGCAATGTCCAGTAATTCATCAGAAATTATTTATATCGTTACGCATTCTTATTCTCCAAAAAAATTGAAAAACCTCTGCTCCTGTTGACCTGAAGGAGATGATGCAATTTTATGCATAACACGGCCAGTATAACGGGCCTAAAAAAATAGGCTCATCATAGGCATTCATGGTATAATCTTTGTACTTGATTCTTAATAGAAGACAGGATGTGAACACCTTGAAATTAAACGACCTGAAATCTGAATACGATAAATGGCTTGAGCTCTCAAGCGGTTGGATGCGCGACGATCTGTTGAGCCTGAAGGCGTTATCCTCCAAGGCCTTTGAGGATGCCTTAATCGAGCGCTTCTCACAGGAGTCTGAGTTCGGAACCGGCGGACTGCGCAGTGTGATGAGAGCGGGAAAAAACGGTATCAATGATTTCTGGATTGTGAGGATAACGCAGGGGTTATCCAATTTTGTGTCAAGTACGGTCATCGCATATGATACCCGGCATCATTCCAGAGCGTTTGCAGAGATTGCGGCCAATAATCTCAGCCGTAACGGTGTCGATGTTTATCTGTTCGAAATGCCCGTACCAACACCGATGCTCTCTTATTCTGTCACGAAGCTCGCTTGTGATGCCGGCATTGTCATCACAGCCAGCCACAACCCGCCTGAATACAACGGGTTTAAGGTTTATGATGAAAACGGTGTTCAATACGTCCCGAAAAAGGTAGACCGTTTAAAGGGTTTTTTTGTTCAGTGTGATCTCCTGCCTGAAGACGATGATTATAAAAGGGGCGATCCGGAAAAGATCCATATGATTGGTAATGAGATCGTTGATGATTATTTCAAGGCGGTCCATGATGAACTGGATCCGCTGGATGACAGTGATCACGGAAAAGAAGAAATCAAAGTTCTGTACACACCCCTTCACGGAACGGGCGCTGAGTTTGTCCCTCCGATCCTGAGACATTACGGCCTGAAGACGCTCGTGGTTGAAGAACAGATGGTCCATGATCCGAATTTCAAAACGTCCCCGGAACCGAACCCGGAATCCCGTGAGGCCTATCAGATGGCTCTCGAGAAGGCGGAGAATGAAAAGCCGGAGCTCATCATTGCCACAGATCCCGATGCGGACCGCCTCGGCGTCCTCGCTTTGTACAACGGGACATACAAGAGAATTAACGGCAACGAACTGGGGATTCTCCTGCTTGATTACATCCTCAGAAAGACAAATATATCGGGAAAAAGCAGCGACAACGCCGTTTTAAAAACCATCGTCACAACGGACATGATCATTTCGATGTCCCAACGCTACAATTTTAAGGTCTATCAGACTTTGACGGGCTTCAAATACCTCGGTGAGAAGAATATTCAGTTGAAAAAGGAAGGCATCAACACACTTTTTTCCTTTGAGGAGAGTTACGGTTATCTTTACGGGGATCATGCCAGGGATAAGGATGCCGTATCAACCGCCGGTCTCCTGGCGTTGATGATACAGGAACAGCAAACGGGTAAGAACCTCCTGGCAAGGATCGACCAGCTCCGCAAGGAGTTCGGCTATTACAGAGAAAACCTATTGACATACAAGTGCCACGGGAGTGACGGAAAACGAAAAATGGAGGCCTTTTTGAAGTATCTCAGAAAGACCAAGCCCCGAGAAATCTGGGGGGACGAGGTTAGTTTCAGGGATTACAGAAACGAGAGGGGAGAGCTCAAGGACAACGTGATAGAATTTCTCTTCAAAGAGGGGGAGAAGGTGACTTTCCGGCCTTCCGGAACAGAGCCTAAAATAAAGGCCTATCTCTCAGCATTTTCCAATATACCGGAGATTTCCTCGAGCCGGCTGGACGATCTCGAAGAAAAGGTCAACGGATTATTCCACAAAAAACTAGGCGATTAGAAAAAAGGGGGGGCGGCTGAAACAACAGCCAAACATGTGACTATCAGAAGAGAAGACGTTAAGGAGTTGTATTCCAAAGAGCAGATTCAGGAAAAGATAAAGGAGATGGGGCAACAGATTACAGAGCAGTATTCCGGTTCAAAGGCACCTTTGCACATGGTCTGTGTCTTAAAGGGTTCCGTTCATTTCTTTTCGGATCTCCTGCTCAGTATTGAAGCCGATGTCAACTACTCTTTTATACAGGTTGCCAGCTACAAGGGGACGGCATCCTCGGGCCGGATCAATGTGAAATCATGGATAGACGAGCCGATACAGGATAAAAATGTGATTGTGGTTGAGGATATATTGGATACCGGCAGGACGCTGAAATACATTTTGAATTATCTGTCAAGATATAAACCGGCCACATTGGAAGTGGCAACCCTTGTTGACAAATACGAGAAAGAACACTTTGGCATTACGCCGAAATATGTGGGCTTTGAGACAAAAGACCGATTTTTGCTGGGGTATGGTCTCGATTTTGATCAGAAGTTCAGAAATCTCCCCTTTATAGGGTATGTTGATGCCGGGGACTGATTAAGGACCATGAAGAGAAGGGCATCGTTCGCCACGGTCTATATCTGCCTTATCTTTCTGCTTTTTTCCTCGTTTCTCGCAAACGGAGCGCTCAAGGCCTATCGTGATTATTCAGCTTTCAGTATACGTCAAATAGAAGAACTCAAAAGGCTTTCCGCCTACGAACTGAGAGCTCAGTTGATCGACATCATTCGAGCGGGAAAGGTCAAGCCGGAGGACATCGATCAGAAGATTGAGATAAATGGTATTATAATCTACAGCAACAACGATGAATTATTGGTGAAAGGAGAATAAAACAGTGAATAAGGCTTTACCTGAAAATACAGATTTAACCCCGAAGCGGATCGTTAAACTGCTTGACCGTTACATCGTCGGGCAGGACGAGGCGAAAAAATCCGTGGCCATTGCCCTCAGAAACAGGATCAGACGTCAGAAGCTTCCCGAGAGCATGCAGCAAGAGGTCCTGCCAAAAAACATTCTGATGATCGGACCGACCGGCGTGGGGAAGACCGAGATCGCAAGACGTCTTGCAAACCTCTCTGATTCGCCCTTTGTGAAAGTTGAGGCCACACGGTTCACGGAGGTGGGTTATGTTGGACGCTCCGTTGAAACCATGATCCGTGAATTGGTCGGGGCTGCCATCAATACCTTGAAATCAAAAGAGATGAAACGGGTTAAAAGCATTGCGGAAAAAGAGGTTGAAAATCGTATTGCCGAGGCTATTCTGCATCCCAAAAAGAACAGGGGGCAACAACAGCAACAAAACCTGGGGAATATCTTTGGTCAGATGTTCCAGGGCAATCAGGCCAGGCAACAGCAGCAACCACCACCCCCTCCCTCATCGGGCGAGAAACCCAAATGGACCAAAAAAGAGATCATTGAGAAATTGCGAAAGGGAGAGATGGAAGACCGGTTTATCAACATTGAACTTGAAGAGTCCAACAGCAATCAGATCGGGATGGTCGGCGGTGATATGGGTGATTTTGGTATCGATATGCAGGGCATGTTCGGGAATCTCATGCCCAAGAAGAAAAAAGTGAAGCGGATGACCGTGGAGCAGGCGCGCAAAGTCCTCCTCCCTGTCGAATCCGAGCGGCTCATCGATATGGACAAGATAACAGAAGAAGGAAAGCAGCTCGCCGAAAACAAAGGGATTGTATTCGTTGACGAGATAGACAAGGTGGCTGCCGGGGGCTCTTCTTCGAAATCCGGGCCGGATGTTTCAAGGGGCGGAGTCCAGAGGGATCTCCTTCCAATCGTCGAAGGGACCACTGTCATGACAAAACAGGGCATGGTCAAGACCGATTACATATTGTTCATTGCGGCCGGCGCTTTTCATATCTCCAAGCCCTCCGATCTCATGCCTGAACTGCAGGGCCGATTTCCATTGAGAGTCGAGTTGGATCCCCTGGACGAAAAGGACTTTAAGCGGATTCTGATCGAACCGCGGAACTCGCTGACAAAACAATATCAGGCCCTCCTTGGAACAGACGGTGTTGAGATAACCTTTACCGACGATGGTCTTGAGGAGATTGCCAATGTCTCTTTCAAGCTGAACGATCAACTGGAGAACATCGGTGCCAGACGGCTTTATACGGTCGTTGAGCGGATTCTTCAGGATATCTCCTATGAGGCACCTGACACGGAAGAAACCACCATAACCGTCGACAGGGCATTTGTCAACCAGCACATGTCAGGAATCGTGGAAGACAGAGACCTGTCGTCTTACATCCTTTAAAACCGGGGGAAGACTTTGATCAAGACAGAGAGGATATTGATATCATCACTGTTAAGCTGCCGTTTCGAATCCCTTTGCAGTGTCTATGAGAATTATGAAAACTACGAGGATTTGAAACAAGATGAGAATAGAATCCCCTTTAAACTGGATAAGACAGTGGATGTGCCGAAAACACGTGAGAGAATTGCAGCACTCGGGCAGAGACAGGATTTAAAGATCATCGAATTCGGGGATGACGACTATCCAAAGCTCCTGACCGAGATCCCCGATCCCCCGCCTTTTTTATTTCTGAAGGGGGACCGCCGGGTGCTTGCCAATGAGGTCTTTAAGCTGGCCTTTGTCGGCTCGAGAAAACACACCGGATACGGCAAGCTCGCAATCGGCATGCTTGTCCCCGACCTTGTGGAGATGGGGGTGTGTATTGTCAGCGGGCTGGCCTATGGTATAGACGGTCTGTCCCATAAAAAGGTGCTCGAAGAGGGCGGTAAGACCATCGGCGTTCTCGGATGCGGCGTGGACCGGATTTATCCCGCCGGACACCGAAAGCTCTATGAACAGGTCAAGTCCAACGGCTGTATCATCAGCGAATATTTACCCTGGGAACGGGCGAGGAGTTATTATTTTCCCAGGAGGAACCGGATCATCTCCGGCCTTTCAAAAGGCGTTGTAGTTGTTGAAGCTGCGAAGAAAAGCGGTTCGCTGATTACAGCGAGGCTGGCGCTCGAACAGAACCGGGATGTCTTTGCCGTTCCCGGTCAGATCAATTCGGTTACATCGAGAGGCACCAACGATCTGATCAAGAACGGGGCAAAACCCGCTACGAACCCGGATGATATCCTGGAGGAGTACAGCGGGTTTCTCAAACATATCGCCGACATGAAAAAGGGCCGCAAAGACCCCGCTCAGGACCTTGCCCCCGACGAGGAGAAGGTCTTTCAACAGGTTTCGGAGGGAACAGATGATTTCGATGAACTGGTGTCAAGCACTAAGATTGCACCGGCTGATCTGAATTATATATTGACGATGCTAACCCTGAAGGGGTTGATTGAAAACAATGGAACAAAGTATCAGAGAAGGGCGTAAAGAATGAAAAAGAGTCTGCTTTTTGCGTTGATGATCCTGTTGGGCATCACGGGATATGCCATGATGTTTGAGATCGGAGGCGGTTATCGCTTTGCCCCGGGGAACACCGATCATCACGGTTTCAATCTGGATACCGGGATCTTCAACGATTTCAACGATATCATCGAGCTCGACGTGACTTATCATCCGGAGTTTGACTATGAGGCCACCAGCACCGGGGCGAGCTCGCCAACTAATTACTGGAATTTCGATTTTGATGCCATGATACCCCTGCTCGGCAGGCAGGAGGATATCCGGGGCTACCGGTTCGGCTTGTTTGCGACGTTTGAGTTCGGTAACTTCTATTCCGATTACAAATACAATTCCGGAACGGCCCAGTCCAACGCCGAGGCCTGGGGTGAGAGCGATTACTGGTTTGGTTCCGGGGTTTACGGCCAGTACTTTCTTGATCCCTGGATGTTCGAGCTCTCACTGGGCTTTCCCATCATCAACAGTTACGACGAGCAGGAACCGCTTGATCAGTTACTGGGAAGCTTTGAGTTCAAGGGACGATATTTTGTCAAGAGTGATATCCACGATTTCAAGGATCATCTGGTGCTTGAATTTCAGGTCTCGACGAGGAAAATTGGCCTCTCTGTGGTCCTGCTTGAACCATTTTAAGGGATCTGATAATTTGAAGCTGGAAAGATTTTTACAAAAGGCCGGCATCGTCTCAAGGAGAAAGGCATCGGGATTGATTGAAGCGGGAACGGTCACGGTGAACGGCGAGGTCTGTCAAGCATTCTGGAAACAGGTGGACCCTGAAACGGACCGCGTTGAATATAAGGGTGAGAGGGTCCTGTTGGAGAAGAAGGTCTATTACAAACTCAACAAACCGCAGGGGTACATCTGTGCACTGGAGGACCCTTTCGGAACGCCCACGATAGTCGATTATCTGACCCGGGTGCACGCCATCGACAAACGGGTTCATCCCGTTGGAAGACTCGACAAGGATACCGAAGGTCTGCTGCTTCTGACAAACGACGGTGATTTCACCTACCGGATACTCCATCCGAAGATGAAGATCGAGAAGGAATACCTGGCAAAGGTCAAGGGCAGACCGGATGAATCCGTTGTTGAGCAGTTCAAACAGGGTATTCAGCTGAGAAATTTCAAAACCGCTCCGGCCGTTTTGAAAATTGAAGATCAAACGGGCCAAAACACATGGGTCCGTATCATCATCAAGGAAGGTAAAAAACGTCAGGTCAAGCGAATGTGTTCTTTTCTGGGCCATAAGGTCCTGTATCTGAAACGGTTACGGGTGGATTCTTTCACACTTGACGGCGTGGAGAACGTCGGGGATTTGCAGAAAATACCGAAAGAAGAGATTGACAGCTTCATGAAAGAATGATTATACTTAACGGGGTGATGAGATTGCTCTCAAAAAAAGGAATACGAATGACCACCGTCCTATTGATTGTTATGTTCACAAGCCTTTTTTCATCTTCTCTGATGGAATTGAAGGCCATACAGGAACAGATAGAATACGCCAACCGGTTGAACGATGAATCGCTTCTCGATTCCAGTATTAAGGAGATACAGAAGATCATGCTGAACTCACCCGGGGATGTGGATTTTGAAAGCCGGGCTTACGTCGTCCTTGGAGATGCCTATCATTACAAGGGCAATTTCCTGAAGGCGGCGGAAAACTATGAAAAGGCGATGAATATCCTGCCCGATGCCAATCCGCAGTATGCTTATGCGCTCTATTCAAGGATATACAGTTATTACTACCTTTTCCTGGAATCCAATACTTCTGCGGCCGGCAGCTACTATCAGACGGCTCTGCGTCTTTTGGACGAACTGGATGATTACGAAGCGTACAACCAGGACGCGATCCTGCTCCGCGGCATGTTCCTCAAACAAAACGGGGATCTGATGCAGGCCCTCTCTTACTTTGACAGAATCAGCCGCGATGACCTTAAAGGCCTTGCCCTCTATTATAAGGGGCTTGTGCTTTACGAGCAGGGCAACTATCCCTCGGCGATTATCGCCTTTCAGAATGCCGAACGCCAGGGTCAGAACGATGATCTAATCGCCGCAAGCATCTACCAGGTGATCAATTCGATGCTGAACCTCAAGGATTACCGGAAGGCGCTGCAGTACTCGAGAGAGTTGATCAGGGACTTCGGCGATTCGAAATATAAGAACGAGATCTTTACCCAGCACGTTGAACTGCTCTACAGAACGGGTGATTATGAGAACGCAAAGGGGTATGTCCGTGATATCCTGATGAACACCGACAACCTTCGTGACAGGATGCAGGCCTATAACATTCTCGGCTGGCTGGCGTACAATTCCGGACAGATTGGAGATGCCTTTGAAAACTGGCGCAAGGCA
>Ga0102934_1003269_pt1 | contig 11080 bp, 8 predicted proteins | sample SalPonR2_A_D1_MG_FD_78175 | JGI IMG/M metagenome (GOLD analysis project Ga0102934, IMG submission 78175) | Salt pond soil microbial communities from South San Francisco under conditions of wetland restoration - Salt Pond MetaG R2_A_D1_MG | ecosystem: Environmental > Aquatic > Marine > Intertidal...
AAAGACCAGGAATGGAGTAAAAAACTGGATAAATTTGCTGCTTTCTTACCTCAGTTTCAGAAAGATTTACCTGTACCGCAAGAGTACAAAAACGAAACACCTGGCAGCGATTCCGACCTTGGCGCTTACGATGCTGTTTATTATGCAGGCGATTGTAATGCCGGTAGTAAAACCATTGCTATAAACTTACCCAACGATGAGCAGGTAAGGTTAGATAAGGGTAGCAGAAAATTGCAACTAAAAAACTCTATGAAAGCCAAGTTTGACAGAATCCTTGTCCCCATTGCAAATATGGTTATCCATCCTGAACAAAGAAAACATGTTAAATTTGATGCTTTCTTCGAAAATACCATGTTTCACGAAGTAGCTCATGGCTTAGGGCTTGGTAATACTATCGACGGTGAACAAACTGTTCGTGAAGCTTTAAAAGAATATTACACTTCTATCGAAGAGGGAAAAGCCGATATTTTAGGCTTGTATATAGTTGATAAATTATATGAAATGGGAGAACTAACCAGCGGCGAAGTAATGGATAACTATGTTACTTTCATGGCCGGTATTTTCCGTTCGGCCCGTTTTGGTGCAGCCAGCTCACACGGTAAAGCCAACATGATGCGTTTCTATTATTTCCAGAAAGAAGGAGCATTTACTAAAGACTCTGAAACGGGAACCTACAAAGTTGATTTTGAAAAAATGAAAACGGCCATGAATAAGCTTACTAAAAAGATCCTCATCATACAGGGTGACGGAGACTTTGAACAGGCAAAAGCCTGGGTAAAAGCAGATGGTAAAATCAAAGAAGAACTACAAAAAGATTTAGACAAGATTAATGAAGCCGGCATACCCAGAGATATTGTTTTTAAACAAGGAAAAACAATGCTTGAATTATAAAAAACGAATAATACTTTATCAAAAAGGTTCAATTTTATCGATTGAACCTTTTTTTATTTCATTTCAAATAATTACTATTGTATAAATACATACTTAGCTGAATTGAAAGAGTTCCAAACATATACGCTTCTTATTTTATTCACCTTTTTGTCTCTTTATTCCTCCGGACAAAACAATCAATCTATTAACAAAAAAGAAAAACCACCCACAAAAGTAGAGGGTAAAGATTCCTTAATTATTGACCAAAAAAATAAGTATAACCCATTTTACGATACCTTAAAATTAAAAGCATCAAAAAACAAAATCACCAAGGCTGCCTTAGACTTAATTCTTACCCAGGAGCCTGATAAAGGTTTTTTTATAGGAGAAGAAAATAGCAGGAAAGAACGCTATTTCAATTTACACAAGGGAAAAATAATTCGCAAGATTGAAATTATTAAACTGGATGTTTTTGGCCCTGAATTATATGACAGCAGTACTACAAAAATACTCAACTGGATTCAAAAGGCCGGGAACAACTCACATATAAAAACCAGGGACTTTATTATTAAAAATAACTTGCTTTTTTCTGCAGGGGATACGATTGATCCAACACTGCTTTATGATAACGAAAGAATTTTTCGTGAGCTCAATTACATAAAAGATGCTACGATACTAATTGCAGAAGTTCCCGGGTCTGAAAACCTGGTAGATATAATTGTTATCACAAAAGATTTATACAGTGCCGGATTTTATATCAACCTATGGGATTATCGCTCAGGATCGGTTGAACTTTACGAGAACAACCTGGCCGGTATTGGCCATAAGATATTGGGGCGTTGGCTTATTGATGCTTACGAGTCACCTGTTATGGGATATGCATTTGATTATAAGATTAATAACATAGGGAATACTTTTATCCAATCTGAATTTCAGTATTACAAAGCATTTGGATCTGAAAGAATCGAAATTAAAGCTTTCAGGCCTTTTTTTTCATATAATACAAAATGGGCAGGACATATTAGCTTTTCACAAACATCAACTCCAAGAGATATAAAAAAAATTGATACTACCCTGACTGATGTGAGATTGAATTATGCAACACAGGATATCTGGCTTTCGAAAGCTTTTTTAGTAAGAACACAGAATATTAAATATTCTAATCGTACTCGTCTGGTAATTGGTGCAAGATATATCAATAATAAATTTTATAAAGGGCCCAAAGTAAGTGAACGGTACAACTTCGATTATCATGATAATCAAATTTTCCTGGGAAGCCTGGCTTTTTCCAGACAAAAATTTTACACCTCCAATTTAATTTATGCCTTTGGTAAAACAGAAGATATTCCTGTGGGATTATTAACACAAATCAACTTTGGTTTTGAAAAAGACGAATTTTATAACCGCCCCTATGGTGGATTAATTTTTGCTAACGGTATTTATTTACCAAAAATTGGATTTCTTAATTTAAAAACTGAATTGGGCGGATTATATTACGATGATCAAATTGAGCAGGGAGCTTTTAAGGCAAATATAAAAGCTATTAGCAACCTACATTACTTTAAAAGCATCAAGTTCCGTAGTTTTTTAAGTGTCAATTATACTCGGGGAATAAACCGGTTTCCTGACGAAAAAGTGTATTTTAATTCAACAAAAGATATTTGGGGATTTTCCAGTGATGAATTATATGGATTAAAAAAGTTATCTTTTAATGCTGAGTTGGTAGCTTTTACTAATCTTTACCTCTACAATTTCAGATTTGTTTTCTTCGGTTTTGGTGATTTAGGGCTCATCGGACCTGAAAATCAATCGGTATTCAAAAACAAACTTTATTCCGGAATTGGATTAGGAGTAAGGGTTCGAAACGAAAACCTGGTATTTAAAACTTTTCAAATAAAATTTGCCTTCTATCCTACGGTACCATCAGATATGAATCCTTTTTATTTGCTGGTATCCGGTGAATCGTATCTAAAACATACCTATTACGATCCTCAGGCACCTGCAACCATCGACTTTCACTAAAAAGACCTTTCTGTCTTTTTTATTGAACAAACCTTTATTGCTATTGTTTCCTTTTTCAATAAGTATTAAAAATGTAGAACAAAAAAACAGAAATCTATGGCAATATTAGTAGGGAAAAAGCACCTGTGTTCAAGGCAGAAGCAGTAATTAATGGCAGCGAAATTGTAGAAAATTTTTCCTTAGAACAATATTTGGGCAAAAAGTATGTAGTGTTCTTCTTTTACCCTGCAGATTTCACCTTTGTATGCCCAACAGAGATAATTGCTTTTCAGGAAAGAATAAAAGAATTCGATGAAAGAGAAGTGGCTCTGGTGGGCTGTTCGGTTGATTCTGCTTTTTCGCATTGGAAATGGCTACAAACAAAACAAAAAGACGGAGGTATTAAAGGAGTGAATTACCCGTTGGTAGCAGATCTTTCAAAAACCATATCAGAAAATTATGATGTACTGGCCGGCCACTACGACCTTAACGACGAAGGTGAAAGTACATTCCACGGGATTCCTCAATCGTACAGAGGTTTATTTTTAATTGACAAAAAAGGAATTGTACGTCATCAGGTAGTAAATGATATGCCGTTGGGAAGAAGCGTTGACGAAACTTTACGAATGATTGATGCTCTTCAGTACTTCGAAGAAAATGGAGAAGTATGCCCTGCTAACTGGGAAAAAGGGGATAAAGCATTAAAAGCTACCCAGGAAGGAATAGCTGATTATTTAAGTAAGTAATTATTTTTACACATATTATTATAAAAGCGCCTGTAGTAAGGGCGCTTTTTTTATTTTTGTTGTATGATTAAAAAATTTCATCTGAATATAAAAAACCTTCAATCATTTAAAAAGAAACTTATCCGGTGGGGAAACCGTTTCGATCCGTTTGTGTTTTTAGACAGCTGCGAATACAATATTAACCATTCAACCGAAAGCACCTATTATGAATATGATTTTCTGGCAGCTGTTAAAGCAAAAGAAATATGCTGCTCATCCAGCGAGAATAAACTTGAAATACTAAAAAAGTTTACACAAAATAATAAACAATGGATATTTGGATATTTATCGTACGATTTGAAAAATGAAATTGAACAACTGGAATCGAACAATATTGATAATGTTCAGTTTCCCGACATCCATTTTTTTATACCAGAACTGGTTTTTACAGCCAAGAATAATGAACTCATTATTTATTATAATCAACAACAATATGATTTAAAAAAAATAGACCAAATTGTTAAACAAATTAATTCAACAGATATATCCTCATTAAATAAAAATACACAATCCATAGAAATATTATCCCGTTTTACAAAACAAGAGTACCTGGACACCATTACACAACTCAAGAAACATATTCAACGAGGCGATATATACGAAATCAATTTTTGCCGGGAATTTTACAGCAACTCAGCCATTGACCCGTTAAGTACTTACCTGAAAATCCAAGATAGCTCCCCCACTCCATTCTCATGTTTTTACAAAACAGGAAATAATTTTCTTCTTTCTGCCAGTCCTGAACGGTTTGTAAAGAAAAAAGGGACGAAAATCATATCTCAACCTATTAAAGGGACCATACGAAGAGGAAAATCCGAAAAGGAAGACATCGTTTTAAAAGATAAACTTTTTAATGACCCGAAAGAACGTGCCGAAAATGTTATGATTGTTGATTTAGTAAGAAATGATTTATCGCACACAGCAAAAAAAGGCTCCGTTAAGGTAGAAGAATTATACGGAATTTACTCTTTTAAACAGGTACATCAAATGATTTCAACAATTGTTTCAGAAGTTAAATCAACAACTCCTGTTATTGAAATCATTAAAAATGCTTTCCCTATGGGATCAATGACCGGAGCTCCAAAAATCAGAGCTATGGAATTAATTGAACAATACGAAAAAACCAAACGCGGACTATATTCCGGATCGGTTGGATATATTACACCCGATAAAGACTTTGATTTTAATGTAGTTATTCGCAGTATTTTATACAACCAATTGAAAAATTATGTATCTTTTACCGTTGGAGGAGCTATTACAAGCCTTTCGGTACCTGAAAAAGAGCATGAAGAGTGCATGATAAAAGCCCGGGCTATGCTTAATGTGCTAAATATCAACTATGATGATTGATGATTTTCAAAAATATATTGCCAGCAATAATCTTTGTTTAAAAGATGATACTATCTTACTCGGTGTCAGCGGAGGTATTGACTCTATTGTGATGATGCACCTTTTCAGGCTTGCGGGATACAAAATGGTGCTGGCACATTGCAATTTTCAGTTGCGGGATGAAGAATCGGACTATGACGAAGACTTTGTGCTGGCACTTGCCGAGAATTATCAAATTCCAATACATAACGTACATTTTAATACCCGTGAGGTAGCCGAAAAAGAGGGAATTTCGATACAAATGGCTGCCCGCGATTTACGGTATGAATGGTTTGAAGAGCTAAGAAAAAAATACCAGTATGATTATATCGCTATTGCTCACAATAAAAACGATTTAATCGAAACATTTCTTATCAATCTGACACGTGGCACAGGTATAAAAGGACTTACAGGAATAAAAGAAAAATCGGGAGCAATTATTCGTCCGTTGCTTTTTGCCTCCAGAAAAAACATTGAAGACTTTTGCCACTCCAATAATTTTGAATATCGCGAAGACTCTTCCAATAAAACCACCAAATACAGCCGGAACCTTATCAGACACGAGATTATTCCGGCATTCGAATCTATTAACCCGTCGTTTATCGATACAATGACTGAAAATATCAGTAAATTAAAAAATACGGAAAAAATATATTTTAATACCATTCAAAAATTGCGGGCAGATATTGCTGTTGAAAAAAACAGGAAAATATATTTTGCTATCGAACCATTGAAGAAACTCGAACCTATTGAAACCTATCTTTTTGAATTTCTATCACCTTATGGATTTTCAATTACCCAGGTGAATGATATCATCGCATCTCTGGAAGGGATTCCCGGAAAAAAATTTTTATCACCAACCCACCGTATGATAAAAGACAGAAATGAACTTATACTGGAAGAAATTTCATTAGCACGGACCAAACCATTTTTTATCGAAGAAGCAACAGAGTATATTGAACATCCGGTATATCTAACCCTTGATAAGATTGAAAAAACAGAAGATTTTATCATTAATACCCAAAAAAATATAGCCCAGCTGGATTACGATAAACTAGAATTTCCTTTAACCATTCGTAAATGGAAAACGGGGGATTATTTTATGCCCTTAGGCATGAAAAACCTGAAAAAAGTGAGTGATTTTTTTATTGACCAAAAAATTCCTATTCCCGAAAAAGAAAACGTTTGGATTATCGAAAGCGGAAACAAAATTGCCTGGGTTGCCGGTTTACGGATTGATGAACGATTTAAAATTACGGATGAGACCACCCGTATTTTACAGCTTAATTTACAAAATGAGTTTTAATAAAAAACCTGCCTGCTAAAAGAACTACCCGTTATGCAAACAGGGACACTTTCAACCGGCAGGAAAAAAGTAAAGATACTTTTTTTAGCAATACCTGAAAAGCTTTTTATCGGTTCTTCTCTCAATCTAAGGCCAAATAACAACATATTTGACTTTTTAAAGAAGTTCTTATAAATTTGTATCGGTTAGGGATGCGTCCCGGACCTCACAAAAAAGACAGTTGTTTGCAGCTGTCTTTTTTGCTTATAATCCAAAGTTTTCTTTCTTTTTATATAAATACTTCATTATATTCATCAGTTTTTTTAAATCTTGCTATTTATGCTTTTAAATTATATATTTGAGTTATTACATCTTATCACAATAAGGCTTTATGCCGAAGGATGTTAATCCTATACTCCCGCTTCGGTGGGAGTTTTTATTAACACCCTCCCGTTAAAAAGTTTTACAATTATTTTATTCATAATTTTTGCAAATATGAATCTAACCGCTACATTTGCATTATGGTTATGGTTCTTAGTAAAAATAGCTAAGAGGGAACCGGGTGAAAATCCCGGACAGTTACCGCTGCTGTAAGTTCTAATTTTTCTTAACATTGGGTTTGTGCAACATAACTAATGTTTAGAAAAATAGAATCCCGACAAAATTTAAATGAAACAAAAATTTTCGTCGGGATTTCAAAAAAGCTCTTTATAACACTTTGCCACTTTGCAACAACAAGGGAAGGCTAATAAAGAGCAGAACAAGTCAGAAGACCTGCCAATAACCATTTGCATTTGTAGCTTTCGGATAAAAAGCGAAGGTGTATTAAACCACACCAACCAAAATTCCTTTTATATCCTGTTAGTTATAAATGATTAAATCGATAAACCTGATTTAATTATTTGTACTAATGAAAATTTATAAAATTATTGTAGTCTGTTTACTTCCCTTTTCGCTAAAGGGCTTTGCCGAAGAACCCGATGGTGATGTGCCTGCAGATACCATTGCTCTTGAAGAGGTACAAATTTCAGCTCAACGAATGAATCAATTTTCTACGGGACTCAAAATATCGTCTATAGAAAAAGAACTAATAGAGGAATACAAAACCCAATCGTTGGCTGAATTATTAGCCATGCACAGTCAAATTTTTATTAAGAGTTATAGCAACGGAGGTATTACCAGCCCCTCAACACGTGGTAGCGGAGCCAGTCATACGGCTGTACTATGGAATGGATTTAACCTCCAGGATCCAATGAACGGAATGGCTAACCTTACCAATATCCCCATGAGCTTTATTGACAAAATAGATATACAACAAGGTGGTTCGGGTGCATTATACGGAAGCGGAGCTTTAGGCGGAGCTATCCACCTTAACTCTAATATGCCGTATAATAAAGGGTTGGAAATTAAAACCCATCAAAAGTACGGTAGCTACCAAAATATTTTTAATGCTATTAACCTGAATTACAGCAATCAAAATTTTTCATCCTCATCCCGGTTATTCCGGCATAGCTCACAAAACAATTACGACTATGAGAATATTGCCTCTATCAACCGAAAAACCGAAAAGCTTGCCAATGCAAGCTATCAACGATTTGGTTTTTTACAATCATTAAAATATAAAATAAATAACCGCCACGAAATTGTATTGCATGGATGGTATCAAGATTCATTTAACGAGTTACCATCAACCATGCTGAATGTAAATCCAGGACAGGAAGAACAAAAAGACCAACATTTACGATTGACAGCGGGCTGGAGACGATTAGGCGAAAAATCAACAACCATTATCAGAACCGCTTTATTCAACGGTAAAAACAGATACACCAATCCCACGTTGAACGATACTACAAATAACCTGTCAAACTCTCTTATTGCAGAGATTGAACAAAAATTTCAGCTGGGTAATAATCATTTAATCAATCTGGGAATAAACGAAACATACGAAAAGGCCTCATCCGAAAATTATGGCAATGAAAAAAACAGGAACCGGATGTCATTTTTCACATCATATAAAATTTTTAACCGGAAAAAAACATTCTCATCCACCCTAAGTTTCCGAAACGAAATTATCAATAATGCTACCTCGCCCATTACTTATTCTTTGGGAATTAAAGCCAAAATTTTTGATTGGATGACACTCTCCTCTAATTTTGCAAAGAACTACCGTGTACCTACTTTTAACGAGCTTTACTGGGGAAATTGGGGAAATCCGGATCTGAAACCCGAAAAAGGATTCAGCGAAGACATTGGCCTAACTCTTCAAAAGAATTTAAAAGACCACGTTGCCCAATTTAATATTACCATTTTTAACAGCAATATTGATGACTGGATAATTTGGGTTCCGGACCATACTATCTGGACCCCGAAAAATGTACAAAAAGTATGGTCGCGAGGTATTGAGAGTTCATTGAATTACTATTTTACACTAAACAAAGTACAACTACGATTCAATGCAAGCTACAACTATACCAGGACAACCAACGAAGCTAATAACCAGCTTATGAACAAGCAACTAATCTATGTACCCTTACATCAATACAACTGGGGAATTACTACTAAGTACAAAATTTTTGAACTAAAATATAACGAATCTTTTACCGGAAAAAGATATACCTCAGAGAATAATCAACAATACGTAGATGACTTTTCGGTAGGTAATATTCACCTGGGAATGAACTTTAACGCAAAAATGTTCACCGGGAAATTAGCTTTTTCTGTAAATAATATTTGGAACAAATCATACCAGGTTATGGCCTGGTACCCTATGCCATTAAGAAATTACAACATACAGTTAACCTTAAATTTTAACCATAAACAATAAATAATGATGAAAAAATTAAATTTAATAGGATGGGCTTTATTAAGCCTGATAATCAGTGCAGCACTTTCTTCTTGTGAAGATGATGACTATTCAGCTCCAACAGGTACTTATACCGATGGCGTTTTTGTAGTTAACGAGGGTAACTCTTCTTCGGGAGGATCTGTTAGCTTTTACAGTTACGAGGGCGACACCGTTTCTAACAATATTTTTGAAAAGGTAAATAACAGACCTCTGGGTACTTATGTTCAATCGCTAACAACCTTTATTGATAAAGCATTTATAGTAGTTAATGGCTCTAACAAACTGGAAGTAGTTGAACAAAACAGCTTTAAAGAAGCAGCTACTATAACAGGATTTGATATGCCCAGATATTTTACTCCTGTTAATGGTAGTAAGGGGTATGTAACACAGTGGGGAAATGGAGGACAGATAAAAATAGTAGATTTGAATAATTATGTAATCACAGACACTATTGAAGTTGGAACAGGACCTGAAAAAATGTATTCTTTTTATAATAATATTTATGTTGCCAATGGAGGAGGCCTGAGTGTAGATTCTACCATCTTTGTTATTAATACTTATTATGACAAGGTAGTTGATACGATTGAAGTGGGACATAATCCCAAAGATATGGTTATTGATTCAGAAGGCAACCTTTGGGTTTTATGTTATGGCCATGTACAATATGGCGAAGACTGGAGTGTTGTTTTTGAATCACCGTCAGAATTATATAAAATTAACACCAACGATCATTCTATCATAAATTCATATAAAATAAGTGATAACCTGCATCCCGAACATATAGAGATCAGCCCTGATGGAAATTCGATATACTATGGCGGAGGATTCTCATTCGGAAACATTTATAGGATGAACATCAGGGATACAGAGCTGCCATCCACCCCTTTTAGTGATAAATATTTTTATGGATTTAATGTTGATTGGACTGATGGAACATTATTTGCTTTGGAAGCTCCTGATTTTACATCCAATGGATTTTTATACAGAATTCATCCTGATGGAACAATATTAGGTGATTATGAAGTTGGTATTGGCCCAAATAGTATTGGTTTGAAGAAAAAATAAAATGAACCAAAAAGAAAAAGCGTTCTTTAACTGGAGTGGAGGCAAAGATTCAGCCCTTTGCCTCCACTATATTTTACATCATCCTAAGTGGGATATCCGATTTTTGTTTACCACATTAAACGGGCAAAACAAAAGAGTTTCTATGCACGGAGTTTCAGAAACGTTACTCAATAAACAGGCAGAGTCAATTGGAAAACCTTTAAAGAAATTTTATTTCACCGCTAATTTATCGATGGAAGAGTACAATATCAAAATGTCAAAAATTCTTGCAAAAACAAAAGCTGAAGGGATAAATTACTCGATTTTCGGAGACATTTTTTTGGAAGATCTCAGGCAATATCGTGAAAAACAACTTGCCAGTGCCGGATTAAAAGGAGCATTTCCTTTGTGGGGCATGGATACAAAAGCTGTAGCCAAAGAGTTTATAAAAATAGGATTTAAAGCCATTGTTGTTTCGGTAGACAGCCAAAAACTAAACAAATCATTTGCCGGAAGAATTTATGATGAAAATTTTTTAGAAGACCTCCCTGATCAGTTGGACCCATGTGGTGAAAATGGCGAATTTCATACCTTTGTTTATGACGGACCAATATTTCAACAGCCGATTAACTTTAAAAAAGGAGAAATTATATATAAAAAATATCCATCTCCGGATAAAAATCATTCTGAACAAAATATTGGATTTTGGTTTTGTGATTTATCCTGACGTATACAAAATAATGAAGGTTACATTAAAAAGAGGCCGTCCAAAAAGAAAAAAAGCAACGTCATTACGATGAGGAACGAAGAAGTAATCTTTTTATTCTCAGACCATTGAAATTTAAAGATTCCTTCATGCTGACGATAACTGTCAGCATTCGG
>Ga0102934_1003270_pt1 | contig 11079 bp, 7 predicted proteins | sample SalPonR2_A_D1_MG_FD_78175 | JGI IMG/M metagenome (GOLD analysis project Ga0102934, IMG submission 78175) | Salt pond soil microbial communities from South San Francisco under conditions of wetland restoration - Salt Pond MetaG R2_A_D1_MG | ecosystem: Environmental > Aquatic > Marine > Intertidal...
CACATCTGGGAAAGGCCACAGCCCTCCCCACTGTGCCTTCCGCGCAGCCATGTACTTCCCCGGCAAGGCCCTGGTCGCCCTTTTCGCCACCATGACTCGCTCCAACTCCCCTGCGGGCGTGCACAAGTCCAGATGCACGTGGCCCTTTTTCTTTTTCGGGTTTCGGATCAGCCGCCCCCACCCCTCCCGGCCAGGATCAGCCTGGAGAGCCACCTCCCAGTCCCGGTCTTTGGGTCGATACGGGTATGCTGCCCCATCCTCTTCGCCCTTCCCGCTGTCGCCGTAGCGAAGCCGATGCAGCGCCTCCAACCGTGCGTCCCCCCATTTCCGTCCCTCCTTGTCTCCTTCCCCGTCCTCCCCCGTGCCGGGTAGCTTTTTGAGGATGGTGTAGGAGAAGGCCACGTCCTTGTATCCCGACCCCGGCTTGCCTATCCGCCGGTGCAGGCGTCCGATCGGGATCCGCTGGGAAAAACGGCACCATTCTTCCCTTGGCAAGGGGCAGGGACGGTCGTGCTGGCAAGGCCCCACCGTCCTAGCACGCGCCTGTGGCCCTGTCGTTCCTGCTTGAGTGCCCGGATCGCCCCCCTCCAAGACCAATTTCCTGACCGAGCGCACGAGCCGAGATCCCTCCGGTGACCCGTCTTCCACCACGACCAGGAAGCCCCCGTTCTCCGCCACCAGCTCCCACATGATGGAGGTGGCCAAGGCCCGGCTGGCGTCCGACGGGAGCTCCGACAGGGTCCACGAAGCAAACACCACGTCGAAGCGGAGCTGCGAACGCCCGGACTGGGCGAGGAGGTGGGGGAGGTGCCGATGGAGGACAAGCCTGTCGCCCCGCCCGTCCTGGTCTTTCCCCCCCGTTTCGACCACGTGCTTGGTGAGATCCCGCATGGCTTGGCTGTGGTCCACGCCGTCCAACCGCGGGATGTCGGGCCAGAGGGTGTGTGCAGCAAGGAGAGCACTCCCCGGCCCGCACCCCACGTCCAAAAACGACCTGGGACGTGCCTCAGACGACGCGAAAAGGGGCGAACGAGCGGCAACGGCCACGTCGCGGAGCACGCGAAGATTGATCGAGAAGTTCAGCAAGGAGCGAGTGGACAGGTAAGCCAACGCCTCGGGGGGGGAAGCCACTCGCCCCGTCCACGCGGGCTTGCGGATGGTGTATCCCGGCTTTTCACTTTCGCCCTCGATCATTTGCCTCTCTTCCTCCGCATCATGCCCTTCAATCGTTGTCTTTTCCTCCTTAACATACTTGGGCCCATGACTCTTGTTTTTGGTGCCCTTGTCAATGCTTTCGCCCGACTCGCCCCCCGCATCCTCCTCTTCCTGTAGGCCCCCGTCTTTCAATTTTAAGGGCCTCCTACTTCTTTCCGTAGCCAATCCGCTTTCACGCTTGCTCCTATTGAGACGGCTGGCATGAAGACGAATTTGTCTGCCAGACAGCAGTCGTGAGACGTCGTTTATTCTGTCGAGACCTTCAACAGGGGGAGCGGCAAGCGCCCGCCTCCCGTGCATCCAAGCTGGATCGAGCAAGGCTTTCCCAAGCGCAGTCCGCTCCTCCCGCAAATCCGCCTCACGTTCTTCATTGTCATTGTCAGCAGGGACGAGAGAGACATGCTTGAGGGCGGGTGTGGGGGAGGTGCTGGAAGAGTGTTGCTTTGTAGAGGGTAATACCAGGCAGCCAGGAGGTTGTACGAGTGGCGGACGAATGACAAAGTTAGGACTCGGCCGCTTGCGAATGAGCAATCGTCCCAACATTCGACTACCACCCCTGTACGAAAAAAATATGTGCGTGATGATGTTTGTTGGCTACGCGTGGTATGTGAGAAACCATCGCATTGCGGCCGTCGCGTATCGCCCACTCGCCACTGCCTCCTTCCATCTGATCCATTGCCATCGAGACGTGCAAAGACAACTGCGAAAATCACGCCCGCCGCACGAGCAAAGTTGAACAACGAGTCGATCGTGCCGGAGGCAAATCAGAGCTGCCGCTGATTTTGTGAGGTTTAGGCGAGGTCTTTGGCGGTGTCGAACGTGCAAAGTCCCCGCTCCTTTTTTGGGTCTCTGTAGACCTACATTGATAATGAGCTTTGTCAAAGAGCCACAGCTGCCTTTTGAGGTCCCAAACGTCTTGCCTACATGTCAAGCATGATTGGGGTATAGAGGGATATATCGCAGAGATTTCTCCTTATGCTCCAACTCGTTGCCAATATATCGTCAACAGGGATGCTCCAGTCTGCTGTCAGACACGTGACTGTAGCCAGAAATTCAATTGGATTTAGGAAGACTTGCTCGCTCCCTGCTTTGATACAGATACCACGTATCCTTTTTCATGCGACTGCGCGCGTCGCACACGGCAGTGGCAAAGATCTGAAAAATGCCCCGCGCATCAACTTGCACTGGATTGGAAAGAAAGGAGAGGAAATCACCACGGACGGCATTGTCGGAGAAAGTATCCTGGAGGCCGCACATCGGCATGAAGTGGAACTTGAAGGCGCGTGTGAAGGCGTGTGCGCCTGCTCTACCTGCCACGTGATATTGGAAGAACCCGTGTTTGAGTCGTTGGAGGACCCATCGGAGGAGGAGGAGGATATGCTCGACCAAGCTTTTGGCCTGACGCCCACGTCTCGCCTGGGATGTCAAGTAGAACTGAGCCAGGACATGGATGGGTTAAAAATCAAACTTCCATCAGCGACGCGGAACTTCTACATAGACGGTCATGTGCCCAAACCCCATTAGAAGGGGTCAACTTCTCTCAGAGCTCGAGGGAAATTTTGGTACGAACAAGGCGGGGAGCAAGTGTCAATATTGAATGTTTCTTGTTGTACGAGGCTCAAATGTGCTTAATCACTAAAGACAATTGTGCGTGGAAGCAGTACAATCGCAAATACAGAGCTGCTTCCTTTTCTCTTCTTTATGTCAGCGCCTCTTTCTCCCCTAATTTTCTGTGCAAGTTTGAGCACAATGCTATCACACATGCATTTCCATGTGGTCAATGTACATAGCTACATCTTCTAGGTCACAAATTAGCCCCGCGCCCCATCCTCCTCGCAAAGTTTCTGTTTACCGCCCCCTTCCTACCCTGGGTCTCCGCTCACGAAAGTTCGAAACCCGCCCCCGCCGTGATGGCGTAGAGCAATTTCTCTCTCAGCATCTCTGGCGTGGGGTAAGCAGGGAGCTTTAGAAGGTTCATACAAGTGGCGGAAGACGGCAGCCGCTCCCCCCCTTCCGTGGTCAGGGGCACACGCTGGATGCACACGGGCGGGTTCAGGTGTTGAAATCCAAGGAGCGGCTGGCGCGAGCATGAGGTCACGAACATGAGAAATGCTGCCTGTTCGTCCGGCGTATAGGACCGAAGCGCTTCCCAAAACCAGTGGATGATGGGCTGTGAAGGGTGGTAGCCCCCCGAGTAACGGGTGTGTGCGCGCAGGTTCTCTATGTCGATCGCTCGCTTTTCGCCCGTCAAGAGGATTTGCAGCTCTTCCGCGCCAAACATGCGGAGCCAGGGCATGGGAATGAGATCCCGAAAGCCTCGCAAAAATGCTTGGGCTTGGGTATTTATCTCCACGTTCAGTTTGTGGTTGGCGACCAGCTGAATGTACCGAAACACATTCTGGTTGGTCACTGGTACGTGTTTCCCGCCCGGCACTAACTCAACCGCCGCAGCCTCCTGTGGCAAAAGCTTCTCGTCGTCCTCTACCACGACCTCAAAGTTCAGTGACAAGTCCCGCACATCCGCGCCGACCCCCTCTCCTTCCCGTGCCAGCCTTTTCAAGGACATCAAATGCCGGTACAGCTCGGGGTCGCGGCTGAACAAGTCGTCCGTCTCGTTCAGCTTCCCTCCCAGCCGCTGCAGGAAAAATATGGCGAACTGTGGCTCCACCAAGATGGATTCGTGCAAGGCTTTCGCCAAGACTTTACCCAGAAAGGCAAAATGTTGCAAATGATCCGGTCCGACCGCCAGTCCCGAGAGAGGATTGGGGTAGAGCAAATGGTCAGGGGTGACGCGGAAGAGGGCATACTGAGGGTCAAAGGCGCGTTTGGTCAAGGCGTCCATGAACTCCTTAAAGACGCCCCCTCCGTCGATCCCAGCCTCTTCCGTCCCCAAATCAGAGACAAAAGTGACCTGCACACGGCCCCGGAGACCATGCCCAAGATGGTTCAAGGCTTTGAAGGCGTCCTCGTAAATGTGGGCGCGGCGAATCCGGATCCGGTGCCCGAACAGTTGAGCTTCGTCCTGTGCCTGTCGCTTGTCCGCCGCCAACAACTTGTGAAAGACTTGCACGCGCTGAGCAAAGGGGAGGACTTGGGGAATCCGCGTCAAGACAGGGTAGAGGCGTTTGGAGGTGTCGAAGAGGGTTTCGATCGACGAGGCTCCGGTTGAATTTTCCACGTGGGCGTGGCTTTGTGGATAGGGAAGTTGAGGTGGCTGCTCGGCTACGCTTTCCCCGGCGGAAAGCTCTTGGTCGAGCTCATGCTGGGTAATAGCGGGCCAGTGCCAAAGGGCAGGGTCTGATTCGCCCTGTGCAGTGAGACCGGCCCTGCTCCTGTTGTAGCCCCGGACGGTCGTGCTGGTATCGACCTCCATGGCATCCCTATCGCCCACGCCTCGCTCAGCTTCTGCGGCAATAGCGGGAGGAAACGGCCGGCGGCTGTGTCGCTGGTACAATTGATTGAAAAGCTCAGTCGCCACCCGCGTGAGCTGCAGGGCCTCCAAGGGCGGGAGCAGGGAAGAGGAAGATGCCAAGAGCAAGCGGTTGGGGTCGACCCAGTACATCTGATAAAGGAGGCCTTTCAATGCATCTACCAGAACAAGGACTTGCGAAAGGGAAAGAGGAGTCTGACGCAGGTAAAACTCCTCGTCGTCGAGCGCCATGAGTTGATGCGAATACACGGAGAAGAGGAGGTGGAAAGCGGGGTAGTAGTCAGGGAGCAATCCTTCCTCGTTGCCCGCAGCGAACGCCTTCCGCCCCCCCCCCGCGGCCAAGACCTTGGGCAAGAGGAATTGTCCCCAGAGACGACGCACAAAGGGCACCTCGTCCCGGCCTTGGTGATAGGCCAGCAGGTTTAGCACCTTGGAGGAGAGGCCTTCGGGTCGGGGCCCACCTACCGCGTGGGCCCCGGCATGGGTGACGGAGGTGGGGAGGCTGTCCTCGGCATGGACGAGCACGTGACTGCAGAGCCGGCACACGTTCACCACGTCTCGCTCCCTCGCTTCCCTCCCTGCCTCCCCTGCTTTCTCCATCCCTTCCAGGAACCTATCGAAGAGCCGGGGCAACTCCCGGCCCTCGCACAATTTCTTCAAGGCCTCCCGCGCCGCCGTCGCCATGGCCAGGGCCTCCGAGCCCAGCGCCCCAGTACGCGCCTGCGAGACCCTCATGGCGTTCCAGATCGCCTCCTCCAGCCCCTTCCCGCCCCAACTCCCCGTCCCTCCCTCGCCATCTCCGCCCTCCACCCCCTCAAGGTCCTCGGTGTCCACCGCCATCCGCGCCTCGTCCTCTGCGAGGATTTCTTTGTCCCCCCCCCCCTTCTCGCCCACAAACGGGACTCGCCGCACGCTGAATCCCAACGCCCGGACCAAGGCAGGCATGCCCCCTCCTCTCTCCCCGGGATCCCCTTCCTCTCCTCCCCGCTGTAGCAACATACGCGTCAAATCCAGCAAGTTCCGCACCACAGCCAGCTCCCCCACGTCCTCCGTCCCCTGTCCCTCTCCCCCTCGCCCAGTCGGCGTCCCCACCGACCGCCGAAGCTGCTCTTGCTCTGGCTGCTGCGCTCGGTCCCACCCGTCGAGCAGGCCCCACAAGCCTAATGCCTTCCCCTGCCCCAAAGGGGCGAGCAACGGGGAGAAGCTGGACTCTGTGAAGAGCTTGGGGATGGAGAGAAGGGAGCGGGCCACCTGACTTCGGGAAGCACGTTGCAGGTCTCGAAGGGAGGGAGGGATGGGCGGAGGAAGGGGGGATACGCCGGGAAAGCCTCGCGGAAGGCCCGCGGCCGTACAGGCCAGGGCCCACAAGAGCTTCAAAGCCGCCGGGAAAGCCTTCGAGCCAGAGCCCTTCGCTTCTCTGTTTGACGAGCTGAAGGCTAGGAGCTCCCGACGGAGGAGGACAGAGAGTCCCAGGTGCCGTTGCAGACGCGCGAGGAAGGGGTTGAGGAGGAGGCGGGGCAAGGGAGTTCGCCGACACTGGTCGCCGTGGCAGGTCTTGCGCCTCTTCGTCCGGGGCATTTCCACGTGCCCCCAGCAATCACCTTCTTCTCCGCCTTCGACGGTCAGCTGGAGGAGCATGCGCCAGCTGACGGCCACCTCCGAAGCCGGATTGTCTCCGGCACCCACGGGCAGGTCGAGGAGCTCTTCCACAAGCTTCAACAACACTTCTTCCTCCTCCTCGGCCCCCGTCGCGCCTATTCCTTCCGTGTCCTTCTCCTGCTCACAAGCCCTCTTTCGCCGCAGGGCATCTATTCGGTACAAACACAGGCGCGTAAACCTGACTACTTCTGCTTCAAATAACGCTGGGTGCGATTGCCGCCATATCTTGTAGTTCCATGCCGCGTTGGTCGACCCACAGGAATCCAGCAACAGATACGCCAAACGCAGCAGGCGCTGATTGTCACCTTCCCGGATGGGGCTGTAGAAAGAAATGAGCTGGCCTACCAAGCCCTCCACCAGACTAGTGGGGGTCGGCAGAGGGCGTTGAGCCTTCTGGAGGAGCTTTCGCAAATTCCATAAGTCCATCATGCGTTTATCGAATTCTGCCACCTGCTCTGCCTTGAACGCAGCCACTATCTTCCGTGAGCGATGGAACCGAAGGATGGCAAGTGCGGCGTTGCGTTTTTCTTTATCCGCGGCTCGAGCCTGTCTCTCACGCCGAGCCCGTACGAGGAGCTCTGCTTTTTCCTCTTCTCGGCTTTTGCCCCGCAAACTCACATTGGGCCGTCGTTTGGCCTCACCTTCAAAGAACATGGTGTCGCCTCAAAAATAGCTTAATGGATCCCTATTTTTGAGAGGAAACTGGGTTGCATGAGGATAAAGCAATGTCAAATGCTGGGCCCCGAGGATCATGGCATTCCTCCCAATATATATCGTTATTGTGACGTTTTAGGATGACCCGAATCAAACTTGAGTCATTTCGCCGGTTGGCACACAATGAAATGCACCGTACACAGCGCCTCGACCGCGAACTTAGCAGCTGCAGCGCATTGAGGCCAATGTAGCGAGCGGCAAAGTCCTTTTTGCCTAATGCAAGACTCCTGGGAGCGACGGAGCGAGGGGCAACGGAAAGGTAACTTCGACTTAGCACCACTCTACTTCTTTGCCAAATTTTGCGCCACGAGGATGATTCTCGTAGTCCTGCTTGCTCAGGTATTGCATTTTTCAAACAACCAAGATTGCTGGGACGGCACCAAGCAAGCCGTCGACGAGCATTTACCCGCGCGCGGTGGGACGGACGGTATGTAGAACTCCCCCGGCTGCTCCTTGACCTTGTTGCATACAAGTATTCGTCAGAAAAATGTTTTCAGCAGCGGGAGAGAGCCTTAAGGCGTGTATCTCGATTTTAAGTAAGCCTTGGATGTACAAGTATAGGATGACAACCCCAAAAAAAGAAAATCGAAATGGTCTGAAGAGGCGAAAAAGAAATTCCCACGCTCGTGCGCGCCAGGAACGCGCTTAAACAATCAAAATATTTTCGAGTATTTTTCTTAAATCACTTGTCTGCCATACCCTCTTTTCTTTTTCATATGGGATTTTCACCTGCCCTTGCCCTCGGAGCGGCCTTGTGAGTGCTTTTCGACCTTACGGTGCTGGGTTTTGCTCTAGCAAATGCCACGAATGGCACCCTTTTCCGTGAAGTTGCAAGGCCGGTGCTTGCTCCCAATGATTGCGCGAACGCCAGAACCTACAGAGAGAAGGGCAGAAAAGGCATGGAGGCCGTGACATTTTTTCATGGCACGCTCTAGGTACACGATAGGCACCAGCCCTTCTTCTTCATCCTTGTATCGTCATCGCGATTTAAACGAATAAACGAAGCTTACCTCGGACGGGACGTCGGTCCTCCCATCTACCTCCTCCGTTAGCTCATTAAGCGGAACCACCTGAATGTTTCCACTGAATGTAGAGGCACTTGGATTAGACTCGTTCGAGTCCATGCGGCCCATCTTTTCGTCGACGTTCACGCGATCTTCCTCTCATTCTGATATCATCTGCACCTACCTCACTCGAGGAATCTTCACGATTTTCTTGAACCTCGTTTGCTCTCCTTCACTCGTTTTTCCCCTGTCATACCATCGTGTATTTGAATGAGGCATGAAGAGACCATCTCCGTCTTGGATCCGGCTATAAGCTATCGCAGTGGGCGTCGTACCTCCGGTTACAGCCACCTTCCACATCCATGTAGAACGCTAAAACTCCTCCACCACACCTCTCTCCGCCTCTTTTACCCCATAGCACATTATCACGCCTGTCTCCCCCCCTACACGCACCTCTTGGTCTCCACGCGCCGCAGAGCCTCATTGATGCGTTGCTGTTGCTCGGCTTCTTTGGCCCGTTGCACTGCTTCCCAGAAAGTCGCCGGCAAGGGTTCATCTCCCGAGGAAGGGTCCACAAGTCTGTTTGCCTCTTCCACATTTTTCTGCCCATCCTCGTTTGCTTCTGTAGCGGCATGGTTAGGGGCGGAGAGGCCCTGTACATCCCCTTCATCCTCATGCACCGGTCTTCCTTGCCCTGCACCCTCATGCCCCCCCTTCTCCGCCCAATATTTGTTTTCGCGCTCCTTAACTTTCCGTGGTCGCTTTTTAACCCGTGTATTCAAGCCGCTTGGCCTTGAGTGATTGCCACGCTCACCATCTCGTATCGCACGAGACTACAACGCAGGAAGGAGACAATAGGTGAATCAAGTAAGCGTAGCAGTTGGAAAAGGAATTTTTTACAAAGCACAAATATACCATGATTGACATCATATACCTGAATTTCTACGGGTTTGTCGTCGTCGTCGTCTGATTGGTCCACGTTAGAAGTCCTTTCCACTGCTTTCTTAATGGGTGGGAGGGACGTTTGGGAGGGAGGGCCGGAGGAGTCGGATGCTTGTCTCCGCTGCCTCGTTGCTACGCCCTCCTTGGCAGGCGTAACATCATTGCCAACATTGGCTTTAGCTCGCGTTCTTGTGGTCATCGACCGCTGAGAAATATGGCGTAAGGAGGGCGCAGAGGGTGACGGAATGGAAAGATACTTGCGACATCGAATCATCGCTAGCTTCAGTTCTTCTTGAGTTCTTCCACGTTGACAAGAAGCACAACAGTGACGACGCGTCGCGGTTCTGTATATATTGCTTCTTCACAATTTGCATCTCTCACGTTGCGATGACACGTCATTTCTCAGGTTGTATTTGCTTGATTGTCGACAACACTTTTAGCCCCGGCGGTAAGCACTCCTCTCGACAGACGCAATGCTCTCTCATGGCGGAACGGCAACTCTGCGCAGTAAGCAGTTTTTGCCTTTAGCCCATGCTGCATTTTCAACATTGCGCACTCCTGCTTGCTCCTCCGTCGCGACCAATGTAGCTCCACGTTTGCTTCGACGACGAGTCACCATGCCTGTAACCGCACTGGGTGAGAATTTACGCCTTGTGCCGCGACGTTCTTTGGCATCCATGCCCCACTCAAGCTACCAATTTTCCACAAGTAAGTCCATCCCTCTCTATCTATCATGTCACTGCCTATAATGTAGCGTTTTTTGACTCAATCCGTGTATGTCACGTCCAGTGTACGAGGACGTGTGGCCCCTGGGTAGCACGAACACCATCCTCAACGTCTGCCCACAGGGCGAGCGCTTCGTAGTGGAACGCTTTGGAAAACTTCTGGATATCAAGGAGTCGGGGTGGTTTCTAGGTAAGTTGTCCCTCGGCCGGGTAGACCTATGTTTTTCCCTTTCTCACATTGATGTTGTCTCCCGGCTCGTAATGACGTGCCTGCTCTACGCCCCCATCTTCCTCTCTTATTACCCTGTCCCCCGCGCCAGCCATCCCCTACGTGGACCGCATCGCCTACCGCATCGACATGCGCGAGCGAGCCATGGCCATCGCCCCGCAACCGGCCATCACCAAGGACAACGTCTCGGTGGACGTGAGTGGCATCCTCTACGTGCAATTTGTGGACCCAGCCCAGGCCGCCTACGGCTCTTACAATCCCTTGTACGCCGTGCGTCAATGCGCGCAGTCGGCGATGCGGGCGGCCCTCGGTGAGCTGGAGCTGGACGAGATTTTGCACGCCCGGAGTCGGTTGAACGAAATGATCCGAAAGAGCATTCAAGACGCGTGTACGGCCTGGGGTATGGAGGTGAAGCGGTACGAGATCACGGAGATCCGCCCGGACAAGACGATCACGCATGCCATGGACAAGCAGGCGGCGGCGGAGCGGCACCGGCGGGAGTTGGTCATCAAGGCGGAGGGGGAGAAGCGGGCACAAGAGTTGCAGTCGGAGGGGGTGAAGATCAAACTAAGGAACGAATCCGAGGGCGACCTGATCAAGACCACCAACGAGGCTGAGGCCCGCAAGCAGCAGTACATCCTGGAAGGGGAGGGAGAAGCCAAGGCGATCCGTGTGAAGGCGGAGGCCTTCGCCGAGTCCATCCGGGTGGTGGCGGAGAGCCTGGGCGAGGCGCAAGGTCAGGACGCCGCCAAGCTGCAGGTGGCCAAGGAGTATATCAGCATGTACGGTCTGATGGGTTCCCAGTCCCACACCATGCTTTTCTCGGACCGGCCTGGGGACGTGAACGCCCTCTTCGCCCAGGCGGCATTGGCTCTGCAGGCAGCAGGGCAGAGCAGCGTGACCGGAAAGGCGCCCAGTCCCGTGAGCGTGGTGCCGGCGCCTACCTACACGAGAGAGAGGGTTCAAGGAGGGGGCGGGGGAGGGCTTGGGGGCGGAAGGGGGGCAGTGGAAGGAGTGAGGCGAGGCAATGAAGGGGGGGGGGGGGCGGGGAAGGGCTGGGCGGGGGGGAAGGGCCTGGGGGGCCCCGGGGGGGGAAGTGGGGGAGTGGTGGTCTCCCGCGCCGGCGGGCCGGGGGGGGGGAAAAGGAAAGGAAAAACCCGC
>Ga0102934_1003274_pt1 | contig 11072 bp, 13 predicted proteins | sample SalPonR2_A_D1_MG_FD_78175 | JGI IMG/M metagenome (GOLD analysis project Ga0102934, IMG submission 78175) | Salt pond soil microbial communities from South San Francisco under conditions of wetland restoration - Salt Pond MetaG R2_A_D1_MG | ecosystem: Environmental > Aquatic > Marine > Intertidal...
AATTTTCCCTTATTAATTGGCTTTATACAATAAAGATCAATTATTCTTACATTAATACCTTTTTTAGATAAATCCTTATAAGCTTTTAAGCTTTCATGCAAAGTAATCCCAGCCCCAATTAAAGCAACCTTATCTTTATTAGACTTTTTTAAAACTTTGTGACCCCCAATTTTAAATTCTTCTTTGTTATTATATAAAATTGGTGTATCAGCCCTGGTTGTTCTAATATAAAAAATACCTTTATTTTCAGCTGCTATTTTAGTTAACTTTTCCATGCTTATTGCATCTGAAGGATAAAATATTATGGAATCTAAAATTGATCTAAACATAGAAATATCTTCTAGTCCCATTTGAGAAGGCCCATCCTTACCAATTGAAACCCCAGCATGAGAACCAACAAATTTAATATTTGCTTTATTTAAAGAATATTGAGCCATCCTTATTTGGTCAAAACCTCGCGTTAAAAAGGCGGCAAAACTAGAAACAAAAGGTAGCTTGTTTCTTATTGAAAGCCCCAATGATACACCAATCATATTCTGTTCAGCAATAAACATTTCAAAAAATCTGTCTGGATAAAATTTAGAAAAATCTTTTGAATAGGTAGAATTGCTAACTTCACCATCAAGAGCTACTATGTCAGGAAAATCAGGGTAAATTTTAGCAAGAGCTTTACCATAAGCTTTTCTAGTAGCCACTTTTTCTCCTTTTTTATAATTAGTTTTTACTTTTTCTTTGGGAGAGGAAATCTTTTTGCTTCTTTTTTGTATTTTATCAGGCGTTAAAACGTCCAAGGTTAATTCTTTATTAAAATCACCTAAATCTTTACTTGCTTTTTTAAATTGTTTTTTTGACAAAGCTTTGCCATGCCAACCATTTTTATTTTCTATAAACTCAACCCCTTTTCCTTTAATAGTTTTGGCAATAATCATAACTGGCTTATTAGAATGAAGAGCTTTTTTATAAGCTTGTGAAACTTCTTTTAAAGAATGACCATCTACTACAATGACTTCCCAGTCAAAACTTTTTAATTTTCTTTTGTAAGAATCAAGATTATGACCATACATTGTTTTGCCTCTTTGCCCTAAACGATTAACATCTAAAACAGCTATTAAATTATTTAATTTATAAAAGCTAGCTAGTTGAATAGCTTCCCAAATAGAGCCCTCTGCCATTTCACTGTCTCCTAAAAGAACAAAAACTCTATTTTTAAGACCTTCTAACCATTTAATTGAAAGGGCTGCCCCAACACCAATAGAAAGGCCTTGACCTAAAGAGCCGGTAGCTGCTTTTACATATGGAAAACGAGGAGTTGGATGTCCTTCTAAATCACTTTTAACGTTGCGTAAATTTTTTAATTTATTAGTCTTAATTGCTCCTGCTCCAGCCCAAAGAGAATATAAAAGAGGAGCAGCATGTCCTTTTGAAAAAAATACATGATCATTTAATAAATTTTTATGATTATCAATATCATATTTAAAAATATCACCAAAAAATAATACTGTCATAAGCTCAACACAAGAAAGACAAGAACTAGGATGACCCGAGCCAGCCTTAGTAGTGGATTTAAGAACCCAATACCTTAAAAATTTTGTCATTTCTTTTAAATTCTTATATTTTTTATCTTTCATAAAATCAATTAACCTTATTTTTTAATTTATTAAATCGAGTTTTAATATCTTTACTATTAAAAAGGCCTGTTCCAATTGCCAACCTGTCAGCTCCTGCTTTTTTTATTTTTTTAATATTATCTAAATTTATACCGCCATCTACCTCTACTTTAATTCCTTGAGATTTTAAATATCTAACTTTTTCTAAAGCTTTATTTTGAAACTTGCTTCCAGCAAAGCCAGGATTAACTCCTAAAACCAAAACAAAATCAATTGAGCCTAAAAACGGATCTATTTCTTTTACTTTAGTGTCAGGGTTAATAGCAAGGCCTACTTTTATATCGCGTTGTTTAATTTTATTTATTAATCTTTTTATATTTGCTTTTGATTCAAAATGAAACACAAAAGACTCTATTTGTTTTTTTGAGATTTTTTGCAAATAATCTTGAGGACACTCAACCATTAAATGAAGTTCAAAATTAAAATTTTTGTATAGTTTAAGCAGATCTATTTCAATTGACTGATTTTTTACAAAATGCCCGTCCATTATGTCAATCTGGACTAAATCTGTTAATCCTTTAATTCTTTTTATTTTTCTTTGCAAATCTAGAGGATTATTTGTTAAAATTGCAGGAATTATTTTAGTCATAATTTTTAATTTTTTTTAATCTTCTTTTATGACGCTCTTTATTACTAAACTTAGTTTTAAGCCAAACCTTTAAAATTTTCTTAGCTTTTTTAAAGCTAACAAACTTTTGCCCAAAACAAATAACATTAGTATTATCCTCTTTTCTAGAAACAGCAGCTAATTTACTATTAAAAGCATTAAAAGCACGAATATAAGAAAATTTATTAGCTGCAATACATACTCCTACTCCTGATGAACAAATTAAAATACCTTTAGTATCTTTTTCATTTTTCATTTTTTCTGCTAATTTCTTTGCATAGTCAGAATAATCATCTTTAGGATTATATTGCATTGGACCAAGATCATAAACTACAAAATCATTATCTTGTAAAAAGTTTTTAATTTGATTTTTAAGCTTAAAGCCCGCATGATCAGAAGCAATAAAAATTTTCATAAAATTATATTTAAATAAATCTTTGAGTTAAATATTTTAATTTATCAAAACTAACAAAACCTGATTGTCTTTTAACAATTTCCCCTCTTTTGTTAATAATAATATGATAAGGCACGCTTGGAACATTATAAGAATTTAAAATACTAGCATTTTTATCAGTTGCTAAAATAAAATTAATTTTATTTTGTCTACCATATTCTTTAATACTAGAAGTACTTTTCCCGCTTACTAGACTGATTATATAAACATCTTTTTTATATTGATTGTGAAATTTTTTTAAAGCCTTAACTTCTTGCTGGCAGTGTGAACATTTTGGTGAAAAAAATACTAAGACAACTGGCTTTTTATTATAAAAAAAAGATAAAGGTGCTGTTAAACCTAAAACATCCTTTACTATAAAATCATGGGCTTGGCCAGATTGAATATTTTGATCAATATTTTCTGCTTTTTTATCTGGTAATACAAAAATAAAGATTGCCCCTATTAAAATCAAAACCAACCCTCCTGCTACAAAATACTTCATAAAAGCTTTAATCAAAATTAATATTAATCTTGTTCTTGGGAGACCTTTTTACTAATAATCTCTTCTACCTTAGCTTTTAAAGTGCTGTAAGAAACAGCTCCCAACATTGATTTTTTGTTAATAAAAGTAGCTGGTGTGCCAGTAACCCCTAATTCTAACCCTTGCTTAAAGTCATTGCGCACCTTTGCGTTTACTTTTTCTGATTTAAGACATTCTTTAAAATTAATCTCATTAAAATTTAAATCATTTGCAATATCTGCATAAACATCCTTTGTTAAAGTATCTTGCATTTCAAAAAGTCTATCTGTATATTGCCAAAACTTTCCTTGATTATAAGCACATTCAGTAGCAATAGCTGCTTTTTTAGCATGAGGATGAAGAGAAACTACTGGAAAGTGTCTATACGCCCAAGCAACTTTATCGCCATATTCCTGGGTTAACTTTTTTAAATTAGAATACATTTCTTTTGAAAAAGGATCTTCTAAATCCGAAAATTCTACAATAGTTACAAGGGCGTCCCTTTCGCCTTTAACATGATCAGTTTCTTGTATTGCTAACCTATCAGGTTCAGGAGCAGGTTGATTAGAGGATATTAATATTTTAGATAAAGTATCAAAACCATAAATAATTGCTCCTGCTAGAATAACACTAGCCAAAATTATAGAAAGCCCTAGACTTTTAGACTTTTTCTTTTCACTCATATTTTTAAGTTTAACTTTTATTTAATAAAATAGACCTTATAATTTTTAATTAACCTTTAAACTTGTTAATATTATAACATTTTATTATATATTGACAATAAAAAAAATAAACACTATTATAAAATAGTGAAAATAAATTATTTAAGCGAGAGTAGCTCAATGGTAGAGCACCAGGTTTCCATCCTGGTTACGCGGGTTCGATTCCCGTCTCTCGCTTTTTTTATTTTATTTTTTTAATCCTTTATTTACAAGATTAAATAATTTTTCAATTTGGTCACTAATTTTTGCCTTATTATCCAAATTACCTTTAATTTTTTTTATAATTGAAATTTGCTCTTCAAACTCTTTAATAGATTTTTGATAAACTTTAAAAACTTTACTTAAATACTTATTTTTTTCAAATAACTCCTTATTAGATTGCTTAGATATGCGCTTTAGAGCAACCTTGACTGGCGTATTTACAAAAACTAAAATATCTGGAGCAAGAACATCCTGGTTCAACTCATAAAGATAATCTAGCTTTACCCCCGAAGCTACTCCATAAGCAAAAGTAGAAAAACAATATCTATCTGAAATAATAATTTGGCCATTTTTTAAACTGGGAATAATTTGATTTTTAATATGCTTAAATCTATCTTTTGTATAATCTTTTTGAAATTCTTTATAATCTAAAACTTTTTTTTGACCTTTGAGCTTTTTTATAATTTCCCGGCCTTCTTTTGAATTTTTAGTAGGCTCTTTAGTTAAAACTACATTAAAAGAATTTTTGCGTAATTTATCTGTTAATAATTTTGCTCTTAAGCTTTTGCCAGAAGCGTCAAGTCCTTCAAAAACAATAAATTTACTTTTATTTTGATAAGGATTTTTATACATATTATTTAAATTAAAATATTTTTTATATTTTAATAAAAAAAATAACTAAGGTCAATTTAGTTATTTTTCAAGTAAGAATTGAATTAAAGTTTAATAAATTGTTTTAAATTCTGAAATATTTTAACAAGCTCTTTTTTGGTAGAGCTTTGAGACTTTAAAATGGGTTGAAATTGAGATACTAAATCAAAAATCTGTTGATTATAAGAAATTTGGCCTAAAATCTTACCTTTAAAAAATGCTTTAATCTTTTTAGTTAATTTTTTATTTATATCCCACTTATTAATAACAACTCCATAATTTATATCAAAGTGATTAATAACTTCTAAGCTATTTTTAACATCTGCAAAACCAGTTAAGGTTGGCTCTACAACTAATACTACAAAATCTGCATCTCTTACAGCAGCATTAACAGGACAACCAGTCCCAGGCGACGAATCTATAATTTGAATATTATGCTGATAATTATTAGCCTGTTTTTTTATCTCTTCTACAATTTTGCCAGAACCAGTAACCCCAGGAATTAATTGACCTGTAATCAAGGGAAACCCAAATTCAGTTATTTTCTCTTTTATATAAGCATTTTTAACTCTTTTTAATATTATAGCATTTTGAGGACAAACTTCTTTGCAAACGCCACAACCTTCACAAATAAACTTATTAAGCTTGGGCTTACCATTTTCCATTTTTATTGCCCCAAATTGACAGTGTTTAGCACATTTGCCACAACCATTACACTTATTATAATCTATTTCAGGTACAGAAATCAGTTCAAGCCCTTTACTTTTTTCCCATTCACCTTTTTTGCCTAGCCAAATATCTAAATTAGGGGCATCAACATCACAATCTAAAGCTATAATCTTTTCTTTTTTGGAAAAAAATATTGCCAAACTAGAGCTTATCATTGATTTGCCAACTCCTCCTTTACCGCTTGCTACAACTATTTTAAATTTATTCATATTTTTGCAGTAATTTAAAATCTTTTTTTAATACATCTTTCATATTAGGATTATAGGTTGCCACCGCTGGATGATACATCGGTATAAAAATAGTGTCTTTAGAAAAAACCTTAATATCATACTTATTACCATGATCTTTGCTAATTGACTTTAATTCATTTTTTAAACCATATTTATTCATTAAAAAAGTCATAGCAAATCGTCCTAAAGAACATATAATTTTAGGCTCAATAATTTTAAGCTGTTTTTCTAAATAAGGAGTACATTTTTTAATCTCTTCTGGCTTTGGGTCTCTATTTTGAGGTGGTCTGCATTTTATAATATTACAAATATAAACATCTTTTCTTTTTAAATTAATATATTCTAATAATTCATTTAAAATATTACCAGCTCTACCACAAAAAGGAATTCCTGTTTCATCTTCATTTTTACCAGGCGCTTCTCCTATAAATAAAATATCAGCCCCATGATTGCCCTGCCCTATAACAGGCAGCTTTCTTGTTTTATAAAGAGGGCAACTTTTACATTTTAAAACTTGGTCCTTAATTTGTTTTAATTTTTTATCTTTTTCTTTTAAACCCATATTATAAATAACTGCCATCTGGCATTAAGTTATTAGGATGTTTTTTATTTTTAGCTTCTAATTGATATCTTTTACAATTTAACCAATTGTCTTTTGTGTTGCAATATTTTTCCTTCCAAAAATTACTTATTTTACCTTGTTTTTCTAAATTTCTTAAAGGGCAAACATTTTTCCACTTACAAGACATATTTATATTATATTTTTCACATTTAAAAGTTTCCCTTTAGAATAAGCCTTAGCTAATTTAGAAGAATAGGGTAAATTAATATCTATTTGAAGATTTTCTTGATTTAAAATATCTTTTAATTTTGATGCATTTCCTAAATTAGATTGATTTAAAACTACTTTTACTGGTAACTTTAATTTCTTACATAAGTCAAGGATTAATTTAAAATCATAAGCCCCCATAGGAGTAGGCTCTGTTACAATATAAGCCAAGTCTGTGTTTAAAAGTGCATTAATAACAGGGCAATGAGTACCAGCTGCAGTATCAAATAAAATTAAATCAGGCTTTTGTTTTTTAGCTAAATTTGAAACAAATTTTCTAACTTGTCTTACAACTGGCCCTGTTTCTTCTAAGCCTGGTTTTGATTTTCCAGTAATTAAAACAAGATTGTCCTTAATTTTATTTACAAAAATTTTACCAGTTTTTTGCTTTTTAAACTTAATTGCATTATAAGGACATTTAATATGACAAAGTCCACAACCGCTACAAAGATCTAAATTAAAAATAGGATATTTACCCTTTGCTTGAAAAATAGCATTTTCTGGGCAAGCTTTAGCACAAATCCCACATTTTTTGCACTTTGATTTAATAAGCTTTGGAAATTTAGCCCAAGTATAGCTTTTAGGTGACTTTAATTCTTGGTTTAACAAAATATAATCATTAGGACATTCTACATCTAAATCAACTAAAAAGATTTTTTTTTGTTGTAAAAAATGGTTAGCCAAAATAATAGAAAAAGTGGACTTCCCTGTTCCACCTTTACCTCCGGTTATAGCTATATTTTCCATAAATTTAATCTTAAGTTTTTTTACGGGTTGGTTTTTTTAAAAATTCTAAATTACCATTTGCAAAATCTTTTACAACATCTTTTATACTATGATTAGAATTCTTATAAATATCTACAATATTATCTCTTAATGTATGAAAAGCAATAGGCCCCATTTGATTAGTTATAACTAAATCTACTTTTTCTTTTATAACAAAGTTGGAAGATTTTAAGCCAGCTCTGACTTTATCATCTGAATGAATATTTTCTTTAATATAAAAATCCTCAATTTTATTTTCATTTAGCTGAAGAAATATAAAATATTTTGCCCTACCAAAATGTTCAGAAATTCTAGACTCAAGACCATTTCTTTTATCAATTGGAATACAAACTTTTTGTTTTTTTGTTTCAAAGGGTTTAAAAGATACTGTAAATGAATCCAGATTTTTAACCTTTTGTTTAATACTTTGTTCTATACTTTCTGAAATTTCATTTGCTTTTTTTATATCCAAAGATTTTCCAATTTTTGCAGTTACTTCGCCAAAAATAAAAGGGCCAGACTTTCTTAATTTTAAATTTTTAAAATCTCTTAAACCTGAAATTTTATTTAATATCTTTTTAATGGTTTTTTCAATCTTGGGGTCAGGTGAAACATCCATTAAAGAAAATATAGCATCTTTAATAGCATCAATCCCGGCTTCAAAGATAAACAAAGAAATAACAATCCCGGTAATACCTTCTAAATAAGGAATATTAAAATGAGCTGCTAAAACTCCAATCAAAACCACTGAAGAGGATAAAAGGTGCATTCTTGACTCTTTGCCGTCAGCTATTAAGCTTTGTGAATTAATTAATCTCCCTTTTTTAACTTCATAACGACCAACCAAAAACATTGCTAGGCCATCTAAAATAGCTGCTCCCATAGCTAAAGCAGGGATTGATAATTCCGGTACTGACATAATATTAGAAATGCTTTCTTTAATAATACTATATCCAGCAAATAAAATTAAAAAAGAAATAATTAAAGCAGTAACACTTTCTGCTTTGTAAAAACCATAATTAAATTTCTCAGTTGGTTTTTTCTTAGCAATTTTTAATCCAAACCAGGCTGCAAAAGAGGAAAAAGAATCTGCAAAACTATGAACTGCATCACCTAATAAAACCAAGCTGCCAGATAAAAAACCTACTACTGCTTTTATAATAGCTAGAGTAATTGTTACAGAAGCAGCAATTAAAGAGGTTTTTTGACCTGTTTTAAAAACTTCATCCATATATTTTTGTTTACCTACCTTGACCTCTACCTTGTCCTTGCCCCCTACCTAATCCTCTACTTCTCCCTTGTCCCATACCAAATCCGCCTGGGGCAGTTGAGGTTATTTTTTTAACGTTTCCTTTTTTAAAATCTTTAATAATTTCTTTTATAGTCTTTTTAGTAGTTTGAAAGCAATCAATGTTAGCGCTTGTTAAAGCACTTAGTGCTTTAGGGCCAAGATTTACTACTACTACAGCGCTTATGTTTTTATCAGCAACAATTTGGGCAGCTGTTATGCCAGCCCCTCTATTAGCTCGAACGCCAGTATTTTTAATAAAATCTATTTTATCAGGAGTTTTTGTATCAACTATTGCAAAAAACTGGCTTCTTCCAAATCTTGGATCTATAAAAGAATCCTTATTTTCCCCGGCTGAGGGAATACATATTTTCATAAAATTTTGAGTTAATTTATTGTTTTCGTGTCATTTTAGTCCCGCATTTTGGACACTCCATTTTATAACAAGGAGTACCTCTTTTATGCTCAACCTCTTTACCACAACTTGGACAAACACAAGTTCCACTAGGACCTAAGCCAAAGCCGCCTGGTTGACGCCCTCTACCTCTGCCCCTGCCTAATCCTTTACCGGGACCAAATTGATTAGTTGTATTAGCCATATTAATTTATTAATTATTTAAGTGTTTGAATATAACACCATAATAATTAAAAGTCAACTAAACTAATCCTAAAATCATAGCTATACCTAAAAGAGCCATAATTGAGCCAGCTATTAAATGAAGATATTTAATGTTTTCATCTTTCCACTTTTGAAGATCTTTGATTTTACTCATTCCCCCATAAATCAAAAATACTATAACAAGCATTGGAGCAACAAAAATTAAGTTATAAAGCAAAAGCCAAGGAATCACCTCTACCATTTCTAATACTGAAAGGATTCCTCCAGCTATTACATAAGGCCCTATAGTACAAGGAAGTAAAAATACTGTAACAAAAAAACCAACCCCCATAGCTCCTAAAGGAGAAGTAGCTTTTGAAATAACTTTTTTAACTTTTGGCCTTAAAAACATGGGCATTTCTGTACCAAAGCTGCCTGGAGTATAATTGAAAAAGTCTTTTATATTCAAAATACCTAAAATAATTGCAATAATTCCCAAGATTCTATAAAGCCATATTTTTATTGAAGCTAGTGCTTGAACTACTTGAAAAAACTTCACAATTATAAGGCCATAAATAATATAAGTTATAAATACTGCCAATATAAACCCTAAGCCTGCTAAAAGCAACTTTTTTTTATCTTTAGCATTATAAGTAACAATAGTTATCATCATTAAAATCAAGACTGCTAAAGCACAAGGATTAACTGCATCAACTGCCCCTAAAGACAAAACTTTTGCTATAGTTAAAGTTTTTTGTTTTTCTGCTTGTTTTTTTTGATTTTGAGATTCTGAATTACCTTGATTTAAATTTATAATTGAACCCTGGCCTAAAGGACCTTTGGGTGTTGCATTAGATATTTTCCATTGATAAAGCCAGCCATTCACATCAGCTGCTTTGTCAAATTCAATTGATTGGCCTGAAAGAGCTATTTTTTTGGTTTTAGTTAAATTAAATCCATTTTCTTTAACTAACTTTTCAGGGTTATTAGTAGTTAAAAGTCGATGTAAAAGATTATTATCAGCTCCTCCACCTTGTTTAATTAAAATTTTATTATTATGCCAAATCTTTGGTTTGCCAGCCAATAAATTAAAATTTAATTTATTTAAAGAAACCATTTCACCTGATTTCAAAGGACATTTATTACCTGTTTTTTGATTAATGCTTTGATCCAAATCACCTAAAATACTCCTATCACCCACCAAAAAGTCATCTTTCCCAAAAATCAGAGTAGGTACACCTAAAGGAGTTGAATAATTTTCATGATAATCCATTATAAATTGAGCATTAACTTTGTCTTTAAAAATTTCATACTCAATAACATAGAAATTTGAATGTTTTTCAAAAACCTTACTCAAAACCACTGGATCTGTTTTTGCACAATGTGTACAACCTACTTGAGTTAAATAAGTAGCACAAACAGGCTCTTTAGCCTGAGTTTTTAATGGTAAAAGAATAAATAAGACTAAAAGAGATAAAAGTAGTATAAGTTTTTTAAGCTTCATAGGTAATTATTTATTAAATTAAATTTATTATTAATAATATAACAAAAAAGCAGAAAAAATTCAATTTTTTTTAACAAAAGAATGCCAAGGGGCAGAATCGAACTGCCGACACGTTGATTTTCAGTCAACTGCTCTACCACTGAGCTACCTTGGCACAAAATGGACGGTGTAGGACTCGAACCTACGACCTTCTCGGTGTAAACGAGACGCTCTAGCCAGCTGAGCTAACCGTCCTTTTTAAATTACATGGTGGACCTGGAGGGATTCGAACCCTCGACCTCCTCCATGCCATGGAGGCGCTCTACCGACTGAGCCACAGGCCCGA
>Ga0102934_1003275_pt1 | contig 11071 bp, 10 predicted proteins | sample SalPonR2_A_D1_MG_FD_78175 | JGI IMG/M metagenome (GOLD analysis project Ga0102934, IMG submission 78175) | Salt pond soil microbial communities from South San Francisco under conditions of wetland restoration - Salt Pond MetaG R2_A_D1_MG | ecosystem: Environmental > Aquatic > Marine > Intertidal...
CCACGACCGTGGGCAGGAGGGCCGGCCATGAAATACAAACTCATTGTTGCGGTGGTCGATGATGGCAAGACACGCAAGCTGATCAAGGCTGCGCGTGAAGCGGGTGCAACCGGGGTTACGGTCGTGGCTAATGCGCGCGGAGAAGGCGCGACACGTACGGTGGGTATTCTTGGTCTGGAGATCACCGATATGCGCGATGTGTTGCTGTTTCTGGTCGAGGCGCCCAAAGCGCGCAGCGTGCTGGAGACACTGGCAAGGGTTGGCCAGTTCGAACAGTCCTCAGGCCGGGGTATCGCCTTTCAGATCGATGTCGATGACGCGCTGGGCGTTCGTCATCAGATGAAGTCGCCGGAGGACGCAAAGGCGCAGGACCATTGAGGACTGAAGGATGACGATGACTGACAAGCATTTCCGGGTAAGGCATGTCATGCATGCCCGTTTCTGTCGGGTCGATGGAATGATGACGGTGAACAAGGCGCTGGCCTTGCTACGAGAAGAGAGTGCCTTGGCGCTGCTGGTCGAGAAGCGAGACAGTGAGGATGAGTACGGACTGGTTCTGCTCAGCGACATTGCCCGTCATATCCTTTCTGCAGATCGCGCGGCAGATCGGGTCAGTGTCTATGAAATCATGACCAAGCCGGCTCTGGGCGTCCGACCAGACATGCAGGTACGCCACTGCGCCCGATTGTTCGAGCGCTATGGTTTGACGATTGCGCCGGTGATCGATGCCTCCCAGGAAGTGCTCGGGATGGTGAGTTACGAGGATCTTGTCCTGCGCGGTCTGAGCGAGGAAGAAGGCAGCTGATTCAGATCACGCCCAGCTGCCGTCCGACCCGGGTAAAGGCATCCACCGCACGATCGAGATGCTCGCGCGTATGGGCGGCCGAAATCTGGGTGCGAATGCGGGCCTGGCCCTTGGGCACGACAGGATAGAAGAATCCGATCACGTAGATGCCCTCTTCGAGCAGGGCGTCGGCCATCTTCTGGGCCAGCGGAGCGTCGTACAACATCACTGGCACAATCGGATGGTCGCCAGGCTTGATATCGAAACCGGCCTCGCTCATCGCCTGCCGGAAATAGGCGGTATTGGCCGCGATCCGTTCGATCAACTCGCTCGACTCGGTGATCATGTCGAACACTCTCATGGAAGCGGCAACCAGCGAAGGTGTCAGAGAGTTCGAGAACAGGTAGGGTCTGGAGCGCTGACGCAGGATATCGATGACTGGCTGCGATGCAGTGGTGAAGCCACCCATCCCGCCGCCCATGGCCTTGCCCAGGGTGGAGGTGAAGATATCGACCTTGTCCATGACGCCGTGATACTCGGCCGAGCCGCGTCCGGTCGGGCCGAAGAACCCGGTGGCATGGCAGTCGTCGACCATGACCAGTGCATCGTAGCGTTCGGCCAGGGACGTGATCTCATCGAGCTTTGCGACATAGCCGTCCATCGAGAAGACGCCGTCGGTGGCGATCAGGCGGGTGCGCTTGTCCCGGGTTGCTTTCAGGCAATCCTCAAGCGCATTCATGTCGGAATTGGCATAGCGATGGCGTTCGGCCTTGCACAGGCGAATGCCGTCGATGATCGAGGCGTGATTGAGCTGATCTGAAATGATCGCGTCCTCAGGGCCGAGGAGCGGCTCGAACAGTCCGCCGTTGGCGTCGAAGCAGGCGGCATAGAGAATCGCATCGTCCTTGCCGAAGAATTCGGCGATCCTGGCTTCCAGCGCCTGGTGCAGGTCCTGGGTGCCGCAGATGAAACGCACCGAGGCCAGGCCGAAACCGTAGTCGTCCAGCGCCTGGCGCGCGGCGGCGATGACATCGGGATGGTCGGCCAGGCCGAGATAGTTGTTGGCGCAGAAGTTGAGCACCTCCTTGCCGGCGCGGGTCCTGATTTCCACTCGCTGAGGGGTCGTGATCGCGCGTTCGCGCTTGTACAGGCCGTCGGTCTCGATCTGATCGAGTTCGGCCTTGATCCTGTTCAGAAATACGCTCTTGCTCATGCCGCTTTCCCGTCGATCTCGCCGGTCCAGTCACACACCACCTTGCCACACTCTCCCTGCGCCATCAGTTCGAATCCTGTCTCGAAATCGTCGATCGGAATCTGGTGGGTCAGGGCCTTGTGCAGCGGAAATCCGGTCAGCAGCATCTGGGTCATCTTGTACCAGGTCTCGTACATGCGCCGACCGTAGATGCCGTGCATCTCCAGGCCCTTGAAGATCACCTGGTCCCAGTTGATCCCGGTGCCCTTGGGCAGCAGGCCGAGCAGCGCCACCTTGCCACCATGGTACATGCAGGTCAGCATGTCATCGAATGCCTGCGGGTTGCCGGACATTTCCATCCCTACATCGAAGCCGTCGATGTCGAGCTCTGCAAGGATATCGGTCAGACGTTCGCGCCGAACGTTGATGGTACGGGTCGCGCCGATGTCCGCGGCCAGCTTCAGGCGATAGTCGTTGACGTCGCTGATCACGATATGTCGGGCGCCGACATGGCGCGCGATGCCGGCGGCGATGATGCCGATCGGTCCGGCGCCCGTGATCAGGACATCCTCACCGACCAGGTCGAATTCAAGCGCGCAGTGCGCAGCATTGCCGAACGGGTCGAAGAAGGCAGCAAGTTCTGAAGGGATGCTGTCGGGAATCGGCCAGAGATTGGTCGCCGGAACGACGACGAATTCGGCGAAGCCTCCGTCGCGGTTGACGCCGATGCCCTCGGTATGCGGGCAGAGGTGGGTCTTGCCGGCGCGGCAGTTTCGGCACACCCCGCAGACCACCTGACCTGCGGCCGAGCCCCGCTGGCCGACTTCATAGCCGCGGACCGAATCGCCCATCTCGGCGATCGTGCCGACGAATTCGTGGCCGATCACCAGCGGCGGGCGAATGGTGCGCTGGGCCCAGTCGTCCCACTGGTAGATGTGCAGATCCGTGCCGCAGATGGCCGTTTTCTGAAGTTTGACGAGCACCTCATCGGGCCCGGGCGAGGGCACCGGCACCTCCCTGAGCTCCAGGCCCGGAGCCGCTGATCCTTTTACCAGCGCACGCATCATTGGGGTCATGCCTTGTCTCCTGAGCCAAAACTCGAATTATAAAAGATGTCGGAAGCCATCCGTCACAGTGATTGGACCAGAGTCGGCAGTGCGCTGGCCGATGTCTGGGGCCAGTACCAGTCGACACGCTCGGTCAGGGCAGTGCGCTGCGGATTGATTTCGATCAGCCGAGCGCCGTTTTCCTGCCCCAGCAGGGGCAGGCTTGCGGCAGGATGGACCAGTCCGGACGTCCCGATAATCAGCATCAGATCGCAATCCCGCGATGCCTCGACGGCTTGCTGAAACGTGTCCGGGTCAAGTGCTTCTCCGAACCAGACGACCTCGGGTCGGGCGCGCCCGTCGGGATGATAAGGGGAGGGCGGGGGCGAGAGATCGGAGTGGTCGTTCAGCCACTGCCGGTCAATTCGCTTTCTCGTCCGGGAGCAGATGGTTCGGCTCAGGTTGCCGTGCAGCTCGAGCACGTCCTCCGAGCCCGCTCGCTGCTGGAGTCCGTCCACGTTCTGGCTGATCAAACGGGTGGCTGGCCGCCTGTGCTGGAGCTCGGCCAGAGCGTGATGGCCCGCATTGGGTTCGGCGCGTGCGACCAGCGATCGTCGCCACTGATACCAGCGCCAGACCAACTCGGGCTGGCGCTCGAAGCCCTCGGGCGAGGCCAGGGTCATCGGGTCGTGTTTCGCCCATAGGCCGGTCTGCGCCTCGCGGAAGGTCGGGATGCCGGATTCCGCCGACAGCCCGGCACCGCACAGGGCCACAATGCGCTCGGCGTCGCGCAGGGTGTCGATCAATGCCTGCGGTATCCGTGTCGGATCGACGCGCGCGCTCAAAGCGGTGCCCGGCGAATCCCCTGGGCCCGGTCAGTCACTCGCACAATTCTCCCTGACCGTCTTGATCAGCTCGTTGAGTATCGGGTGGTTGAGAGAATAGTCCACCGGCAGGTCGATCAGCTTGACGCCGGGCTGTTCGAGGCATTCGTCCAGGATGCGGCCGAAATCCTCGTCGCTGGCGGGACGGTATCCCCGGGCACCGTAGCTTTCGGCATAGGCAACGAAGTCCGGGTTGTTGTAGCTCAGGCCGAAGCGCTCGAAGCCCATGTCCTGCTGTTTCCACTCGATCATGCCGTAGGCGCCATCGTTGAGCACGATCACGGTCAGGTCCAGAGCAAGTCGGACCGCGGTCTCCAGCTCCTGGGAGTTCATCATGAACCCACCGTCTCCGCAAACCGCGATGACCTGGCGATCCGGCTCGAGCAGCTTGGCCATCATGGCCGAAGGCAAGCCGGCGCCCATCGAGGCCAGCGCGTTGTCGACAAGCAGGGTGTTGCGTTGATAGGCTCGATAATTGCGTGCAAACCAGATCTTGTAGACCCCGTTGTCGAGGGCGAGTACGGCGTCGTCGTGCAGGCGCTCGCGCAGGCGGTGGACCAGGCGCTGCGGCAGCATCGGAAAGCGGCTGTCCTCGAAGTAGCGGGTCAGGCGCGTATTCATGTGTTTGCGCACGTGATCGAAACAGGCGAAATCCCAGCGGCTGCGATCGCTGATGCCGCGAGCCAGGCGGTCGATGGTCGAGTCGATGTCGCCGACCACGTTGAGCTGAGGAAAGTAGACCTCGTCGATTTCTGCCGCCTGAAAATTGGCATGAATGACATGACAGCCGCCGTGGCGCATGAAGAAGGGCGGCTTCTCGATCACGTCATGGCCGACGTTGATGATCAGATCGGCACGATTGATCGCTTCGTGGACGAAATCATCACCCGACAGCGCGGCGGTGCCGATGAAGTGAGGATTGCGCTCGTCGATCACGCCCTTGCCCATCTGGGTATTGACGAAGGGAATCCCTGTCGCCTCGACGAAGTCGGTCAGAGCGCGGCTGGTGTTCTTGCGGTTGGCGCCGGCACCGATCAGCAGCAGCGGGGGTCGGGCCTGTTCGATCATCACGATGGCGTCGCGGATCGCCTCCTCGGCGGCGTCCGGCCGGTGGCTCCCGATCGGCTCGAGGGTCACGCCGTCCGTGTGTTCCTGGGCGATGTCCTCGGGCAGCTCCAGGTGCACGGCCCCCGGGCGCTCCTCGGTCGCCAGCCGCATGGCCTCCCTTACCAGCGGCGCGATGGTGTTGCCGTTGACGATCTGGCGGGAGAACTTGGTGACCGGCTGCATCAGATCGACCACATCGATGATCTGGAAGCGACCCTGCTTGGATTTCTTGATCGGTTTCTGGCCGGTAATCATCAGCAGCGGCATGGCTCCGAGCTGAGCGTAGGCTGCTGGGGTAACCAGGTTGGTGGCACCGGGTCCGAGCGTGGACAGGCAGACTCCGGGCTCGCCGGTGAGTCGACCGTAGGTCGCTGCCATGAAACCGGCGCCCTGCTCATGGCGCGTCAGCACCAGTTCGATCGACGAGGTGCGGATGGATTCGAGCAGATCGATATTCTCTTCGCCGGGGACTGCGAAGATGTAGCGCACACCCTCCCGCTCCAGGGCGCGAATCATCAGATCGGAAGCCTTCATGGCGTGCTCCTTGGAGGATTCAATTCCATCGTGTCCGGATTCTTGTCTACGTCTGAGGTGGTCGCCATCATGCGCGCGGCTTGATGCCGTGCTTGCGCAGGATACCGCGCAGCTGGTCATAGCTCAGTCCCAGCCGTTTCGCTGCCAGCTTCTGCTGGCCCCGGGCCTGGTCGAGCGCGGCCAGGACGCAGTCTCTTTCGATCTCGTCGAGGTGCGCGCGCAGGTTGTCGGGCAGCGCGCTGGGCGAGGCTTCCGACGGGCTGGAGTCCTGCCTGGGCCGGCCAGGCCCATCGGAGCTCGGGCGCCAGGGTGAGTCGAAGGGATCGAACTGGAGGTTGCCGACCGCCTCTTCGCCCTCATCGTGGCGATAAACGGCACGTTCGATCACGTTCTTGAGCTGTCGCACGTTGCCCGGCCAGGGGTGGTTGAGCATGCGCTCGACCGAGGTGGAGGTGAAGCCGGAAAAGACCTCACGCCCCATTTCGCGGGTCATGCGGATGGCGAAATGTTCGGCCAGTGGCAGGATATCCTCGCGCCGCTCGCGCAGCGGGGGCAGGGTGATGACATCGAAGGCCAGCCGGTCGAGCAGGTCGGCACGAAACCGCCCTTCCGCGGCCAGTCGCGGCAGATCGACATTGGTCGCACCGATCAGTCTGACGTCGACTTCCAGCGTGCGGCTGCCGCCCAGCCGCTCGAACTGTCCGTACTCGATCACCCGCAGGATCTTCTCCTGCACGTTGCTTGCAGTGGTGGCCAGCTCATCTAGAAACAGTGACCCGCCGTGGGCTCGCTCGAACCGTCCGTGGCGCTGGGAAGAGGCGTCGGTGAAGGCACCGACTTCATGGCCGAACAACTCCGATTCCAGCAGGGTCTCGCTGATCGCCGCGCAGTTGACCTTGACCAGCGGTCCGCCCCAGCGGCCCGAGAGGAAATGGAGGCGTTCGGCAATCAGTTCCTTGCCGGTTCCGCGCTCACCGACAATCAGGACCGGGCGATCGAGTGGTGCGGCACGCGATACATCCTCGAGAACGCCGAGGAAGGCGGGCGATTCACCGATGATGGGTTGTTCATCGCGTTTCAAGGCAGTTGACGATCCATACAAAAACCGGTCCGGCCAGCGTTGCTGGTTGAGCACAGGCGAGTCGCGCAACAACGGTATTCTCGCATCGCCATTGCTGAGCAAGAGTATCCTAACGCCATGGCGAAACAGAAACCGATCTACAGCTGCCGCGAGTGCGGTGCCAGTTTTCCTAAATGGTCGGGGCAGTGCCCTGATTGCTCAGCGTGGAATTCCCTTGAGGAATCCGTGGCCGGCGCCAGTCGTTCGGGCGGCCCCAAGGGTCGCGGCAACTGGACCGGCACGGCATCGGCTGCGGTCGTCAATCTGGCCGATGTCAGGGCAGAGGACAGCGGTCAGCGTCTCGGTACCGGTCTGAGTGAGCTCGATCGCGTGCTCGGCGGTGGTCTGGTGCCCGGCTCGGTCGTCCTGTTGGGCGGCGATCCAGGTATCGGTAAATCGACCCTGCTGCTGCAGGCCCAGGCCGGGCTGGGCGGGCTGTATGTCACCGGCGAGGAATCGGCCGGCCAGGTCGCGATGCGGGCGCGTCGTCTGGGTCTGGATCCAGGTCGGCTGGACTGCCTGACCGAGACCAGCCTGGAGATCATCCTTGCCACGGCGGCCGAGCGTCGTCCCGCATTCATCGTGGTCGACTCGATCCAGACCCTGTGGACCGAGAGTCTGCAGTCCGCACCCGGGGCGGTGGCCCAGGTGCGCGAGTGCGCGGCACGCCTGGTGCAGTTCGCCAAGCAGACTGGCTGCGCCGTGGTTCTGGTCGGACACGTCACCAAGGAAGGGGCGCTGGCCGGCCCCCGGGTTCTCGAACACATGGTCGACGCGGTGCTCTATTTCCAGTCCGATTCCGGCAGCCGCTATCGCCTGATTCGCGCGGTCAAGAACCGTTTCGGGGCGGCCAATGAGCTGGGGGTGTTCGCAATGACCGATCAGGGCCTGAAAGCGGTCGGCAATCCCTCGGCGATCTTTCTCTCCGGGTCCGGCGAACCGGCCGCCGGGAGCTGCGTGCTGGTCACGCGCGAGGGCACCCGACCGCTGATGGTGGAAGTCCAGGCGCTGGTCGCTCCGACAACCCTGTCCAATCCGCGGCGGGTCGCGGTGGGCGTGGATCCGAACCGTCTGGCCCTGCTGCTGGCAGTGATGAATCGACATGCCGGGATTCAGATCGGTGATCAGGACGTCTTCATCAATGTCGCCGGCGGCATCCGGATCAGCGAGACCGCTTCTGACCTGGCGATCGCCCTGGCCCTGAAGTCCTCTCTTCGGGAAAAGCCGCTGCCGAAGGGCCTGGTGGCCTTCGGCGAGATCGGCCTGTCCGGCGAGCTGCGTCCGGTCTACAACGGTGAAGAGCGACTGCGTGAGGCTGCCGGTCAGGGCTTTGATCAGGCTCTCGTGCCCGAGGGCAATCTGAAAGGCGTCAAGGCCCGGATCACGGCGCGCGGTTATCGGACGTTGTCCGAGGCCCTGGCGTCGGTCTGAGTGACGTACACTGTGACTTGAATTCACGGTGAGCACTGGCGGCAGGAAATCCGTTGCTGCCTGATCAATGACTCTGCGAGGAAGTGTTATGCCCATTCGAACCGTTTCGGCACTGGTCGGCATTCTCGTGCTGACTCTGGCGGCCTGTGTCACGATCAATGTCTACTTTCCCGAAGCCGCCGCCGAGCGCGCGGCAGATCGATTCATCCAGGACGTGCTGGGCGAAGAGACCCCGGAAGCCCCCTCGGATGCTTCGACATCCAGTGTCCGCCGATTCCATCTTGTTGATCTTCTGATTCCCTCGGCGCATGCCCAGACGCCGAACATCGACATCGATACCCCGCAGATCGAATCGATCAAGCAGGACATGGCCGCCCGCCAGCGCAATCATCTGGCCGGCTGGTTCGAAGCCGGAGCGATCGGCTTTTCGAACGATGGCCTGATCACCATTCGCGACCGCAGCGCGGTTGGCCTGGCCGAACGCCGCGACATGGAACGCGTCGTGGCCGAAGAAAATGCGGATCGCAATGCGGTCTACCGCGAGATCGCCGTGGCCAATGGTCATCCTGAGTGGGAAGCCGAGATCCGCGACACCTTTGCCCGCCGCTGGATTGCCAATGCGCGCGCCGGCTGGTACTACCAGACCGACAGCGGCGAATGGGTCCAGAAATAGAATCGTCTCCCGACGCCAAACCATGACCTGATCAAGAGCCGCCCGATGCCCGGGGCGGCTCGTTCATTGATGCCGAGCCTGATGTCTCCGAATTCCTCACCACAATCCGTGCCCGAACCCCGGGATGGCTAGACGTAGACGCCGCAAGCTGCCGGTCGAGCCGATCGAAGTCGAGGTGAGCGACCTTGCCCACGACGGACGCGGCGTGGGACGCAGCGACGGCAAGGCCGTTTTCGTCCACGGGGCGCTGCCCGAGGAAACGGTTCAGGCACGTCTGATCGACCGTTCCCGGCGCTACGACGAGGCTGTCACCGTGGAGGTTCTGAATCCCTCTGTCGACCGCGTGGTTCCGGAATGTGCATGGTTCGATCACTGCGGGGGCTGTGCCCTCCAGCATCTGAGTTCGGAGGCGCAACGGCGCTGGAAGCACCATCGTCTGGTCGAGAATCTTCAGCGTCTGGGTGAGGTCCGTCCCGCTCGCTGGCTCGAACCGCTGGCCGGCGATCCCTGGTTCTATCGTCGCCGAGCCCGACTGAGCGCGCGCTGGGTCAAGGGCAAGGGCCGCGTGCTGGTCGGATTCCGCGAACCTCAGGGCCGCTTCGTCGCCGACGTCGGTCACTGTCGGATCCTCCATCCACGCTTCAGTCATCTGCTCGAGCCCCTGTCGGAGCTGCTGGGTCAGCTGTCTGTCGCCGACCGGGTTCCCCAGGTCGAAATCGCTGCCGGGGACGAGACCGGTGCCATGGTCATCCGCCATATGGACCCGCTGAGCACGGAGGATCTGGACCTGCTGCAGACCTGGTCAGAGAAACATTTGATTGCCATCTATTCCCAGTCCAAGGGGCCTGACACGATCATGCGCCTGACGCCGGATGAGCATCAGTTGAGCTATCGGCTCGAACCATTTGATATTGAACTTCTTTTCACGCCTCAGCAGTTCATACAGGTCAATGGCGAGGTCAACGTAATGCTGATCGAGCGGGCCATCGAGCTGCTTGATCTGTCTGGCCAGGAGCGGGTTCTGGACCTTTTCTGCGGATTGGGCAATTTCAGTCTTCCGCTGGCCCGACGGGCGGGGCAGGTGGTCGGCATCGAGGGTCTGGCCGATCTGGTCGCCAGCGCGCAGGCCAATGCCCGCCACAACGACATCGACAACTGTGAGTTCGAAGTCGCCGATCTGACCGAGGATGTGACGCAACGCACCTGGTACCGGGCCGGCTTCGATGCGGTCCTGCTGGATCCACCGCGGTCGGGCGCGCTCGAGATTCTGCCGCTGGTTGCCGCCTGCGGTGCGCGGCGGGTGGTCTATGTGTCCTGCAATCCGGCCACCCTGGCTCGCGACGCGGCTGAACTCGTCCATCGGCATGGCTTCGAGTTGAAAGTCGCCGGCATCGCCGACATGTTTCCCCATACCGCGCACGTCGAATCGATTGCTCTGTTCGAGCGTGGGCCCTGATCGTGGGCCATGCGGCCAATCAACAGACTTCCGCGAGTATTCCGATGAGCATTGAACAGCCGCTGGGTCCCCTGATCATCGGTTTCGAAGGCACCCGACTCGATGAGGACACGGCCCGCCTTCTGCGGCACCCGGCAGTCGGCGGGGTGATTCTGTTCAGCCGTAACTTCGAATCAACAGCGCAGGTTCGTGAATTGATCAGCGACGTGCATGCGCTGCGGTCCCCACACCTTCTCGTGACCGTGGATCAGGAGGGCGGGCGCGTCCAGCGTTTCCAAGCCGGCATGACGCGATTGCCCCCGTTGAGTGTTCTCGGGCGCTGGTATCGATCGCATCCGGATCGTGCGCGTGATCTTGCCTATCGCCATGGCCGCGTCATGGCGGCCGAGCTGCTTGATCTCGGCGTCGACCTGAGTTGGGCGCCGGTTCTCGATCTCGACCGCGGCAGTCGTGTCATCGGCGATCGCGCGATGTCGGATAATCCCGAGGCGGTCGTCCAGCTGGCGGCCTGGTACGTGGCCGGAATGCGCGATTCCGGGATGGCGGCCTGTGCCAAGCATTTCCCGGGCCATGGCTCGGTGGCTGAGGACAGTCACGATGAGGTCGTCACCGATCCACGATCACTGGAAGAGCTGCAGGCCGATCTGTATCCTTTCCGGTCGCTGGCCGGTGAGGTCGCGGCGGTGATGATGGGACATGTCTGCTATCCCGCGCTCGACCGGCGTCCGGCCGGACTCTCCGAGCGCTGGATCGGTCAGGTCCTGCGCGGCGAATTTGATTTCGAAGGCCTGGTGGTCTCCGATGACCTCGACATGGCCGGCGCTTCACCAGCGGGCGATCTGGG
>Ga0102934_1003283_pt1 | contig 11057 bp, 6 predicted proteins | sample SalPonR2_A_D1_MG_FD_78175 | JGI IMG/M metagenome (GOLD analysis project Ga0102934, IMG submission 78175) | Salt pond soil microbial communities from South San Francisco under conditions of wetland restoration - Salt Pond MetaG R2_A_D1_MG | ecosystem: Environmental > Aquatic > Marine > Intertidal...
ACTGGCAGAAATAATGGAAATTAAAATAAAAAATTTACACATACGCTTGATTGTCAGTTGCCAGGAGCGGGAGCGTAAAAAAAAACAGAATATTCGGATAAATATTATCCTGTTCACAGAAGATGAAACAGCGGTCAGCTCAGACAGGCTGACAGACAGCATTGACTATGAAAAACTGACACAAAAAATTGTAAAGAGTGTGGCAAAAACAAAGTTTTTTCTCCTGGAAAAACTGGCCGGATATATTGCAGAGATTATCCTGCAGGAGCCCCGGGTGGAAAATGTAGTAGTTGAGGTGGACAAACCGCATGCCCTCCGCTATGCTGATGCTGTTTCCGTAACCCTGTCGCGTTCCCGGAATTAAAAAAAATTAAAACTATCGATATTACAAGTAAAGAGATAATCATTTCCGTTGGTTTTAAGGCGACGTACCCTTTTAGGCGGGCTTAAACCAGGCCTTTGTATTGCATTTTTTTTCTGTTCATTGCAAAATTAAGTGTAAATGCAAAAAATTACCAAAGATTCTATAGAACATTTAGCCAAACTGGCCAAGCTTGCTATTGACCCGGACCAGCTGGATGAGCTTACTCGTGATCTGCAAAATATACTCCGGTTTGTAGAGGAGATAAACGAACTGGATACAGCAAAGACCCAGCCCCTGGCTAATGTTATCGAACAAAAAGATATCTACAGAGAGGATAAGCCCTCTCCTTCCCTGCCTTTAGAGGAAACAATTAAAAATGCGCCCGAGTTCCGGCAAGGTCATTTCATAGTCCCCCCTGTAATTGAATAAATCTTTTACTTACACTTTTTAAAATAGACTGTAAAAGTATCACCCAGTTTAAATAACCTTATAAGAAAAATATACAGCTTTTCCGGTATCACACAGGCGAGTAAAGGAAACTCCTTTTTAAATCTGCTGAAATGGATACCTGTGCTTACTGTTTGCAGATGTTTATAGCCGCGTTTTTTAAAAAGCCGCTTAAGTGCTTTAATGCTGAATATATAATAGTGATCAGGCGGAGACTGCTCTAAAAAATTACGTCTGTTTATTTTAGCGGATATACCGCCTGCAGCAGGAGTTGCTAAAGCCAAAATACCATTATCTGCCAGCAGAGCATCAATATGTTCCACTGTCCGGTTTATATCAGGTATGTGCTCAATTACATACCACATGGTAATAACGTCAAAATTAAGCCTGGTACGAAAATTTAAAAAACTCCGGCAAAATACTTTATGCTGCTTTTTTATTTTTGCAGCTGCATAGCGGCTTATCTCCACTCCGTAAGTACGATAACCCTTACTAAAAGCTTTATCCAGAAAAAACCCGGCTGCCGCCCCTATATCAAGCAGAGTACCGCTTTTTTTGTAACCTGTAATAACTGCAAGTCTTTGTAAACTTAAGTTGTAAATTTTTTCTTTATCCTCAAAATAAGTCCTGCCGTAAGTTTGACAATACTCATTTAAAAAGTAGGTTGCGTTATAGTTCATACCTGAATGCGGGCCGAATCCTTTCAGAGGCAGTTTTTCTATAAAATAACTGCCGCAGCCGGCACAAAATTTTATATTGGTATTCTGCTTGCGGAAAACTGTCCTGACTTTGGACCCGCAACATATAAAACAGTTTCCGGTAAATCTAAAAGCAAGCAGGCTGCGGGAAATGGTTTTCAGCTGCCGGAATTTTTTACCGGGCTGATATTTTTTATAATAAAAAAGAGGTCTTTTAAAAGCCTTGTTTAGTACTGCAGTATTTAAAGAATGATTGATCTTTCCCAGATTTCTGTCCGCAAAATATAAAGCAGCAAGCCTGTTATGATAACGGCCCGGATTTAAAATTAAAAAAGGAACTTTGTTGGCAATAGCTTCAAACAGGGTAAGACCAAAATGAGTAATAACCAGATCAGCGTTTCGAAAGAGTTCGGCAGAAGAAGAGTGAAAGGAAAGTTTTTTAAAAAAAACACAGTCATAAGCTTTGCTCTGATAATTACGTTTATTTAAATAACCTGTCAAAATATTAATTCTTATCTTTTTTTTACGGAAAAAAGACAAAAATACGGCCAAAAAATGATTTAAAAAATAAGCTGTAATGTTTTTTTTATCTTCTCCGCCGAAAAAAACATTCACATTCAAATAGCGTTTATGCTGCTTTTTTTGCTTTAGATAAGGAGGTGGGGGTAAATAGACAGTGGAATCGAGATTAGCACTGCCGGTTACCGTTTTTAAAACAGGCAGGGTTCGCACCACATAATCAGCATAGTACTGATCAGAGCCATTACTGTCCAAAACAATGGTTTTAATATTGTAATGCCTTAACTGCTTTAAAAAACTGACCGGATTTTCCCGTTTGTCAATTATCACCAGCGAACTTTTGCTTTCTCTTATTTTTTTTATTAACTTTCTCTTTTTAAAAAAAAACAGCTTCCCCGGCTTAAGGTAATATAAGACAGCCTCATTGTCTTTATATAATTTTTTCAGTTTCTGACTCCTTATAGCATGACCGCTGCCGTACCTGCCGCCTGCTGCAGTTAAAATAAATATTTTCTTTCTCATTTATTAAAAGGAATCGCAAACTTGATTTTATTTACTTCCTGCCAGCCCTTCTTCCGGTAATAAGCAGTAGCCGGTTTCCGGGTTGATTTGGACTTGATATAACTGTGTCCCAGGGATATATACCGGTTTTTAAATGTATCACTGTAATAAAAAATCATATCCAGTTTATAAGCAAAAGTATCAGTCGCCACACTAATATCCCCGTTTAGGATCAATTCATATTCACCAGCCTCCAGATAACACCGTTTAAGGCTGTATACTGCTCTGCTGCCGTTGGTATACCTGATTCTGCCCCGGAAGCTGTAAAAAATATCCTCTGTGGATTTCAGCGAGGTAAATATAGGCAACCCCCATACTGACTGCTGCAGGCTTGTATCCTTGAGAAAAATATTATCAATATTGGAAAAATAAAGATTATAAGCAATAATCTTATCTTGCTGCATAAGCAGCTGCAAACGGTGCCTTACCTTGCCGCTGATATCAATATCCTTGTCTAACAGAGCAGTGCCGTCCTTAAGACTGAACAGTGATGAGTAGAGCCTGATTTTACTTTTTCCGCTGTCAGAAAAATAATTAACAGAACCGTTAAGTTCATTACCACGGTAGCGGCAAAACAGATTGGTAACAGTAACCAATTCCTTATTAAAACACAATACACCCCTGAAATCGCTGAAAGCATAGTCGCTGAGTTTAATATGTTTAAATTGCAGCGGAATATGCAGACTGATGTTATCAGCTCCGGCACTCTCTTCCTCTCCAGCCAGAGAATTTTCCCCGGCCGCCAGGAGTGAATCACTGAAATAGGAACCGCTAATTTTAAGATTTAAATTAGTAAAGGGGGAAGCAGCATGTCCAGAGAGAGTATACTTGTGCTTTTTTAAAAAAGCTGTTGCCGGTGCTATGGTTAAAGTATCGTTCCGGTAAGATAACCTGGTTTGCTGCAGACGAACGGGTTCGGTAAAAAGATCAAGTTCAACAGTTGCTTCCTGCGCGTTTAACTTAATATTTTCTTTTGCTGATGTAAGCGTTCCGGCCGCAGAAACATTGGAAAACGTTAACGGTTCATACTGCAGCGAGGAAAGTATAAGATTCCGCAGGTCAACTTTGTAGCGTCCGGATTTAAAATAGTAGTTCAGACTGAAAGCTCCTCTTATTCCCTGGCTGTCCAGACCTCTGAAAGCAGCTTTAAGGAAAATATTGTCCCTGTATACCAGCCTGCCGTCAAAACGGTAATATCCCTTTGCCAGATAAGGATTGCTTTGCAGTTTAACTCTCTGATTTTGCAGCAATAAAATAAAATTATCACCTTTTTTTACTACCGGTAAATTTAAATTAACCTTTCCCAAATACTGATTCTCCGGCAAAAAATACTCTACAGATACAAGCCCCTTTTCCAGATCAAGGTCATACTGCAGTTCAGCACGGTGCCGGTCCAGCATAAGCTCAGCTTTTATAACAGTAAAATTATAAACAGAAGCATTAATATTTATTTTCTCCCGGCCGTAAAAAACTGTCATATCTTTCAGAGAGATCAGATTATTCTGTAATACTTTAAATAACCAGCCGGCGGCGCTGCCGGTTTGCATTTCAGGTTGGGCAGCTGTTATCTTTTTTAAAAAATTTAAAAAATTTTTATCATAACGGAAAGATGATCCCTTAATGGTAATATTGTTAAACAAATAGGGATTTTCCCCGGCTAAGGAAAGATAAAGTGTGATATATTCCGCATCAATATTTATATTATTATCAAAAACCTTTACTTTTTTAAAGACAATACCTTCAGTTAAAGAAACCCTGAAATCCTTATACTTGAACTGAAGACCGGTTTTAGTTTCCAGTTTATGGTTAATAAAATTATAGATTTTTTTTTCCGGTAAAATTTTATTACCGAAAAAATATAAAATTACTGCTGTAATAATAAATAATATAAAAAAAAAGAGAGTGATTTTGAAAAGAAATTTAAAAAAAGACTTGATCAACCGTATCAAAAGGAACGAGATCTTTTGGATGCAGCCAGTTTCATCTCCCGTTGCTGCATATTATAGGCTATGGTAACTTCTTTTTGTAATTCAGCTATATCTTCACAATAAATTTTATTGTTTTGTATCTGCAGAAATTTCTTATTTAACATTTCGTTAAGAGCTTGCTTGCCTTCAGATCCCTCAAGTCCTACCATTTTTAAAAGCTCATCACCGCCGAAATTGAATTTGTAAGGCCTTTTTTTACTTATCTGAATATTCTGTTTTAAAATCTGAGTTAACAGCGTATCCATTAACCTGGAGGCGGGATTTTTAAGCAGCAGATTGGAAAGCTGCTTATAAATAGTCCATATACGCTGACTTAAAAGAGTTATAAGTTTGGTAGCCATATTGGTATTCTGAATAACTATTTTATCAAAGTTTTCTTTATTAACAGCGAGCAGATTGGTATTGCCATAAGCTACTATACTGGCAGTACGGGGTTTGTTTTCCAGCAAAGCCATTTCCCCCACTATATCTCCCGGATTTAAAACAGCAATAAGTATTTCTTTACCGTTAATAATTTTGGTGATCTTTACTTTACCACTCTGTATAATAAAAAGTTCATCACCAGGTTCGTGTTCACTGAAAATCATTTGACCGTCCTGATAAGTACGGTTCATTTCTGTTTGAGGCTGCGGCGGCGTAGCTCCGGCATTTTTTAAATTTTGAATTTTAGCTTTTGCTTCCGTAACTTTGTCTCCGTTAGGACAATACTGAAGATAACGGGTATACAGATAAGCTGCCGTAGTCTGATCCCCCTGTTTATAATAATACTCGGCATTATTAAACAAGAGTGCCGGGCCCTCTTCATTTTCATCAGTACTCTTGGCTGAACGGTTGGTAAGCTCTTTATTCAGATAGCGCAGCTCATGGGAGAAACTGCGGATGATCTTTAAAGCAAGAGGAGAATTTTTCTGAATAAGAAAACCAAACTGACTTTTTGCCACAGCTATCAGAGAAACGTCACTTACACCTATAGCGGTTTCTATACGGGCCTGGTTGGTCATAGCACCGATAACCCCGAAAAAATCTCCCGGCCCCAGGGTTTTGGCTCCCTCATTGGTCAGGGTGGCCACACTTTTCTTAACCTGCACATTGCCTTTGCGTATTATAAAAAAATAATTATGGTCTTTTTTGTTTTCTATTATTATATAAGCGCCGGGTCTGAAATTGGCTACAGATAATTGCGCTACAGCTTCCGGCATATTGTCAGCCTTTATAAAGGGGATATTGAGCGCATAAGTCAATTACTTCCTGTTTTACTTCAGCTAAAACAGTTTCATCTTCAGGCGCAGCAGTAACTCTGGTAATCCACCGGGCAATCTCTTTCATCTGCTCAGCTCCCATTTTTCTGGTAGTAACCGTTGGAGTGCCTATACGTACGCCACTGGTTACAAAAGGAGAAGCCGGATCATTGGGCACCGCGTTTTTATTAAGCGTTATATTAGCCTTATCCAGTGTATTTTGCATGAGTTTACCGGTAACCTTTTTATTAAGTAAATTTACCAACATAAGATGATTATCGGTACCGCCGCTTATTAAGTTAAAATCATTTTTTTTCAATTCCGAAGCTAAAATTTGCGCATTATCCACAACCTGCTGCTGATACTCTTTATATTCAGGTTTTAAAGCTTCCTGCAGAGATACCGCTTTTCCTGCTATAATATGCATGAGGGGTCCGCCCTGTATACCGGGAAAAATCAGCGAATTAAGCCGTTTGGCTTTAGCAGCACCGCATAATATTAAACCGCCTCTGGGCCCGCGCAGGGTTTTATGCGTAGTAGTTGTTACATAGTCAGCATAGGGGACAGGAGAGGGGTGAACACCGGCAGCTACCAAGCCGGCAATGTGCGCCATATCTACCAGTAAAACCGCCCCGCAGGCATCAGCAGCCTCCCTGAACTTTTTAAAATTAAGGATCCGGGGGTAAGCACTGGCACCGGCAACAATCATTTTCGGTTTTTCCTCTGCTGCCTGCTCTATAAGTTTATCATAATCTATAAGCCCGGTATCTGCATCAATACCGTAGAAAGAAACATCATATAATTTACCGCTGAAATTTACCGATGCGCCATGGGTCAGGTGACCGCCTTCAGCCAGATTCATACCCATTACCTTATCACCGGGCTGCAGTTCAGCCATATATACGGCCATATTAGCCTGGGAGCCTGAATGGGGCTGTACATTGGCGTGTTCTGCCTTAAACAGCTCTTTGGCTCTGTCAATAGCCAGTTTTTCCACTTCATCCACGTATTCACAACCGCCGTAATACCTTTTGCCAGGATAACCTTCAGCATATTTATTGGTTAAAACCGTACCGCAGGCCTCAATTACGGCTTTGGAGGTGGCGTTTTCCGAGGCTATAAGCTCAATAGTGTTTTCCTGGCGCTCCTCTTCGCGTCTAACTGCTTCATATACTTCCGGATCCACACTTTTTAAGTTGTTCATATTTTATCCTTAGTTTATTGATACCGTATACTTTCCGGTAATTGGCAAATTATAATATAGATATCGTAAAAAGTAAAATTAAACCGACGTAGACGTAAGGGTGCCAATGCAGCTTGTTATAAAATTAGTTTTTCCGGCTTACCCGGGCATTGGTGAGTTCAATACGTCTGGCCAGTATTTTGCATAAAAGTATGGAGTAATAGGGCTGTTTTTTAATAGCTGAGATAAAGTTTTTTTTGGTCAGCCGGTAAAGCGTACCGTCTTTGCGCACTTTTACAGTAGCAGTACGTACATTATACAGCAAAAAAGACATCTCTCCCAGAAAAATATCATTGGAACTTAAAGTTGATAATATATTATTGTTTTGGTCAAGTACATCATACTCGCCCGAAGCAATATAATATAAATAATTGGAGGTTTCACCCCGGGTAAATACAGTCTCGCCCTTTTTAAATCTGGTTTCCGAATCCTTTTCAAAAAAGCCGGGTACTATATAATTTGTATTGGTATGCATAAATTCAAAACGGACTGAATTGCCTTTATCATTATATTTGAAATTTTTACACAGCCCCTGCGACATATGAATACCCCGTCCGTGTAAAAGCAGCTCTTCCGGGCTCTTTTGGGCATTTTCCTGTAACTGCTTACGCCAGTCAAATCCCGTGCCCTGATCTGTAATACGGATCCAGCTCCGTTTATTGTTTATATTGTAATCAAGTTTTATCTTTTTTTTAGCAATAGCCGGATCATTTTGCACCTTTTCAGCAATAATATCAGCAAGACTGCGGCCCTCGTTCATAATTTTGCTTTTTTCTTCAAATGAGATATTGCAGTTGCCATGCTCACATGCATTAATCAGAAGTTCATTCAAAATAAGTTTTAAAGACATTTTGCCTTCTTCATCTATGTAGTTACAATTGTAAATAAAATTTACAAGTAAATTGGCATACACCTGTATGTAAAGCAGATCATTACTGATTAAAAAACTGCCGGAAGTTTTTCCAATAAACATTGCCTGAAATGCCCGCTGAAATAAAATATTACGGTGCTGCCGCAGTATTTTAAGAATACGGACCAGGTTTTCTTCAAGATAACGTATATTTACAGCAGCAATTATATTGGTATGTTTTACTTTATTTATGAAATCCTCTTCTTTATCATAATCATGAATGGCAATAATACCGGCACTGTTGAGCCATTTATCTTTATAGATTTCATTTAAAATCTCGTATTTGATTTTAGGTTTATCGCTGAAATTAATAATGACCAGTTCCGGGGTCTCATAACTCATATATTCGCAGAAAGATTTTTTGGTATAGAAAAACACAGGTTTAATTTCGGAAAAGGCTTTGGCTATAGTTTTTTTCAGACGGGCGGAAAAACTTCTGTTTATATTTGCTACCGGTATCTCTTCCATAAAAACTGTTCTCTATTTATATCATCTATTTACTTAAAAGTAAACAAATTTTTTAGAACGCAGCATGAAATCATCAGCTATCTTGAGCTTATCAGTATTCTGCAGCTGCTGGTTATGTAAACGGGCAAAGTTTACCTGGGGAATACTTTTTCTGATACCGGAAAGTTTATCTTTCATATTAATGGAATCCGCCAGATATTTAAGAGCGAGTTTACGGTTTTGATAGGGTTTATCCCTGGAAAAAGCCTGCCCCATACGGGCAACAGCAATATTGTTATAAAGATCAGAGAGAACTTCAATGCGGTCTGTGATATATTTATCAACATTCCCCCGGTTATATTCATAAACTGCCATATACTTTTTAAGCTGCCCCATACAGCCGCGGTATTTGGATTCAGCAAGATGATAATCATTAAGACGCAGGTAGGTGTTACCTATTAAATAATCCAGAAAGTAGTTACCGCCGGTTATATCCTGCAGTTCTTTCCAGTAATTAAGGCTTTTTCTTAAATCAGCTTTTACATCGTTATCATTATTTAAACTGTGGTAATAATATGTATAAGCAGTCTGATGCAGCAGGCTTAGATATTCCGCTGTTTTCCGGCCCCGCCAGTTAAGTATGGCATTATTAAAATTCTCCTTGGCTTTGCTGATATTACCTATTTCTTCCAGATTGATCTTACCCAGATAATAATAGGGCATGGGATTATAGGAATCGATTTCAATGGATTCTTTAAAGGCTTCTATAGCTTTCTGGATATTATCCTGTTCCAGATGCAGTTTACCCTGTATGTCATATAACCGGCCATGGTTAAATAATTTATTAACCTGAAATGTTTTTTCAAATTTTTTAATGCCCTGATTAGCATAGTATAAAGCTCTTTTTTTCTCTCCCAGTAAATCATACCAGCGGGCGCTTTCATAATAGTTCCAGATATAGTTGGAGTCTTTGGCAAAAAGATTAGCAATAACACTGTCAATTGTCCTTACCATATAAAGTTGTTCGTTGTCGTTAAGATTAACTTTTTTATCCTTATACTGTTCAAATTTTATCTCATTTTTATAAGCCTCTTTATACAGATCAATATAAAAATGGAGCAGTTCACTAAAAGCTGTTTTTTCGACATAACGCGGATCATATGCCTCTATCTGCTGCTGCAGCTTTTTTGTATCATAAAATTTATTCTGTAAAACCTTAACCTCCATTTTTTTAGCCATATAACGAAGGTTTTCTTCCTCCCGGGATAAAAGCTTGTCATAGATATCCAGAGCCTTTTCTAACCGTTCCGTATCAGTTCTGCCCCAGTGCAGATACATAACTCCCATGTTGTCCTTTATCAGGTTATTATTTTTTTTGGGATAAACATTGGTAAGATGACTGAACTTTTGCTCTGCCTGCTTGAATTTATCCCAGTATACATATAACTTGGCATGATTTAATAGAGTAGTAAAATCTTTTTTGTCTAAAACAAGCGCCTGTTTATATTTTTTTTCCGCATAAAAATACAATCTATGTTTTATATACTTATCCGCATATTCATTACACTTTACTATACTCGGAGAGAGATCCATTGCCCGCTGAAAATATTTCTCGGACTGGTCATAGTTATGCTTATCTATTTCCCGCAGACCCATACTGTAAAGATCCGCTGCATTCATATACCTTCCGGTCCAGGTAACCAAATAATAGATCAGTAATACAGCAAGAAAACCAATCCCTATAACAGAGATTATGGGAATAAAATTACGCCGTAATATATCCTGCAGTTTTAAACCCTCTGCCGGGGCTGCAGCAGCGCCTGGTTTAACTGCAATTGTTTTCTTTTTTTTCAGTTCATTATAAACAAATCTGACAATATCTTCCTCAGACTGTTCAGCGAGAAGATCATTAAATACACGCTCCGAAGCTTGCTGTTTCAGCAGGCCGGAAGTTAAAGCCTGGTAAATTATCTGCCTGTTTAATTTTTTAAAATGCTTAAGATAGGAAAAAGCTTTCTGATATCTATCTTCCTGCTCCTTATCCTGCGCAGCTTCCTCTTCCTTTTCTGCTGCTGCCGCAGGTTCTGCTGCGGGCGCTTTTGCCGCTTCGTCCGGTTCCGGTTCTGCAGCAGGCGACTGCGCAGCCGGCTCCTCATCTTCCGGAGGGAGATCAGGTATTTCCAGTTCATCGGCGTCCGGCGCAGCTGCCGGGGCTGCGGTTTCTTCCTCAGCTGCAGCTTTTTCCTCCTCTCCTTTTTCCGGTTCTGCCTGTTCTGCACTTTCCGGACCAGCGTCCGGCGCAGCCGCTTCTGTACGAGTTTTTTCTTCTTCACCGGCTGCAGTATCCCGGGCCGGTTCCACCTCTTCAGCCGGTAACGGCTCGCTGCCGAAAATACTGTCCAGCTCCCCCAGATCTGTATCCGCACTTATATCCAGCTGCTCTGTTTGCTGCTGCGCAGCTGAAAGATCACCGAAAATATCATCAAGACTGCTGTAATCCGGAGACTCTCCCTCCAGACCCAGCGCTTGTAAATCATGTACCGGTTTAGCCGCAGGTCTTTCCTCTGCCGCAGGCGCTTCCTCTGCCGCAGGTGTTTCCTCTGCCGCAGGTGCTTCCTCTGCCGCAGGTGCTTCCTCTGCCG
>Ga0102934_1003287_pt1 | contig 11055 bp, 11 predicted proteins | sample SalPonR2_A_D1_MG_FD_78175 | JGI IMG/M metagenome (GOLD analysis project Ga0102934, IMG submission 78175) | Salt pond soil microbial communities from South San Francisco under conditions of wetland restoration - Salt Pond MetaG R2_A_D1_MG | ecosystem: Environmental > Aquatic > Marine > Intertidal...
CCAGCGGCGAGGCGCTGGCGCTGGCCGCGGCCGTGACCCGCGCGGCCTGGTGGCCCAGTCCGAGGTAGTCGTTGCTGGAAAAATCGATCATTTCCCGACCGCCACAGCGCACCCGCAGTCCGGGCCCGGCCAGGGTGACCACCTCCCGCGCTCGGTCGCGGCCGGCGGCCCTTCGCTGCCGACGGGCTGTGCCGAGGCGTTCGGCAAGTCCTGTCCTCATGGGCTTCGGGGTCGGGCCGCGCGTCGATCAGTGGCCGGCGGCAAGCCGGTCGCAGGCCGCGGTCTCGGGCGCCCCGGACTGCAGCGTTGCTTTGCCCCGGTTGATACCGAGTCGCTCGAACAATCGGTCGTCGCGCTCGACGTCGGGGTTGCCGGTGGTCAGCAGTTTGTCGCCGTAGAAGATCGAGTTGGCGCCGGCGAGGAAGCACAGGGCCTGCAGCTCGTCGCTCATGTCCTCGCGCCCGGCCGAGAGCCGGACGCGCGAGGCCGGCAGCACGATCCGGGCCACGGCGATGGTGCGTACGAACTCGAGTGGATCGATCGGGTCGGTGCCGTCAAGGGGCGTACCCGGGACCTGGACGAGCTGGTTGATCGGCACCGACTGCGGGTGCTCGGGCAGATTGGCCAGGGCCTGGATCAGTCCGGCGCGATCGGCCCGTGATTCGCCCATGCCGATGATGCCGCCGCAGCAGACCTTCATGCCGCTCTGGCGAACGGCCTCCAGGGTTTGCAGGCGATCGTCGTAGCTTCGCGTCGAGATGATCTCTTCGTAGTACTCGGGCGAGGTATCCAGATTGTGGTTGTAATAGTCCAGGCCGGCATCCCTGAGCCTGCGGGCCTGATCCGGGGTCAGCATGCCCAGAGTCAGGCAGGTCTCGAGACCCTCGTCGCGAACGACCTTCAGCATCTCGATGACCTGGTCGAGCTGGCGGTCCTTGGGGCGCCGCCAGGCCGCTCCCATGCAGAAGCGCTCGGCGCCGGATTCGCGCGCCCTGCGGGCGGCATCGCGCACCACGTGCAGCGGCAGCAGGTCTTCGTCTTCCAGGCCGGTGTTCCAGCGCACCGATTGCGGGCAGTACTTGCAGTCCTCCGGGCAGCGGCCCGTCTTGATCGACAGCAGGGTCGAGACCTGGACCTCGTTTGGATCGAAATGCTGCCGATGCAGGCCCTGGGCCCGATGCAGCAAGTCGGCGAAGGGCAGTTCGAACAGCGCCTCGATCTCGTCGCGGCGCCAGTCGTTGCGAATGCTAAGCTCGGGTGTGGGCATGGGCAGTGGAAGCACATTGGCATGACAAGACGGCAAGTATCCGGATGTCGGCGCGGACTTGTCAACCTGCAGGGACTATTCCAGGTTGACCGCTGGCTGTATCCGCCCGTGTGTCTGGTCTGCGGACTGGCCGGCCGTCCCGGTCTCGACTGCTGCAGGGCTTGCGAATCGGAGCTCGACCGGGTCGAGGCCGGCTGTCAGCGCTGCGGTCTCGAGCTGGTCCATCCGGTACGTCTGTGCGGCCGCTGCACGACCCGCTTGCCTGCCTTCGATGCGGCCTTTTCGGCCTTTGCCTATCGTGGTGCCACCGAAGCCCTGATCCAGCGTTTCAAGTTCGGCGGCGATCTGGCCGCCGGTCGCGTGCTGGCCCAGCTCATGGCCCGGAGTATCGACGATGCTGGCTGGCCGCGACCGCAGCTGATGGTGCCGGTGCCGCTGCACGCCCGTCGCCGCTGGACCCGCGGCTTCAATCAGTCCGAGATGCTCTGCCGCGACCTGAGCCGGCCGCTGCAGACCCTGCCCTGGGCGCCGGTCCTGCGCCGGGCTCGTCCGACCCGGGCTCAGTCCGAGCTGCCGGCCGATCGCCGCCGGGGCAACGTTCGCGGCGCCTTCCGGCTCCATCGCCTGCCGCCCGGCACCCGCCACGTCGCGCTGGTCGACGACGTCATGACGACCGGCTCGACCCTGGACGAATGCGCCAGAGTCCTGAAGCGAGCCGGCGTTGAGCGGGTCGATGTCTGGGTGTTGGCAAGAGCTTGAAAACCCTTCATCTACGTGAACAGCGCGAGGCAAAAGCTTTTTCTTGGCGTTCGTCGCCTCCAAAGGCTTGTATGGTTTTCAGTTGCCGCTCAGGGCCAGGCTCGCAGCAATGCCGGCAAACAGGAACAGGCCGACCCAGTGGTTGCTGAGGAAGGCTCTGAAGCAGGCCTGCGGATCGCGGCTGCGGATCTGCCAGAGCTGATACTGAAAGTGCAGCAGGGTCAGGGCCACGGCGGTGAACCAGGCCGGATGCGGCAGATAGCGCATGCCGATGATCACCAGCAGAGCGGTCATCAGGCCCATCAAGGCGGCCAGTACCGGCAGATCGAATCGACCGAAGGCGATGGCGGTGGATTTCACCCCGGCCTTGAGATCGTCCTCGCGGTCAGCCATGGCGTACTGGGTATCGTAGATGACCGTCCAGATCAGATTGGCGGAAAACACCCACCAGGCCAGCGCAGGGATCTCACCCGCCTCGGCGGCAAAGGCCATTGGAATAGCCCAGGCAAACGCGGTGCCGAGGGCAAGCTGGGGGAAGTGGGTGAAGCGCTTGAAGAAGGGGTAGCTGCCGGCCAGGAGCGCGCCAGCCACAGCCATCAGTACGGTCAGGCGGTTGGTCATCAGGACCAGCAGCAGGGCCAGGGCCAGGAGCGCGAAGAACAGCAGCAGCGCGTGGCCGGGGCGAATCTCTCCGGCAGCGATTGGACGGCCCCGCGTGCGCTCCACCTGGGGATCGATATCACGATCCGCGTAGTCGTTGATCACACAACCGGCCGCGCGCATGACGACGACGCCGAGAGTGAAGATCAGCAGATTCCTGACACTGGGAACGCCGCCGGCTGCCAGCCACAGTCCCCACCAGGTCGGCCATAGCAACAGCGCGATGCCGATCGGGCGATCGAAGCGCATCAGCCGCAGCCAGGGCCCCAGCCGCCCGGCGAATATCGCCGTCTGCAACCTAAATTCCATCGCAGATCGGGCCTCGGCCTGCGCCTGTCCGTGAACCGTAAACCGTAAAGCGTAAACCGCTGTTTTCCTGAACCCTGAACCCTGAACCCTGAAACCTTCTCACGCTATTCATCCCAGCAGGGAATCTCGCGATGCTGGGCACCCGGCGAGGCGCGGACGATAAAGCGCCAGGGTGAGCGCTCATCGGGGGCGATGCGGTAGTCGATCCAGAACTGAGGAATGGTCTCGCGACGAACCTCCATCTGCGCGTCGAAACCCAGCGAACGAATCCTGGACTGACGCGCGCGTGCATTGTCGACGTTTTCATACAGACCGACCGAAACGCTGTTCTCCATCGCCCCGCTGGTGACGACGTAATAGTCTTCCACGCCGCGCTGTGCCAGTTCGCGACTCAGGCTGGTGGCTTCGGCCCGACTGCTGGCCGGCAGATACACCCACCAGCCGCGATCGGAGTCAGCCGTGGTCTGGCGCGAGCGCTGGGCGCTGGCAAAGGCGCGCAGACGATCTTCTGCCCGCTGCTGGGCGAGCAGAGTTGGCAGCGGACCAATGGTGTAGCAGCGCTCTGCGATCGGGTCGACCGGATCGGCAGACAGTTCGGCTACCAGTTCGAGCCGCGGCAGGGAGGCATCGAGCGGGGGAATGCTGGTGCGCTCGATCTGCGGTTCCGGATCGCCGCCGAGCCAGAACAGGGCCAGGCCCAGGTTCAGGGTCAGCAGGATGAGTGCGGCCCAGCGCCAGATCGGTGCATTCATGGACGCGAACCTGCCAGGGCAAGACCGCGCAGGACCAGATGCGGGTCGTGGTTGACGGGCCGCGCTTGTGCATCGGTGAGCGCAGCGGCAAGTACAGGCGCATCGCCGCCGGTAAGCCAGCATGCAAAGTCGGGCCCGAGGGTAGATTGCAGCTCGGCCAGAGCGCTCTGGATGCCGCCGATCAGCTGAAGCCGGAAGCCTCTGCTGATGGCCTGGGCGCTATCGGTCGCAGGCCCGGAAGCGATCGTGGCCTCGGACACAGGCGTGGGAAGGCGCGGAGCGCTGTGCGCCATGCCAACGCGAAGCATACGCAGGCCGGCCATGATCCAGCCGCCCAGATGGCGGCCCTGTCCATCGACCGCATCCACCGTTACGGCGGTGCCACAGTCAATGATGCAGAGCGCGCGGCGGGTCTGGAGCCATGGCCACTGCAGGGCCAGCCAGCGGTCGGTTCCGAGATCGGGGTAGGCGGCTGCGACGGGCAAATCCAGAGCTCCAGTGGTCACCGTTCGACAGGATACCCCGAGCGCCCTGAATTCGTTGCCCATTCGATCGACCGTCGCGCCATGGCTCTGGGGCGACCAGATCAGAGCGCCGATGGATTCGCGCTCGAGGGTCGTGAGCAAGGACCCGGGATCGTCGAGCTCACAGGAGCGGACCGATGAATCCACCAGACGACCATCCTGGCAGCAGCCCCATTTGACCCGGCTATGACCGACGTCGACGACGAGCTCAGCAGCGCCGGACACTGACTTCTCCGCTTCCGATCGCTTCGATGCCACCGATCGCCTCGAGCAGCAGTCGGCCCTGTGAATCCACCCCGCGAGCGATGCCCTCGAGCGGTTCGCGGGCGCGTCCGATCACCTTGACCCTGCGGTCGCGCAGTGCATCCAGCTCGGACCAGCCGGGCTCGAAGGCGGAGAATCCGGTCCGATCCAGCTCGGCGTAGGCGCGGGTGATGGCATTGATCAGATCGGCGTAGAGCGCGTTTCGGTTGGGGTCGATGCCGTGGCGCGCCAGGTCCGTCCAGGGCTGATCGATATGGTCGAACTTGCCCAGGTTCAGGTTGAGCCCGACGCCGGTCACGGCCTCGCAGGGGCCTTCCGCCGAGCCGCTGACCTCGATCAGACAGCCGCCCAGCTTGCGATCGTTGACCCACAGATCGTTTGGCCATTTCAGTTTGGTGGCCTCAAGACCATGGCTTTTCAGGACAGCGGCCACGGCAATGCCGGTGACCAGGCTCAGGGCGGACAGGCCGGTCAGCCCGGATTCGAATCGCCAGGCGATCGACAGATACAGTCCCGCGCCCGGCGGGGACAGCCAGGTGCGCTGGCGTCGACCGCGGCCCTGGGTCTGTGTTTCGGCAATCAGGGCTCGGGGCGGCGGGTGATCGCTGCGCTCCCGGTTCAGGCAGGCGTTGGTGGAATCGACCAGGAAGCGTAGATCAAGCGCGATCGGTGGATCGAGTCGTTGCCGAATGCTGTCCATCGACGGGCGCTGGATCGCGGTGGTGAGCTGATAGCCCTCACCGGATCGCGCCGGAACCTCGAGGCCGAGATCGCGGAGAGCCTCGATATGCTTCCAGATCGCATTGCGGCTCACGCCGAGCGTTCTGGCCAGCTGCTGGCCGCTGTGCGCCCGACCGTCGGCCAGACGGTCGAAGACCTGCTCGAGGGTCTGGTCCATGCTCAGCGACGTTTGATCAGGCGGGCCTTCTCGAAGCGATTCTCGGTCCCTGAGCGCATCCGCGCGAGATTCTCGCGATGGGTGAAGACCAGCGTCACCGCCAGAGCGATGGCCAGGGCGCCGAGTCCGGGGGGCAGGGGATCCGGCCCCAGCAGCCACATGGCCGGCACCAGGCTCAGCCCGGCCAGGATGGTGGCCAGGCCGACAAAACCGGTTCCGATCAGCGTCACCAGCCAGACCGTCAGCAGCGGCAGGAAGCACCAGGGCGCGACGCTCAGCACGACACCGACGGCTGTCCCGGCGCCTTTGCCGCCTCGAAAGCGGAAATACAGCGGCCAGATATGGCCCAGCACTGCGGCAAATCCCGCGACAGCGCCATAGTGCAGGAACTCGGTGCTGCCACCCTCGGCAAACAGCAGCGGCAGGAGGCCCGCGGCGACAAAACCCTTGCCCACGTCGATCAGGACCACGCCCAGAGCGAACGCCCAGCCGACGGTTCGCAGGGCATTGGTGCCGCCGGCATTGCCCGAGCCCATGGCGCGGATGTCGATGCCACGAAATCGTCCCAGCACCAGGCTGCCGGAGATCGATCCCAGCAGGTAACCGCCCAGGGCCATCAGGCTCCACTCAAGCATGGCGTCGCTCCGGCTTGTTCCAGGGCTGAAGTCCGACGACCAGGCTGCCGGGGCCGGCATGTGCGCCAACCGCGGGGCTGGCTTCTTCCAGCCAGCAGGCGTCGACTTCCGGGTGGCCGGCCAGCAGCAGCTCGCGCAGGGCGCGCGCATCCTCGCGCGCGTCGGTGTGGCTGATCATGATGCGATAGCAGACATCACGCTGCATCCTGCGCAGGGTGAAACGGGCGAATCGCTGCACGGCCTTGTTGCGCCCGGCCAGTACCGAGCAGGCCTTGAGCTGGCCATCGGGCGAGGCAGTGAGGACCGGGTTGAGCGAGAGCCTGCGCGAGATCTTTTCCATCCAGGGCTTCAGACGCCCCCCACGCACGCCCCAGGACAGGTCGCGCACCAGCGCAAAGGTCCTGAAATCCCGGATATGGCTCTGCAGCCAGTCGACGATGTCGGCGCGCTCCCAGCCGCGGGCGGCGGCCTCGGCTGCCCACAGCACCATCAGGGCCTGTCCGCTGGCGGCATTGAGGGTGTCGAACACGGCCACCGGCGGATCGCCGCTGGCCTCGTTGTTGATCATCTTTGCTGCGGCCTCGGCGGCCTGCCGGGTGCCGCTGAGCGCCCCGGACAGCTGCACCGAGAGCACGTCCAGGCCGTGCGAGGTCAGCAGTTCGAACTGGCGACGGAAATCGGCGGGCGGTGGCTGGGAGGTCTGCGGCTTCAGATCAGAGCTGGCCAGCTTGGCGTAGAACTCGGCCGGGGTGATGGTCAACTTGTCGAGGAACTCCTCGTTGTCGAAGATCAGGCGAACGGGCACCACGTGAATGCCCAGCCTCTCGACTTCCTCGGCAGGCAGGTCGGCCGCCGAATCGGTCACGATCGCGACCTTTCCGATCTGGTTCATCAGACCGTGCTGGCGGGTCATGTCATCGGCCTTCTGCTGGCGTATCTCGCCAAACTCGTTGCAGACCCGGAACACGTCGCCCGGCGAATCGGTATGGATATGGATGCGGGCCTTGCGTGCACCGCCGGCCACAACCAGCGAGCTGGCATCCATTCCCTCCAGGCGCTCGCGCAGCCCCTTGACGTCAAGGGCCTCACCCTCGAGCAGGCATTCAGTACAGAAACGGTGCTGCTCGGGACCGGCAACCTTGCTGGCAGCAGACTCATGCTGTACCTGGGCAGTACTGCCCCTGGGCAGCGGCGGCACCTTGCCGCTGCGCATATAGCCCCAGATGCCATCGAGCATATCGACAAAGCCCTGGGCACCCGCATCGACGACGCCGGCATCCTTCAGCGCGGCCAGCTGATCAGGGGTGTGAGCCAGCGATCGTCGGGCCCGGTCCAGTCCGTGCCGGAACAGCGCCCGGATATCCGCCTCGCCGTCATCGACCCGCTTGACCAGCTCATCGGCGAAATCCTCGAGCACCGTGGGCAGAGTGCCGGGGACCGGGTTTGACATGGCGGTCCAGGCCGATCGTGCCGCCTCGGCACAGATGATCGACAGCTGTCGGGCATCCAGGGTCTCGGCCTCCCGGCCGGCTTCGCTCAAGCCCTGGAAGTACTGGGCCATGATCGCCCCGGAATTTCCGCGTGCACCGTTGATGGCGGCTTCGGCGATCTGTTCGAGCAACTCCGGCAGTGGGCGCGCATCGTCCTGCGCCAGCACGGAGTGAACGCTGGCCAGGGTAAAGGCCAGGTTGGTGCCGGTGTCGCTGTCGGGCACCGGAAAGACATTGATGCTGTTGATGTAGTCGCGGCGCTTGAGCACGCCGACGATGCCCGTGCGCAGCGCGCGGGACAGCGTTCTGGTATCGACGGTCGTGATCGCGACGGTGGTTTCAGTCATCAATCAGGGCACGTGCCTGCGAGGCCGTGAACGGCCAGGCCAGCTTCTCGCCGGTCTGATCATTGAACAGCACGGGCACCTGGTCACCATAGCGCGCGATCAGATCGAGATCGGTCTCGATATCGACCTTCTCATAGCGGGCGCGCAGGCCGGTTTCGGCCAGCAGCGCTTCGGCTTTGTCGCACAGCCCGCAGTTCGGACGTGAATAGAGAATCAGACTCATGGTCGGGTTACCCCGGGTCACTTGGATCATCGACAAGGCCGCCAAGTATTTCATTGTCGGGTCGATGCGTCCAGTGATGAGCGGGCCGGCCATGCCGACGGCATTGATAGTATGATGCGCGGGTTCGCATGCTGCCAGGCCCCGAGGGGTCAGAAAGAAGCACCGGAAAGGACGACTTCATGGATTCCCTGATTCGCCAGCACTACCTCTCCGATCCATCGGCGCTGCACGCCGAGTTCGACTCGGCCACGCCCTTTCGGCACCTGGTCATGGACGATTTCTTCACCGTCGACTTCGCCGACGAACTCCTGCACGCCTTCCCGCCCTTCGATCACCAGAAGGCCATGAACGAGGACGGCAAGGTGGGCGCCAAATGCGTCCATGAGCAGTTGGGCGAGCTTGGCGAACCCTATCAACGCCTCGACCGTGCGATTCAGACCCGTGAATTCCTGAACTGGCTCGGCCGGCTCACCGGCATCGAGGACCTGCGCTATGACCCCCATTATTTCGGTGGCGGTACGCATGAAAACTGTCATGGACAGGATCTCGATCCACACGTCGATTTCAACAAGCACCCGAAAACCGGCCTCCATCGGCGCCTCAATCTGATCGTTTATCTCAACCAGGAGTGGTCATCCGACTGGGGCGGGGCCATCGAGTTTCACGAAGATCCGCGCCGTCCACCCGAGCAGAACGCGATCACGACCGTGACGCCCGCCTTCAATCGCGCCGTGCTGTTCGAAACCACCCACTGGTCCTGGCACGGGTTCGAGCGAATCGATCTGCCCGGCGGTGACGACGATCCACGCTCGCGCAAATCGGTGGCGCTCTACTTCTACAGCGAAAGCCGGCCGAAAGAGGAGCAGACCAAGCCGCATTCGACGATCTATGTCGAACGGCCGCTGCCGGCGCATATCCGCCCGGGGGCACCGCTTGCCGAGCAGGACTATCAGCGCATTCAGGGTCTGCTTTCGCGTCGCGACCAGCATCTGCAGCGTCTTTATCGCAACATCTCCGACCTTTCGGCCAACGTCGAGGATCTGATCGAGCAGCGCGATCGCGCGATGGCGATGGTCAAGGAGCGGGACGCCGAACTGCAGGTCGTCCACGGCGAGCTGCAGACGAGCCTGCCGCACCGGGCCCGCCGCTGGTTGCGCAGGAAGCTTTCGCGATGAACAGGGACGCCCGGCGCTGCGATCTGTGTCAGCGTGAAGCGCCCTGTCCGCAGTCGGTGGGACGGGTCCGGAACACCCATGGTGGCGCCTTCAGTCAGGACGACTACGATCTAGTCCACTGCCGGGAATGCAATGTGGTTCGTCTGGCGCCGCTGCCGACCGACACCGATCTCGACATTCTCTACCGCCAGAATGATCAGTTCGATGACGATATCTATACGGATGCATCGCGCGTCGAATCGATGCTGGAATACTACGGTCACTGCCTTGATCACCTGGGTCTGATGCCCCGGGATGGAGAGGCGAGTCTCGAGGTCGGCGCAGGCTATGCCTGGGTGTCGCGGGCGATTCGTCAGCGCACGGATGCGGTTCGAACCGTCGCACAGGATGTCACCGACGAGTGTGCCAACCGCACCGAGTGGGTTGATGTGTATCACGTCGGCTCCGTCGACGAATTGGCGGCTGACCAACGGTTTCGTCTGATCTCCCTGACCCACGTGATCGAGCACCTCAAGCATCCGGCCCGGATGCTGCTCGAGCTTTCAGAGCGCCTGCTGCCGGCCGGTCGAATCCTGGTCACGGCACCCCATCGCCCGGAGGGCTGGACGCCGGATTCCGGGGTGGATGTCTGGCTGAATTATTCGTATCTGCATGTCCCGGCGCACATTGCCTATCTCTCGAAGTCCTGGTTTGAAATCACCGCACGGCGCACCGGTCTCAGGCTGGTGCACTGGGACGCCAGCTCCGAGAACGGACAGGCCTTCGAGGCGGTCCTGGAGCTCGACTCGAACGCTGGTCAGGGCTGGTGGGCAAGGCACCGGCGACGGCGAGCCTTCAGATGATCAGTGATGCCCTGGCCGATCTGCCCCCGCTGCTGGAGGCAGAGGTGTGCGTCGCCGGCGGGGGTCCGGCCGGCATGGTGCTGGCCATGGAGCTGGCCGAACGGGGACGATCCGTGCTTCTCCTCGAGGGCGGCGGTACCGACTCGCCGGGCGAGGGTCAGTCGATCTATCAGGGCCAGGTCAGCGGCCGCGACTATCCCCTGCTGGGTTCGAGGCTCCGCTGGCTGGGCGGCACGAGCAACCACTGGGGCGGCTGGGTCAAGCCCTTCGATCCGATCGATTTCGAAGACAAATCCCACTTTCCCATGCCGGGCTGGCCGATCGGGCTCGATGAGCTGGCGCCCTGGTACCGTCGGGCGTCGATGTGGTGCGAACTGGAGTCCGACGACTTTGCTATCGACAGCCTCGAGCCGTCAGAGCGAGCGCGCCTGCTGCCGTTGCCCGAAGGCAGTGGCTTCGAGAATCGCCTGTTCCGCTTCAGTCCCCCGACCCGCTTCGGCCGCCGCTACCGCGATGATCTGGCGCGCAATCCTGCCATCGACTGCCGGCTCAACCTCAACGCCGTTGCGCTGAATCAGAATGCGGACCGGGTGACCGGGCTGGTCGCCAGCACCGTGACCGGGCAGCGATGCGAAGTCCGCGCCAATCACTTCGTGCTGGCCATGGGCGGTATCGAAAACGCCCGGTTCCTGCTCAACCAGGCGCAGGTTCCCGGTAACCAGGCCGATTGGGTGGGCCGTTGCTTCATGGAGCACTACGGCTACTCGCCAGGCGGTCTGCTCAGCTCCAGCGAGCTGGCCTACGAGCGCGGTGCCCTGCCGGGTCGGGACGTGATGCTGGTGCTGGCCAGCGGTCGCGAACTGGTTCAGGAGCACGGTCTGCGCAACAGCTGTCTGCTACTCAACGCCGA
>Ga0102934_1003289_pt1 | contig 11043 bp, 14 predicted proteins | sample SalPonR2_A_D1_MG_FD_78175 | JGI IMG/M metagenome (GOLD analysis project Ga0102934, IMG submission 78175) | Salt pond soil microbial communities from South San Francisco under conditions of wetland restoration - Salt Pond MetaG R2_A_D1_MG | ecosystem: Environmental > Aquatic > Marine > Intertidal...
AATGCCGAGAAGGTCGAGCAGGTCAAGGCCAAGCCTTCGATGCTCGGCTGGTTCGTCGGCCAGGTGATGAAGGCGACCGGCGGCAAGGCCAATCCGCAGGCGGTGAACGCCATGCTCAAGGACAAGCTCGGCATTGAGTGAGCGGGGCATGAGCGTGATACGGCCCGTGCGCGACGGTGATGCGCAGGACCTTTTTGGCCTGCTCACGCTGTGTTTTGCCGAGTATGCGGGCTGCTTCACTGATCCGCATGACGATCTCCCCGATCTCTTGCGCCCGGCGAGTCATGCGGCGGAGAAGGGCGTCGATTTCTTCGTGATCGAGGATGATGGCGGGCGCGTCTGCGCGTCCATCGCCATGGACACGCCGGCCCCGCAGACGATCGAGATCCACCGGCTCTATGTGCGCCCCGATTGCCGGGGCAGGGGACTCGCGCGCATGCTGGTCGACCATGTCGAAACCCGCGCCCGCGCCGCTGGCGCCAGCCGCATCATCCTTTGGTCCGATACCCGCTTCGAGAACGCGCACGCGCTCTATGAAAAGCGCGGCTATATGCGTGCGCCGCAAGCGCGGGAACTCGGGGATGTGTCCGGTTCGGTGGAGTGGTTTTTTGAGAAGGGGTTGTGAGTGGGGTCAATTCCCGGCCTCTCGATTTCTGCGTTAAATTGTCAATTGACAAAATAATTTTGCGAGGTATATTCATGCCACGTAGTCGGCACCCGAAGAAAGAGGTTGAGCAGGTTCTTGGTGAACTGGAAGAGCATGGCTGGGGTGTTGTTGTACGCACCGGCAAGGGGCATGCTTGGGGCCTGCTTCGATGCCCCAACCACAGCAAGGAGTGTCGCTGCGGGGAGTTTTGTCAGATGACGATCAACTCGACGCCCCAGAACGCTGGCAACCACGCCGCCAAGCTGAGAAATCGCGCATTGGCGTGTATTTTTGTGAAGGATGAGGACGATGGCTGAACAATTTGAATTTGAAATCATCTTCAGCCTTCCTCCGGGCGAGCATGATCCGTTTATCTTGTCGGATGCGGTCATTGAGGCTGGCTTTGAAGATGCTCTTATTGGCACGGGTAACCCGAAGCTCTTGGCTGTCGAGCTCGATGCGTCTGGCGAAGATGCCGAGTCCGCAATTCTTGAAGCGGCGCGTGCCATCATGCGCAACCTTCCGGCAGGCACACAGCTACACGAGGTTCGGCCGGACCTCGTCAGCCTCGCAGATGTCGCCGCGAAACTTGATGTGACGCGACAGACATTACAACAACGGGAAATGCCATTACAGGTTGCTGGCGGCTTGTACAGAATCAACGAGATCGCCGCGGTCATTGGGCGCGCCGCGCTGCCGGAGCCGGGCCGGCGGCGCCCCAGATTTCGGGCGGACACTGCCATGAAGTGGTTTCGTGCCGGCGAAGGCGCACGTTCACTGAACGCCAAGCTCGCATTGAAGGCGCTGGACCCTCGCTCGCTTCAGGCTGCCCCCGTAGTCGCTACTGAACTTGCGACCCGCCAAGAGCCTGATCCCCCCTCACCCTGACAAAGCCAGCTCATCGATCGTCACGCCGCGCCGCCTCGCGCTTTCCGCAACGGCGTTGCGGATGGTTTCGCTGCGTTTCACCAAGCGGCGGAAGCTGGGTTCGTCGAGGACGAGCAGGGCGCAATGGCTGATCGCGGTGACCTGGATGTGGCGGGTCTGGCGGCTGAGCAGGGCGAGCTGGCCGAACATCTCGCCGCGTCCCAGCCTGTGCTTCTGGCCTGCTGTCACCACCTCGACCGCGCCGGAGGCGATGAAGCAGACTTCGCGCGGCGTCTGCCATTTGCGCACCAGAACCTCGCCCGGCTGCACGTAGCGTGCCTTCAAGACCCGCACGAGTTGCGCGCGACTGGACTCGCTCAATTCCGCAAACAGCGGAAAACGGCGAACGAGCTCGGTCTTCTGCACGGCCAGATCGAGCGCGGGGCGCGTTTCGGCGCGTTTGCGCTTATCTGCGAGCTCCTGCTTGAGCGTCGTGAACAGTTCGCGCCCGATCAAGCCGTCCTGACGAAGGGTATCGTATTCGCGCTCCTCCAGCCGCAGGGCGATGCGCCGGATGAAGCGCCGCTCGATTTCCTCGGCGTAGCCGGGATATTGCAGACGTAATCCTTCGAGCGCCGATTTCGTCTCATCCTCGCGGCGCTTGAGCAGTTCATGCAGCAGATCCGCCACGCGCCGTCCGTGGATACGCCGGATCTTGCCGTCGATATGGCCGTGCAGGTCGCGCAGGATCAGCCGCTGGTTGAGCATGATCTCGAACCGGTCCGCCGTCATCCGCGCCAGCGGGCCGGACATGCGCAGACGGTTATGAAGCAGCACGGCAAAGCCGTACCAGCGTCCCCGCGCGAGGCTCACGCGACCCGTGGCACGGTACTGGTCGCGACCACCACTGCGTGTTCGCTCGATCAGGCGATCGGCATCCGAGAGCATGCGCTCGGCCAGCCGCGCCGAGATCAGCTGTTCGCGGAACGTGTCGAGGATCATGTCGCGCTCCCGGCCCGCCAGTGCCACGAGGCCCAGCGTGATGCGGTCACGGTCGAGAATATCGTCCAGTGTCTCCGCCTTCTGCATGGCGGTGTCGAGGCGCGCGGCAAAGCGTTTGGCCTCGGATCTGACGATCGCGCGGTTCAGCTCGTGCCGTTTTGCGGTGCCGGCGACCTCCTCGCGCACATTGGCGAGCGCCACGGCGATAACCTGGTTCGCCAGGGCGCGATCGAGCGGGGATAGCTTGTCGAGACCGAGATAGGTGATCACCCGGCGCAGCGTCGTTCCCTGAACCAGCAGCGTGAACAGCGTGAAGCCCGTAGCGAGGATGCCCACCTCGCGCTTGATGTCAATAGTGACGCGCAGGTTCTCCGTCACCGCGAGGGCGAGGGCGAGGGTGACGGCGCCGCGCAGCCCACCCCAGAGAATCGCGACCCGGTAGGCCGGCTCGACCCGCGGCGATAGCCCCAGCCAGGTCAGTGACGGCACAACCGCATAGAGCATGAACAGCCGGGCCGCCATGGCCGCGACCACGATGACTGCAATCAGAAACAGGTCCCATGCCTGAATATCGGCGAGAAGACCCGGCACCAGCAGCGCCGCGAGAAGGAAGATCAGTGCGCCCGCCCAATGCGCGAGCACGTCCCACACTTCACGCAGCCAGGCCCAATTGGCCGGAGAGAGGCGCCCGGGGCCGAGGTAGTTCAGCGTCATCCCCGCCATGACCACGGCGATCACACCGGAGAATCCGAACCAGCGCTCGGCGATCAGATAAGTGAGATAGGGCAGGGCGACGCTGAGCGAGATCTGGGCAAGCGGAAAACGCCCGAGCCAGGCCAGCGTCATCGCACAGAACCGCGCCGCAACCCAGCCGACGGTGAGGCCGCCGAAGATCAGGATGGGAAATGTGATCAGCGCGTCGCGTAGGGTTGGGTTGGGCACTCCCATCATCACGAAGGTCAGGAAAAAGCCGAAAAGCGCAATGGCGGCCGCGTCGTTCAACAGGCTCTCTCCCTCGACGATCCGCGTCAGCCGCTGCGGCGCGGCAATGTTGCGAAAGATCGAGACCACGGCTGACGGGTCGGTCGTCGCGACGATGGCGCCGAGCATCAGGCAGGCCGCCAGCGGGAGGCTGGTAAAGGGAGTGAGCGCGAAGCCGATCGCGAATGTGGCGACGACCACGGCCAGCACGGCCATGACCAGAATCGGCACCCAGTCATCCGCCATGCGCCGCAGGTTCAGTCCGAGCGAGACCTGGAAAAGCAGTGTGGGCAGAAGCACATAGAGAAAGACATTCGAGCGGATGCTGAAATCGAAGACGAGGAATGTCTCGGGAATGCCGAACAGAAACGGCCCGGTATCCACTGCATAGATCGCGAGAATGCCGATGATCACGCCGATAATGGCGAGAACCACGGTGTAGGGCAGCCTCGTGCGCTCGGCCAGCGGCTCGCTGAGCGAGATGATGATGAAGAGGCCGGCGACGACGCCGACGATCGTGATGACATCCATGATCTGGTCGAAGGCCGGGTAACGGCGCGAGAGGAACGCAAAGCGCGTACAGTGTTCTGGCCGGGGCAAGGCCGCCCGTCAACCGCTCCATGCGTGGCCCGCGACACGGATAAGCCAGAAAGCGCGGATATTGCGCTCGCTCGCTTCTGCAGGCATCCTGACATCGGGCATCTTGCCGCTGCGGGAGGGCGAGGGCATGACGATCAACGATTCGGGTTTGCCGATGCGGCTGGCGGCACTGTTCTGCGCGCTGTTCCTGCTGATCATTCCGGCGCTGCCTCTGGCGCTGCCGGTCGAATCCGGCCCCGCGACCGAGGCGCAGGACGCTTCCGGTATCGACGCGGCCCTGACGGCGCAGCCGCTCATTATCGCCCCCGCGCCCATGGAGGGTGAGGAGGATGCCGACACGCCGGGGGGCCGGTCAGCGTTTGCGGTGCTGTCGCAGACGTGTCTGACGGTTTTCCCTGCCGCCGCGCCCGCTTACAAGCGCGCCATCGCGTTCCGGGCTCGCGCGCCGCCACTCTCTGCCTGATTGCGACCATACGACAAGGCTCGATCCGTTTCGCGGATCCGGCAACGCAATCGGCAGCCACTGTGGCGGCCTCACCGGAAAGATATCGATGTCCATTCAAGCAAATCACGAGAAATCCTCGCGCTTCGGCGCCTGGCTCATCGCGATCAGTGCCATTGTCCTCGTGGGTACGGAAGTGATCGGCGTGGCAGCCGCGACCGCTTGGGCGGTCGGGGGGCTTTTGCAACTCGGTTCCATCCTGACCTGGGTGCTCGGCGCCATCCTTTGTGCGGGCGCTGGTTGGGTAACCTGGGTCTTCGCCCGCAATGCCTGGCGTTTGGAGAGCGAGGCTTGCGCCACGCCGCCGACCGCTTCGGGCCCCCGGGACTGATCCGCCACCGCGCTCGGCGGCACCATCGCCGCGCGCGCCGGCCGAGCATCTTTAGGGAACGGTCGGCGCGTAACGCCGTTGGATCGGTAAAGGTCAATCCGAGGAGAAAGCCGATCATGATCGATGACGCAAGCGAGATCCGGACCCTGCGTGAGGCCCTGGCGAAACCGCGCAAGCATCGCGACATGGCGATTGCGCAGGAGCCGATGCCCAATCACAGCAAGACCCCGGGCGGGCCGAACCAGACCCCGCTGGCCTTCTGGGCCGCCTGGGATCTGGGGGATCGCCCGCGCCGGATCGCGTTGCTCGTGGATGATTGCCAGGAGGAATATCGCCCCTATGCCGGCGAGATCCTTCCGAAACTCGCCCGTATCGTGAACGCATTTCGCGAACGGCGCGCGCGCAACGAGGGGGTCTGCATCGCCTGGAGCATCTGGAGCCGGCGTTTCGACGATGGCATTTCCAACGCCATGGACCGCTGGTACGGCCCGCGCGGGCTCGATCCGGACAATCCCGAGAATGCGGCTTACGTTTTCACCGGCGCACCCGGGCTTGAGCCGCTTGCCGAAATCGCGCCGACGCCGGAGGAGCGTGACGCGGGCTGGCTCTATCACGGCAAGCATCTCGACATGTTCTGGACCTTCGACGAGAAGGGCCGCTCCTATCTCGACGAGAAACTGAAGGCGTTGGATATCGATACCATCGTCATCGTCGGGCTATGGACGGATGAATGCGTGCTCAGCACCGCCTATGCCGGAAATTCGCGCGGATATGACGTGGTGGTCGTCGGCGATGCGGTTGCGACGGCCACGGCCAATCAGGAAATTGCGCTCAAGGTTGCGAGCAGCACGGTGGCCAAGGTGGTCTCGACGGACGAGATCGTGCGCTACCTCGAAGAGGGCTTCGTCGCCGGCAAGCCGGGTGCAGTGAAGGGCAAGGCGCATCCCGACGGGCGCAGGGAGGGGTACGGCGCTGCCTCCGGCGCCTGACGCAATCCCGGCTTGACGTTTCTCGCATGCGCATTCCATCAACGCGGCCTGAGGCGATGATCCGGCAGGACAAGGTATGCGTTGCGCGTCAGTCGTCACGACGATAATTTCCTGATCTCCGTGCGACTCTTGGGCTTCCTGGCGGTTGCGTGCAGAATCGCGACCTTCACGATGCTCGACCTCGCCATACGCGCCTTGCGGGGCGCGACACGGGAACCGGCGTTCTCCTCCTCGTCCTGCGCGGCGTCTTTGCAGCCTGCATGATCGCCATGACTGCGTTCGCCATGACCGCGTTCCAGGAACCGCGTTTCGATCGTGCTGCGGTAATCGTCGAGCGGCATACCCGCAGCGTCTTCGGTGCGCAGCGCGTCCGTCTCGCGCTCCGCGATATCGAAGCCGTGTCGGTTGATCAGGGCGACGGAAAGTGCGGGCGCCGCTATTCTCGCCCGGTCCTTCTCTTGCGCGATCCGCCGGGCGGAAGCTTCGCGCTCAGCAAAACCTTCAACCCGTTCCGCGAAGCGCTTCACATGACCCGTATGATCGAGGCCTGACCCGGGCAGACGCGCGCGTCAGGACGCTGTGCAACGCTAGAAGAATGACCGAACGAGGCCGCCGACGAGCAGATTCCAGCCGTCGATCAGGATGAAGAACAGGATCTTGAAGGGCAGGGCGATCACCGTGGGCGGCATCATCATCATGCCCATCGACATCAGGATCGTCGCGACCATGATGTCGATCACCAGAAAGGGCAGGGCGATGATGAAGCCGATCTCGAAGCCGCGGCGCAATTCCGAGATCATGAAGGCAGGGATCAGCACGCGCAGTTCCACCTCCTCCCGGGGCTGAATGGTGCCGAAGCTCTCTTCGGCTAGCTCGACGAACATGGCGAGATCCTGCTCGCGCACATGGGTGAGCATGAATTCGCGGAACGGCTCGACCGTGCGCGCGAAGGCTTCCTCTTCGGTGATCTCGTTTTGAAGCAATGGCTGGATACCGTCCTGCCAGGCCCGGTCGAAAGTGGGGGCCATGACGTAGAAAGTCATGAACAGGGCCAGAGAGATCAGCACGAGATTGGCTGGCGTCGATTGCAGCCCGATCCCCGAGCGCAGGAAGGAGAGTGCCACCACGATACGCGTGAAGCTCGTCACCATGATCATGATGCCCGGCGCGATGGAGAGCACGGTGAGCAGGATGATCAGCTGGACGATCCGCCCCGTGGTCGAGGCCTCACCATCGGGGATCAGGTTGCCCAGATCAATCGTCTGGGCCTGCGCGGTCTCTGCCGTAAGAAGCCAGAGAGCGAGGCCAAGGCCAAGGCCAAGGCCAAGGCCGAGGGTAGGGAAGGCGCCGCGCATCGATGTCATTGCACGACCAATGTCTCGAGGATGAGCTCGCGCACACGCCCTTCCGAGCGGATCGTCGCGCGCTCGGAAAGATCCTCGCGCAGGAACTGAAGTCCGCTGGCCCCTTCGAGGCGGGCAAGGTCGAGGGTGCGCAGATAGGCCATGATGTCGCCCGAGACCTCCGCCGCCAGCCGTGTACGCGCCGCTTCATCGGGTTCGTCGAGGACGAGGGCTATATCCGCGCGGATGAAGGTCTCCTGTGGATGGCGCAGATTGGTGACGATGGGTTCGAGGCGGAAGAGGCTCGTGCCCGGTTTGTATCGCAATGGCTCCAGCGCGGGTGCAGTCGTCGTCTGATCGACGCGCAGCGCCCGCTCATGCACGATGAAGGCAAGTGCCATCCCGGTGCCCCCCGCGAGAATGGTGAGGAGCGCGAGCGCGGCAAGGAAGCCGGCCCGACCGGGTTTTCCAGCTTCCACGGTACGGCTGCCGGACGGACCGACCCCGCTCCGTCCCGCCATGCCGGGATCGTAGACGTCCCGATCCGCGATCGTCGTGACGGCCTTGCTCATGACGCGCATGTCCTCCGGTTACGATCCGTGCCAGGGCTACTTGCCAGGGCTCAGAACGGCGTGACGCGGTCGTAGACCTGCTGTCCCCAGGCCGGCTGCTGCACCTCCATCGAGCGGCCGCGCCCACCATAGGAGATGCGCGCTTCCGCGATCTTCTCGTAATCGATGGTGTTGCGCGCGGAGATGTCGCGCGGGCGCACGATGCCGGCGACGTTGAGAACGCGCATCTCGTAATTCACGCGCACTTCCTGTGAGCCGCTGATCATCAGATTGCCGTTGGGCAGGACGTTGGTGACGACGGCCGCGACGTTCAGATCGATCCGCTCGGAACGATCGATCGTGCCCTGGCCGCGCGAACTGCTGCCCGAATTGACCCCGGCGCCGAAATCGCCGCCGACGCCTGGTCCGCCGAGATTGCCGCCGAAATCGAAGCCGATATTCGCCCCCGAATCCCGTGAGCGGCCCGTCGCATTATTGAGCCGGGCCTGATCGGCCATGCGAATACGCACCGTCAACACGTCGCCGACCTTCAACGCGCGGGCATCGGCGAAGAGGTTCTCCCGGTTGTCGCTCCACAGTGAATGGTAGGCGCGCTCGCTCTGATCCGGGAACGAGCCGGAGGGGAGGGAGGCGTGATAGGCGGTCAGACCGGAGCCGACCGGGGTCATGCCCGGCTCGACGCCGACCTCGGAGAAATCGGTCGCGCAGCCGGCAAGCAGCACTGAGCCGGCCAGCACCGGCATGATGGCGGAACGGGTTCTCATAGGGCATTCTCCTGGTCGAGGGCCGAGCCTGCGACGGTGCGGGTGAGGAGGGCCGCACGGCCCGGCTCCATTTCGTTGAGGATGGCGCTGGCCTGACGCGGGTTGAGTTTGGCGATCACGGCGCTGGCGGTCGGGTCGTCCATGACGGCGAGCTGGGCGGCTGCCGCGTCGGGACGCATGCGGGCATAGATTTCGATGACGCCTTCCTCGGCGCGGCGCAGAAACTCCTCCCGGCGTGCGAGGTAATCCTCGTAGGCGGCACGCTCGCGGGCGAGATCTTCGAGGCGTGCTTCGATGCGAGCCTCGATTTCAAGCAGCGCCTGCGCCTGCCATGCGGCGCGGGCTTCGCGGGCGGGATCGTGGATGGCTTCGCAGTAGCGCAGTTGATCGGAGGCCTGCTCTGCGGGGGCTTCCTCGGCAAATGCGGGGGGGATGACGAGGCTGAGGGCGAGACATCCGATCCCTGCCAGCCTGTGGCGAATCCCTTCGCCGCAATACGACTTTCGCCTGATGCTCTCTGTTGCTGCCTTGACCATCGTTCGTGCCGCACCCTATCCATTGCCTGTGGCAGGGTGTAAGCCTTCAAGCTTGCATCAGGCTGGAGCCGGAATGCGGCTGCGATTGGCGTGACTTTTTGCGAGGGGGCGCGCTAAACTCGCGCCTTCGCCAGGATTGCCAGAGGGCGCAGCATCCGCATCGGCAGCGCTATCGGTTGCAGCCGCTATGCGCGCGCAAGTGCGACAGGTGTACTGGATTGCGGGCTGTGGGGGCCTTGAAGGTTGTTTCGCCGGACTCCGGCGACGCATGCTTAGGGGAGTTGAGGGGCATGGCTGGAATGGGCGGGGAGACGACCCCCCTGAACGTGCTCGTCGTTGACGACGATCTGCTGATACAGATGGCGCTCGCCGATATGGTCTGCGAACTCGGGCACGCAGCCGAGTCCGTGACCTCGGCGCAGGAAGCGCTTGATCGCGTGCTTGCGGGCGAAGCCGTGGATCTCGTGATCACGGATCACGCCATGCCGGGTATGACGGGGCTCGAACTCGCGCGCAAATTGCGCGCCGAACGCCCCGAATTGCCGGTCATGCTCGCGAGCGGCTTCGATGAGCTTCCGGGAAACGAGCCGGATGACGACTGGCCACGCCTGCGCAAGCCCTTTCAACGCGAAGAACTCGTCACCCTGATGAACCGTCTTTGCGGCGCGTGACGGGGCCGCAGGGCGATCCGTCCGGCCCGATCACGGCTTTGCCATTACTCTTGCCGACGCTGCAGGCGTTGTGGCTCAGCCATTTCCGGCATGCCGAGCCGGCTCGTGCGCTGCTGCGGCGCGGGTTGCGTGACAGGCTCGCGCTGAGCGGCACGCATATCTTGCCGACGCAGCGCGACGTCGTAATCATGGGTCACGGGCGGCGGGATCACATGGGTGCGCACGCTGCTGCGCGGCGCGATACCACTCTGACGCGGGGGCGTGCCATAGCTCCAGCTGTGCCGGTGTGACGTGCGATAGGCGGGCTCGCGATAATCGCGATAGCCGCGTGCCTCATGGAGATACGGACCCCGGGTCTCGAATTCGAAGGAGATGAAGGGGAGAATGCCTCCGCGACGCGGCGCGACGGGGCCTCCGAAATCGAGGTAACGCCCCGATACCCAGCCCGTCGCATTGCGCTGGCTGACATTGCACCAGGCGCTCCCGCGCGTGCAGTTATGCACCAGAACGGGGCTGCCGCGGCGAAGCACCGTGATCACGGGATACTGGGTCGAGGGGCCCGTGCGCATGTTGAGATCGTTCACCACGACGGCGCGTTGCGCCTGGGCCGATATGGCCGGCGCGGCGAATGCGAACAGGATTCCGAGTGCCAGAAGGGCAGCGCAGGAGCGCGCAAACCGGTCGAGCTGACCGGCGCCGTTGCGCGTGATGGCAGATGTCGTCTTCATCGGTTGACCTCGCCTCTCATCGTCCCCGGCGTTCAAGCCGGGGCAATAAACCCCAAGCATCGCACGCGCCTTTGCGGGCAACTCGCCCGCTACGTCACGCCTGACCCTCCCCGGCCCGTCAGTGCAGTTTCTCGCCGCATACTGCAGCCCGATTTCAGCGTCGCGCTCCGGCAAGCAAACGTCAAGAGTTCGATGCTAATTTGATGCATATGAAACAGAAACAGATCATTCCCGGACGATCGCTGGCGCAGCCGGATCGCCGCCGCCTTCTGACCGCAGGACTCGCCGTACCGACCGGCCTCGTCGCAGCCGCCGGTTCACTTGCCGTCGGCGCCGGTGCGGCGCAGGCGGGTCCTGGTGCGAGCCCGATGCTGCGTGATGCCCGCGAATTCGGGATCCGGCCCGATTCCGAGGCCGATCAGGCCCCCCTGCTGGAGGCCGCCTTGCGGGAAACAACACAAGCGGGGGGCGGGCTGCAGCTTCCGCCCGGCCGGTACCGTGTCGCGGAAGC
>Ga0102934_1003291_pt1 | contig 11039 bp, 7 predicted proteins | sample SalPonR2_A_D1_MG_FD_78175 | JGI IMG/M metagenome (GOLD analysis project Ga0102934, IMG submission 78175) | Salt pond soil microbial communities from South San Francisco under conditions of wetland restoration - Salt Pond MetaG R2_A_D1_MG | ecosystem: Environmental > Aquatic > Marine > Intertidal...
CGCAACAAAACATTCATAACACTGGGACAACACGTCTTTGCTTTTATTGTATTGTTTCTCCACCTTGGAGCGAAAAACTAGATATGAAAGTATCACCTAAAGAATAAAAGAAAACTATTTTTTCTGATATATTTCATACATCAAGAGAGAACCACAGATGATAGGCAAAGCAATCAATAAATTTACAGGAAGAGACGATGTTTCCTCATTATCTTGTTTTATCATAGAGCGATCAGTACTATTCGTCTCATTATCTAATATGTGAATTAATGCAATTGAAAACGAAATATCTCGTGTTTCCCACTGGTCTTGTTTTTGCTGTTGAAAAAAACCAGTGATAGATAAAGGAGTAGTCCCATTAACCCATACTGGATTTTCTTTTACTTTCAACTTCCAACTAACAATTTTTTCTTCAAACGCATTTGTTTTACCAAGATCAAAACCATCATTAAGGTCGCAGGGACCAGTGATAACTGTAAATGTTTCTTCTGAAAACATAGTAGTTCCAGGTTCAAATAAATACAATGCAAGCCAAGTATCATTTAGATATGATTGCATCTGTACTTTGACAAAAAATATTTGACCACTTTTCAAGGTTATATTTGAAAGAGTAGTATTCAACCAAGTTTCATTATCCAATCTTATCCATGCATCCATTTCACCAAACTCACACGGTACTGATTGGGCATTGGATACTGGGAACTGAATTGAGCATAAAAAAATAAAAAGCATAATCAATGAAATCAAAGAAAAAAATCTGTTCCTTAAATTAATAGTATGTTTCATGGTATCCTCTGCTAAACCTCTCTTCCATGATGTTCAACCAGGATCCCATCAGTGTCTCCAATCATACATCCCCATGAAGGAACAAGAGAACAACTCACGGTGTCAACCCCATAACTTAATCGAGTATTCCATCCAAGAATCGATCCATCAGTTGCTCTTACTACTTCATTTCTTCGAGTAAACTCAAGAGGTTCATAGCAGAACAATGGATGAAACACTGTTTCATCATTCATATCACTCACTGAAAACGTTGAAAAAGTACCTCTTATTTGAATAAGCCAGGTGTTTAAGGATACCACCCATGGTGTTGTTGGAGTAATCGGAAGAATTGGTAAACCTGAGGGTCCTAACAAACACGTATTTTTAATGCCTAAAAAATATTCTTCTTTTCCATTAACTGATTCTTTTTTAAAACATGATGGATAGTCTGGTTGATGATCTATTGATAGAAGTAAGCTTTCATTCCAAATAACACTCCCACGTTCTTCTTTGCTTAGCTGCATTGGTACACTAAAAGGAATGGATAATTGTCGTTGTAAGGATGAAACTATATTTTCATTCATGGTTTCATCAAACATGGTCTTATCAAACCCGTGCACATCATCTAATGCATCATCGATTTCATCGTTAACATCATCAAGTAACTGATTTGATAGATCTAACAAGATCTGATGAAGTATTGAAACATACCAACACCGGATAGCATACATTGCTTTATAACCTGTACAAAAAAACTTGTTTTGATCGAAATAATCCTTCTTATTTTCATAATTGGTCATATTTGCTTCAAACTTTTGAATAATATCCTGAAATGCAAGAGAAACTAATTGTTGAGGATGAGGATAATTCATTGGATTGATATCTTCATCAACAGTAATGTTAGATATCTGATGATACAGTTGGATGAGTGTATCAAAAGCATCAGGAATTACCCACGATGGAACGGTTTCATCAATGCTTGCCTCATAATATCTGCCCGCATCTTTTGTGAACAATTCTTGTTTATGTGGTTCATACTCAGAAGAAATATATGATTCAATAGTAGTTTTTAGATTAGTATCCATAAAACTACTGTTTTCATAAAAGACATCTCTTATTTCACCATCAATTTGATAGGTATTGCCATACTCAATGAGGTGAATGGAAAACGTAACATTTTGTTCTATCATTTCATCTGTAACATCAAGATGATCCCAGGTAACCACCGTTTCATTTTCAATATTATGAATTGTTTTATTACTCCACTGGTGTGATCTTTTCCATACAATGGTATATACTTCTTCAAACATAGTAGATCCAAGTTGAATAGTTCCTTTTGCTGGTATTGATTGTTGAGATACAAGATGAACACTAGACACCTGCCAAGGACTTGATCCATTATCAATTGGAAATCCTTCATGAGATCCTTGTGTTATAATACGTGGACCGTCTCGATTTACCATTGTAGAAAACGATGAGGTATATACTGATTCAGCAATGGATGTTATCTTTTGAATTGTTGTCACATTCTGAACTAATGATTCTGAAGAGGAATCTGCTAAAATCCATCCATTATCATTATACTCTTGAATAAGGTTTTTTAAAGATTGATCACTGTCCAGTTGATAGGTAACCTGTTGTTTTTGGCTGTCATCATTAGTAAATTCTAACAAAATCGATGTTTGCTCCCAAAGAATCGATGATGCAACGTCTGAAATATTAATTATTTGAGGTGATGGCGCGGATGAATCTGATGAAGAATCTTGAGAGAATGGTTGTTTTAAATCATTAAAGGAAACATCCCATTTTTGACTCGTAAAAGAATTAACACTTGATAGATTAGTTATTGATTCACCAGAAAACAAGGATTTTGTTTGTTTTACAGATTCAATTAACAATGAAGGATCAATTCCACCAAAAAATAATGCTTCTTCGAATAAAAATGCTAAATTCGTAATCAATTCTAAATGGTTGTTATCAACAACATTTTGTGGAGAGCCTGTCTGATAATGACGATACCCTCGAGCCATTGAATAAATATTTGTTAGTAACGTAATCGTTTTCCAGAAAGGACCGAAATTCTGTAAGGATTGATTAAAAGAAGATACTAAATTTTGTAATCCTAGATATCGAGAGGTTAGAAGTGTTGATATCGAAAGTGATCTTGTGATGGGCTGAAGCGTATGATCCGATGTTTGATGATGAATTTTAATTGGAATATCAACACGTATTTGATAATAAACTGGTAGATTTTGTTCTAATTCGGGACCAAAAAAAGGAATGGTGACTGGTCGTTTTAGATTCATTTCTATTGGTGTGATGGTCATATGATCAAATGGGATATGATTTCCAGGCATTTTTGAAAAATCAGCAGTGATAACATAATCATTATGTGTGAATTCTTTGGATTCATAATTGCAATAAAGGTAATCCATGAGGGTGGAGGAAATCTTATTTTTTAATCTGAACTGATTACATACTTTCGCTGAATCAAAATCTGATCCTGGTTTGATAACAGGGTGTGATGAAATGTATTGTAATGCATCAACTCCTGCTTGATTAATAATTTGAGATAAATCAATACGTACCGAAGAAAGAAGGGTTTCAATGTGTTGTTGATCAGAAGTTAACAAATTAGTACTATTTCGTTGTTGGTCGTAATATGAAACATATACTGATGTTGCACTACTGCCTAGAATTAAAAAAATGCCAATGACTGCAAAACTAATTCGTGCTTGATCATTATTTAAAAAACTAATAGGTATCATTTTGTTATCCGCTCCACACGGTTAATGAAACATGAGCAGTTGACAAAGAAAGATGTGAAAACAGGGTATCGATGAGATCTTCAATCAAACTAAGAACTGATTTTTGAGTTGATAAAAACAAGGGGACTATTTGAGAACTTATTAACGAAATAATTGGATGAATTAAATCAATGATATATAATTTAATAAGATCAATAAAATCAGATAATGTGTTTAATAGCATTGGTTGAACAAGAGAGTTCATACTTGATCCAAATGATGAAAAGATTGATGCGGTTAAATCAGTGGGGATATCCTGTTGACTTGGCTGTTGACACATATTAAAAATTGAATTTAACGGATCAAGATAGTTTTCAGATGAGTGAGGTAAATCGTTTGTTGTCATTGAAAATGAATCTGCATTAAATATATATGATAAAATGATGTCAAGAGCACTAGGTATGATGAGATTACTAGTATTATCTTGGCATCCAGTAATCAAAAGAGTATAAAGCAATGAAGAAATATTTTGATTTAAATATAGGGATCGATTGCTATTAGATAGTTGCATTGAAGAATTTTGAAGATTTGAAATATTTTGAATTTGAGGAAGAACAAATGTTGAAGAGTTAATCATACTTTTTATATGATATGATGAAAAAAATATTGATTGATTACCAATTTTGATACGTGGAAGGATGGGAAGAGAAAGTGTTTGATGAGCTGAATAACATGTAGTCGGAGGTATATGTTCACCAACTGAGATTTTTCCACCAAATGAAACCTCATGAATTGGTTGCCAGTATGCAGTAAAATTATAATGAGTTTTACCGGGTAAGATTTGATCTAATCTATTTTTAATCAAAGTTGTTAATTTTTGGTTAGCATTTCCTAAAAATGGATTAAAGGATATTGTTGATGTATTTATTTTAATTTGATATTGGGTGGTTAATTGTTCTGGGATGAGTTGTGATAATGGCTTATGATATTGTTGTTTTCCTAAAAAATGATCGGTAATCGTTTGGTATAATCCCTCGGGTTGAGTTGTGTTTATTCCAACGACACAAGCAACGCTATCAATATATGATGCTGCAGTTCGATAACTATACTGATCCACGGTGCTACTCAAAAGCGTATGTAATACCTCTTGAACATTAAGATCATTTGATTTATCTATCACAACAGCATCAGTGTTAATTTGAATAATTGCTGGAGAAAGAATCATTGCTGAAATCGAAATGAATACTAAGAAAAGAAGGGTATCCTGAACAATGGATACTGCAGTTTTATTTTCCAAAAATTTTGATTTTTTCACTTTGTATCCTCCTAAAAAAAAATTCAAGTTGCTGTTTCAAACAAAAATACTGTTAAGATACCCGGAACAGTTTTTACTTCGTTCATACGTACAGATACTTGTTTTGAACTTGCATACCGATTCCCAGTTATTTGATCCATACTATTGGATGTAGGTAACCAACTAATTTCATCTGCAAATGATAATTTGACAGAAAAAGACAAGTGATAGGGACTAAACTCAGATTGTAACAATGAAATATATTCATTGGCTTGTTCAGAAGAAAAAAGAGAATAATCGATACTGTTTCCATCTGTTGTAAAACAAGCATTCGGAGAAGAGATTTTTTCTAAGATATTATTACTTTGTTCAAACATATCCGTATAATCATCTTTTGTTTCAAATGAAGTATAGGCAGCAGCTATAATCATACTAAAAATTGTAAACCCAATCAGAACCATTGAAAGCGCTGGAAGTATGGTAAACGTTTCTGAAATCGCAGTCGTATCATGAGTAAAGGAGTGAGATCTCCCTTTTTTTAAACGAATGTTGCCTCCCCAATTCATTTCCTACACCATCACAACAAAACAATATCAAAGGAATAAATATAAATTTTTTTATTTATTTTATTAGAAAAAATAATCATTTTGAAAGAAAATCATTTGCTTGAAGAAAAACCATTATATAAACCATCTTCAATCTCAACACCGATTTGACATATGAATGCTCAAACCTATGATTACGTAAACATTGAATCCAAATGGCAACAACAATGGTACACTGAAAAAATATATGAAGCCCAGAAAAAAACAGATAAAAAATTCTTCATTCATTTTGCCTATCCTGGTGTTTCAGGATATTTACACGTTGGACATATGAGAGGATTCACCTATTGTGATATCATCGCAAGAGCAAAACGCATGCAAGGGTATGATGTGTTATTTCCCGCAGGATTTCATGCATCAGGCATTCCCTCTATTGGTTTTGCAAAAAAAGTAGAACGAAAAGATCCAACTACCATTGCCATGCTTAAAGAATACGGTTGCGATGAAACATGCATATCTAAGTTAACTGACCCGCAACATGTGGTTTCTTATTTTTCAGATGTTTATGTTCAAGATTATTGGAAAAAATTTGGTTTTCTCATCGATTATTCAAGAATCATGAGCACCATTTCACCGGGATATAAACAATTCATCAAATGGCAATTTCAAAAACTCTATGAAAAAAATTTACTGATCCAAAAACCTCATTTTGCTCCATTTTGTCCAAAATGTGGCCCGGTAGCAGTTGATAAATCAGAAACAGACATTTCTCAGGGTGGCAGTGCAGAAATCATGGAATTTACGGTGATTAAATTCAAACTCGCTGATGGAACTATTCTTCCCGCAGCTACACTTCGGCCTGAAACCATTTTTGGTGTTACAAACATGTGGATTAATCCTGAAGTTACCTACAAAAAAATCCAAATGAACGATGAAACATGGATCGTTTCTGAATCTGCCTTTGAAAAATTAAGCTATCAACATGATCAAGTTAAAGACCTCAATGAAGAAGTATCGGGAAAATCACTTATTCACAAAGACGTAACTATTCCTCTTATTGATAGAAAAGTACCCGTTCTTTCTGGTCCTTTCGCTGATCCAGATGTGGCAACTGGTGTAGTGATGAGTGTGCCTGCTCATGCACCTTATGATTATATCGCTCTTAAAGAAACAGGAGAACCAATTGAGCCAATTACTATTATTGATGTGAAAGATCTTGGGGAAAACCCGGCAAAGACAGTTTGTGACCAATTACAGATCACGTCTCAAAAAGAAACAGAAAAACTTGAAGAAGCAACTGATCTTGTGTACAAAAAAGAATTTCACACCGGCAGTCTCAATGAAAAATGTCAAGAATATGCAGGTATTAAAATCGCTGAAATTAAAGACACGGTTAAAAACAAACTTATCGATACGAATCTTGCAGTTCAACTTCGAGAGTTCTCAGAAGATGTGATCTGCAGATGTGGTGAACAGGTCGTTATCAAAAAAATACCTGATCAATGGTTCGTTCAATATAGCAATCAAGAATTAACTGAGGAATCAAAAAAACATGTTTCCTCAATGCATATATTCCCAGAAAAATACAAAGAAGAACTCCCCGGCATCCTCGACTGGTTTGATGATCGAGCATGCATTCGAAAAGGATCATGGCTTGGCACTGAATTTCCCTTTAAAAAAGATTGGATTATCGAACCAATTTCTGATTCAACGCTGTATCCAGCCTATTATTTGCTATCAAAATACGTTAATGAAAACAAGATCACTGTTGAAGAAATGACAACGGACTTTTTTGATTATGTGTTCTTTGGAAATGGCGAAGCAAAAAATGATACTTGGCAAGAGATCAAATCAGATTGCGAATACTGGTATCCCGTAGATATTAATCTTGGTGGAAAGGAACATAAAACCGTTCATTTCCCTGTGTTCATCATGAATCATGTTGCTATCATGCCACCAGAAAAACGTCCTCAGGGAATCTTTGTTCATTGGTGGGTCACCCAAAAAGGAAAAGAAAAGATCAGTAAATCAAAAGGTGGTGCTGAACATGTTGCTGAAGCAGCTGAACTTTATGGAATCGATGCGATGAGATTATACTATACTCATGTGGGATCACCCTTTGTTGATATCGAATGGGATGCTGAAACCGTTACAAAATATAAAAATAAGATAGCAAATATTTACAAATTTATTAATCAACTCCTAGAGATTGACGAAGCAAGTGAAGAACAACTGGACATCTGGCTAGAAAGTAAAACCGCTCAATATATTTCTCAAGTTACCGATGCATATAACAATTTCGACTTACGAATAGCTGCTAATTCCATTTTTTATGAAATCCCACAAGACATCAATTGGTATCTTAAACGTGGCGGTGGAAATAAAGAAACGATTACCACTTGTGTTAATGCTTGGTTACAACTCATGACCTCGATCACTCCTCATCTTTCTGAAGAACTATGGAACAACACTCATGATTCATTAGTTTCTACTTCGATACTTCCTGCTAAAAATAAGTTAACACAATCAACAACGCATATTGCTGGAGAAAAACTCGTTTCAAATTTAGTTACTGACATCCAAGAAATCCTTAATGTCACAAAAATCACTCCAAAACGCATAATTGTGTATACTGCACCGGAATGGAAACACATGGTTCTCTCTAAAGCAATCGATCTTTCAAAAGAAGAAAGATCACTGAACATGGGTAAATTAATGAAGATAATAATGGCAGATCCTGAATTGAAAAAGCAAGCGAAACAAGTTTCAAAATACGCAGGAAAATTAATTGGTGAAATCAAAAAATTAAGTGATAAAGATATTTCTTATTACACCACAGATATTGATGAAAACCAGTATTTAAAAGATGCTCAATCGTTTTTTGAATCAACATTTAACTGTTCCTTAGAATTATATGCAGCTGATGATGCTTCAATTGATGATCCTCAACAAAAAGCCCGATTTGCTGAACCACGAAGACCTGCCATTTATGTTGAGTGAAAACGTGTTACTCATTCAACGTATTTTTTTCTTTTTTAATCAATTGGAATGATCTTTTCAGGTTCATCTGGAATATCATTAGGCTTTTCACCAGCTTTAAAACCAGTAGACGTTGTTTCGACATAATAATAGTCATTCTCTTCAAAAGATATACTAAATCCATCCATATTAAATCCAGATACGCCAGATGCTAAATGACCGGTTTCATCATCAATGATATAAAATAATAATACTGCTTCATACGTATTCATATTTTCAATGATAGCTGCAAAAAGAACTGATGTATCTTCACAGTCACCTTGTTCATCAACTAACGTTTCAATAGGATACCGCCAATATTCTTTTTGATCCTTGCTTTCACTATCCTCCCAATAATGAATACTTTGTTGCACGAAACTCATCACAAAATTCACAGTTTCAGATGCATTATAGTCATGATCCTGTGCTAAACTTGTAAGTTGATCAGCTAATGAAATGATGACTGAATCATCAACGGTCACAAAATTAGCCATGAACCGGGACCCCCTATTTTGAGGACTTCTATTCACCGTTGATTGCACTGCCCATTCATATTTATTAAAAGGAATATCAAGATTAATAGTATGAAATGATCCAGCAAACATCCAACGGTATTCTTTTTCAATGTTGTCTTCAGGAGGCTCTATTTCATCAGCAAGAGTTATTGTATAATCTACCGTTGCATCAACCCCCATACTGGAAGAAGACGGTGAAACAGCGTTTGATTCATGATAAATATGAAGTTGAACACTTTTTAAATCTGAATCTTGATTAACATCAATCTCAGCATCATTTTTCAAAAAATCATGATCATATACTTGAATGGTGATTTCCGTGTAATTCTGTTCACCTGTTTCAGGAATATCATAAAAGATTGATTGTCCTATTTGTTTTGGACGATTCTTAAAAATATAATAATAACTACCATTATTATCCCAGGTTTTCTGTTCCTTTCCATCAATAAAAACCTTAAAGTAAACTTGAGCCCAGGGAAGAATATCAACATGTTTTTTTAACGTTATTGAATCAAGTGAAAATGATACAGATAAATCTACGAATGGATTATGATCTGCATTGTTTCCCACGCCATCCTGATCATCATCCCGTGATTCACTGGGATCATTTGGAAACACATCTTTGTTATCCCCAATACCGTCACCATCACTATCTTTCCATTCTGTTGGATCATAAGGAAAATCATCTAATTTTAATGGTGGTTGAGAGGTGCTATCCGCTTGTGATTTACCCGGATTCCATCGATCAGGATATCCATCATCATCACTATCTAAGCTTGCTGCAGGATCATTTGGAAATTTATCCTCATTATCGCCTACACCATCTCCATCACTGTCATTTTGTTCGTATGGATCATTTGGAAAACTGTCAGTATCATCCATAATTCCATCGTTATCTGAATCAACTGTAGAAGGATCAGGATGATTAATAATCCACATTACCCCAAAGGTAACAGAAATTGTTACCACAAATACAATAAGAGCAAGAAAGATAATAGCTCGTTTTGAAAGATACATACCTATATTAAAATTGTATGTACACATATAAAAAATCTTGTATGTAAAATTTCAGAACTATATAGAAAAAAGCAATCTAGAATATAAAAAAAATATGGGCAAGATGTAATATGGCTGATCCTCGATTAACTGATTCACTTCATACATGGAATACGATTGCCGAAAGTTTTGATCATACTCGTCATAAAACATGGGATTTTTGTTTAGAGTTTATCAAATCGATCTCACCAGATATGGTTTGTGCTGATTTTGGTTGTGGAAATGGAAGACATCTCATTCCCCTAGCCCAACAGGTAAAACATGCGATAGGTTTAGACATTAGCAATAATTTATTACAAATCACTCAAAAAATTCTTAACCATCATCATATCACAAACATTTTATTAGTACAAGGAGATCTTGTTCATCTTCCATTCGAATCAAATGTTTTTGATCATATCATTTATATCGCTGCGTTACACAACATAAAAGGAAAAAAGAATAGAATACAATCATTAAAAGAACTCTACCGAGTCCTAAAACCTACGGGTAACGCACTAGTAAGTGTTTGGAGTAAAGATCAAAGCCGATTCAAAGATAAACTGAAGCACCAACAAACAGGTGAACCTGGCGATATTATTATTTATTGGCGTCAACACAAGTTAAACATTCCAAGATTTTACCATTTATATCAGAAAAATGAATTCAAACAAGAGTTAGAAGCAGCTGATTTTAGTATTCAGTCTCTCAAGGATCTACACATTACTTCAAAAAAAGAAGTTGATAACTACTATGCAACCGTTGAAAAACCTCGTTGATTTTATATATGATCTTTTCTCATTTTTTGTTCAATGTAACTACCTGCGATAATAATTATAGTTGCAAGTAAAATAGCCCATATCGCTGGAAGAAAACCAAAAGAATCAAGGATTTTAAATTGAAATAGAAAAATACTGATTTCACCAATGACGATACTACTAATACAGGCCATGGCTGTTGTTTTCTTCCAATATAACACTGCGAAAACTGTTGGAAATAATACCGCTAATCCTGAAAACGTTCCTTTCACTAATGTTCCCATGATACCAACAGAAGGATCATAGCCAAGTAAAATAAATAAAATTGCACTAAAGACCAAGATGAAAATGAATACTCTTCC
>Ga0102934_1003297_pt1 | contig 11025 bp, 14 predicted proteins | sample SalPonR2_A_D1_MG_FD_78175 | JGI IMG/M metagenome (GOLD analysis project Ga0102934, IMG submission 78175) | Salt pond soil microbial communities from South San Francisco under conditions of wetland restoration - Salt Pond MetaG R2_A_D1_MG | ecosystem: Environmental > Aquatic > Marine > Intertidal...
TCCCTCCCTCCCCTCCTCCCTCCCCGCCCTCCGGCCCCCCCGCGGAGAAGGGCGTCGACCCTCGGCCGGTCCATCACCCTCGCGCCCGGGACATCGGGGGGGGGGGGGGGCGCCGCGGGGGGGGGGGGGGGGGGGGGGGGGAAAGGAGGTGAGGGGGGGGGGAGGAGGTTGAAAAAGGCGGGAAGCGCATCAGCTGCGGGGTGAAGAAAGAGGGAAAGAGTTGAGCCGGGGGCGGGGAGAGGGCGGGGCGATGGGCCGTCAAGATTGTCGCTGCCGTGTGGAAGGAGGGGGGGAGGGATGCGAGGGAGGGATGGGGGGACGAGGCCCCTGCAGGCATGAATGAGAGGAAGAAAAATTGGGCGAGGGGAGTAAGGGGAGAAAGAAAGAGCAGAGTCGTTGACAAGGCGGGAAAAGACTGCCTCGCGGTGGCCGGGCTTCGACTCCGGGTCCGCGTCTTGTGGAACTTGTTTTACTTTACATGCTCTAAATTCCGCCCTCCCTTCCCTGCCTCCCTCCCTCCCTTCCTCTCTGTACACTGAGAGGCCTGCCTCAAAAAAAGACCCCTCCATATCCTCCCTCCCTTCTTCCTTTCTTTTCTCCCTCCCTTCCTGCCTCCCTTCCTGCCTCCCTTCCTGCCTCCCTCCTTTCCTCCATCAAAGTATCAAGGATCGTCGTCAGTCCATTTATGCCCGCAATTCGGGTTGCAACAGACAAAAATCAAGGTGAGTTTGTTCGATTTCACATTCTGGGTGGACTGGATGAGCACCGCCTCGTGGTAGTGGCATAGGGGGCAGTCGGCAGTGGACCGCTGGAGCGTTGGGTCGTTGGCCACAGCGGACAGCACGTGGTCGAGGTTAACGCTGGGGCGCAGGGGATGGCGTGAACGTGGCGATCGGGGTGCGAGGGCGACACGGGCAAGAGGAAAAAGGACGAGTGAGAAAGGGGGAGGTAGGGGAAGGAGGGATTGAGGGGGAGGATGAGGAAAAGGCAAGGGAAGAGGGTAAGCGTGGAAAGATAAAACCTTACGTGCGGGTCTTGATTACTTGGTTGCGGAAGACGTATGGGTCAGGCGCGTCTTCCTCATGATCGCAACGCGGTGACCGGCAGTAGTATACCAGCTTGCGTTCATCCTTGTCCTCCTTAGGGTAAAGGATAAAATTGCTGGGGGTGGCACGAGAGCAGAGAAGCGGAAGGATCACATGATAAAGTTCAATGTTCGGACAACAATTTAAGAAGAGGGTGGAGTCGCAACGTAGCATGTCACCGCGTCAATCTTACCAGTTTGGGCAGAATTTCATGGTTTTTGGACGCTCCGGAGGAAAGCCCCTGCCCGCCTCGCACCTGACAGCCCGCGGGACCTGAAAGCAAACAGCGTGTAGGGTGATCGCGGGGATGAGAAAAGCTTTCGCTGTGATCGTGTAGATGGTAACACGTGGTTTGGCATGAACATGTAGGAGCATGGCCGGAGACGATGGTACGGGAGGAAATAAGGGGAAAACATTGGGGTAGAGCCAGGCTCGGAGAGACTGTAGAGGGGAGGTAAATGGGATGGGCTGCAGCGCGCCCGAACGCCATGCTTGCGTTCTGTCGACCCTTTTCTCACGTGGGACCGACGCGCGTAGGTTAGAATGTTTTTATTTGCAAATGGACGGCCACTGGCTTTGTAAAGGCTATGGTTTAGCAAGGCTGCCAGACCTGGCTTTGAGCATGTAGTTTACTGCCTCCTCCCCTCTGCCATCTTGTCACCCAATCGGGATGGCATTTACCGTCTGATTTAAACCATTTAAATTTTATTTTCTCCTTTAAACCACCACTAGAGTAATTTTCGACGTGTACAAGCATGAGTAGCTTTTTTGGAGGTGGAGGCGGCGCTCAGCCTTCCTCTGCGAGCAATCAACAATTGAAGATGGCCAAAGCGGAGGTTAAGATGTACTCGGATCTGTTCAATAAGTAAGTTGCATGCATCCGCCACTGGCTCTCTCATTTTTTCTTTTTTCACGGACGGTCTTAGTTGCAGTAAGTGTGCATGGGTATTCCTCGCGACAGGTTGGGCATCTGACGCCGTTTTCGTGAGAGGAAAAGAGGAGGCTCATGGCATGTCTCAGTCCCGCTCTCATTCTGACTCGCGCATCCACGCCCTTCATTTTTTCACAGAATGTGCTCTCTTTGTTTTGAAAAATGTGTGGCGCGGTACAATGACACGGACCTAAATTTGGGCGAGATGTCGTGTGTAGATCGCTGCGTCGGGAAGTACCTGGAGTCGCACATGAAGGTTGGGGAGGTATTGAAGAACTTTGAAGAGCAGGCCAAGCAACAACAGCAAGCGCAAGCTGGAATCCCGCCTGCCTCTGGATGAAACTGGACCTTTGCGGCCTGAGAGGTGGAATGACTCGAGAAAGAGAGGCAGAAACGTGGTGGCACAATAAAGAGTGGAATTGTAAATATGGTAGGCCTGACATGCTTGGGAAGAAAGACGCAAGGAGAGAGAGGGAGAGGTCATGAATCTAGAAAGAGATGGAAGGGGATGGGTGCACTGCGTGTGAGAGGGAAGCTCACAAGAGGAAGCAGGGCATGCCTGTATGCATGGAGTAGAGGACGTATCGAGGTCTGCCAGGCATGGTGACAGGAAGCGAGTACGGAAACGTGCAGGCAAAGAAGTACTCTGTCCAATGCAGCATCAACGATGCAAGTCTAAGAACGTTCTAGATTTTTCGTGTATTTTCCCACCGTTGTGAACTGTAAATGTAGTCCTACTTTCCCTTTGACTCCAGCTTACTGTTACACAAATTTTACAGCGCATTCAAGCGTTCCTTCATTTTCTTAAGCTCCATCTCCTCCCTCTCTTCATCCATCCCAGCTTCCTCTCCTACCGCCTCCCCCGCCTCCTGCACGGGCTTCATGGGCTCGACTGGCGCGTCGCTCATCATATTGAAGGCAAGCTCTTCCAGCACCTTTTGCACCTCCATGTCCACCTCGTCCTCATCCGTGACATCCACGCTATCCATGGCGTCTCCTACCATTTCCTCCACCAAGCCCGCTCTCTCCATCTCCCGCGCCATCTCCTGGCACACTTTACTCAATTCAGGGATCTTTACCAAGGCGTTCAAGGTCTTCAATACATCAGCCGATTTCTGCATGCAGCCCGCCACCTTGATGGTAGACATTTGCATCTGAATCTGCATTTGTACCGAGGCGAGCATGGCTTTCCCACCCACCATCTTCTCGCGCGTTTTCCGTGAGCGAACCAAATCCTTGGCCAAAATGGTCAATGCGCCGCGCCGAGTCTCCCCCTGCTTGGCAAGTTTTTGAATTTCTTTAACAATTTTCCTCTCCTCCCGTTCGATATGGATCAGCGTTCGTTCTACCGATCGTATCTCTCGGCCGATGCTGCGCTTCAACTGGGTTGAAGGGGGGTCGACGAGATAGGGGAATGTTGGTGGTGGGTGAAAGTGCGTTGTGTCCCAGAATTGCGTGCAGAAGTGGGCAATGTATGTAAGCCACACAGCGCTTGGGGAAAATATGGATCGCATCTTCTGGAAATGCAACCCCGTGTCAGACAAGCTGCAGGCACCCCGGCCTTCATGCATCTCGAAACGCACCTTTTTGGCCTCTTCCATGGGTTCAACTTTCTTTCCAAAGCCAAAAAATTCCATGGTATCCCTAACGTACGGGTAAGCTACAGAGAGCAGGGCAGTGAGGGTAGAATCGAGGCAGCTTGGAAGACGGTGGGGGAGGTCGAGGTTCTCGCCCCCGGTCTCTGGCCAAGGCGGCGGTCCTGTGTATTGGATGATATGCTTCATACAACATCGAAAGGGGAGCCAAAAGGCCATGCTGCGCACACCACTCGATGAAAACGGTCACGCACGTGCCCTTCCCTGTCCTGACTCCATTGCACGCCATTCTCATGCCTCGCTTGCACGCTCTTTTGCGCGCCTGGCGGTGACCGGCCCGGCAGACCCTCAACCGTTACGCCGCTTTCTGCGTTTCTTTCCATGTCCCCCGCGCCCGCTGTTCAGCGCGCCCGTGTCCGGGCATTGTGCACCGGCAACGACCGTCTCACGTATTGGAAAGTCGTCGTGGTTTGAAATGGGTGTGAATGAGTGTCTTCGTGAGTGATTTTGGGTCCGAATGGCGTCGTGGCTCGCGCCAGTCGTGGAAGAGGGTTTAAACCCAGTGGGCCCGCCATGACATGCTCGACGCACCCATGATCCTCAACATCGCATGGCCATTCCTCCGGATCTCGTTTTGTCGAGACTTGGACCATGCAACATGCTTTCATGTATTTTTTTACGGGAAGTGCCTTTGCGGAGTTCTACTTTTCAGCGGTTCTTAATGACTTAACTCAGCCTGGGGCCATCAGGAGGAGGGTAGATGAAATACATGCAACTTCCATACTGAAGCTGTTGTGCTTCACATGCTCAGCGCAATTCGACAAAGCTTTTTCGCCCTTTATTGCACGATTTGGTCGTTTGTGGCAGCTCTTATTTCCTTCCGTCCTATTCGCATGTCAAGCTGGGGAACAGACCGTTTCTCTCCCTTCATCGTCCCTAACTCAACTCCTTTCTTTCTTTTGCGCACACACGTCATAGAGCCTGTCAGCTGAAATCTTTGTTGTCCTGTTGTTATGATGGCCGCGTGCAGGAGGGTAGTCGCATTCGCCTTGCTCGTTAGCGCGGGCCTGGTGCACCGGGTAGCAGAGGCCGGGGAACGCAACCATAAGTACGCCGAAGGTGACGAGGTCACGCTGTGGGTGAACAAAGTGGGTCCGTACCACAACCCGCACGAGACATACGAATACTACGATTTGCCATTCTGCAAACCGGTGGAAGGGGTGGAGACACGGCGGAGGAGCAACTCGCTCGGCGAGCAGCTGGAGGGACATGAACTGATGAACAGCGGGTACCTCCTGTCCTTTACGAAGGATGTGGCAAAGACCAAGGTCTGCTCGATGAAATTGAGCGCAGAGGACGCCAAAACCTTTGCCTCGGCTGTGGACAACCGGTACTGGTACCAGCTCTACCTGGACGACCTTCCGATCTGGGGCATGGTCGGAGAGGCGGACGAGACCGGCGCCCAGTCCATCTACACGCACCGGAAGCTGAGCTTGGGGTACAACGGGCCCAACGTTATCGAAGTGAACATGACGAGCGAGAACTTGGTCCGGATCGAGGAGGGTGCCAATCTGGATTTCACGTACGAGGTGACCTGGATCCCAAGCACGACGGCCTTCGCCAACCGTTTCGACCGTTACTTGGACGTTGATTTCTTCGGACACCAGATCCACTGGCTCTCCATCTTCAATTCCACGATGATGGTCGTCTTCCTCTGCGGCCTGGTCAGCCTCATTCTGTTCAGAACTCTCCGGAACGACTTTGCGCGCTACGCCAAGGAGGACTTGGGGGGCCACGCGACGGGATCCGAGCATGGGATCAGCGAAGAATCCGGCTGGAAACAGGTCCATGGAGACGTCTTCCGCGCGCCCTTGCACCTGATGTTCTTCTCGGCCCTCTACGGCATCGGCTGCCAGTTCCTGGCCCTGGTCTTGGTCGTGGTCGGGTGGGCCATCGCGGGCCCATTGCACGGGGACGTGTACGAGGAGCGGGGCGAGCTGGTCACCTCCGTCATCGTCGCCTACGCCTTGACCTGCCTGGTGGCGGGCTACACGTCCGGGTCGTACTACCGGCAGTTCTTCCCAACTCCGCGGTCGGAGCAGTCCTCCCAATGGCAGAAGACCATGCTCTTGACCGTCTTCCTCTTTCCCGTCCTCGTGCTCACGGTCGTCTTTGGCCTGAACATCATCGCCGAGTACTACGACACCACGCACGCCCTGCACCTCTCCACCATTTTCAAGGTGAGTGCCTGGTGCCACGCTGGGAAAGGGGGCGAGGAGAGCGCGGGAGGACATGGTGTCCCCGGTGCCTCTGGGACGAGCTTCCTCCCGCTTGCTCTCTCCTGCCTGCCTCCTATCCTCCTTTCCCGTCCCATTCCTCCTTACCTCTCCACCTCTTTATGAACCTGCTGGTGCTGACCCCGACACTTCCCTCCTCCCCTCCCCCCAGATCTTTGCCATCTGGCTCTTCGTCTCGCTCCCCCTGACCGTGTTGGGCACCCTCTTCGGCCGGCACTGGGCTGGGAAAGCCGACTTTCCTTGCCGCATCAACAGCATGGCGCGGCCCATTCCCCTCGGTCCTTGGTACACGCACCCCGCCCTCATCGCGGCCGTGACCGGCATCCTCCCCTTCGGCTCCATCTTCATCGAGATGTATTTTATTTTTACTAGCTTTTGGAACTACAAGTTTTACTACGTCTATCACTTCCTCCTCCTCGTGTACCTGATCCTGATGGTGGTGAGCATCTGCACTACCATCGTTGCGGTCTACTTCCTCTTGAACGTGGAGAACTACCACTGGCAGTGGCTCTCCTTCATGGCCTCCGGATCCACGGCCGGCTACGTCTTCCTCTACTCCATCTACTACTTCGCCATGAAGACGCAAATGACGGGTCTTCTCCAGACGGCCTTCTACTTTGGCTACACCTTCGTCTTCTGCGCGGGGCTCTTCCTTTTGTGCGGGGCCTTGGGGGTGATCGGCGGGTCCTTGTTCGTGCGGAGGATTTATTCCGGGCTGAAGATAGATTAGATTAGAGTTGGGGTTGGGGGCGTGCAAGCTGGCGTGGGAGAAAATGGGCAGGGAGGGACGGGCAGCACGGGCTGCGGAAAGGGCCTTATCTCTTGAGGCACCACGGAAACAGAGAGGAGGAGACATGCCGGTGGTTCTGTGGAGAAGGATGAGCGTGGGCGACGGACCCCGTAGGGGAAGAGATTGGGAGGAGGGCGAGGTATCGGTGGAGGGCTGTGCTTGGCTTGTGTATCGACCAACGAGGGGTTACAGAGGGCTGTTTGGTGTCATGGCATTCCTTGGATGCGGGCATGGGCAGAGGAGGGATGAGAAGGCGTGCGAAAGGAAAAAGGTGTCATAAAGGGGCGGTAAAGCATTCAGACGCAGATAGCAAAAGGACTTGAGTTTATAAACCAAAAAATGTGACATTGATGTCCACAGACTTAACGTTGCGAACGAAATGGGCCACCCCTCTGAAGGAGATCGACGCGTTCGCGTCCTTTTTACCCTCAATCCGCGCATTGCGTACTTTTTCTCGGCAAGTCCTTCCCTTGCCGATCTGTCTTCCAGGAAGCACCGCGCCGTACCCTTCAACCACTCCTTCATTTCTCTTCGCACACCTCGCTCCCCTCGCGCCCCTCCACGCATAATGCCTGGGCGCCCGGCCCTCGCTCTCACCCAGACCACCCTCACCATCGCTAACCACCACTGAGCCTCGCTCCTCTCCGCCCCCCCCCCGCCCACCCAACCCCCACTGCCACACCCAACACAAAAGAAGTGAGCCCAAGCGCAACCCCTGTGCCTCTATCTATCTTACACAGCGACTGCAACATCGCGCCTAGCCCCGAGCCTGGGCCTCCCCCCCCCACTAACACAGCCCCCGCCGGCCCGGCGTAACATGGGATCGCCAGCCTGGAGCCTGGGGGTAGGACCAGATTGTCCGCGAGCCAACGCAGCCATTTCCGTCGACTGGTCACCCGCGTCGTCGCCCACAGACGAAAGCGCCCGGATGGGGTCCGGCCGTCGGGGAAGCCCAAGGCCCATTGGATGGCCGCGGCCAAGCTTTCGCGCGCCTCCCCTGGAGTCGGGAACCGGTGGGGCTCTCCATGACCGGGTAAGACCCAGGAAAAGGCACTGGAGTGACGGAGCAGACGGCGCCAAGACGTCTGCTGCCGGGACCATGACTCCCAGCACTGAAGGCGGAAGCCGACCAGGTGGCCTACCGCCCGCGAGTGATGGAGGGAGTCCCCCGTGCAGAGGAACTTCTCCTTGTAAAGGACGTAGATGGAGCCCGGCGTGTGCCCCGGCCCATGGATCAGCTCCAGCTCGTCCTCCCACCCGGGCAAGGAACAGACTAAGGGCGGCGCCGCGTCGTGGATACCTCCGTCGGCAGTCCGCGCGGTCTTTCCGCCCTGCAGCTTGATTTCAAAGTCCTGCGTGTCGTCATTAAAATCGTCGGCGTGCATCACCCGCTGAACGTTGGGAAATGCCTCTTTCCAGGCCCGATGGAGGCTTACGTGGTCAATGTGCGTGAAAATAATGTAGTCCAACCCTCCCAGGGCCCGCACCCGGTCCACAAGGGCCTCCTCCGGGTCGGGGGTATCCACCAATATGTTCCTACCCCGCTTATTGCCCTGCCCCACGATCAGGTACGAGGCCCCACCGAAAAGTTTCTTGGATGGGGGCCCTCCAACGTATACGTTTTCATCCAGGAGCTTCGGATACCCTTCCGTCAACGGTCGCGCTTTCAAGGCCTTGGGCCGCTTTACCCACTTGACCGCATGCACGGGGCAAGCCATGACCGCCTCTCGCACTTGTTCCGCTTCTTCCATCGACCGAAGCGGCCTGCCTGCCACTTCTGTGAAGATGGTGGGGTCACGCGAGGTCCGCCGTGCCTCCAGGAAGATGTCAGGCGCCAGGACTCGGCAGGTCGTACACCCGGTGCAGCTGTCCAGGATGGCCACGCTCCCAAAATGTTGCGTGTCTGACACGAGTGGCGTTGCAACGATGTCCTCCACATCGCGTACAACAGCTGGACAAGGTGAAGGTGGAAGGGAACCCCTCATGACTTCAGGCTTAGGCAGGAGGTTGCAAAAGGATGTCTACTAAGCCATAGGACGCGCAAATAACCCTGAGAAAACCACGAGTGCGATTTTCGGAGGAAAATGAGTAAGAGACATCATGTCCACAAGCCAAACAAGCAGGGATCCAACCTTCTAGTACCCAATGTGGTGTTCCGGGGAGGGAGGCAATCACCCCCCGCCCCCCCGCCTCTACAGCGACCGTCGGGGCATAGTAAGTCACCGAATGTTTGAGAGAGCCCCCACAGAGACACATCCTGCCCACTCCCTTTTTCCGGGGTCGTGTCCGGACCACGCTTCCCATGCGTGTCGGATCATGTCGATAGTGCGATTAGGAGCGTCAGTGGTGCGTGTGAACGGTGGGATTGTGGTCAGGGTGTGTAGCGGGTCTGTTTCACATGAAACTCGGGCGTGCCTCATGACCAAGCGAAAAGCGCGCTCCCTCCATTTCCATATATTCACTCACATGCACCGTACAACCCGCTCCAGGGGCGATGGCCGACCCCCTCGATTCTTCCCTGCGGAAACGCGGTGGTGAATCCGCAGGACACGGGGGAAGCCCTTCCAAATGGGCGCGTCAGGGTAATGAAGACGCAGGCTTTGCTACTGAGGTGGTGGGGGTGGCTGTGGGCGCCGAAAACGAAAATTGCGCGAAGAGTCACGGCGAGGCCCCTTCCGCCCAAACATTCCCTGCCCCTCAACCTTGGTCGGACGCCAGAAGCACGGAAAGTAATCGCAGCAACGAAAGCTTGCAGACCATTGGGATGGTCCCGGATGAGGGGGAGAGTTCTACGTGGCAAGATGTGGCACAAGAGCATGGCGAACAAACAGGCACGGTGGACCGGCCCATCCAAGCAGAGACCAGCGGGCGGCAAAGCAACCTTTCTGTCAGTATGGGAAGCAGTGTATCAGCAATGTCGACAAGTAACGTGCTAGAAGAGCAAGCTGGCGTCGGTGGGGATGTACCCATTGCTCCTTCCCCAGTGACCACCCCGGCAATGGAGCCGCCCCGGTCGCCCTCGCCGCGGCAGACGGAAGCCCAGGTGTCTGATGAAAGAAGGTCACAACAAACGCATTTCAACAGTCCTCAAGCCCCGCGCACGGACGGAGTGGATCACTGGATCCTGATGCAGAGGCTTCGAGGCTTGGACCCTTCCCTTCTCCTCCTCTCGCTGCTTGACGAGGCCGGCCTGACCCTGAGCATGCCCCTCTCCGTTATGTCTCAGGAGACGCAATGGACGCTGATACGCCGTCTCGTGTTGCGGGACGCCCTCTCCTACCGGAAGAAACTCCAGCACGTGAACACGCTGGACGATGTGGTCGGACTCATTGCCCGGTCCCGACGTATCTTGGTCCTGACCGGGGCCGGCCTGAGTGTGGCGTGCGGGATCCCGGACTTTAGGAGCGAGAAAGGGATCTACGCCCGCCTCGCCGAGTACAACCTGCCGGACCCACAGAGCATGTTCGACATGGCTTTTTTTCAGTCCAACCCGGTGCCTTTCTACCAGTTTGCCCGCGAACTGCTGCCCGGAAATTACCGACCGTCCCTCTCCCACCGATTCCTCACCCGTCTGGAGGCCCGTTCCAAGTTGTTGCGGTGCTACACGCAGAACATCGATGTAGGCCCTTTCCCCCATCCCTGCCTGCCCTTCGTGCCTCGCTTTTTCCTCGCTCCCTCTGCCTCTCGTGTCATGGGGCCCCTCACGCGTCCCTCCGCGACACCCGTTCGCGTGAATCTCATCCTCGATCTTGCCCTCCCTCCCTCCTTCCCTCCCTCCCTCCCTTACTTCCTTCCTTTCCAGTCCCTGGAGCGGGTGGCGGGCATGTCGTCCGACCGGCTGCTGCAGTGCCACGGGTCCTTCGAGACGGCCACCTGCCTGGACTGCCGGGGGAGGTTCACGCTCGAGGACATCCGGGGGAAGATCAACCAACAGGAAATCCCACGCTGCCCGGCGTGCCACACGGAGGAGGGTGAGGGGGAGGGGGGGGAAAGGAGGGTGCCGGAGGCGGGAGGGGGTTGGAGAGGCCTGATCAAGCCGGATATCATCTTCTTCGGGGAGTCCCTGGGCGACAAGTTCAGCACGGCCATGGAGTACGACAAACAGCGCGCGGACCTGTTGCTCGTCCTTGGTTCTTCTCTTAAGGTGGGGCCCGTGAACAAGATCCTGCAGTGGCTGCCTGCCCGGGTCCCGCAGGTGCTGATTAATCGGGAGGTGGTGGGTGCCCCCAACAGATTCGACGTGGAGCTACTGGGGGACTGTGACGCGGTGGTGAGGGAGCTGTGGGCGAGGCTGGGATGGGAGGGTCTGGCGGAGGAGGGGGAGGAA
>Ga0102934_1003298_pt1 | contig 11022 bp, 9 predicted proteins | sample SalPonR2_A_D1_MG_FD_78175 | JGI IMG/M metagenome (GOLD analysis project Ga0102934, IMG submission 78175) | Salt pond soil microbial communities from South San Francisco under conditions of wetland restoration - Salt Pond MetaG R2_A_D1_MG | ecosystem: Environmental > Aquatic > Marine > Intertidal...
TATCCCCCTTTATTATTTTATCTCCTACATTTTGACCTAATTGAAAAGCTTTTAATAAATTTTCATCTGTAGGAGCATATTGATTATTAATAATTGGTTCTACAACATTAATATTACATTCATCCGCAAATTCCTTCATTCGTTCTAAAGAACCACCACTCCAACTGTAAGTCCCAATAAAACCAAAATATCTTTTTTGAATACCTCTATTTTCTGAAGCTTCAAGTAATGATAGTATTGGTGGAAAGAGACCATTATTATAGCTACAACTTGGAATAATGACACCTTTATATTTCCAGATATCACTTATTATGTAAGATTTATGTGTTTTTGAACCATCATATAATTTAACATCTTTAATACCTGATTTAGCTAACCCTGCAGCTGCTGATTCAGCTATTTTTTTTGTATTGCCATACATTGTTCCATAAACAACAACTGCTCCTTTTTTTGCTTCAAAGTTACTCATTGATTTATATAGGTCAATAATGTATTCTGGATCTTTTCTCCAAACTGGTCCATGTGTTGATGCAACAATATTAATATCTATATCACTTAAACTATTTATATGTTTATTAGCAATTGGAGAATACTTACCTACAATATTTGAGTAATATCTTATTATTTCATCCTCATAATTTTCTTTTATAATTTCATCATCAAAAATCGAACCATTTATTGCTCCAAATGAGCCAAAAACATCACCAGAGAATAGAATTTTATCTTCCTTTAAATATGTCATCATTGTTTCTGGCCAATGGACCATTGGAGTTATAAAAAATTCTAAAGTTTTATCTCCAATATTTAATGTTTCATTATTTTCAACTTCTATAACATTATCTTCAATAGAGTAAAATCCTTTTAAAAAACCTGATGTTTTAGTATTACCTATAATCTTCATATCAGGAAAATGTTTTAATAGAGTTTTTAATGAGCCTGAATGATCTGGTTCCATATGGTTAATAACTAAATAATCAATTTCTCTTCCATCAGTTAGTTCCATTATATTATCTAAATAAGAATCTTGATAATCAATTTTAACTGTATCTACTAATACTACCTTTTCATCAACTATTAAATATGAGTTATAAGAAATACCATTTGGAATGGGCCATAAGTTTTCAAAAAGCTCAGTTTCTCTATCATTTACACCAACCCAATATACATTATTTTCTAACTTATTTGAATAATTCATAGAAAGCACCTCTCGATTAATTATTTTTTAATATTTTTAATATTTCCTTGAATTTTTTTGGTAATTTTGCTTTAAATTCTACCCATTTTTTAGAACTAGGATGATAAAAGCCTAATTTATATGCATGTAAAAGTTGATAATCAAGTCCAAATTTCTTCTCTTTACTACCATATTTTTCATCTCCTATAATAGGATAACCTAGATGTGAAAAATGTACCCTAATCTGGTGGGTTCTACCAGTTTTTAAGTTCACTTCTACATATGTATAGTTTTTAAACCTTTTTAATACTTTAAATTTACTAACTGCTTTTTTACTATTATTTTTTATCACAGCCATTTTTGTTCTATTTTTTGGATCTCTACCTATTGGAGCATCTATTGTACCACTATTATAAGGCAAATTACCTTTTAAAATTGTATGATATATCTTTTCAGTATCTCTTTTTTTAAACTGTTTTAATAGATCATTCAAACTTTTCTTTGATTTAGCTACAACTATTGTTCCACTTGTATTTTTATCAAGTCTATGAACAATACCTGGTCTAATTGTACCATTAATATTACCAAGTTTTTCTGTATGAGCTAAAAGAGCATTTACCAAAGTGTGTGTTTTATTGCCTTTTACAGGATGTACTATTAATCCTACTGGTTTATTTATTATTATTATTTCTTGGTCTTCATAAATAATATCTAAATCAATATCTTCTTTTTTTTCTAAAGTTAGTGTCTTTGGTTCAGCAATTTTAATTATAATTTCATCACCTTGATTAACATTATAGCTTTTTTTCTCAACTTTATTATTTACTAATACCTTTTTGTCATCAATTAATCTTTGAATATAACTGCGGCTAAAATCATCTTTTGATTTTGAAATATATTTATCTAATCTTAAATTTTCATCTTCTTTTTTAACTGTATATTTTAATTTTTCCATCATAATTCACCTATGTCTTGTTATATATTTTGTTTTATTTTATCATAATAGATAAATATTAACAACTTTATAAACATTATAAATATATTGAAATATATCTTTAAAATACTTTATCTTTTATTACACTTATGTTATGATTACAATGTTATAATTATAAATAATTAATTTTTAATTGTTAGGAGTAAATATTATGGAACTAAAATTAACAAATAATTCAAAAATTAGAGCAAAAAAAATACTAATCTTAGCATTACCAGCTATACTTGAAATGAGTTTAAATACAATGCTTGGAGTAGCAGATACATTAATGATTAGTAGAATAATTGGTAAAGAGGCTTTAGCAGCAGTTGGATTTGCAAACCAAATATTCTTTACTTTAATCTTTGTGTTTTCATCTTTCAATGCTGGTGCAACTGCTATGATTGCTAGAAGTTATGGTGAAAAAAATTACAGTAGACTTAATAAGATAATGGGGCAAAATCTAAGTCTTAATACAATTATAGGTATTGGAGTCTTTTTCATTACATTTATTTTTGCTGGTAATATTATGACTGTATATGATATAACACCTGAAGTAAGAAGTTTGGGTATAACATATTTGCAAGTAGTTTCGTTTAGTCAATTTTTTATGTTTATTTCATTTGCTATGGCTGCAAGTCTAAGAGGAGCTGGAGATACTAAAACCCCAATGTATATAACTGGTTCTGCAAATATATTAAATATTATTGGCAACTATGTATTAATGACTGGTTTTTGGATCTTTCCAGAAATGGGAATTGCTGGTGCAGCACTTTCCACAACAATTTCTAGATTTTTAGCTTCAATTGCTTATATAATTGTAGTTTTTAATATTAAAGAAAAAATGCAATTAAAACTACAAAATCTTAAATTAACCAAAGAAATATTAAAACCTTTATGGAAGTTCAGCTATGCTGCAGGTCTTGAACAATTATCAATGCAAGTTGCATTCTTCTTAAATGGAATAATTATTTCTATGTTGGCTACTACTTCAGAAGCAGCTTTTAGGATTTTAATTAATATTGAATCAATTTCTTTTATGCCAGCAATAGGTACAGGTATTGCGACTGCTACATTAGTAGGTAAACACTTGGGTGAAAGAAACCCAGAAGAATCTTTAAAAACAGGTTTTACAGCAGCAAGTATGGGAGTGGTCTGGGGACTTTTTATGGGGATAATATTTATTTTATTCCCTGAACCTATAATTAGAATATTTACTACAGAATCTGAAGTAGTTGAAGCTTCAATTAGAACATTAAGGATTGCAGGTTTTAATCAAGCTCCCTTAGCGTTTATGATTATTATGGCAGGAGCTTTAAGAGGAACCGGTGATACAAAAGGAGTTATGATTATTACTGCTATGAGATTATGGTTAGTATTTGTACCATTAACCTATTTATTTACAATTTATCTAAAACAAGGTGTTACAGGTGTATGGTATGCTGAAATAACTTCTTTTGTAATATTCTCTATTGTAATCTTTAAAAGATTTTATGCAATGGAATGGACAGAAATTAGAATGTTCGCTTAAAATATAGTTTCTAATAAAAAAAGAGGGGAATATTCCCCTCTTTATTTTTTTAACTATTCACTTTTTAATACAGATGCACATCTTTCACAAACATCTTCATAATCTTCATCTTCTCCCACAGTTGTATCAAATTTCCAACATCTTTCACATTTTTTACCTTTTGCTTCTTCTACATAAATTGTTATCTTTGAATTCTCGCCTTGATAAGTATCTTTAACTAAATCATCTTTTAAATCAACTTCAGAAACAATAAAGAAGTCAGCAAGATTTTCAAATTCATTATTCAACAACTTACCTGTTTGTTCATCATCAGTAGTGATTTCAACCCTTGCTTCTAAGGAATTACCTATTGTTTTATCATTTCTGGCAATTTCTAGAGCTTTTGATACATCTTTTCTAATATCTAATAAGTTGTTCCATTTATCTATTAGTTGATCATCTTCATAGTTTTCATTAAATACTGGCCAATCACTTAAAAATACGCTTTCTTCTAACTCTGTCTTTTCTAAAACATACTGCCACACTTCTTCTGCAGTATGAACTAAAATTGGTGATACGATCTTCACTAAAGTAATCATTATATCAAATAAAGCACTTTGAGCTGACCTTCTGCTTAATGAATCAGTACCATCAGTATAAAGTCTATCTTTAATAATATCCATATATAATGAGCTCATTTCAACTGTACAGAAGTTATGAACTGCATGATATACTTTGTGATATTCATATTCTCTATAAGCCTTATTTACATTTTCAGTAAGCTCTTTAAGTTTTATTCCGATCCATTTATCTATTTCTTTGCGATCTTCAAATTCAACATAATGTTCTTGTTTATTAAAATCACTTGTATTACCTAAGATAAAACGGAAAGTATTTCTAATTCTACGATATACTTCAGAATTTTGTTTTAGTATTTTATCAGATACTCTAACATCATCTTTAAAGTTAGATGAAGCAACCCATAATCGTAAAATATCTGCTCCATATTGATCAATAATCTTGTGTGGAGATACTACATTACCTTGAGATTTTGACATTTTATTACCTTTTTGATCAACTGTAAATCCATTTGTTACAACTTCTTCATAAGGTGCTTTACCTTCGGTTGCTACAGCTGTTAATAGTGATGAATTAAACCAACCTCTATATTGATCTGTTCCTTCAAGATAGACCTGAGCTGGCCAGTTTAAATTTTCACGTTGTTCTAATCCTGCTTTATGACTAGAACCTGAATCAAACCAAACATCCATGATATCTTCTTCTTTAGAAAGATTACTGCTTTCACAATTAGGACATTTATATCCTTCAGGTAAAATCTTTGCAGCTTCGTATTTATACCATGCATTTGAACCTTCTTTTAAGAAAATACTTTTAACAGCATCAAGAGTTTCATCATTGATTATTGATTCTCCACAGTCATCACAATAGAAAATAGGAATAGGAACTCCCCATTTTTTCTGTCTTGAAATACACCAATCAGTTCTCTCAGAAACCATATTAGCCATTCTTTTTTCTCCCCAAGCTGGGAACCATTTTACATTATGAATAGCTTTTAAGGTTTCTTCTTTAATAGCTTCTATAGATGCAAACCACTGGTCAGTAGCTCTAAACACTAATGGACCTTTACATCTCCAACAATGGGGATACTGGTGATCTATAAAGTTTAATTCTAACAATAAATTTCGTTCCTTTAACATATCAGTAACTTTAATATTTGCCTTGTCATAATGCATACCAGCAAATTCTCCTGCTTCATCAGTAAAGTAACCTCTACTATCCATAGGAGCATAAACATCCAAGCCATATTCTTGGCCTACAATAAAGTCATCATGACCATGTCCTGGTGCAGTATGAACACAACCTGTACCATCTTCTAATGTAACATGTTCACCTAATATAATTAGAGATTTACGATCCATGAAAGGATGATTTGTATTAACTTTTTCTAACTCTTTTCCTTTAAATGGGTCACTAATTACTTCATATTCTTCAATACCAACCTTATTCATAACTTCATCAACGAGCTTTTCAGCAATCACTAGTTTATCATTACCTACTTGAACTACAACATAATCAAATTCAGGATGCAATGTTATAGCTAAATTAGAAGGTATTGTCCATGGAGTAGTAGTCCAAATTACCATGAAACTATCTTTAGGAGAAAGTTTTACATTACCTACTTCAACCTCTTCTGCAAAAGGAAATTTAATATAAATTGATGGAGTACGATCTGTATGGTACTCAACTTCGGCTTCAGCTAAAGCTGTTTCACAACTTGGACACCAATGTACTGGCTTTTGTCCTTTATAAAATAATCCTTTTTTAGCCATCTCCCCAAAAACTTCTATTTGTTTTACTTCATATTCAGGATTAAGTGTTAGATATGGATTTTCCCATTCTCCCCAAATACCTAATCTTTTAAACTGATCCTTTTGTCTATCAACATATTTTAAAGCATAATCTTTACACTTTTCTCTTAATTCTGCTACAGATAATTCTTTGATCTTATCTCCCATTTCTTTGCTTACTTGATGTTCAATTGGTAAACCATGAGTATCCCAACCTGGTACATATGGAGAATAATATCCTTTTAAAGTACTAAATCTTGTAACAATATCTTTTAGTACTTTATTTAATGCATGTCCGATATGTATGTCACCATTTGCATATGGAGGACCATCATGAAGAATAAATGGTTCATTATCTTTCCTATTTTCTATAGCTCTTTCATATACATTATTTTCTTTCCATAACTTTTGATATTCCAACTCTCTTTCACTTAAATTGGCTCTCATTGGAAAATCAGTATCTGGTAAATTGATCGTTTCTTTATAACTCATTTATATAACCTCCTAGACATTTATACAATAAAAAAAGTCCATTCCACCCTTGGAAGGGGCGAAAGGACCGCGGTACCACCCTAATTTTCACTTAAAACTTTAACGCAGAAATACGGGTTATTTTACTTTAGTTCAAATAACCAGTTCAAGAGTGATCTTCATTATTATCATTGAATACTAGCTCTCACCATCCCAGTTCGCTGTAAATTTAATAATAATTACTGTCTCTATCAAAACTATTATTTTTAATTTCTTATAATTATAAGATATTTAACTTATTTAGTCAAGTTCTGCAGTGTTTTCTAAATCTTCAACTTTTTCTTGATACTTATCTAAATTAATTTCTTCATCCTCTTCTAATACTTCTAGTTGACTTTCAAGTAAATTGCGTAATCTAATCTTGAAAAATGTTTTTGTTTCTTTTAGTTTTTCTAATTTTTTATATTCTTCTGCTAAATCTTTTTTTACCTTTTCGCGCATTTTTTCAGCTTCCATATTAGCTTTTTCAATAATCATATTGGCTTCTTCTTTAGCTTGTTTAGTTTGTTTATCAGCAATTTGTTCAATACTTCTTAATGTACTTTTTAAATTTTCTTCAATATTTTCATAACTTTTTAGTTTGTCTTTAAGTTTTTCATTTTTATCTTGTAAGTCCTTTATCTCTTGTAACATTCTTTCATATTCTACACCTATGTCATCTAAAAACTCTTCTACTTGACTTTTATTATAACCTAAAGCTGATACTTGAAACTCCTTGTTGTAGATATCCAGCGGATTCATTTTCATACTAGCTCCTCCTTATATAAAGATAGTTAAATATACTTTTTAAGTATATCTTTTCAATAATAACTTTATTCGACCTCTATTTGAAAATCCTCTTCTTTCAGCAATTTCAACTCTTCCTCTATTTCTAATAGAAATTAAATCTTCAACTTCAACTTCACTTGCTGGATCAGTTACAACTTTAAAATTTAATTTTACTCTATTATTTTTAATATCTCTTGATATCTTATTTCTACTATCTCCAAAACCTGCACTTGCAACCGCATCTAGTCTCATAGATGCAACAGTAGTAGGAATATCTTTGGTATTACTTGTTGGTATAATCAAATCATCATTATTAATTTTAGATACTTCAATTGGCACTTCATTAACTTTATTAAAATTAATTTTAACAAAATCATAAATTTCTTTAGCAATAATTATTTGACCAAATTCTTCTAACACTAAGATATCACCAATCATTTCTCTTTTAATACCTAAACCTAAAATCGAACCTAAAAAATCTTTATGACTTAAACTTTTAAAATTAAAGTTACCATCAACTTTTATTATTTCTATTGAAGATTCAACATGGTCTGGAAATAAATAATCTGGAAAAATTATAATCCTCTTTCGCTCAGCCTTTTTATAACCACCCTCTTCAATATAATTTATACCATTTATTTGTTCAATTAATCCTAATGCTACTTTTCTTTGATATGGATTTAAAAAATTTGTCACTTCAGTGCTTTTTCTTTCTAATACTTTTTCAATTTTATCTAATACAAAATCTCCTAGCAATCTATCATCATCTCTGTGAAGATGTGATAGTAGTTTTTCTTTATCAAACATTTATTTACATTCACCTCTTATGTTAAAATCCAAACATTACACTTCTTAATAAACTTATAACAAAATTTCTAATTATGGATAAAGCAAATATCGCAATTAATGGTGAAAAGTCAATACCAATACTTCCTGTTGGAATAAGCCTTCTTATTGGTCCTAATATTGGTTCTGTTATATTATATACAATTCTTAAAAACTTTCTCCATTGTTTATTATCAACATCTGGTCGAACCCATGAAATAATAACTCTAAAAATAATTAACCAGTTAAGTATTGTAAATAGTGTACTTACTAACCATATTAACATAGCCATTGTAACAACTCCTTTTTTACTCTAATAATAATTTCTTTTTCCAAATATTGCTGTACCAACTCTAACTATTGTTGCTCCTTCTTGCACTGCAATATGATAATCATTTGACATTCCCATTGATAGTTCTTTTAAGTTATATCCTTGTTTATTAAGATTATCAAATAAATTTTTCATTTCTTTATAATAACTTCTAACATCTTCAGGATTACTTTCATAAGGAGTAATAGTCATTAAACCTTGAACATCAATATTATCAAATTTATTAATTGTATTTAACACTTTATTTATATTGTTTTTTGTAAAACCATATTTCTTTGGATCTTTTGCTATATTTACTTGTAATAAGATCTTTACTCTTCTATTATTTTTTGAAGCTTCATTATTTAATTCTTCAGCTATATCTATACTATCAATTGATTCAATCATTTCTAATTGTTTAATCTTCATTAAATATTTTACCTTATTTTTCTGTAGATGTCCAATAAAGTGCCATTTTATGTCTTGGTCATAAAAGAGTTCATGTTTTTCTAACAATTCTTGAACACGATTCTCACCAAAGGTTTTATGACCAGCTTTTAAAGCACTTATAATTTTTTTAGGTGGATGATTTTTTGCAACAGCAACTAATTTAACATCCTTAACTTCTCTATTTGATTTTTCGCAATTTATTTTGATATTTTCATATATATTGTTTAAATTTTCTTTGATTGGATTAGACATATTATCCATCCCTTCCATAATTAACTTTTTCAGGATTTACAACAACTTCATCTCCGACCTCTAAATTATTTACAATTGACCATTTATCAGTACTATCAATAACTTCTATATTTTTAGATTTTATTTTATGATCAAAAGTATATAATAAAATTTTAGTACCTGAAGGTGTCTTAAAAATTGCAGAATTGGGAACAGCTAAACCATTATATATATTTTTAATTAATTTAATATCGACCCATCTTGTATTATTCCATCTTTTAAGATACTGTTTTAAATCAAGTAATAAATAACTTTCTTCATTTTGTTTATATATTTTTTTAATCTTAGATTCAATTAAATCACTATAATCCCTATCAGGATCATGATCAATAAATACTATTTCATTATTATTGAATTTATTCTCCCAATTACTATCGACTTTTATTAGTAAATATAAAAAATAGTTATTGATATTTCGATATAATTTATCACCATCTTTTACTTTATTTCCAGACACATATTGGTGATAATCTCTCTCAAATTGATTAAAGTTATTTAATACATTTGGAGTAATATTCCCAAATCTTAATGTATCTTCTAAACCATCATAGGCATAACTTATAATTCCCGATTCTTTAGCATAAATATTATATATCTCTTCTTCATTATCTATATATGCAATTTTTTGTCCATAGGATGCTCTTTCACCTTCATCTAATAAGATATTTAATGTACCACTAATTGGAGAATGATAAACTTTTTCATTTCTAATTACTAATGCTTCGGTTTCAAAACCAGAAACAATTTCTTGATAATTTACTGTAACTGTGTCAATGTTATCATTTTTTAATATAAAAAATAAAATTAATCCCATCACAATTATAATTATGAAGACAAAATATTTCCAGCTTATGAATTTACGATTTTTATTTTCTTGGTTATTACTCATTATATCACCCGGATTATTTTCTTGTAATTAAAGCAGCCATTCTTCCTGTTTTGCCTTCATCTCTACGATAAGAATAAAAAAGCTTTTTTTCTTTGGAAGTACAAAAATCTGTCTTAAATATGTTTTTATTCTCTATACCATATTTTAAAGCAATATGTTTGTTTAATTCTTTTAAATCTAAAAAATATTTATCACCATTTTTAGTAATATATTGATTATTAAAATCAAACTTACTTTTAAATTTAATTGCTAAATCATGGTCAATTTCATAAGCATCTTTTGAAATTGAAGGACCTATTATGATGATTAAATTGTTTATATTACTTTTTAATTCATCTATAAAATAATTAAGTGTAATACTCATTATATTACTAAAAGTCCCTTTCCATCCAGAATGAATCAATGAAAAGTATCCTTTATCTTTATCGACAATATATATTGGAACACAGTCTGCAAATAATCCTCCTAAAATAATACTTTTCTCTGTAGCTACCATTCCATCAATTTGTGGAATTGATGTTTCATAAGAAAATACACCTTTAAATTTATCTTTGTTATTAACATATTTAATATTATTTGAATGAACCTGTTTTGAAAAAATAATATCATTTGGATTATAATTTAATGTTTCAAATAATTTTTTTCTATTTTTTAAAACCAAATTATTGTCATCATTAGTATGAAATCCTAAATTTAGTTCATCATAAGGAGATTTTGAATAACCACCTATTCTAGTTGTAAAAATAGCTTCAAAACCCAAACTTTTTAATATTTTATTTTCTAAGTATTGTAAATTATTTTTTCTTATCAATTTAAACATTTTATCACCTTTGTAAATAAATATAAAAATCCCGATGTAGACACATCGAGACCTTTATATTTATTGAAATTAACAAAATTTATTTTTTTCTTAAAAATGCAGGTATATCTAA
>Ga0102934_1003300_pt1 | contig 11020 bp, 10 predicted proteins | sample SalPonR2_A_D1_MG_FD_78175 | JGI IMG/M metagenome (GOLD analysis project Ga0102934, IMG submission 78175) | Salt pond soil microbial communities from South San Francisco under conditions of wetland restoration - Salt Pond MetaG R2_A_D1_MG | ecosystem: Environmental > Aquatic > Marine > Intertidal...
CCTCACTCCTTCGCCTTGTCGATTTCGTCTTCGTCGGCACTTTTGGGCGGCTTGTCCTTGCCGGTCACCACACGCTCGGCCTCGCCGAGCAATTTTGAATGCTCGTGACCCATCCGGGTATCGGCATGATGGAACCCGCCCTGACCCGGGGAATTGTCCGTGCCGGGCCGCTTGCGCTTGTCGCCTTCCTCAGGCGCTTGTGTTGCGGCGTCTTCCTTTTTCCTCTCGTCGGATTCTTCGGCCATGCGCGCCTCCTTTCGATGATCTTCAATAAGTTTGATCAACGCGTCGACCGTGACCGCGTTCCATGATGACATCGGGTCTTGTGTGGCGCATCAGCAACACCTAGATCAGGGATGCCGGTTGCTTACCAGGAAGGGCCGGCGCGTTAGCAGAGCATCATGAGGCGTGCCCGTTCGGGGCGTCCATGGGTGGCTTGAAAGGACGAGAGATGAATATCGAGAAATATACCGAACGCGCCCGAGGCTTCCTCCAGGCGGCGCAGACCATCGCCCTTCGTGAGGGGCACCAGCAATTCGCGCCCGAGCATGTGCTCAAAGCCCTGCTCGATGATTCCGAAGGCATGGCCGCAGGCCTGATCGCGCGCGCCGGCGGCGACGCGAAGACCGCGCTCCAACTCACAGACCAGTCGCTCGCGAAGCTTCCCAAGGTCGAGGGCGGCAGCGGCCAGCTCTATCTCCAGCCCGGCACGGCACGTGTTTTCGACGCGGCGGAAAAGGCCGCCGACAAGGCCGGCGATTCCTTCGTCACGGTGGAGCGACTGCTGCTCGCACTCGTCATCGAGAAGGATACCGAGGCCGGCAAGGCGCTTGCAAAGGCGGGGGTCAGCGCGCAAAACCTAAACGCGGCGATCAACGCCCTGCGCCAGGGTCGCACCGCCGACAACGCCTCGGCGGAGAACGCCTACGAGGCCTTGAAGAAATACGCCCGCGATCTGACCCAGGCGGCACGCGATGGCAAGCTCGATCCGGTGATCGGTCGCGACGAGGAGATCCGCCGCGCCATCCAGGTGCTCTCGCGCCGCACCAAGAACAATCCCGTCCTGATCGGCGAACCCGGCGTCGGCAAGACCGCCATCGTCGAGGGGCTCGCACTGCGCATCGTCAATGGCGATGTGCCGGAGAGCCTGCGCGACAAGCGCCTGCTCGCCCTCGATATGGGCGCGCTGATCGCGGGGGCGAAATATCGCGGTGAATTCGAGGAGCGTCTCAAGGGCGTCCTGCAGGAGGTGACTGCGGCAGAGGGCGAGATCGTGCTATTCATCGACGAGATGCACACCCTGATCGGTGCCGGCAAGGGCGACGGGGCGATGGACGCCTCGAACCTGCTGAAGCCGGCGCTCGCGCGCGGTGAACTGCATTGCGTCGGCGCCACCACGCTCGACGAGTACCGCAAGCATGTGGAAAAGGATGCAGCGCTCGCCCGACGCTTCCAGCCCGTCTTCGTCTCCGAACCGACCGTCGAGGATACGGTTTCGATCCTGCGCGGGCTGAAGGAGAAATACGAGCAGCATCACGGCGTGCGCATCGCCGATTCGGCGCTCGTCGCGGCGGCCACCCTGTCGAACCGCTACATCACCGACCGCTTCCTGCCCGACAAGGCCATCGACCTCGTCGATGAGGCGGGCGCGCGGCTGCGCATGCAGGTCGATTCGAAGCCCGAAGAGCTCGATTCCATCGATCGCGAGATCATCCGGCTGAAGATCGAGGGCGAAGCGCTGAAGAAGGAGGCGGATACCGCCTCCAGGGATCGCCTCGCCCGGCTCGAGAAGGAGCTCGCCGATCTCGAGGAGCAGTCCGCGCAGATCACTGCGCGCTGGAATGCCGAGAAGAGCAAGCTCGGCGCAGCGGCGGAGCTCAAGCGGCGCCTCGACGAGGCCCGCACCGAGCTCGCCCAGGTCCAACGCGAGGGGCAGTATCAGCGCGCCGGCGAGCTCGCCTACGGCATCATTCCCGATCTCGAGAAGCAGCTTTCGCAGACCGAGGCGGCGGAAGACGCTGGTCCCGCCGACGGGGCGCTGATGGAAGAGGCGGTGACGCCAGATCACATTGCCGGCGTGGTCTCGCGCTGGACCGGCGTGCCGGTGGATCGCATGCTCGAAGGCGAGCGCGAGAAACTGCTCGCCATGGAGACCCAGCTCGCCAAGCGGGTCGTCGGCCAGCGTGAGGCAGTTCATGCCGTCTCGACCGCCGTACGTCGTGCCCGGGCCGGTTTGCAGGATCCCAACCGCCCGATCGGCTCGTTCATGTTCCTTGGCCCCACCGGCGTCGGCAAGACCGAGCTGACCAAGGCGCTGGCGTCATTCCTGTTTGACGACGAGAGCGCGCTGGTGCGCATCGACATGTCGGAATACATGGAAAAGCACTCCGTCGCCCGCCTGATCGGCGCGCCTCCCGGCTATGTCGGTTACGACGAGGGCGGGGCGCTGACGGAAGCGGTGCGCCGGCGGCCCTACCAGGTCGTGCTTTTCGACGAGATCGAGAAGGCGCATCCCGACGTGTTCAACGTGCTCCTCCAGGTGCTCGATGACGGGCGCCTCACCGACGGCCAGGGCCGCACGGTGGATTTCCGCAACACGCTGATCGTGATGACCTCGAATCTCGGCTCGGAATTCCTCGTGGCCCAGAGCGAGGGCGAGGATACGGATGCGGTGCGCGACACGGTGATGGGGGTCGTTCGCGGCCATTTCCGCCCCGAATTCCTCAACCGCGTCGACGAGATCATCCTGTTCCATCGCCTGCAGCGCGAGCAGATGGGCGCCATCGTCGCGATCCAGCTGCAGCGCCTGCAAAAGCTCCTCGACGAGCGCAAGATCAGGCTCGAACTGACCGAGGAGGCGCGGGACTGGCTCGGCCAGAAGGGCTATGACGCGGCCTATGGGGCGCGTCCGCTCAAGCGCGTCATCCAGAAATCGGTGCAGGATCCGCTGGCCGAGGCGATCCTCGCCGGCGCCATCAAGGATGGCGAGACGGTGCCTGTCAGCGTCGGTCCGCTGGGGCTGATGATCGGTGGGATCGCGGCGGCGCCGGGTGCGCTGCCGCCTGCTCCGGACAACCCGGCCGACAAGCCCGGCGACGGTTCCGCGCTGCACTGAGAGCCGTGCTGCGCTGCATCAGTACACTGCGCCGGGAAACCGGCGCAGTGGTCGCAAAGCCATGTGAAAGCTTGACAGGACGTTGCAACCCTGCGCATTCATGCGGATGTTGCGCCGCAAAAAATTTTGTTAAGGAATTCTGGAACCGATCTTGCTTCGGCAGTGTTGTCGGAATGCGAAACGGGAGGTCAGAATCATGAATGTGTTCAGGACAGCCAACAGGGATCTCATGCCGATGCTCGGCGTTTCCATTGTTTTCGGCGCGATCGGCGCGGCAGCCATCATCAGTCTGGCGACACTCTCCGCTCCGACCTTCTCCCTGGCGGCCCTGCTGCCCTGACGGAGAAATGCACAAACAGGCGGCAATTGCCGCCTTTTTATTGCCTGATCGAAAGACGCCACTGTCGGCGCGCCATGCGGGCGCATGCGCAATACTGACTGGCGAAGCGAAATATCCAGCGTGCGAATTCGGATAACGCCGCTGCGAACATTCGCCGTGCCCCATTCTCGCCGTTTGCGTGATCGCCGGATTGCGCGAAGCGGGGCCCGGTGATCCGGGCCTCCTCGTGACGCGGCAGGGCTCACGTTGACGCCGACTGCGCGATAGAAACCAAATATCAATGAAGGAAAATGGAGCGGGCGATGGGATTCGAACCCACGACCCCAACCTTGGCAAGGTTGTGCTCTACCCCTGAGCTACACCCGCACGCTCCGTGACGGCCCTGAAACCGTCTGCGGTGATCGCCACCGCGTCGACGGGGTTGATATGAACCAGACGCGCGGGCTTTGCAAGAGGATTTTTTGAGGATTTTTTGAGGATTTTCTTGCGGATTTTTCGCCGATTTCCCGGCACAGGCTCCCGCAGAAACGCCGTATGCCTTGAGGCCGGGCCCGTGCATGGGTACAAGCAAAGCCATGATGACACCGCAACAACTTCTCGCCGCCCTCGATAAGCGCGGCTACGCGACTACCACCACCGGGCACGAAGCCGTGTTTACGGTGGCGGAATCGCAGCATGTGAAGGCGCGTATTCCGGGCGGGCATACGAAAAACCTCTTCCTGAAGGACAAGAAGGGTCGCATCTTCCTGGTGACGGCGGAATCGGAAAGCCCCGTCGATCTCAAGCGGCTGCATCCCGTGATCGGGGGCTCCGGGCGGCTGTCATTCGGCTCGGCGGAACTGCTCGGGGCGCTTCTCGGCGTCGAGCCGGGTTCGGTGACGCCGCTCGCCCTGGTGAATGCGCCGCCGGAGAAAATCTCCTTCGTGCTTGACCGGCGCCTGGCCGATCAGGAGATCATCAACGCCCATCCGCTGATCAACACCATGACCACCTCGATGCGTGTGGCCGATCTGATCAGCTTCCTCGCGGAGCATGGCCACGAGACACGGATTCGCGATCTGCCGGTGCCGCCGGAAGAGAAATCCGCAGATTCCGGGGCTGGTCAAAACGATGCGGCGATCCCATCTTGAGAGCAACCTTTTAAACGGCAACCTCGGACAACCCTGCGCCGACATCCGGCGCGATCACGCCAACGGACCGCGCAGCGGTTGAAGAGCCAGAGAGTGAGACGAGCATGTTCGGCAATTCGATGACGGGACAGGCGACCCCGGCCCCCGGCACGGCGCAACAGGCCGGCGCCGATCTGATCAAGGAGACGACCACCGCGACGTTTCGCGAGGACGTTATCGCCGAATCGATGAACCAGCCGGTTCTCGTCGATTTCTGGGCGCCCTGGTGCGGCCCTTGCAAGCAGCTCACCCCTGTGATCGAGAAGGCGGTGACCAAGGCGGCCGGCAAGGTCAAGCTCGTCAAGATGAATATTGACGATCACCCCGCCATTGCCGGCCAGCTCGGCATCCAGTCGATCCCCGCCGTGATCGCCTTCAGCCAGGGACAACCGGTCGACGGTTTCATGGGCGCCGTGCCCGAGAGCCAGATCGATGCCTTCATCGCCAAGCTCGGTGGCGGCGCGCAGGGGCCCTCTCCGGTGGAGCAGGCCCTGGAGGAGGCACACAAGCTCGCTGCGGATGGTGATGTTCAGGGTGCCGCGCAGCTCTTTGCTGCCGTGCTGCAGCAGGAAAACGACAATGCCCCGGCAATCGCCGGCATGGCCCGGTTGCATCTCGACATGCAGGATGTCGAGGGCGCCCGGCGTTTTCTCGACATGACACCGGAAGACAAGCGGGACGACCCCGCCATCGTTGCCGTGCGCAAGGCGCTGGAGCTCGCCGAGCAGGCCGGGAAGCTCGGTGATACCGCCGAACTCGAGGTGAAGCTGGCCGCCGATCCCGATGATCATCAGGTGCGTTTCGATCTCGCCACTGCCTTGGCCGGCGCCAACAGGCGCATGGAGGCGGCGGAGCATCTCGTCGAGATCGTCAAGCGTGATCGGGAATGGAACGAGGATGGCGCGCGCAAGCAACTCCTGGAATTCTTCGAGGCCTGGGGGCCCAAGGATCTCGCGAGCATTGCCGGGCGCCGCAAGCTTTCGGCCGTGCTCTTCAAATAAGCGGAGGGCACCATGCCCACGAATATCGCCTATCGCGGTCCGCAGGATTGCCCTGACGTGATTCCGGTCTTTCCCCTGCCTGGCGCGCTGCTTCTGCCGCGCGGCCAGATGCCGTTGAACATCTTCGAGCCGCGTTACATGGCGATGATCGACGATGCCCTGCGCGGCGAGCGGCTGATCGGCATGGTACAGCCGGAATCAGACGGGATACCCGGCTCCGGCGAGGGCGGAAACGCCACGCCCGGGCGGCTCTATCGGGTCGGCTGTGCCGGACGCATCACCCAGATCGCCGAGACCGGTGACGGGCGCTACCTGCTCACGCTCACCGGCATCGCGCGGTTTCGCGTGATCGAGGAGTTCACCGTGATGACGCCCTATCGTCAGGTGCGCGCCGATTTCTCCGCGTTCGAGACCGATTTCATCGCCCGCGCCGGCGAGGATGAGGTCGATCGTGAGCGCCTGATCGCGGCCCTTCGCCAATTCGTCAAGGTGATGGAGATCGAGGTCGACTGGCGCGGCGTCGAGCAGGCACCGAATGAGGCGCTGGTCAATGCGCTTTGCATGATGACCCCGTTCGGGGCGGCGGAAAAACAGGCGCTGCTTGAGGCTCCGGATCTGAAGAACCGCGCCGAGGCGCTGATCGCGCTCACCGAGATCGAAGTGCTGCGCGGCGGCGATGACGAAGATTCCTCGCCGACCATGCAATAGCCCGACCGGGCCTCCAGGGATGTCGAACCATGTCCGAACACCAACCCGTTCCAGAACGTCAAGACGCATCTCCCGATCCCGCATCACCCGGGCCTGTATCGTCGGCACCTTTCGGGATCGATCCCAAACTGCTGGAAATCCTCGTCTGCCCGCTGACCAAGGCAACGCTGGAATATGATGCGGACAAGCAGGAGCTGGTCTCCAGACAGGCGCGGCTCGCCTATCCGATCCGTGACGGGATCCCGATCATGCTCCCCGAGGAAGCGCGTCAGCTTCCTGATTGAGGCGTGCTCTTCGTGCGCGCAGCGATCGCCTCGGCGAGGGCGACGACGCGCTCGGCCATCTGCGCATGCAGCCGCTCGACCATGCGCCCGTCGAGCGCGATCACGCCCTTGCCGGCATTCTCCGGCTGCGCGAAAGCATCGAGAATCGCACGCGCCTGTGCGACCTCCTGTGGATCAGGCGCGAAGACCGCGTTGGCGGGCGCAATCTGGGTCGGGTGAATCAGGCTCTTGCCGTCGAATCCGAGATCGCGCCCCTGCCGGCATTCGGCCTCGAAAGCCTGGGTATCGTTGATGGCGTTGCAGACACCGTCGAGAATATCGAGCCCGTATGCGCGCGCGGCGATCAGCGCGCCCTGCAGCCAGGGCAGCATGCTCTCGCGTCCCGGCGTGAGGCGTGCGCGGGTCTCCTTGGCCAGATCGTTGAGCCCCATCACCAGACAATCCAGCCGGGTCGCGGGATCATCCGCGCAGGCTGCAATCTCGGCGATGCGCAGGATCGCGCCGGGCGTCTCGATCATCGCCCAGATGCGCACATGCGGGCTCGCATCGGCTTCGCGCAGGCGGATCGCGATGTCGAACAGGGCGCATGCGCTTTCGACCTTGGGGATCAGGATGGCATCGGGCCCTGCCGCGCAGGCCGCTTCGAAATCGGCTTCGAACCAGTGCGAGCCCGGCCCGTTCACGCGGATCACGGTCTCACGTCCCGGCCAGGCGCGGCCCGCTACCATGGCGCAGACCGAATGGCGCGCGTCTTCCTTCGCCTTCGGCGCGACAGAATCCTCCAGATCGAGGATCAGCACATCGGCATCGAGACCACGCGCCTTGTCGAGGGCACGGGAATTGGCGCCGGGCATGTAGAGCGCGCTGCGACGGGGGTGAATGCTCATGATGCGATCAGTCTCCTGCCTGTTATTGCGGCGCAACGCCCGCGATGCCGTCAGGCCCGGTCAGCCCGTTCGGCGCAGACGCTCACGATAGAGCAGGTAGAGCCCGGAGGCGATGACAATGCTCGCGCCGACAAGCGTCCAGGGATCGGGCCAGTCGCCGAAGACGAAATAGCCAAGGAGCAGCATCCAGAGAAGCTGGCTGTAGATGAAGGGTGCCAGGATCGGCGCCGGCGCGCGGGCATGAGCCAGAATCAGCAGCCAATGCCCGAACCCGCCGTAGAAGCCCACCGCGCAGAGCAGGAACCAGATCAGAGGCTCGTCCGGCATTTGCCAGACGAAGGGCAGGATCGGCGTCATCAGCGCAACCCCGGCGAGCCCCGAATAGACCATGGTGGTGCGCGAGGAATCGGTCGCGGCCAGGAGGCGTGTCGAGATGCCGTAGAGCGCGTAGCAGATGGCGCCGGCCACCGAAAGGAAAGCGGCGGGATGCATGCCGCCGAAGCCCGGACGGGTCACCACGAGCACGCCGAGAAAACCCACGCCGATGGCGATCATCCGGCGCGGCCCGGCCCATTCACCCAGGATCGGCCCGGCGAGCAGCGCCACCAGGAAGGGCGTGGCGAAGAGGATCGAGATGGTTTCGGCCAGCTGTAGATATTGCAGGGCGATGAAGTTGAGGATGGTCGAGGCCATCAGCAGGATCGAACGTGCGACCTGGAGAACCGGGCGGCTGGTGCGCAGCACGCCGGGGCTGGTCCAGTGATTGACGAAGAACGAGACCAGCACCACGCTGACCGTATAGCGCGCCCAGACCGTCTGGAGCGGATCGACCCCTTGGCCCGCGAGCCATTTCGCCGTCGCGTCGAGGCAGGAGAAACAGGCCAGCGCGCCGCTCATCAGGGCGATGGCGATCAGCCTGCTGCGGCGCTCCTCGGGGGAAGCGGGCGCATCGAGATTGCCGGAAGATGCGGGGCGGCGGGCTCGTTCGTCCATGAGGTGAGCATAAACCCGCGCGCAATATGCTGGCCTTGCGATTGCGCACAGGGCGATCGGAAAGTTTCGAACGGCCTGCCGCAGCGTCAGGCGGAAATCGGATCCCGATCCGGCGCTCCGGGCGCGAGGGCGATTGCCTCCGGGCTGTCGGCGCCGGCGGTCTCGTCGCCATCCTCGTCGTCATCACCATCGGCCAGTGCGGAATCATCGGCGGCGGCAAGGCGCGCGAGATTGCGTCCGACCTTGCGCAGGACCTTGCGCAGGCGCTTGCGATCCTTGCCGTCGAGCCCGGCGAGCAATTCGTCCTCGACCTCGTCCCAGAGCCCCGTGATGGCCTCTGCGCGCGCTTGCCCCGCCTCGGTCAGCGCGACGCGCACGACGCGCCCGTCAGTTGTACGGTCCTGCCGCGCGACGAGGCCCATCGCCGAGAGGCGCGAGACCGTCTTCGAAGCGGTGGGCGGACGCACCTGCAGGATCGTTGCGAGTTCGCCCATGCTCATGCCGAGAGGAGCGTCATTTCTCTTGTTGCCCCCCTTGTTGCCACCCTTGCCGCCCGGTGCAGCATCCCGGGCGGCCAGCGCCTGAAGCACCTGCTCCTGGCCCGGATACAGCCCGAGTGCGACGAGTTTCTCGCCCATCCGGGCGCGATGCAGGCGCGCCGCCCGCATCAGCACCCAGCCCACGCTTTTTTCGCCTGGATGTTTCATCGCATACCCGCCGATATCTCCGGCTCGCCCCTCGTATCGGGGCGCCCGGTTGAAGCATGACACGGCAATCCTTTGCCGCATACAGTTTGCCACCACGACCATGACGCGCGCATGACAGTGAAGGCCATCATCCTCCGGCGCTCGGGATCGAAAAAGCCATCGGCAGCGCCGGCGATTTCTGGCACGCTTCATGTATGCTCCTGTTACCAAGGATGCCGCCAAGAATGCCGCCAGAGCAAGCCGCCAGAGCACACCCCCGGAGAAACCCGATGCCTTATTCCATCCCGCGCGCTGATTACGCCGCCATGTTCGGCCCCACCACGGGCGACACGGTGCGGCTGGCCGATACCGATCTCGTCATCAGGATCGAGCGCGATTTCACCAGCTATGGCGAGGAGGTGAAATTCGGTGGCGGCAAGGTGATTCGCGACGGGATGGGCCAGAGCCAGCGCACCCGCGCCGAGGGCGCCGTCGATACGGTGATCACCAATGCCACCATCATCGATCATTGGGGGATCGTGAAAGCGGATATCGGCATCAGGGACGGGCGCATCGCCGGCATCGGCAAGGCCGGCAATCCCGATATCCAGCCAGGCGTCGATATCATCATCGGCCCGGGCACCGAGGCGATCGCGGGCGAGGGCAAGATCATCACTGCGGGCGGCTTCGATGCGCATATCCATTTCATCTGCCCGCAGCAGGTGGAAGATGCGCTGATGTCGGGGCTGACCACCATGCTCGGCGGCGGCACCGGCCCCGCCGATGGCACCAACGCCACCACCTGCACACCGGGCTCCTGGCATATCGCGAAGATGCTCGAAGCCGCAGACGGGCTGCCGATGAACCTCGCCTTTGCCGGCAAGGGCAATGCGGCCCTGCCCGGCGCCCTTGTCGAGATGATCGAGGCGGGCGTCTGCGCCATGAAGCTGCACGAAGACTGGGGCACCACGCCGGCTGCGATCGACAATTGTCTCTCGGTCGCTGATGAATACGACGTGCAAGTGATGATTCACACCGACACGCTGAATGAAAGCGGCTTCGTCGAGGATACCGTGGCGGCCTTCAAGGGGCGCACCATCCACGCCTTCCATACCGAGGGCGCCGGCGGCGGTCATGCGCCGGACATCATGAAGGTGGCGGGACTCGAAAACGTCATTCCCTCCTCGACCAATCCGACGCGCCCCTTCACGGTCAATACGATCGACGAGCATCTCGACATGCTGATGGTCTGCCACCATCTCGACCCGTCGATCCCGGAAGATCTCGCCTTCGCCGAGAGCCGCATCCGCAAGGAGACGATCGCGGCGGAGGATATCCTGCACGATCTCGGCGCGCTCTCGATCATGGCCTCCGACAGCCAGGCCATGGGCCGGGTTGGCGAGGTGATCACCCGCACCTGGCAGACCGCCCACAAGATGAAGACGCAGCGCGGCGCGCTTGCCGAGGATGCCGGCACGGGGGCGGATAATTTCCGGGTCAGGCGCTACATCGCCAAATACACCATTAACCCGGCCATCGCGCACGGCATGGATGAGCATATCGGCGCGGTGGAAGTCGGCAAGCTCGCCGATCTGGTGATCTGGGACCCGGCCTTCTTCGGCGTGAAGCCCAAGCTCGTGATCAAGGCGGGCACCATCATCGCGGCGGCGATGGGCGATCCCAACGCCTCGATCCCCACGCCGCAGCCCGTGCATTACCGCCCGATGTTCGGTGCCTTCGGGCGCGCCCTGCAGCGCACGAGCTTCACCTTCCTCTCGCAAGCGGGCATCGACAAGGGCGTGCCACAGGCGCTCGGACTGGCAAAAACCTGCCTGCC
>Ga0102934_1003302_pt1 | contig 11016 bp, 9 predicted proteins | sample SalPonR2_A_D1_MG_FD_78175 | JGI IMG/M metagenome (GOLD analysis project Ga0102934, IMG submission 78175) | Salt pond soil microbial communities from South San Francisco under conditions of wetland restoration - Salt Pond MetaG R2_A_D1_MG | ecosystem: Environmental > Aquatic > Marine > Intertidal...
CGCATCCGTCAGCCAGAAAAGATCAGACATGTTCACCGCTCGTTTTCGGTCGGTGAATCACGCAAACCAGCGGAAATCAATGGGTCCTGAGCCTACACAACCCACGCCGAGGCGATTGCGGAGCTCTTCGCGTCAACCTTCACTGCCTCGGAGGGCGGGGAGGAAGGCGCGCTGATTGGCGCTCTCGCGCGCCGGCTGATCGCGGAGACGCCCGCCGGGGATCTGCGCGTGTTCACCGCCTGGGAAAACGGCGCGCTCCTCGGCGGGATCTTTTTCACGCGTCTCACCTATGCGGGCGATCCGCGCACGGCCTTCATGATGGCCCCTGTTGCGGTCGCCACAGAACACCAAGGCAAGGGCGTCGGGCAGCGGCTGATCGCGGACGGCCTCGATGCGCTCCGGCAGGAGGGCGTGGACATCGCGGTCACCTATGGCGATCCGGCCTTCTATGGCCGTGTTGGGTTCGAGCCCGTCTCGGAAGCCGACCTGCCTGCGCCGCAACCGCTGGGCCAGCCGGAGGGCTGGATCGCCCAGTCCCTGACCAAAGAGCCACTGACGCCCTTCAGCGGGCCAGTCCGCAGCGTTGCCGCCTTCGACGATCCCGCGCTTTGGTGAGCCCACGGGACGCGATTGCTCTGCTTTCCTGCCGGACGCCGCGCGCGCGCCCGGTCGAGCCGCGTCCGGGACCAAAAGAGCCTACTCGTGTCCCCGGCTTCCGATAGCAGTTGCCAATCTCCATGTCCGCAGTAGCAGTGGAGTCAAGCGGCCTGAGCACCCTCCCCTGCCCTGCCCGCCTCCGATCTGGCGATCAGGTAGTCGCAAGCGCGCTGTGCGTCCGCCGCGTGCCTGAAGATCGCGCCCTGGTCTGACCGAAGGACGCGCAACCAGTTGTGGAGGTAGGCGGCATTCATCTCCAGCGTATGCGCCGTGAAGCCGAGCGCCTGACCCAGGAACACCGAGGTCAATTCCGCGACGATCTCCTCGCGGGCGTAGGAGGTATTGCCGAACTTCGAGAACCCGAAATCCCGGTTCAGCCGATGGGGGGATTTCGTGGCATGGGCCAATTCATGGGCCCAAACCCCATAAAAATTTGGTGGGTTTTGAAACCGCGTGATGGACGGCATGAAGACCTTGTCCACGGGCGGCAGATAGTAGGCTTCCGTTCCGGTGAAGACGGTCGTGATGTCGATGGCGTCAAAAAACGCCTGCATATGAGGGATGGGCTCCGCGGGCGGATGGTCGGGTGCTGGCTCCGGGTCGGGGAAGAAGCTGTCGGGCAACCCCTCGATCTGGCAGGCATTGAACACGCGGTAGGATTTCTGGAAGCGGAAGACGCGGGCCTCCTCGGAGCGATCATCCCCGTCGCTGCGGTCATCCTCATCGCCGGCGTCCCTCCGGCTTTGACCGTAGTAAACGACGACAGAGGACTTTTCGCCCTTGCGGACCTTTGCGTCCAAGGCATTGGCTTGCGGCAGCGTCATCCAGAAAGGTGAGCTGTGGCCCGCCATTACCGTCCGCATCGTCAGCAGGAAGTTGTTCACTCCTTGGTAGGGTTCACCGCCCACGCGCAGGGGGCGCGAGCTGCCACCTGCGGTCCAGGGTTTGCGCCACGGCAGGACGCCGCGCTCGATGATGCGGATGATTTCGTTCGTGATGACCTCGGAGGCATCGAATTTTGGCGTGCGGGATCGGGCCATGGCTGGCGTCCTTTCGTGTGTTGGTGAGAAGATTGGGGGTCAGGTTGACTGACGGGGTCGCGGATCATTGGCGATCTTGGCGCCAAGTTCTTCGACCATGTCGATGTAGGTGGTCAGTTGAACGGATCTGCCGGGCCCCGAAAAGTCAGGGTCGACCGATCCGTCCCGCGCCACGCGCGGCAGGTGCGCGAAGGCGATGACATCTGTGACGGGTCGGATATCGATGAAGGGCGTCCCTCGTGCGACCGCAAGTGCGGCCAAGGGAAAGCGCTCGATCGGCGCGAAACTCGACACGGTGGTCCAACCGAGATGGATGAATGTGCCGCCCTCGCCGCAGATCACATGCGCGTTCGGCAATAACGCCGCCTGCTTCAGATAGCCGAGATCACGCAGGACGGTCTCCCGCTCGAGCCGCTGTGCCTGCCCCGTCTGGCCGGTTCGGCGTAATTCCTTGTGTCGCCACCACGCGGCAGCGGTCGCGCGGAGCACGCGCAAGACACCTGTTTGCATGGGAATGCCCTTCATCAGGAAAGTCAGACCGGAACCCGGCCCGGACCCGTCAGAGGCACCCCAAAGGCCCTCATCCGTCAGTCACAAAACCCGAAGAACACTTTTCTTTTTTCCAATACCCTGTCCCAGTCGTGTTCGCTGGAACAAGAGCACTGGGCAGACCCGGGCGCTTGGCACCGGCGATAACTGACCTCACACCTTCAGTTCGGCCGCACATTCGTGGCTTTGGATGTCCCGTAAACCCGACGGCTTGGGCATATTCAGGAAGAGGGTCCATGACCCGTCTCGCCGGGTCGGAGGATTTCAACTGGCGTGTCGCGGCACTGACCATGGCCGGGAAGCGCTAAACCGGTGCCCGCGTGCGCGCGCGGGGCTTTCCAAGCCTGCATCGTCGCAAGTTCCAAGTGGCCCTGACCTGCCCCGCTGAGGCCATGTTATGAGGCCTTGCACGCAGATCAAACGGGTCCCCGGCACGTAAATGCCGGGGGCTGTTCACATGTCCGTCTCACCCCAGGTGATGGACGTCCTGCAACCCGTAAACCGGGGTTTCAATACCTTCCATCCGCGCCTTGATCTGCAGCGACAGGAATTGCGAGTAGTGTCGCGACTGGTGCAGGTTGCCGCCATGCATCCACAAGTTCGGCACCTGCGTTGGCTTCCACATGTTGCGCTGCTCGCCTTCCCACGGGCCGGGGTCTTTCGTCGTGTCCGACCCGAGGCCCCAGCACTTGCCAAGCTGGTCGGCCTTGCCCTGGCCCATCAGGTCGGCGACCCACCCGTTCATGGAGTTGTAGCCGGTGGCATAGACCACCAGGTCTGCGTCCAGATGCGTGCCATCGTCGAGGATCACACCGGTTTCATCGAGCTTTGTCACCTGTCCGCGCTTCAGCTTCACCTTGCCGTCGATGATCAACTGGCTGGCGCCGACGTCGATGTAGTAGCCTGATCCGCGCCTGAGGTACTTCATGAACAGGCCCGAGCCGTCATCGCCCCAGTCAAGCCAGAAGCCCGCCTTTTCGAGCCCCTCGTAGAACGCCTTGTCGCGCTCCTTCATCTGTTCGTAGGCCGGGATCTGGAACTCGTGCAGAATGCGATAGGGCAGCGAGGCAAAGATAAGGTCCGCCTTTTCGGTCGTCACGCCGGCGCGCACCGCCTCTTCGGAATAGAGCGCGCCAAGGCCGATCTCCATCAGCGAGTCCGACCGCACGATATGTGTCGAGGACCGCTGCACCATGGTCACGTCGGCGTCGTTCTCCCAAAGCGCGGCACAGATGTCGTGGGCCGAGTTGTTCGATCCCACGACAACCACCTTCTTGCCCGCCCAGCGGTCCGGACCCGCGTGCTCGGAGGAATGCTGTTGTGTCCCCTTGAAGCTGTCCATGCCGGGGAAGTCCGGCATCCGCTTCTTGCCCGACATGCCGGTGGCCATGACCAGTTGCCTGGGCTTCAGGACCACCTCCTCGCCATCGCGGTCCACCACGACGGTCCATTCTTGCGTTTCCTCGTCGAATTCCGCGCTCTTGGCCGTGGTGTTTGTCCAGTAGTTCAGCTCCATGACCTTGGTGTACATCTCCAGCCAGTCGCCGATCTTGTCCTTCGGCGCAAAGACGGGCCAATTCTCGGGGAACTTGATATAGGGCAGGTGATCATACCAGACCGGGTCATGCAGGCAGAGCGACTTGTATCGGTTGCGCCAGCTGTCTCCGGGGCGCGCGTTGCGCTCGACAATGATCGTCGGCACGCCCAACTGCCGCAGGCGCGCGCCCATGGCGATCCCGCCTTGCCCGCCGCCGATGATCAGGCAATAGGGCTGCGTCTTGTACCCCAACTCGGCGGCCTCGCGGTCACGCTCTTCTTGCCAGCTCTCACGGTTCTTCTCGGCCCCGTGCTTGGCGCCCAGAGGTCGGTTGAACCCCGCGGGTTCCTCGTGGCCCTTCAGTTCCACCATCGTCGTCAGCAGGGTCCAGATCTTGTCACCCTTGAGCCGCATCAGGCCGTAGCCCCGCGCCACCGCTGTTTCGAACTCGATCCAGGCGGTGGTGACACCGTCCTCTTGGGTCGGCACCTCCCCCTCGGCGAGGGTCCAGCCAGTGGGGGCCGTCTTGTCAAGCTGGTGGGACAGCATGTCGGCGATCTCGTCCTTGCCCTCCACCGTCTTGAGGTTCCAGGTGAACGTGACGAGATCACGCCAGTAACATTCGTCCTGGAACATGTCACATGCCGCGGAAATGTCGCCCTTTTCGAGCGCGGACCCGAATTCATCGAGTATCGCTTGCGTTTGGTCAGCAAGTGTCGTGTCGAGCATCTGCTCCTCCCTGTGTTGGTTCGAGCCTGTGTTGGTTCGAATTTCCTCCGACTGGGAGGCTGGCAAGGGAAGAGCGGTTCAGGCAATGCCAATCGTGACCGAGACAGGTCAATCGCCGCTTCAAGAGCCCGGCGCGTTGCGCGCGCAACATCTGCGCAACATGTTGAAACGGCGCGGGGCCCCTACTCCGGTGGCGTCAGCCGTGCCTTGCGCAGGCGCCGCAGCACGGTCGAGCGGTTCACCCCGAGCCGCCGCGCCGCCTGGGCCATATTCCAGCCGCAGGCCACCATCAGCGTTTCGAGGTCTTCGTGCCGCGAATAGTCCGTGGCGGCCTGGCGCTCCTGCGCCAATGGCAGGTCCGGCAGGTCGATGACCCGCCCTTCGCAGAGGGCGATGGCCACGTCCAGAGCCGACTCCAGCTCACGGATATTGCCGGCCCATGCCCGCGATTTCAACTCGGCTCTGGCCGTGAGCGAGAGACGCAGATCATCATTGCAGCGCCGCCGCAGCAGCCGGTCGATCAGCCAGTCCATATCGGTCCGATGCCGCAGCGGTGGCAAGCTCAGCACCGCGCCCGCCAGCCGGTGATAGAGATCCGGGCGCATCGTTTCGGCCAAAAGGCCGGGGGCAGTGCGGCAGGAAGCCACGACGCGCAGATGGGATGCCGTATCGAGAAGCGCCAGCAGACTGGCCTGCATCTGCGCATCGAGGTCCTCGACCCCGCGCAGGAACAATGTTCCCGGCTCGGCCTGTGTCAGCGCGGCAAGATCCCCGGCCGTGGCGCAACGCAGGGTGTGGAAAACGCGGCCCATCGACCCCGAGACATGAATCGCACGCGCCATCTTTTCTTTTCCGGTCCCCGTCTCCCCCGAGATCAGGAGCGGGATCGGCGTCGGAGCCAACCGCGCCGCTTTGCCGAGCACGTCTTCCAGCACGGGGTCCGCCCCCGCGAGACTGCCAAGCGCGCCCTCCAATGCGGCGTCACGCGGGCGAATGACCCGGCTTCGGAGCGGTTTTTGTGGCGAAATTGCATGCCCGAACAAGCCGCGACCATCCTTCATGCGCAGCACCCGCTCCTCGCTTGGTCGCCCGCGCATCAAATCCGGCAGGTCGTCCACCGTCAGGTCCATGAAATCGTCGATCCGCGCACCGATCAGACTGCCGCCGCCCTCGGGGTCGAGCACGCGCCGTGCGCCTGACGTCATGCCAAGGATCCGCCCCGATCCGTCGAGCGCCAGGGCCGCTTCCGGGTCGACCTCCAGGAATTCCGGGCTGGTCGACACCCGCAACACCCAGTCCCGTCGGGTCATGGCCATCAAATTCGCCATCTCCACCCGCCGCACAGAATCTGTCACCAATCCCATCGCCAGGTTCTGCGATGACTTTGGTGACGGCGAGCGCAGCAATGAGATATCAAGAACCGCGACCAGCTCGCCCTTGGTGTCGTGGATCGGGGCCGCGGTGCAGGACAGCGGCGTATGCGCCAGCCCGAAATGGTCACTCTGATGGATCGTGATCGCCTCCCCGGTCACGATGCATGACCCGACACCACAGGTCCCCGCCAGGTCTTCGGTCCAATTCGACCCCAGGTACAGCCCGGCGTCACGCAGCTGATCTTCAAAGCGCGTGTCGCCGAAGAAATCGACGCAGACCCCCGTCGCATCGGCCAGCAGCAGGACATAGTTCTGCCCCGCCACTTGCCGGAACAGTTCCTGCAACCCGGATCGCGCGGTTGCGATCAGCCGCTCGGACTGTTCCCGGTGCTGCCGCAGCTCGGTCTCGGTGACGATATGCGCCGGGTCGGGACGTGACGGGTCCATGCCGTAGGTTTCGACACAGCGTTGCCAGCTGTCCGACACCAGCCGGTCCCGTCCGGTATCCTGTCCGCGCAGAACGCGGTCGATCTCCTCCACGTGGTCCAGGTCGCGCATCCTGTCCTCCCCAGGGTCGCCCCGATCCAGACTAACCCGCGATCCGCATTCACGCCATCACGCCTTGCGAAGTTGGGCAAAGCCTGTCGTTCGGGCGACACGCCCGTGTGGCGGCTGTGCAAAACCGGATGTGCCGCCCCCTTCGAGGTATTCGCCGCGGTTCCCGGATGAAGACGGTTTCGGCATTGATGACCGAAGCCCGATATCGGCATCGACCCAGATGGACCTTGCAGCGCGCTTGCCGTAACACCGGCACCAAGGGTCAAAGGGTCAGGGCGGCAGGGCACATGGCGCAAATCTTTTTCGATATCAGCGACATCGTCAGCTATATCCGCGAGCACCGGCAGGTCAGCGGCATTCAGCGCGCCGCTGTCCGCATCATCGCGCAGGCGGTCCGGCTGCGGGGGCGCGACGTGTTCGTGGGGTTTCACCATCCTGGCCGCAAGGCCTATCTCTGCTGTCCCGCCGCCGATGTGATCGAGGCGCTCGAGGCCTTCGACATCGAGGCGCTGGCGGCCCTGCTCGGGCTGCGTGTGCCCAGGGCCGCGATCCCGGCACGGTTTCTGGCACGGTACCGGGATCAGCCGTACAAGCAGGCCGTGCATGTCGTCCGGATGCGGCTGGCCGGCTGGCGCGGGCGGTCGCGCTATTTCGACCGGCGCGGGCTGGACTTCGGGCTCTGGCAAAAGCTCTATGGCCCGCGCAAGGCGCCTGGGCAGGTCCGCCTGCGCCCCGTCGAGACGGTCGCCCAAGCTGGCGACACGATCTGCGGCCTGGGCGCGATCTGGGGGCGCGGCAAGGTGGAAGGCGCGTTTCGCAAGGCGCATGCGCGCGGCGTGCGGGTGGTCCTGCTGGTGCATGACCTCATCCCGATGAAGCTGCCGGACCAGGCCGATCCCAGGGCGGCGCGAAGCTATCACCGCTGGCTCGTCGGGTCGGCCGAGTATGTGACCGGCTATCTCGCCAATTCCCGGGCGACGGCCACGGACCTGCGGGATTTCCTGTCGGGTCAGGGGCTTGAGGGGGATGTCCATGTCACGCCCCTGGCGCAGGCCGGTGTCGGACCGGAGCCGGAGACCCGCCCCGCCCTTGATCCGCTGGTGCAGGAGGCCATCACTGTGCCTTACGTGCTCTGTGTCGGCACGATCGAGCCACGCAAGAACCTCTGGCGGCTGGTGCAGGTCTGGGCGCGGCTGTCGCGGCGCAGCGACCTGGAGCTGCCGCGGCTGGTGCTGGCGGGCAAGCGCGGCTGGCTGACGGACGGGTTCCTGTCGATGCTGGAGCGCACCGGCGGCCTGGGCGGCTGGGTGATCTGGCTCGAAGCGCCGGACGATGCGCAGCTCGACCATCTTTACCGCCATTGCCTCTTCACCGCGACGGTGAGCCTCTACGAGGGCTGGGGCCTGCCGATTGGCGAAGGGTTGAGCTATGGCAAGACCGGGGTGGTGTCGCAGGCGGCCTCGATGCCCGAAGTGGGCGGCAAGATGGTGGCCTATTGCGATCCTGCCTCGATGCGGAGCATCGAGGCGGCGGTGCTGCGCTGTCTCGATGCACCGCAGCGGCAGGCACTGGAGGCAAGGATCGCCGGGACCAGCCTGCGCAGCTGGGACGACGTGGGCCGCGACGTGATGGCGGCGCTGGAGGGGTAACCGTTCTTTAGGGAAATGTTTCGCACGCGAAACATTGGGTCCGGTTCGGCCCTATCAAGGGCTTGTTAAATATCAGGTTTCTGGAGCTGGTGAACGCCGTCGCCCGGATCACTCAAGACGCTTGAAACTACATTCATGTTGAATTTGTGCTGACAAATGTACATACTCTTTTCATGAAAATTAGAGGCGTTGAGTGGGATCAGGGCAATTGGCCGAAATGCGGGAAACATGGCGCGACGAAAGACGAGATCGCGTATGTGCTGGAGCATACGCCCTTCCGCGTCCGAGACCCCTACGCCGATGAAGAGCGCTACAACACCGCGCATCCTGCCATGACAGGTCGCCATATCTTCGTGGCCTATACCTATCGAGAACGCGCGGACGGGGTCTATCTGCGCCCGATCAGCGCGAGACCCATGCATGAGAAAGAGGTGAAGAAATATGAGCACATCAGACAAGCCATGGCCAAAGCTCAAAACCCATGACGAGGTGGACGCGTTCATAACCGATGCAGACCTGTCCGAATACGATTGGGGACAGCCTGAGCCCGTCTCGCATGAGTTCGAGGACAAGTCCGCCCGCGTGACCATGCGGATCCCGGAAAGCCAACTTGCCAAGATCAAGGCCGAGGCCGAGCAACGGGGCATGAAATATCAGAAGTTCATGCGTGTTCTTATGGAGCGGGGATTGCAGAGCCTTGGGCCGCGTTGATCGAAATGCGTCCAGATCACGGCGGATCGGGACGCCTGAAAATCTGGCGGGCAGAGATGGCCAGAACATTGGTGTTTGGCAGCAATGGGGATGTGCAACCGCCGATGACCCCTGACCCAGACACCACCACGGGCAAGAGTTCTCGGGAACAAACAAGTGAGGCAACAGCATGATGCTTCGGGAACATCCTCAGATGAGGCAATACGGATTCTCACCTTGTTTGTCGCGCGGCAGTTATTTCGCCAGCATATCTTGAATTTGGATGGTGATGGCCATCCCCCCTGCCCTGCAAAATGCGCCCGGAAACCACGCTTGGGGGCGCTGGGTCTGGGGCTTTGTTCCGCTGATCTGTCAGGAGGGATGACAATTTGGCAGGTTCTTGCTCGGCTTTGGTGAATGATATGCGCAAATCCTCGATCTGATCGGACAGGGGCGCCCTCGAGAACAGTATGCCCCCTACCCCTCTCCGCGTTGCTGCGTCCATTTCTTGCAGAAGCCGAGAAACGCCATTTCGGGGTTGCGCGGCGTGCCGCTGGCCCAGGCGCGCCATTCCGCCTCGATCACATGCACGTCCCAGCCCGGGGCGGCAGCGCGGGCCATGTCGTAGACCTCCGGATCGAGCGGCGGAATATCGGCGACCTGCGAGCTGTCTTCCCCGACCGTGCCGCGGCTGTGGGCGATGAGCTGGTCCTTCTCGTCGTCGATGCGGATCTGGTAATCCGGCATGTGGTTGTACTCGGCGTCTTCCTTGGCGATGGCCAGGACCAGGCGGCGGAACTCACGCAAGGTGGAGCCCGATCCACATTTCTTCTGCAGCACCGCCATGGAGACACGCCATTCCTTCTGGCGGCCACAATGTTTGCGCGCCAGCTCGTAGATGCGGCGCTCCAGCGGTTTGCGCAGGCGGAAATATTCGCGCGACAGCGTCAGCACCTCTTGCGCGCGGATCGCGTTGAAGACCCAGTCGCTGAGCTTGACCTCGACCTCCTGCATGCGCCCGTCGCGGGTTTCGCGCACGATCCTGGCGCGTTCGATCAGGCCGAAGGTCTCGAAGATCTCCTGGCCCCCGGTGGTGATGTTGGTCGAGATGCGCGTGCCCGCCAGCCGCTCCATCGCCGCCTTCAGGAGGTTGTAGCCGCGCCCGGTGGTCATGCGGTTGGTCGCCTTGAGCAGATCGGCGGCGTGAAAGCGGATCACCTGCTGCGGTTCCTTGCCCTCGTTCATGCCCTTGATGAGGCTGGAGATGCAGTAGATCAGCACGTCGCGGTCATGCACCGTGGCCAGCCCGTCGACCGAGGGTTTGATGTCGATGGTGACACCCTTGTGCTCGTAGCGGCGCGGCCGCGTGTCCGGTTTGGTGCTGAGCGAGAAGATCGGATGCGCCATCGAGCCCATGTCGCCCTTGGGGGCCGCATCGAGGATGTCGCAGACGAAGAAATCCCCCTGCGGATGGCGGTCCGGCAGCAGCGGATAGGCGGTTGGCCCGGTGGACATGGCAAGCTCCTCAACGACACTTCACACACGCAGCACCGTACAACGACATTTCACACACGCCAAGACCAAAACGACACTTCACACACGACGCGTTCGACATTTCACACACGCTCCAGCCGGAAAAACCGAGTCGCGACAGGGGGTTATCCACAGGGTTTCGGGCGACTCACGCGTTTGATTCGGGAATCACCACTCTACACACGGTGAATCACCACTTTACACACGCAGAATCACCACTTTACACACGGGGGGTGTCAGGAAGTGCTTGAAGACGCTGGGAAAAAACGTCGTTTTGGAAGGCGTAACACGAGTCTAACACATATTAACACCCAAGGACGCCGGCACGGCCCGCCACGGGGAGCACCTGAATGGCGCCGTTGCGGATGCCATGGAAAGGATCACACCGGGAAACCGGATCCGCGACGACAGGCGGTTGCGCCTTTGTCTGACGGGTCAGATCCGGCCCGCGAGTGCTCTGCGGTAGAGATCCTGCGGCCCTGCCCCTTGCACCAGCAGGTCGCGGGCACGGCGGGCGCGCAGCGAGGCTGTGGCGTCCTTAGAAAATCGTGCCGCCACCTCTGCGATGCCCTGGGCATAGAGCGTGGGCGTGTGATGAGTTTCGAGCCGGGTGCGGCCTGCGGCCCCGATGCTCTGGCCTGTCTTGCGGTCGCGATCCACCCGGCGGACCAGATCCTGCACCGCGTCCCTTTCCTGCTCCA
>Ga0102934_1003303_pt1 | contig 11013 bp, 8 predicted proteins | sample SalPonR2_A_D1_MG_FD_78175 | JGI IMG/M metagenome (GOLD analysis project Ga0102934, IMG submission 78175) | Salt pond soil microbial communities from South San Francisco under conditions of wetland restoration - Salt Pond MetaG R2_A_D1_MG | ecosystem: Environmental > Aquatic > Marine > Intertidal...
GCAGCGTTTGCGGCGGAGTCCAGTTGATCGTCATCGCGGGGTAACCTCGACGAAGGTGAGCAGCTTGTGGCCAATGAAATTGACGACTGCGCCAAGTCCGATCGCGACGCCATGCGCAAGGCCCTCGCGCATTTGCAGCGGCAGCGGCTCGAGAAACGGCGCCGCGACGAGGCTCGTGGCCACGGCCATGACGAGCATGGCTGTGACGAGGTTGACCGTGACGAACATCGTTGCCTGATAGGCCAGAGGCTTGCCCGCACCGGGAAAGACATGGCGGCGGTAAAGCGAGAAGCCGACCGACATGCCGATCGCATAGGCCACAGCCACGGCCGCAGGAAACGGCATTACCAGCGAGAGCGGAAAGCGCACGGCCCAGTTCACCAGCGCGGCAAAGCCGCCGAGGGCGAGAAAGCGCAGGATTTGCGGGGCAGGGGCCTTCACAGCGGAACCCCGATCAGCGCCATGATGAAGGACATGACCACGATCGCGCACAGAACGAGGCTCTTGGGATCCTTCATGGCGAAGACGACGGGATCATCGAGCAACTCTCCGCGTTGGCCGATCATCCAGATCCGCGAGAGCCAGAGAAACAGCGCCAGCGGAATGCCCCATAGCCATTGCGTCTGGGCATAAATGCCGACATGCATGGCGTCCTGCGTCAGATAGAGCACCATGATAACCATGGAGGCCATACCCGAGGCGATTCCCATCGCCAGGATGAACGGCGCATCGGCGACGAAATAGCCGCGCCCGCTCAGCTTCGCAGCCATATCCGAGGTGCGTTCGGCAAAACGCAAAACCTCCGTCTGCCGCTTGGCGAACGAAAGCGACGCGAACAGAAACATCGAAAAGACCAGGAGCCAGGGCGAGGCCGCAACACCGACGGCCACGATGCCCAGAACGAGGCGCAGCGTGAACAGGGTCGCGAGCATGAACACGTCGATCACCGGCTTACGCTTGAAATGCAGCGAATAGGCCAGCGTCAATCCGAGGTAGATGGTGAGCACCCCGACCACCTGGTAACCGACGAGGCTTCCCAGAAGCACGCTTCCCGCAATGCCGACGGGGATGGCCGCGACGGCCTGCGTGATCCGCATGCGGCCGGAGGCGAGGGGGCGGTTGCGCTTGGTCCAGTGCTGACGGTCATCGACGATGTCCAGCAGATCATTCAGGAGGTACGTCGCGGAAGCGAGCAGGCCGAGCGCCAGAAAAGCGATGCCGGCGGAAAGCCATGCGCCGGGATCTGTCAGCAGGCCGGCAAGCACGAGGGGGGCGAAGACGAGGAGGTTCTTCGCCCATTGGTGCAGCCGCAGCGCCCGCGCCCAGCCCTTCAGGCCGAGGCCGGAGCGCGGCATCGCGCATTCGACCGGTTTGCTCCGATCCTTCGCGTGAGCACGCGCCGCCGCCGCCGTGGCCCGGTCGGCGCCGATGATCCCGATCGAGCGGGCACGTTTCCAGACATGCAGGTCGCTCGCACTGTCTCCGAAATAGGCAAATCCATCCGGAAAGCGTGCCGTGAGCGCATCTGCCCTGGCCCCGCCCTTGAGGTTTGTCGCGCCGTCGCTGGCCATGACCAGGTCGATGAAGCCGAGCCGCTGCGCAAGGCGCCGGGCGAGACTTTCGTCCGCAGCCGTAGCGAGAACGACCATGCGCCCGCGATCGTGGGCCGAGCGCGCATTTGCGACGACGGACTCGTTGAGGGGCAGGCGATCGATGTCGATCTGCGTATGCTCGGCGAGCCGCTTCTTGAGCACGGCCTTGCCGGCGATCAGCCAGTAGAGCAGTAGAAAGATGCCGAAGGGATTGTTCTTCACAAAGGCGAGCGCCATCTCGTACAGCATATCCGTCGCCAGAACGACGCCATCGACGTCGAGAACGAGCGGGACGGCATCGCTGCAATCCGAAGACGTCCCCAAGTGTAATTTCTGATTGATTTCATTCATTTCCGATTATCTTCTGCTACCTTGGGCATCCAGAGGTAGGTTAGTTCAATCGGGTACGCAATAATTGCATTTCATTAATATTAAAAATTTTTGATTGCGCTTTTTTCTTCTGGAACTGGCTTCACGCGCATCGCCCTTCAGAGGACGAGCCGACGCTGGGATGGCGAGGAATGGCTGCCGATACGCGGGTTTTTAAGCAAAGATAAAGGATTTCTGGTGCGCTATAGGGCTCGATGCGCAGTTCCAGTATGATTCGAAAAGGCGTGGTGGCAGCGATATGAGCGATTCGAAAGCCCTCACTCCGGTCGCCGAGGCCGATTACGACGCCATTGAAGGCGCGGTGATGGAGACAGAGCGCGGGCGCTGGTTCCTGAAGGAATATGCGCGCCGCAACCGCGCCGCCGACACGCAGATGCTGCTCGGCGCGATCGAGCGCCTCGAAGGCATGATGGTGCAGAACCGCGAAGCGCAGGAGAAGGATCGCCTGCGCATGGATCTGCTCGAAATGTCGCGCGCGATTTCGCGTACCAAGCACGAGATCAGCACATTGCGGCCCCAGGGCGCGCAGCCCAACGAACTCGGCGTTGCCTCCGAAGCGCTGGACGCGATCGTGCGCACTACGGAACGCGCGACCTCCGACATCCTCGAAGCCGCCGAGCAGATCCAGGAAGCCGCCTGGACATTGCGGGAGGAGGGCGCCAGCGAGGCGATGTGTGACGAACTCGACCGCCGCGCCACGGACATCTACACCGCCTGTTCGTTCCAGGACCTGACCGCCCAGCGCACCACCCGCATCGTCGACACGCTGCGCTTCCTCGAAGGGCGCATCAACGCCATGATCGAGATCTGGGGTGACGGCGAGACGGGCGAGGCGCCCGATGGCGGGCATGAAGGGGCGCAGGACGGCATGGATGATGCGGCGCGCCAGCGTGATCTGAGCGACAGTCTTGAGGATTTCAACGGCCTTTGTCAGGACGGCATCGACACGATGATCGTCGATGATGCGATGGCCGACCCGGTCGACGCCTATTTCTTCAATCGAGGCGCGGAAGCCGAGCCGCCGCGCCTCGCGGAGGAAATCGACTTCGTCGCGGACCCCGCAGCTGCGGATACCGCAATCGCTGCGGCTGAGGCTGATGAGGCGGATGAGTCGGTGTCGGACGCAAACGGCGTCGTCGCCGGCCTGTCTGATCTCGATGATGCTGCGGATCTGGTGGACTTCGCCGAGATCGAGGCCGGCGATGGGCACGGCGGCGAGAGGGAAGGACAGGCTGCTCTGACGGCTGAGACTGAAGCCGAGACGGATGTCATCGTCGTGGATGCTGACGAGACCGGTTCGCAAGAGCCCGTCAGCGCGGATATCTCCACCGGCCCCTTGCCCGATATCGACGCCTTGCCCGCCCGCGAGAAACTGCGCCGCTTTTCCTGATCGCGAGCGGACTCGCTTCAGGATATCCCGCGCAACAGCCCCGCAACGCTGCGAAATGCCGTGACCAGCGCAGCGCGGTCGGCCTGAGGCATCCGTGTGATCGCATCCACCGCATCATCGGGCAACAGTGTGGGCGCGCGCGAGAGAATCTCCGCGCCTTGCTGCGTCAGCCGCGAATGCACGATGCGCCGATCCGTCGGCGAGCGATAACGCTCGACGAAACCGCGTTCGGCAAGCTTGTCGAGGATCGCGACCACCGTTCCGGGGGAGAGGTCGACATGGCGCGACAGGCCGTTGGTGGTCACCTCGCCGAGATCGCGGATGCCGGCCAGCACCACGACCTGCGGGATGGTCAGACCGGACAGGCGCGCCATCGCCTTCGATCGCGTATCGATCGCCTGCGCGATGACGCGGATCGCCTTGACGAGCGCACCGAGATCATCACTCACGTTGCCTGCGTCTTGCGACGGAACCATTTCGGATATTTCGGCATTTTTTTGTGGCAAGTCCCGTCGTCGTGTCGCCACAAGGTGGCTCGCACGGGAACGCGTCATGTCGGTCATTTGTATCCTCCACGATCATTTGACATCAAAATATTCGTGCTGTAAAGATTTGTGTACGAATTAGCTATCGGCAGAGCGTTGTCCGGGTGAGCCGGGCAGCGCAATAACGCTGACAAGACGAGAGCAGAACGTAGCTATGTGCGGCATTTGCGGCGAAATCACTTTTGACGGGAGCCCGGCCTCCCCCCATATCACCGAACGCATGACGGATTGCCTGGTGCCGCGCGGCCCCGATTCCGGCGGCATGCTCAACCGCGGGCGCGTCAGCTTCGGCCACCGCCGCCTGAAGATCATTGATCTCTCGGACAAGGCCGAGCAGCCCATGGTCGATTCCGAGCTCGGCCTCAGCATCGCCTTCAACGGCTGCATCTACAATTATCCGGAGCTGCGCGAAGAGCTCCAGGGTATGGGCTATCGATTCTTCTCCCACGGCGATACGGAAGTTATCCTGAAGGCCTACCACGCCTGGGGTCTCGATTTCGTGCAGCGCTTCAATGGCATGTTCGCCTTCGCCATCCATGAGCGGGATACCGGGCGCGTGATCCTCGGGCGTGACCGTTTCGGCATCAAGCCGCTCTATGTCGCAGAAAAGGGCAAGCGGCTGTTCTTCGCCTCCTCGCTGCCGGCGATCGTCGCCACCGGCGAAGTCGATACCACGATCGACCCCGTCGCTCTGCAATTCTACATGAGCTTCCACGCCGTGGTGCCGGCGCCCTACACCATGCTCAAGGGCGTGCGGAAGCTCCCGCCCGCCACCCTGCGCGTGATCGAGAAGGACGGCACCTCGAAGGATATCCAGTTCTGGAAGCTGAATTACGGCGGCAGCGCCGAGGATGCCGAGCGTCCCTTCGAGGAATGGCGTGACATGGTGCTCGACGAATTGCGCCGCGCCGTCAAGCGCCGCATGGTCGCCGATGTGCCCGTGGGCGTGCTGCTCTCCGGCGGTGTTGATTCGAGCGTGATCGTCGGGCTTCTGGCCGAGCAGGGCCAGAAGGGCCTCAAGACCTTCTCCATCGGCTTCGAGGAAGCCAATGGCGAGAAGGGCGACGAGTTCGTCTATTCCGATCTCATCGCCGAGCGCTTCGAGACGGATCACACCAGGATGATGATCCCCTCCGCCGACATGCTGGAGGCGCTGCCAGCGACGATCCGCGCGCAGTCGGAACCGATGGTCTCCTATGACAATGTCGGCTTCTATCTGCTCAGCCGCGAGGTCGCCAAGCATGTGAAGGTTGTCCAGTCCGGCCAGGGCGCGGACGAGGTCTTCGCGGGCTATCACTGGTATCCCAAGCTGACCAATTCGAACGATCCCGTCGAGGATTACGCCAACGCCTTCTTCGACCGCTCGAACACGGTGATGCGCCAGCACGTGGCGCCGCACTGGCATGCCGATCGCGACGAGGTGCGGGCCTTCGTCGAGAACCATTTCGCCATGCCGGGCGCCGACGATCCCGTCGACAAGGCCCTGCGCCTCGATGCCAATGTGATGCTGGTCGATGATCCCGTGAAGCGGGTCGACAACATGACCATGGCCTGGGGGCTGGAGGCGCGGGTGCCGTTCCTTGATTACGAGCTCGCAGAACTCGCAGCCCGCATTCCGTCACGCCACCATCTCGCCCATGGCGGCAAGGGTGTGCTGAAGGAAGCGTCACGCAAGGTCATCCCCAACGAGGTGATTGACCGGCCCAAGGGCTATTTCCCGGTGCCTGCGCTGAAATACATCCAGGGCCCGACACTCGACATGGTGCGCGATTCGCTCACTTCGCAGAAGGCGCGCGAACGCGGCCTGTTCAACCAGGATTACCTCGACCGCCTCTTTGCGGACCCGACCAGCGCCATCACCCCCTTGCGCGGATCGGAACTCTGGCAGGTGGCGCTGCTCGAAATGTGGCTGCAGCAACATGATCTTTGAGCGGAAAATGCAGCGGCTGCCCGGTCTCCCTCCCCTCAGTGGAGGGATCAAGGCTGGGGTGAAGCCGGGTGCGAAAACGCCTCGCACAACCCTGATTTCGCGATAAGATCACGCCCCTGACGAGAGGGTCAAAATGACCAGAACGCGTTCAACCAGGTCGGAACGCTCGCTGCGGCAGGAGCGCGATCAGCGTCGCCAGCCCGCCTATGCAGAGCCGGATCAAAGCCATACCCCGCAGCCGAACGCGATCGTCGATTGCGGCTGGGGGCGGCTGCTCTTCGGACAGACATTCGACGATCATGAGGAACTCGTGGAAGCGATGCGCGGAGAACGCCCGGACCGGCGGGATATCGCCGTCTATGTGCAGGATCCGCATGTGGCGCTGGCGAGTGCGCCGCAGGAGATGTTCCTCGACCCCTCGCATACGTTCAGGCTGCATCTGTCGCGCTATCGCACCTCGCGGCGCCGCCCCGGCGGTTTCTTCATCCGGCGGCTGTCTTCGGCTGCAGATGCCGAGGCCGTCAACCGGATCTATGCCGCGCGCCACATGGTGCCGGTGCCGCCGGAGTTCTTCTGGTCGAAGCGTGACAGCCGGGCGATCACCTATTTCGTCGCCGAGGACGAGGCGACCGGACAGATCATCGGCACGGTGACCGGCGTGGATCATTATCACGCCTTCGGCGACCCGGAGCACGGCTCGTCGCTGTGGTGCCTCGCGGTCGATCCGCAGGCCATGCCGCCGCGCATCGGAGAATGGCTGGTCCGCCATCTCGCCGAGCATTTCAAGGCGCGCAGCGCGGCCTTCATGGATCTCTCGGTGATGCATGACAACGAGCACGCGATCGCGCTTTATGGAAAACTCGGCTTCGAGCGGGTGCCCTTCTTCACGCTCAAGCGCAAGAACTTCATCAATGAGAAGCTCTTCGCCGGACCCGGGCCAGAGGCGGCGCTCAACCCCTATGCCCGCATCATCGTCGACGAGGCTCGCCGGCGCGGCATTGATGTCGAGGTCACCGATGCGGAAGGCGGTTTCTTCCGGCTGTTCTATGGCGGGCGTTCGATCCATTGTCGCGAGGCGCTGAGCGAACTCACCAGTGCCGTCGCCATGTCGATCTGCGACGACAAGGCGGTCACGCGGCGTATGGTGGAGCAGGCCGGCGTCACCGTACCCGAGCAGCTCGTCGCCGAGGATACGCAGGCAATGCGTGAATTCCTCGAACGCCACGGCAGCGTCGTCGTCAAGCCGGCGCGCGGCGAGCAGGGCCGCGGGATCGCGGTTGGTGTCGAGACCATGGCCGAGCTCGAAGCAGCCGTCGAAGACGCGCGCAACTATTGCGACCGCGTACTGATCGAGCAATGCGTCAAGGGCGAGGATCTGCGCCTCGTGGTGATCGATTTCCGTCTGGTGGCGGCAGCGGTGCGCCGCCCGGCTCAGATCGTGGGTGATGGCGCAACGACCATTCGCGAACTGATCGAACGCCAGAGCCGGCGGCGCATGGCCGCAACGGGGGGCGAATCAGCGATCCCCCTGGATGGCGAGACGGAGCGGACCGTCGCGGCGGCGGGTTACGATTTCGACACGATCCTGCCGGAGGGCACCACGCTGAACGTGCGCCGCACTGCCAATCTGCATACAGGCGGCACGATTCACGACGTGACAAGCCACGTGCATCCGCGTCTGGTCGAGGCTGCAATTCGCGCGGCGCGGGCCATTGACATTCCCGTCACGGGGATCGATTTCATGGTGCCCTCGCCCTATGAGCCCGAATATGCTTTCATCGAAGCGAATGAGCGGCCTGGTCTGGCGAATCACGAGCCGCAGCCGACGGCGGAGCGTTTCATCGATCTGCTCTTTCCGCTCTCCATCCCGGCCGCCGTGCGCCAGGCGGCCTACCTGGAACGCAAGGACAAATGCAGCGACTGACGATCGACACAGATTATCTCCGCGAGCGGCTGGCCAACCTGCTCGCGATTCCCTCCCCCACCGGTTACACCGACAGCATCGTCAGACATGTCTGCCAAGAGCTCGAGAAACTCGGTCTGGGTTACGAACTGACCCGGCGCGGTGTGATCCGCGCCATTCTGCCGGGCTATGAGAAGCGCCCCGCCCGCGCCCTCGTTTCACATCTCGATACGCTCGGCGCCCAGGTGATGCAACTCAAGGATAACGGGCGGCTGGAACTGGTCTCCATCGGGCATTGGTCGGCGCGTTTCGCCGAAGGCGCACGCGCCACCATATTCTCCGACAAGGGGGCCTATCGCGGCTCGATCCTGCCGCTGAAAGCGTCGGGGCATCGCTTCAACGAGGAAGTCGATACGGCCCCGATCGGCTGGCCGCATGTCGAATTGCGCGTCGACGCCATGTCGCGGGACAAGCGGGATCTCCAACGGCTTGGCATTGATGTGGGCGACCTGATCGCCATCGACCCGAATCCGGAATTCCTCGATAACGGTTACATCGTCTCGCGCCATCTCGACAACAAGGCGGGAACCGCGGCGATGATGGCGGCGCTCAAGGCGATGGTCGAGGAAGGTGAGAAACCGCCGGTGGATATCCACTGGCTCTTCACCATCGCCGAGGAAGTCGGCGTCGGCGCCTCGGCTGCGCTGACCCATGACGTCGCGGCCATCGTCTCCGTCGATAACGGCACCACGGCGCCGGGGCAGAATTCGGATGAATTCGGCGTGACCATCGCCATGGCGGATCAGACCGGGCCATTCGATTTCCATCTGACGCAAAAACTCGCAAAATTGTGCAAGGACAACGACATCCGCTACCAGAAGGATGTCTTCCGGCACTACCGTTCGGATTCGGCCTCGGCCGTCGTTGCGGGGCATGATGTGCGCGCAGGGCTGATCACCTTCGGCGTGGATGCCTCACACGGCTATGAGCGCATCCACATGCATGCCCTGCGCTCGCTGGCGGAATTGATGACAGCCTATGTCAGCAGCCCGGTTGAGATCACCCGCGACGTGCACGAGATCAAGAAGGGGCTGGGCGGCTTCACGCGCCAGCCGATGTCCGCAGCCGATGTCGATGGCATCCTCGAAGAGGTCGAGCATCTTGTCGAGGAAGAGGTCAACCAGAGCGCGGGTGGCGTCTGACGCAGCTGGTCGATGCGTCGCCCGGCGAGGCTGCCATGGTGCCCTGGCCTTCCGCCGGCAATTACGCAGCAGAATATTGTGGTGACGGGGTCTGTGGTATTGATGGCACAGCGCCGAGGGAATTCCCACGGCTTCGTGAATTGCCATAAAAGTGCCCAAACGGTCATACTTGGTGCGAGCCGTCCATCCTTCATTAAGGACGATCCTTCATCCTCGCCGGCGTTCCTCTTCCGGAGCGTTGCGTCAACACGGTAGACGAAGTGCCAACGATCATGTCCTTTCGCGCATTCCTTCTGACTGGCTGCGTCGCAGCAGCCGCGCTGGCTTTCGGCGGTGCCGGGCTCACCCAATCCGCTTCTGCCCAGAACCTCGCCTTTGGCTCACAGGCCGAATGGGTGCAGAACTACGAATCGGTTTCACGCACGCGTGTGGCACGCTCGGCAACGCCGATACTGTCTCCTGAAACGCTTGCGGCAACCGAGTCGATGGTTGATCGCTATCGCAATATCGTCGCGCGCGGCGGCTGGGGCCGGATCGCGAATGAGCGTCTGCGTATGGGCTCTACCGGCGAATCGGTGGTGCGACTGCGCCAGCGTCTCATCATCAGTGGTGATCTCGATCGCAGCGCCGGCGGATCGCAGACATTCGATTCCTTCGTGGAAGCCGCCGTGCGCAGCTTTCAGACGCGTCACGGCCTGACGCCGACGGGGGCGCTGAACGGCTCGACTGTCGCTGCGCTGAACGTGCCGGCTGACGTGCGCCTGCAGCAGCTCGAATTGAACGTCACGCGGCTGCGCTCGTATTCCGGCAATCTGGGTGATCGCTACGTCATCACCAATATTCCCTCGGCCAGCGTCGAGAGTGTGGCGCAGGGTGAGGTGGTCGGACGTCATGCTGCCGGGGTCGGCATGATCGACCGGCAGTCGCCGATCTTCAATTCGCGCATTGTCGAGATCAACTTCAATCCCTACTGGACGGTGCCGGTTTCGATCATCCGTAAGGACCTCATTCCGAAAATGCGTGAGGACCCCACGTATCTCACAGATCACAAGATCCGTGTCTTCACCTATCAGGGCGAGGAGCTCGATCCGAGCAATATCGACTGGAATACCGACGAGGGAACGCGCTACATGTTCCGTCAGGATCCGGGTGGCGACATCAATTCGATGGGCTTCGTGCGGATCAATATCCCGAATCCGCACGGTGTCTACATGCATGATACACCGTCGCGTGGCCTGTTCGGTGAGGATTTCCGCTTCGTCTCCTCCGGCTGCGTGCGCGTTCAGAGCGTGCGTGACTTCGTCACGTTCCTGCTCGCGGAAACCGATGGCTGGGATCGCGGTGCGATCGACGATGCCTTCCGTTCCGGCGAGCGCCTCGATGCGCGCCTGTCACGCCCGGTGAACGTCTACTGGACCTACATCACGGCGTGGGCAACGCCTGACGGGACGGTGAATTTCCGGGATGATATTTACGAGCGTGACGACATCCAGGGCGTGCCTGTCGCCAGCGCACCGGGTGAGGCAATGCCCGTCCACTGATTTCTTCGAGCTGCGCGACCGCCGGGTCGCGTGCTGCTTCGAAGCCGTATCGAGACCCGACTGGCCCGCCATTCCGGCGGGCCATTTTTCATGGTTCAGCGCGGCTCGGGCTCAAGCTCGACCCAACCGTCAACGGTCAGGACCGGAAGCTCGGGGTGAAAGGCCTGGACGACGAAGGCGAAGGTGATGTCGTGGACGAGCGGCGCGTCGTCGCCGGTGTTGCGCACCGCGATCGCGCCGACCTCGCGGCCATCGCCGATGCTGGCGCTGTCGAGGGCCGAAGCGACACCCTCCCGCCAGATCAGACGCGTATCGTCCACGACGATTTCCTCCTCGTTGCGCAGATGTTCGAGCGTGACCATGGTACGGACATCCGTGCCATCACGCACGACGATCACGCGCGCCATCGGCTCCATGTTTGCGGGCAGGGCGCCAGTATAGAGCGGGTACGGGCCGCTGCGCCCGTCGTAGCCGGTATAGGGGTTGCGGCCATAGGCGCGCGCGCTCCAGTCATTTGGCA
>Ga0102934_1003305_pt1 | contig 11011 bp, 5 predicted proteins | sample SalPonR2_A_D1_MG_FD_78175 | JGI IMG/M metagenome (GOLD analysis project Ga0102934, IMG submission 78175) | Salt pond soil microbial communities from South San Francisco under conditions of wetland restoration - Salt Pond MetaG R2_A_D1_MG | ecosystem: Environmental > Aquatic > Marine > Intertidal...
CGATCCACTCAGGAGACCATCTGAAGGCCGCGCTGGCCCGACGCAAACCGGTACAGGTGATGCCCGGCTTCATTGCCGCCAATGCACGCGGCGAGACCGTGGTGCTGGGTCGGGGCGGCTCTGACACCTCGGCCACTCTGATTGCTGCCATGCTCGATGCCGAACGGGTCGAGATCCATTCCGACGTGCCTGGACTGTTCACTGCCGATCCGCGCCGGATTCCGGCCGCCCGGCTGCTCAAGCAGGTCAGCTATCGCGAAGCCCAGGAACTGGCGGCGATGGGCGCGCGCGCGCTGCATCCGCGCTCGCTGATCCCTGCCCGCGACCGACGCATTCCGCTCTGGCTGCGTCAGACCGACCGGCCTGACATCGAGGGCACGCGCATCAGCGCCGACATGCGCGACCACGGCGCGCAAGTCAAGGCCATCGTTCAGCGCAAGGGCATCACCCTGATTTCGCTCGAGGGTCTGGGCATGTGGCAGCAGGTGGGGTTTCTCGCCGACGTTTTCGCCGAATTCAAGACTGCGGGCCTGTCGGTCGATCAGATCTCGACCTCCGAGTCCAACGTCACTCTTACCCTGGACCCCGGCGCCAATCTGGCCGGAACACAGGCACTCGATGATCTGGTTGCCCGGCTGGAGCACCACTGCCGGGTCGAGGTGATGCCCGACTGCGCCACGGTCAGCCTGGTCGGCTTAGGCATCCGGACCATCCTGCACCGGCTCGGGCCTGCGCTGGAGGTGTTTGAACAGCGCCGCATCTATCAGGTCAGTCAGGCGGCGAACGACCTGAACCTGACCTTCGTGGTGGAGTCACGCCACGCTGACCGCCTGGTCCAGCAGCTGCATCAGCAGGTCATTCCGGGCGGCATGGGCGGCGACTCGGTCTTCGGCCCCACCTGGGAGCAGCTATTCCGGGACGATAGGGATCGCCCGATCCGGCACCCCTGGTGGCGCGATCGCGCCAGCGAGCTTCTGGCACTGATGGCCGATCGCGACTGTGCCTACGTCTATGCCCGGACCGAGGTTGAACAGGCGGCACGCCGACTGAAGCGGCTGAAAGCGGTCGACCGGGTGCTGTTTTCGATGAAGGCCAATCCGCATCCGGCCCTGCTGCAGACCCTGGTCGACGAGGGCCTGGGGATCGAATGCGTGTCCCTGAACGAGTCCCGCCACGCCCGCAAGCACGTCATCGGCCTGGATCGCGAGTCGATCCTGCTGACCCCGAACTTCGCCAGTCGGACCGAGCTGCGTCAGGCCCTCGACGAGGGTCTGCGACTGACCATCGACAACGCCTATGTGATCGAGCAGTGGGGCGCCGATTTCGCCGGCCGGGAGATCTTTCTGCGCCTGGATCCCGGCAGCGGTCTGGGCCATCACAAGATGGTCCGCACCGCCGGCAGCAACGCCAAATTCGGCGTGCCGCTGGCTGAGCTCAAGCGGCTGGCGGCGCTGTGCGAGGCCCACGACATCCGGATTACCGGTCTGCATGCCCACACTGGCTCGGGCATCCTGCACCCTGACAACTGGCACCGCACGCTGGAAACCCTGGGCGAGGCGGCCCGCGAACTGCCCGAAGTCAGCGTCATCAATCTGGGCGGAGGTCTGGGTGTCCCCGATCGCGGCGATGATCTGCCGCTGGATCTGACCGCGCTGGACGCCGGACTGCTCAAGCTCAGGCACGACCTGGTCCGGCCGGTCGAGATCTGGCTCGAGCCGGGCCGCTACCTGGTCTCGGAAGCCGGCGTGCTGCTGGCCAGGGTCAACCAGACCAAGGGCAAGGGCGAGGTGCGCTACGTCGGCATCGCCACCGGCATGAATTCGCTAATCCGCCCGGCCCTCTACGGCGCCTGGCACGAAATCGTCAATCTGAGCCGACTCGAATCACCCGGCGAGCACGTCTACAACGTGGTCGGCCCGATCTGCGAAACCGGCGACGTCCTCGGCCTTGACCGCCTGCTGCCCGAAAGCCGGGAGGGCGACGTCATGCTTATCGCCAACACCGGCGCCTACGGGGCCGCCATGGCCTCGAACTACAATCTCAGAGCACCAGCCGAGGAGCTGATCCTCGACTGAGCGTCTTGCTCAGATCATCGTTGGAGACCACGGGCGGCACTCGTCAGGCGGAGTCTAATGGGCCATCAGGGAGGGATTGAAAGCCAGCAGCAAGCCACCCAGCAGCATCGTGCGAACACTATTTTCAAATGGCAGGATTGTCGAGAAAAAGAGCATCTGTTCAACTGGATCACGGCGGGTTCCTTACTGAGTACAGCGGAATCCGGACGAAGAATGGCTCATTCGACTGGCCAGACCCGTTTGCTGAACCCAATACCCGGTCGCGGGGGGCGTCGGTCAGGGCATAGCCCTACTGCATCGCCTCGAGGCGAGCGCGATACTCGCTGGCATCCTGCGTGCGACCAGTTTCCTCATAGATTCGAACCAGGTTGCGCAGATTGTCCTGGATGGACTGCGGCCGGACGGTGACCCCGGAATTCTGGAAGAGCTGATCAACGGCCAGCGCCTCGGACAGCGCGTCGTCGAGGCGTCCGTTGACGCGCAGCGCATCGGCATAGACGTTGCGAAAATGCCCGAGCACCCACTGATCGGGCTCGATGACCTGCTCTGCGTTCTGGAGCGCAGCTTCGGCCCAGGACAGAGCCTCGGGGAATCTTTCCATTCGGATCATGACGTCGGCAATATTGACCTCGACGAAGGCCTTAGGGCGGGAGGGCTCGCCGCTGGTGAGTTCCTCGTGAACCTCCCAGGCTTGCTCGAGCAGGGACAGGCCTTTTTCGTATTCCCCGCCGACGATGAGCCTGCTGGCCAGATTGCTGCGGGTCACGGCGATCTGAGGATGATTGGCGGGCAGGATGCGCTGCTGGATTTCGAGCGCGCTCGAAAACCCTTCAATCGCAGTCTCGGCATCGCCCTTGCGTTCGCCGGCAAGACCCAGGGCAGCAAAGGCCGCGGCCCGATCCCGATTGTCGGTAATACCCAACTGACGGTAGAGCCCAATCACTTCGCGCGCTCGAGCGATGGCCTCGTCCCAGCGGCCGGCATCCATCAGGACGTAAGCCAGGTTGATGTAGCTCGGCAGGGTTCGGACGTGCCGGACGCCGAAGACCGCCGTTCGAAGTTCTAATGATTCGCGGGCAGCGGCCAGAGCTTCGTCGGTCCGCCCCAGACGCGACAGACGATTCGACATATTGAGCAAGGCGAGCGCCAGCGCCTCTTCATCGACCGGCGGGACGCGCGCGAATTCGACGGCCCGCTCGTGCCAGCTCAAACCTTCGGCGGGCTGGCCCAACGAGAAATACAGGTTGCCAATAGCACCTGCAACCCTGCTGCGCGCGTGCAAAAGATCACCCGGAACGCCCTGAATGGCCCCCTCGAGCGCCTCTCGGGCGGGATCGACGGCGCCTTCGGCGTTGTAGAGCTGGCCCTGCTCGATACGCAGACGCCAGTGCAGGGGCCCATCGGTGCGTGCCCGCTCCTGATCCAGAAGTGCATGCGCACGCTCGAGCTGTTCGGTCATGCGCAGCGAGGAGACGAGCCCGGCAAGCGTTTCAGCGCGTAATTCGGCAGCTTCCATGTTGTCCTCATCGATCATCGCCAGGGCCCGCTGGTACAGATCGATGGCCACCTCATGCTCCGCGAACACGCTGCGGATCTCACCCACACCGTTCAGCACATCCGTGGCCAGTTCAGGATTGCTGAGGGCGATGGTTTCGGCGCGCTGTGTGGCCGCCTGGAGGAACTCCTCAACGCTGGTCGCAGCGGCTCCACCACCGGTCGGATTGGCGGATTCGATGGCTCCGAGCAGCAGCTCGTTCGCTGCGGTGGCACGAGCAGCTTCACGATTGGCGCGGTCGCGCTGTTGCTGCAGATCGACGGACTGGAATAGCAGCAGCACCGCCAGCGCCAAGATCGAGGTCATGGCCAAGATGGCCGACGGCAAGGCGATGGGATGGCGGGCGCAGAGCTTGCGGAACCGGTAGGCCGCGCTGTCGGGCCGCGCCGAGATCGGACGCTTGTCGGTGATCGCTCGCAGGTCATTGGCGAAGTCCTGGGCAGTAGCATAGCGTCGGGTGGCATCAGGGTGCATCGCCTTGGCAATCACGGCCTGCAGGTCAGCGCTCAGTCCGGCAGCTTTCAGAGATACTAGTAGGCGACCGCCTTCGATCTCCTCCAGCGTGTCGGTCAGGGACTTGCCCGCCAGATCGTACGGGCGTTGCCCGACCAGCAGCTCGAACAGGACCACGCCCAGTGCATAGATGTCGGCCGCAACGGAGGCCGGTTCACCGCGCAGTTGTTCGGGGCTGGCATAGTTCGGCGTCAGCCAGCATGTCACGGTGGCCATCGCACTGGAGTCATCTTCGGCGAGAATTCTTGCAATGCCGAAATCGAGCAGGATCGGGCCCTGCGTTGCATGGACCAGAATATTCGCCGGCTTGATGTCCAGATGCACCACCAGCTCCCGATGAGCGGCATTCACCGCCTCGGCCACTCGACGAACCAGGTCGAGGCGTTGGGCAACAGGCAGCGCATTTCCATACGCATTGATCGGATGACCGTCGATTCGCTCGAGTACCAGATAGCGCCAGCCCTGCTGCGACGTCCCCCAGTCCAGCAGGCGGCAGATTCCCGGGTGATCGAGCCTGGCCAGAACGCTGACCTCCCTGATGAATCGTGCAGTCGCCACCGAATCGAAGGTCGGAATGGAGAGCAGCTTCATGGCGGCCCGCTGCGTCACACCCTCCGAGACCCGCTCGACCCCGAAGACGACCCCCATTCCGCCCTGCCCCAGCTCTTCCAATAGCCGCCAGCCGCCGATCTCGACCCCGATCAGCGCCTCCGACGGGCGTGTCAGCAACTGATCGAACTGCATGTCCGGCAGGGAATCGAGCGCAAGCGTCTCGTTATCGTGCGCATCGATCAAGGCGGCCAGCCGAAGCGCTTTTTCCCGATCCTGACCGATCAGCTCTCGCAGTATCGCTGTCCGCTCCGAGGCATCGATCGAGGCCAGTCTTGCGAACTGCTCTTCGATATTCATCGATTCGTTACCGGTCATCATCCTTCTCGCGCAACTCGACAATCAACCAGGCCCGCGCAAACGACCAGTCGCGTTTGACGGTCGCGATCCCGATATCGAGCTCGCTGGCGATTTCCGCCAGCGTCAAACCGCCGAAACAGCGCAGGCTCACGACTTCAGCAGGCCGCGGGTGTTCGATCGCCAGGGTAGTCAAGGCACGGTCGAAATCCAGCAATCTGAAATCCTCAAGCTGTGAATGAGAGCCGAAGGAGGTCAGGGTCACTCGAAGATGCCCTCCTCCGCGTTTCTCACTCAGGCGCTCACGGGCCTGGTCGACCAGCAGATGACGCATGACGGTCGAGGCCAGCTTGTAGAAATGTTCCCGCCCCTTCATCTCCTCTGCCGGGGGCTTGAGCTTGAGCCAGGTTTCATGCACCAGCTCAGTAGGTTGAATCGACGCGTTGCCTTCACGCAGAAGACGCGCCCGAGCAATCTTTTTCAGCTCCGAATAGACCAGCGCCGTGAGCCGCTCGGCGACCTCGAGGTCGTCAGGAGATTGTTGCCAGTCGCGAAGAATCGCTGTCAGGTTCGTGGACGCGCGCATGGCCTGCCTAACCATCGGGTTCTTTTCCAATGAGTCTATACCGAAAGAGGAGTAACAAGTTCCCGGATTCGGGACGGTTGGCGTTCGAGGTCATCAATATTCAGGCAGCACCAGCAGAGGGCGATCGATGCGGTCAAGCCAGCCGGCGGCCAGGCCGGTGCGGATCAGGGCGCTGTCGGCGCTGGCGATCAGGCCGGCGGCCTGCTGGTCCTGGATCAGCGCCTGAAGCGCCAGACCGCTGGCGATGCGTTGGCGAATCCATGGCGCTGCGGGGGTTGCGTAATCCGCAGCACTCCCGGACTGGCAGACGATCCTGAGCTCCGCCCCGCCCGGCCCGAGAAGGTCCCGCGCCCGGCTCAGTCGACGCTGCGTTGAAGTCGGGTCATCGAGCAGGAGCAACCAGGGTCCGGGATGGCTGCGGCCGGAGGGTGAGCCGATCATCAGGGTCGATCGAGGCGCGTCAGCCAGCGACCGGGTCAGGCTGCCAGGGCGCGTCGGCTGCCAGCCCGCATAGCCGGAGCGACCTGTCACGACCCAGTCCTGATCGTCGACCAGATCGGCGAGCACCTCGAGCGCGGGCCCCGGTCGGGATTCCAGTGCAAGCGACAGGGCCCGCGTGCCGAGCAGATGATCCAGCACTACCTGAGCTCGCTGGCGCTGAACGGCCTGGGCGTGACGATGCTCGGATGGACCCCGTGCCCGAAGACGACCGGAGACCGCGCCGACTTCGAGATTGATCGACAGCGAGGCACAGCGGGCCAGCGCCGGATCCTCGATATACAGGGCACGCAGCTCCGCGCCAAGAGCCTGCATCAGGGGCAAGGCCTGTAGCAGGGCTGCCTGGCTGCCGGGCGAGCCGTCAAAAAGCACCCATAGCCGCCCGGAGCCGGTTGGGTCGATCGGATCAGCTTCAGTCATCGCTCTCGCCCGACGCGCTGCTCTCCTCCTCAGCGCTGGCTCGAGCCTTGTCACGCTCCGGTCTGGCCACCCGGGTGAAGCCGGCCAGTCGGTCGGCCACCCGGCCGTTGAAGCTGCCTTCAGGATAATTGCCGGAGGCATCAAGCTTGCCGAGCGGCAGATCCACCATCAGCGCGAGCGCCTCATCCAGGCTGGTGATCGGATAGATGTGGAATTGCCCCGCCGCGACTGCGTCGCGAACTTCTTCATCCAGCATCAGATGCTCGACGTTGCTGGCGGGGATCAGCACCCCGGCCTGACCCAGGGTCTGTGCGCCGCGGCAGACGCGGAAGAAACCCTCGATCTTTTCGTTGACGCCACCGACGGCCTGAACCTGGCCATGCTGGTTGATCGACCCGGTCACGGCCAGATTCTGGCGCAGACCAACCCGTGCCAACGACGACAGCAGAGCGCAGACCTCAGCGACCGAGGCCGAGTCGCCGTCGACGCCGCCGTAGGACTGCTCGAAGGCCAGGCTGGCCGACAGCGACAGCTCCCCGTCGGCGGCATAGCGCTGGGCGATGCATCGGGTCAGGATCATCACGCCCTTGGTATGAATCGCGCCACCCAGCTTGGCTTCGCGCTCGATATCGATGATCTGCCCGCGCCCGGGGCGGGTCGTGGCGGTGATCCGGCTGGGCAGACCGAACGCGGCCCGACCCGAGCGATAGACAGCCAGACCATTGACCTGCCCGATTGCCGTGCCTTCGGTCTGCATCAGGACGATACCGCGTTCGATACGCTCCAGTGCGCGCTCGGCCGAGCGCGCAATCCGGTCGCGGCGTGCCTCGATCGCCTGTTCGATCTGCTCCCGGTCGACCCACTCGGACCTGGCGTCGGCGGCATAGTGGTCGGCCTCGAGGAGAAGATCATGCAGCAGCTGGTCCTGGGCGGTCAGTTTGCGCTGGTCCCCGGCCAGCCGGCTGCCGTGTTCGATGACCCGCCCCACGGCAGCGGCGGTCAGGGCGCGCGTCCCGGCGCGTCGCGCCAGGGTGGCGATGAGCCGGGCCAGCTGCTCATGCTGATCGTCGACACGGACCAGTTGATCGGCAAAATCCGCCTCGACCTTGAACAGCCGCGCGAAATCCGGATCGTAGCGGCTGAGAAGATCGGCGATGCCGCGCTCGGTCAGCAGGATCACCTTGACTTTGAGAGGGATCGGCTGGGGCGTCAGCATGGTGGTGCTGGCCAGTCCGAAGCTGCGCTCGAGCGATTCGATCTGGATCTCGCCGGCTGCCAGCACGCGCTTCAGGCTGTTCCAGGCCAGCGAGTGACCCAGAATGCGGCGCGCATCGACAATCAGATAGCCGCCGTTGGCGCGATGCAGCGAGCCGGGTCGGATCAGGCGATAGTCCGTCACCATGGCGCCATCACGAACCTGCTGTTCGATCACGCCAACCAGGTGATTGTGGTTCGGCAGATCTTCGTAGACCACGGGCGCGGCCGTCTCACCGCTGCGATCGACCAGTACGTTGGCCTGATAACGGCCAAGGAGTTCGACAGGAACGATTGCGCCCTGCTCATTGCGAAATGCCTGCGCATTCTCGATCACATCGCTCTGGATCCGCTCCAGGTGGGAGAGGACGCCTGCATCGGCACTCCAGCGCTCGCGCAGCTCGTTCATCGGACCCCCGAGCGCGAATTCGAGCATCTCTTCATTGAGCTCACGCACCTTGCGCTGAGCCGCCTTGCGCAGATTGGGTACATTCTGGATCACCTGCTGAAGCTTGCCCTGCAGCTCGACGATGCGTTCTTCGATCGTCTCCCGCTCGGACTCGGACAGGGCTTCGAAGGCTTCCGGCTCGATCACCTCGCCATCGCGCATTGGTGCCAGATTGAAGCCTGTCGGCGTCGAGATCAGGGCGATATCCTGCGCCTTGGCTTCCTCGGCAATGGCGTCCAGCCGCTTCTGCTGCTTGGCGTTGAAGGCTTCCTGCAGCTCATTGAGCTTGCTCTGGTATTCCTCACTTTCGAAAATCCCTGGCACGCCGCTGGTCAATTCATCGATCAGGAACTGAAGATCGGCCCGCAGCCGGTGGCCCTGTCCGGGCGGCAGGCTCAGCGCCAACGGACATTCGGGATCGTCGAAGTTGTAGAGGTAGCACCAGTCATCCGGCACGCGCTCAGCGGCCGCCCGATCGTCGAGAAAGGCGCGCACCTGCTCCAGAGCTCGAGTACCCGGCGAGGCCTGCACGAAAAGGTTGAAACCCTCGTTGTCCATCCGGCTACCGAAGTCCAGCGCGCGCATGGCGCGATCCTGGCCCCAGGTCAACGGTAGTGGATCAAGCTGATCGGTCGAATCGAAGTCCAGCGTCTCGATCGGGCAGCGTCGATACAGCGCGTCGACGTCGAGTGCCCGGACGGTGTCGGTTTTGCCCATAATGAAAAACTTTCGGTCGTTCAGACGCCACTATAGGCGATTAAACGGTAACCTTGTGCGCTTGAAGTTCCAGACTCGAGTGGATTCATGAGCAACCAGTATCAAGCCTCCGACATCGAAGTGCTGCAGGGCCTGGAGCCGGTCAAGCGGCGCCCCGGCATGTATACCGACACCACGCGCCCCAATCATCTGGTGGCCGAGGTCGTCGACAATGCGGTCGATGAGGCACTGGGCGGCCACGCCCACTCGATCGAGGTCACGCTGCATGAGGACGGCTCGGTCGAAGTGGTCGACGATGGCCGCGGCATGCCGGTCGACCCCCATCCGGAGCACAAGCTCCCCGGGGTCGAGCTGATCCTCACCCGGCTGCATGCGGGCGGCAAGTTCTCGGGCAAGAACTACAAGTTCTCCGGCGGTCTGCACGGTGTCGGGGTGTCGGTCGTCAATGCCCTCTCGGAAAAGTTGATTTGTCGCATCAAGCGCAATGGTCAGGTGCATGAAATTCGCTTCAGGAACGGCGAGACCGACCAGCCACTCACCGAGATCGACCAGGTCGGCAAGCGCAACACCGGCACCCTGGTGCATTTCTGGCCCGAGCCGAGTTACTTCGATTCGGTCAATATTTCGCGGCCACGACTCAAGCATCTGCTCAAGGCCAAGGCCATCCTCTGCCCCGGCCTGAAGGTGACGCTGACAGACCAGGCCAGCGGCGAGTCCGAAACCTGGCAGTTCGAAGACGGCCTGACCGACTACCTGGTCGAGAGCCTGGCGGGGCGCGACTGTCTGCCCAGCGCGCCGTTCACGGGCAATTTCACCGCAGCCGATCAGGAGGCGGCCTGGGCCTTGAGCTGGGTGCCGGAAGGCGAGCTGGTGCAGGAGTCCTACGTCAATCTCATCCCGACGGCTGCCGGCGGCACCCATACCAACGGCCTGCGCACCGGACTGATCGAGGCCCTGCGCGAGTTCTGCAGCATCCGCAATCTGCTGCCGCGCGGACTCAAACTGGCCCCGGACGATGCCTGGGAACGACTCAGTTTCCTGCTGTCGATCAAGCTGGCCGATCCCCAGTTCTCCGGTCAGACCAAGGAGCGCCTGAGCTCGCGCTCGGCGGCAAGCTTCGTCTCCGGCGTGGTCAAGGATGCCTTCGCCCTGTGGCTGAACAGCCATGTGACCGACGGTGAAGCCATTGCCAGACTGGCCATCGACAACGCGCTCAAGCGGCAGAAATCCCGCAAGCAGGTCGCACGGAGAAAAGTCACGGCCGGCCCCGCCCTGCCCGGCAAGCTGGCCGACTGCGCGTCGACCGATCTGGAAGAAACCGAGCTGTTTCTGGTCGAGGGGGATTCGGCCGGCGGCAGCGCCAAACAGGCCCGCAATCGCGAATACCAGGCCATCATGCCGCTCCGAGGCAAGATACTGAACACTTGGGAAACCGAGCCTGGTCAGGTCCTGCGCTCGCAGGAGGTGCATGATCTGGCGATCGCGATCGGCGTTGATCCCGGATCGGATGATCTCTCGAAGCTGCGCTACGGCAAGGTCATCATCCTGGCCGACGCCGACTCCGACGGCCTGCACATCGCCACCCTGCTCTCGGCCCTGTTCCTGCGCCACTTCCGACCGCTGGTCGAGGCCGGGCGCATCTTCGTTGCCATGCCGCCGCTGTACCGGATCGATGTCGGCAAACAGACCTTCTATGCCCTGGACGGCGAGGAACGCCAGGGCGTCCTGGCCCGGATCGAAGCCGAAAACCTCAAGGGCAAGGTCTCGGAAACCCGCTTCAAGGGCCTCGGCGAGATGAATCCGCTGCAGCTGCGCGAGTCGACGATCGACCCGGACACCCGCCGCCTCGTCCAGCTGACGATCGACGAGCCGGACGCAACCGATGCGCTGATGGACATGCTGCTGGCCAAGAAACGCGCCGGAGACCGGCGTGTCTGGCTGGAGAAAAAAGGAAATCTGTCGGAGGCGGTGTAGGGTTCCGGGTTCCGGATTTCAGGGTTTTCCTTTCGCCTTTCGCCTTTCGCCTTTCGCCTTTCGCC
>Ga0102934_1003306_pt1 | contig 11010 bp, 11 predicted proteins | sample SalPonR2_A_D1_MG_FD_78175 | JGI IMG/M metagenome (GOLD analysis project Ga0102934, IMG submission 78175) | Salt pond soil microbial communities from South San Francisco under conditions of wetland restoration - Salt Pond MetaG R2_A_D1_MG | ecosystem: Environmental > Aquatic > Marine > Intertidal...
GCTGGCAGCTAGACGATTCGAGGGTCGATGGGACCTGCCGATGGACATCTCCGCAAGGTCGCGGCTACCGACATCGACCGCAGTCGATCCTCGAATTGACGTTGCAACAGCAGTTCGCCCAGGTGTTGGCTGCCGAGCTGACGTCCACACCGGCATCCACACCGGCATCCACACCGGCATCTACACATCCACCCGAACCGGCTCGAAGACATGAGCCCGCGCCGCCGTTTTGAAGCAAACCGTCTAGGGCCCTATCGCGAGGCCAGATCGGTAAGCGCGTCGCCGGTGACTCGGTAGGGGATCCACTCGGTCAAGGGTTCAGCGCTGAGCGATTCATAGAAGCCGCGTGCGGGACTCCAATCGAGAACCCACAATTCCAGGCGTCCGTATCCGCGCTCTTTGCAGATCTGGGCGAGGTTGGACAGTAGGGCGATGCCGAGCCCCGATCCTCGGTGGTCAGGCTTGACGTAAAGATCTTCTAGATAGATCCCGTGCTTGCCGAGCCAGGTCGAGTAGTTCAGGAACCACAGCGCGAAGCCGACGACGTCGCCACCTTCGTCCTCGGCCACATGGGCGAAGAGTGCTGGGTTCTCACCGAACAGCGCTCTTTCCAGATCGGCGGGGGTTGCCGTGACCGCATCGGGTTCATGCTCGTAGACGGCGAGCTCGACGATCATGTCGTGAATAGGACGTATGTCCGAAGGTGTCGCCTCGCGAATCATGTCCGGAGGCTACTGATGACCAAACGCGGATCCGAATGAGCACGTAAACGTTAGTCCGTCTGTCTAGGATAAGGGCGCCTCATTTCACCCACCCGATCCGCAGTGGAAGGACGTAACGTTGAGAAGGAAGACGACGGCCGCTTCGGCCGCCCTACTGGGTCTAGGACTCATCGCGTCGCAGATGGTCGTAGCCGGCTCGGCATTGGCCGATGACGGCAAGGCCACCCTGAAAGCCGGCAACGGCCAGGTGAGCGTGAACCAGGTACTGACAGCAACCTACGTCGCGAACGACGCCGGCCCTACCTGTGACGGTGAAGGCGCTGTGAGCTTCGGCTTCACGGTCAGCGACGGGACCAACCTGGGCACCATCGCTGGAACGTGCACCCCGGTCAGCGACGGATCCGTCACTCCGGTGGCGACCTGGACCGGCACCATGAACTGGACGCCGGCGAAAGCGGGGTCGCAAACGATCACCACCCAGGCCACCGAGCAACTGCTGGGAGGGAACCCGGTAGTGGGGCAGGCCTCGAAGAAGGTGCAGATCGCCGCGGCACCGGCGCCGAAGCCGACCACGCCATCGAAGGTTCGAAACCTTAAGGTCACCGGCGTCTCGACGAACGCGGTGTCGCTGAACTGGGATGCGCCGAGTAACAACGGTGCATCGCCGATCGCGGGATACATCGTCAATTGGACCGGCCCGACCAGTGGTCAGGTCTCCGTCGCAGGCAACACGACGAACGCCAACATCGGCACCCTGTCCGCTGGCGCGACCTACACGTTCAGCGTCAATGCCACCAATGCCCAGGGCTGGGGCGAGGCTGCGAGCGTTACGCAGAACACGGCTAACGCGCCGACGCCGGCACCCGTCCAGCAGCAGGCACTCGTCGGTCCCGCGTGGCAAGGCGGGGGCCCCAAGGTGAAGAGCGGTAAGTGGAAGACCTTCAACGACACCGCCAACCTCGACACCAACGCCGGGCACGAGGCGCGCCTGAGTGCGGTCAACCGGTCGGCATCGATCAAGTCGGTCCGCTTCCGCTACCGAGGCGACCTCGTTCAGGTGCGCGCGGTGCTGGAGAAGGGTGCCAAGCGCGGTTCGTTCACCCTCGTGGAGTCCGCACCGGCGTTCCCCGGCTTCACCGCCATGCGAGTGACCCGAGACATCAGGGTTGTGAGGTAACGACGGGTAGCGACGGGTAACAACCGTTCGATCCTCGAATCGGTACACAAAGGGGCCCGCTGCCATCGGCAGCGGGCCCCTTCCGTGTTGTCGGTACGGGTACTCAGGCCTTCTTGGTCTCCCAGAAGATCCCGGAGATCTCATCGATCTTGCCCAGTAGCTCATCGGCTACGGCCGGATCGAGTGAACCCTTCGTGCCGCCTGCGCCGGCCAGTTTGGTGGCCTGGTTGAACAGCTCGTTGAGCTGCGGGTACTTCTCGAAGTGCGGGGGCTTGAAGTAGTCGGTCCACAGCACCCACAGGTGCTCCTTGACCAGGTGGGAGCGCTCTTCCTTGATGGAGATGGCGCGGGCGCGGAACTCCGGATCGTCGGAGGCGTGGTACTTCTCCATGCACGCCTTCACGGATTCGGCCTCGATGCGGGCCTGGGCGGGGTCGTAGACACCGCAGGGCAGGTCGCAGTGGGCGTAGGCGCTCAGGCGGGTGCGGAACAGGCGGTCGAGCATGTCGATTCCCTTCGGGGTTGGCCGTATCTCGATGACGTGAAGCCTAGTAGCGCCTCCCACCGGCACAACCTGCGAGGAAGGGCCGCAAGGATGCGGGGGTGATCTCGCTGGCCACGGTTCGCATCATCGGGCCCTCGATGGAACCGCACCTGCGCAACGGTGAGGTGTACCTCGTGGCACTTCGGGCACCAGTGAAGGCGGGTGACGTCGTTTTGCTGCAGCACCCCGAACGCCCTGAATTGCTCACAGTGAAGAGAGTCGTCCGGCGTGACGAAGAGGGCTGGTGGGTCGAAGGGGACAACCCGATGAAGAGCACCGACAGCAGGCAGTTCGGCGCGGTGTCGCAGGAGGCGATCCGGGGTCGGGTTCTGCTTCGACTGGCCCCGGTGTTTCGCAGGCGACTCACCGCACGGCGGGACGGCGGCTAGCGCGTCGCCGAGGCAGTCCCGCGGCTAGCGCGTCCCCGAGGCAGTCCGGGTGTGGCTACTCGTCGTCGTCATCGAGCCGGGCCAGCCAAGTGGCTAGGCGCTCTACGGGTACCTCGAAATCGGGGTGCAAGTTGACGAACTCCTGCATCCGGTCGGCGAGCCAATCGAAGGTGACTTCCTCTTCGCCGCGACGACGCTGCAGCTCTTCGATACCTCGATCGGTGAAGTACATGGGATGCCTAGGCGAACGCACGCTCGACGATCGCCTGTTGCTCGATCACATGACGCTGATGCGTGCCGACAGCCGGTGACGACGACGGAGGCCGCGCCACCCCCTCGATCGGACGATTGATCATCCCTGGCGCATTCATCGCGATGAAGCTCCACGCGCCCTGATTCGCCGGTTCCTCTTGCACCCAACGAATCTCGGCATTGGGATAGCGCTCCATGACTTCGGGAAGCCGGAAGGGGATCGGGTACAACCGCTCGAATCGCAAGATGGCGGTGTCGTGCAGGCCGTTCTCTTCGCGGTAGGCCGCGAGGTCGTAGTAGACCTTGCCGCTACAAAGCAGCACCTTGGTGATGTTCGCGCCCTCGTGCTCGGGATCGAGCAGGATCGGCTGGAAGGTTCCGGAGGTGAACTCGGCCTTCGAGGACACCGCATGCTTGGCGCGTAACAAGGATTTGGGCGTGAAGATGATCAGCGGGCGCGTGAGTCGGCTGAAGACCTGCCAACGCAGCAAGTGGAAGTACGAGGCCGGTGTACTGGGCATCGCGACGGTCATATTGTCCTGCGCGCACAATTGCAAGAAGCGCTCAACGCGAGCACTGGAGTGATCGGGCCCTTGCCCCTCGTGGCCGTGCGGCAGCAAGAGTGTGACGGCCGAGCGCTGCGCCCACTTTTGTTCACCGGAGGAGATGAACTCATCGGTGATGGTCTGCGCGCCGTTCACGAAGTCACCGAACTGCGCCTCCCACATCACGAGGGCATCGGGCCGCGCTACGGAGTACCCGTACTCGAAGCCGAGGACGGCGAACTCGCTGAGCAAGGAGTCGTAGACGAACAACTTGCCGCCGTCGCGATAGCACTGCTTCAGCGGCTTGTACTGCCAACCGGTTTCCTTGTCGACGATCACCATGTGCCGATGACCGAAAGTACCCCGACGGGAGTCTTGGCCCGACAAGCGAACCGTGCGGCCCTCCATCAAAAGCGAGCCGACCGCGAGCGCCTCGGCCATGCCCCAGTCGATGCTGTCGTCGGCCACCATCTGTGCGCGTCGCTGTAATTGGGGCGCCAATCGCGGGTGCACCTGGAAGCCCTCGGGCAAGGTGGTTTGCGAGTCGATGACCGTCTCGATCTGCTCGGTGCTGATCGCGGTGTCGACCTCGGTGAAGGGGGTTTGCGGCGCGAGGTCGAGCTGACCGGTTTCGATGATGTCCTTGGCGCGGGCGGCGAATTCGTCGTCGTCGGGTTGTTCGCCTGCCGCGCGTGATTCCTGGAAGACGCGTTCGAGTTGCTCTTGGAAGTGCTTCAGCGCCGTCTCGGCCTCATCGACCGTGATGTCGCCTCGACCGATCAACGCCTCGGTGTAGTGCTTTCGCACCGATCGCTTGGCGTCGATTAACGAGTACATGCGCGGTTGGGTCAACGAGGGATCGTCAGCTTCGTTGTGTCCGCGGCGCCGGTAGCAGACCAGATCCACCACCACGTCCTTGTGGAACGCCTGCCGGAACTCGAAGGCCAACTGCGCAACTCGAACGACCGCCTCGGGATCGTCGCCGTTGACGTGGAAGATCGGCGCCTGGACCATGCGCGCAACATCGGTGCTGTAGACGCTGGAGCGCCCGTACTTCGGTGAGGTCGTGAAGCCGACCTGGTTGTTGACGACCACGTGCACCGTTCCGCCGGTCCGGTAGCCCTGCAGTTGGGACAGGTGCAAGGTCTCAGCCACCACTCCCTGGCCGGCGAAGGCGGCATCACCGTGGATGAGTACGGGCAGGATGTCGGTACGTCGTTCCTTTGGCAGTAGGTCCTGCTTGGCGCGCACGATGCCCTCGAGGACCGGGTTGACGGCCTCGAGATGCGAGGGGTTCGCAGCGATGTAGACGGAGGTGTACTCGCCCTCGGGTGTGAGGAACGATCCGGTGGTGCCGAGGTGGTACTTGACGTCGCCGGAGCCTTGAACGGAATCGTCGCCGTAGTCGCCTTCGAATTCCCGGAAAACCTGACCGTAGGACTTCCCGGCGATGTTGGTCAGCACATTGAGTCGACCGCGGTGCGGCATGCCGATTGCGACTTCGAGGATGTCGTCCTTCGCGGCGTCGGTGAGGATCCCGTCGAGCAACGGAATCAACGACTCAGAGCCCTCGAGCGAGAATCGCTTTTGCCCCACGTACTTGGTGTGCAAGAAGGTCTCGAGCGCCTCGGATTCGTTGAGCTTGTTCAAGATGCGAAGCTGCTCATCGCGGCTGGGCTTGACGTGCGGAATCTCGACGCGCTCTTGGATCCATCGACGCTGCTCGGGATCTTGCATGTGCATGTACTCGATACCCACGGTGCGGGTGTAGGCATCACGCAGCACACCGAGGATCTCGCGCAACTTCATCAGTGGGCGGCTACCGAAGCCTCCGGTAGCGAACTCGCGGTCGAGGTCCCACAGGGTCAAGCCGTGCGAGAGGACATCTAGGTCGGGGTGGGTGCGCTGGGCGTATTCCAGGGGATCGGTATCGGCCATCAAGTGACCGCGCACTCGGTAGGCGTGGATGATCTCCTGGACGCGGACGGTCTTGTCTAGATCGGTTTCGTGGCTCGCGGAGATGTCGTGCGACCAGCGCACCGGCTCGTAGGGGATGCGCAGCGACCGGAAGATCTCCCCGTAGAAATCGTCCTCACCGAGCAGCAGTTGATGGATCCGACGCAGGAATTCGCCCGATTGCGCACCTTGGATGATGCGGTGGTCGTAGGTGCTGGTGAGGGTCATGATCTTCGAGACCGCATTGCGCACGATCGCTTCCTGTGAAGCGCCCTGCCAATCAGCCGGGTACTCCATCGCGCCGACGCCGACGATGCACCCCTGGCCTTCCATCAATCGCGGCACGGAGTGGTTGGTACCGATCGTTCCGGGGTTGGTCAGCGAGATCGTCGTGCCGGCGAAGTCCGAGACCTCGAGCTTGCCTCCCCGGGCCCGACGAACCACTTCCTCATAGCTCGCCCAGAAGGTGGCGAAGTCCATGCCCTGCGCGCCTTTGATGTTGGGTACGAGCAGTTGTCGGGTGCCGTCTTCCTTCGCCAGGTCGATCGCTAGTCCGAGGTTGACGTCGTCGTTCTCCATGACCGCGGGCTTGCCATCGACGGTCGTGAACGAGTAGTTCATCCCCGGGATCTCGGCGGCTGCCCGCACCATCGCGAAGCCGATGATGTGGGTGAAGGAGACCTTGCCGCCGCGCCCGCGAGCAAGATGGTTGTTGATGACCACCCGGTTGTCCCACAGCAACTTCACCGGGACCGAACGCACGCTGGTAGCGGTGGGGACCGACAAGCTGGCGTCCATATTGGTCACCACGCGCGCAGGGGCCCCGCGCAAAATCGTGGGTTGCACGCCCTGCGGCTCGTCCTCGCTCGTCGGCTTGCCCGCCGGTTTGCCCTCCGGTTTGCTCGCTGGTTTGCCCGCCGCAGGCGGCGTTGGGGCTTGCGGGGCGGGGGCACTCGGTGCGGACGGCTCCTGGGTGGGGGCTGGCGGCGCGGATGACTTCACCGCGGCGGCGGGGGAGTACTCCGCTGGCGAGTAGTCCTCGAAGAACTCCCACCAGGCGGGGTCTACGGAATTCCTATCGCGCAGGAACTGCTCGTAGATTTCGTCGACAAGCCACTCATTGGGGCCAAAACGGCTCGTTACATGGGTGGGGGGCTCACTGGCCACTGCGTGGTCCTCTCGCACGCGAACTTGATGCGTGGACAACAGTAGTCGTCCGCGTCGAGGATGCGGTTCGCCGGTCTGGGCAGCACAGTTCTCCCATGGGATACCTCACCTCCGACACCGTCGCGGTCGTGACCGGCGGCACCCGCGGCATCGGCCTGGAAGTAGCGCGTGGGCTGGGGGAGAAAGGCGCATCCGTTGTGCTCCTCGGGCGGGATGCCGATCGCGCCTTCGCGGCCGCCGAGGAGTTGCAAGCGGCCGGCATCGATGCGGTGGGTGAGGGGGTCGATGCGAGTGACCCACAGGCGTTGCACGAGTTGCGCGAGCGTCTTGGACCCTTGGGCAGCCCGGACGTCGTCGTTCTCTCAGCGGGGGTGATGGCCGAGAAGATGACGCGCACCCTGCGCACCAGCCCGCAGGAGTGGCGGCGGGTCATGGCCACCAACCTCGATGCCGCCTTCTACGCGCTGGAGACCTTCGGTCAAGGCCTGGCCAAACGGCGTTCGGGACGGGTGATCGCGCTCTCGGCCTGCTTAGGACGTTTCTCCGGACCGGGTACCGCGGGCGGGTTGGCGCCCTATCGCATTAGCAAGGCGGCACTGAACGCGATGGTTCGCAACTTCGCGGCCGAGATGCAATGGGGCGAACGTGGGGTGCTCGTCGATGCGGTGTGCCCCGGTCACTGTCGAACCGACATGGGTGGACCGGACGCCCCGCGTAGCGCCGAGGAAGGCGCACAGACCGTGGTGTGGTTGGCCGACCGCGAGGACCGGGATGCTGCGGGCGATGTCGTGCCCACGGGGCTGTTGTGGGAGGACCGGGAGATCGTGCCCTGGTAGGGCGCGCCCTGGTAAATCGTGCCCTGGTAGAGCGCGCCCTGATACATCGTGCTGCGGGCTTGCCCTGTTAACTGAGCGGGCGTGTAGCTAGGCGAGTGTGCCGGGCCGGTTGCCCTTGCCGATCAGCCGACCACCGGAAGACTCCCAGGCGTTCATCCCCCCGGACAGGTTGTAGGCCTCGATGCCCTTTTCGCGCAGGATGCGCGTCGCCCCACGGGATCGGGCGCCTGTTCGGCAGGTAACGATGACCGGGCGGCCCTTGGGCAGCCGCTTCAGGGCCTGGGTGCCGACATTACGCACGGGTATGTGGACGGCACCCGGTGCGTGACCGGCGTTCCACTCGGAGTTCTCCCGGACATCGAGCAGCGTGGCCCCGGATTTCAGCATCTGTTGCGCCTCGGCGGGCTTGACCGTAGGCAACTTGAAGCGATCGAACAGTCCCACAGCACCGCATCGTAGGGACACTCATTGGCGCAGTCGCGCCGTGGCGTCGTACATTGCTTGCATGAGACTTCCCCGGGGGCGGCTAGCCCGGCGCGCCACGGTGGCATGCACCGCGTCACTGGCCTTGATCGTTTCGTTAACCGTGAGCGGTGGGGCAGCCAGTGCGGACACCTCGTCATCCGCCGTGCCGGTCGCGCCGGTGCTGCTCGACACGACCGCTGGCGATGGTTCGATCATCCTCACCTACCGACCAGCGACGAGCGCCACGGTCACCGGCTACCAGGCTTCACCGGATGGCTACTCGTGGTTCGACTGCCCCGATCTCAGCGGCACCTGCGGACTCTCGGCTTTGACCAACGGCCGGCAGTACCGACCGGCATTGCGTGCCGTGGGTCCGGCCGGCGTCTCCAACGCGGTGTCAGCACCCGCGACTATTCCCGAACTCGCCCCCGGTACCGATCCGGACAAGCCGACCAAGTTGCCGCGTCCGCGTACCCGGGTGAAAGCCACTTTCGATGCGGCGAGCAACAGCCTCGGCGTGCAAGGTGCGCGAACCAAACTCGGTGTCGGCACATTGCCACGTTTGAAGTTCAACCGCGCCATCCCCGACAAGCGGGCCGTCGAACGTCACCTGGTCGTCACGGCTACGAACGACGACGGACGAACGACCGAAGTGCAAGGCGCGTGGGGATGGATCAACGATCGCACCGCGATCTTCCGACCCAAGGATTTCTGGCCCGGTAACTCAACTATCGAGATCACGTCCACTCTCGACGACGTCGTCCTCGGTAAATCCGGTGGCCGCTATCTCATCGGCGCCAACAAACTCGAGCGTGTGTTCAGTTTCCGAACCGCCCGGTCCTTGATCGCGGAGGTCGACGGCGCGAGCAAACGCATGAAGGTGTTCATCGACGGTAAGCGCGTGGAGAACTTCCCGGTGTCGCTGGGCAAGCCGGGTTGGGAAACGCGCAACGGCGCCAAAGTCGTCAGTACCGACAAGGAGGAGTTCAAGGTCTACCGCAGCGCAAGCCTGGGCCTGACCGATCCGGAGGACTTCTACGAACTCGATGCGCCGTGGAACACGCGTTTAACGCCGACCGGGGAGTTCTTGCACGCAGCGCCGTGGGCCTACGGACGCCTTGGCCGCTACAACGGCTCGCACGGGTGCACCAACATGTATGCGAAGGACGCCAAGTGGGTGTTCGACAACACGATCCCCGGCGACGTCATCACCTTCCGCAACACCGGCGGCGACATGATGGAGCCGTGGAACGGCCCCGGCGGGCTGTGGAATATCCCGTGGAGGAAGTGGCTGAAGAAGTCGGCGCTGGGCACCGGCAATCGCGCCGTCGATGCCAGCGAGGTCGAAGGTGACGTGGAGCAGGCGCGACCTGCCGGCGCATGAATCTCGATAGCGGAAGCGAATTAGTCTCGGCCGGGCCGGGAAAGTACGCGTGGGAGGTGCCCACCGGGTGGCTGCAGGGCCGCGGAGCCTGGGGCGGTCTCGTGGTCGCCGCCGAGGTGAAAGCCGCGGAGCAATCGCAAGTCAGCGTGGATCCCACACGACGCGTGCGCAATATCTCCGCGCACCTTTTCGGCGCTCTGCCCGAAGGTCCGGCCGTGGTGGAGGTCGAGTGCCTTCGCGAAGGTTCGGCGATGAGTACCTGGCAGGTGCGCGTCCGCGGTGCCGACGATCAGTTGGCCTCGCAAGCAGTGGTGATCACCGGAACCGATCGCCCGGTCGAGCCCGGTCGACGTTGGGGGGTGGCGCAAGCTCCTAGCTTGCCGCCGTGGAGCGAGGTCGGCACCGTGCCCGTGGAGCCACCTTTCGGGCCACCTTTCGGGGCCCATTTCGCCTTCCGGCCGGTCGAGGGGATACCCGGAACCGCATCGGCACCGCGCTGCCTTGGCTGGATCGGGCCGGCCGCGGGCGAGGAGTGGTCGGCCTGGAGCGCTGCGACCATGTTGGGCATCGTCGATGCCTGGTGGCCGGCCACCTACGTGACGGTCGAATCCCTCGCGGAGGTTCGACCGATGGCCACGGTGTCCTTCGGCGCGCACTTACTCATCGACCCGGGGACGGTCGACCCAGCCGAACCGCTGGCGCTGGAGTCGTGGGTGGCCGACGCCGAAGCCGGCTTCACCACCGAGACGCGAAGGCTGTGGACCAGCGACGGACGGCTCGCGGTGGAGAACCACCAATCGATCGTGGTGATCAAGTAGGTCCGGCGCGCGATTCGGTCCGGATCAGTGGATCAGTGGATCAGTCGATCAGCGCGGCACCGGCATTCGCTCGGCGAGATCCAAGACGCGCTCGAGGTACTGCTCGGTTTCCGGGAACGGTGGAACGCCCTCGTACTGACGGACCGCGCCGTGCCCGGCGTTGTAGGCGGCGAGGATGTTGTGCAGCGGGGTGCCCGGCACCTGCGCGACCAATTCCCGGTTCACGCAGTTCAGCGCCGCCGCGGAGTGGATGGCGTCTACGGGATTCCACACATCGCGGTTGCCGTCGCCGTCGGCGTCGATCCCGTACTGCTCCCAGGTTGTCGGCATGAACTGCGCGATCCCCTCGGCTCCTGCGGGGCTCACGGCATCGGGCTGCCAGGAACTCTCGACCGCGATCTGAGCCGCGAGCACCCGTGAGGGAATGGCCGGGCAGCGTTCTGCTGCCTGCGCGAGCACCGGCCCGTACTCCTCGGGGATCGTGGGTTCGCCGCCGAACCGGCCGGTGTCGCGGGCTTGCTGCCAGCGCTCGAAGTCCAGCGAACCCACCAGCGAAGTGAACAGCGGTCCGGCCAGAAGTGCGATGGCGGCACCGGCGATGACAACGACGACGAGCCCGGTAGTCCACACCCTGGTGGATCGGGAAGCAGGGGAGCGCTCGGGAGAGCGGATTGGGCTCATGGCGCCCTTACGGTAACCCGGGTTCGATCCGTAACTGCGCGTACGCTGCCGGTTATGTCGTCAGTGCCCGGTAA
>Ga0102934_1003308_pt1 | contig 11009 bp, 8 predicted proteins | sample SalPonR2_A_D1_MG_FD_78175 | JGI IMG/M metagenome (GOLD analysis project Ga0102934, IMG submission 78175) | Salt pond soil microbial communities from South San Francisco under conditions of wetland restoration - Salt Pond MetaG R2_A_D1_MG | ecosystem: Environmental > Aquatic > Marine > Intertidal...
GGGGGGGGGGGGGCGTGCCGGAAATGGCGCCGCTGCCCGCGGTGTCTGCGGGGGTGGGGGGGGCGGGGGGGGGGGGGGGGGGGGGGGGGGGGGGGGGGGGGGGGGGGGGGGGGCCGCGGGTGAATGGGGAGAGGATTGTGTTCAGAATCATACCCGTGAGACCCTGTGGTAAGGAGACACATTGAAAGGGGAAGAAGTGGAGGCTTGACGTGTTGGCAAAAAAGGGGAGAGCACGAAACGGTTGTCTGGGACGTGCTACGGCCTTCCAGGGAGGAAAAGGGGGTACCGCAAACATACGAGACAAGGCAGGAGATGATGGATACCAACGTTAAGAAGGAAAGAGACACGCACCATTCTTTCGGAAACACGATGTGACGGCGTGCCTTAAATTGAGCAGATATGTCTATGTAACCACTTGTCTCTACGCACTGCTGCTGATGCGGGGAGGGGGATGGCCAGGTGACGGGATAATATCACACAAAAACGCCACGGCCCGGCGCTGCAGCCGCCTACCTTGGAAATTAAGGGTGTGTTTATGTCCATGTGAGCGATTTGAGGGATTGTCACGATATTATGGGTAGGAACGATAGCCTCATATATACGGCATTGAAGCTGCCTCATGCTGCCTCCTCCAGGCTTTAATATCTGCAAGGCCACTTGAGGACATCTACACCAACCACAGATGAAAAACACAAATATTTTCGACTCCTCGACGATTCACAACCTGATGCGCAGAAATACGTGTCTAGGCATTTCTTATCCGCTGAAAAATGGGCTCCTCGACACTCAGGCTCTCATCAGTCTCTCTCAGGGCAAGGAGGGGCGGACGAGGGCATCTCTTCCCTCCCCTCACTCCCCTCATCCCATCCGCCACTACTGCTATGTGTACACCCAGAAAAGAGCAGAAGAGCTTATCAAGAAAGGATCGCGGGCATGATCTGCGAGGTCCAAGCGCTCGACGCGCTGTTAACGGGGGCTATGCTTCCTGAAGTGGTTGCTTTTCCATTCTACTCCGAGTCACGACCGAAGAAGGGCCTTCGTCGATGACGATGATGGAAAAGGCCTCAACATCCCCTCTTTCATCCCTTGTCCCCGTACAAGTCAGCTCAGGGCCATAATGAAACGCATTAAAACCTTATTTGAAGAAAGTTGATGAAGATGTGAACATTCATGAGTCTCATTTGCATGTTTGGGCTTGGAGCCTTGCAAAGTCCTCCCGCCATGTCAATTGTCAGTAGCGGAACGCATATGCTTGGCCCATTTTTTCCTCACACGAGTGCCGAGTGCAGTGCAGTCGTGTATCGCACGCGCACGAGGGTAGTAGCTACTTTTTTATAAATTGCGGATAATCTTAACGACTTGCTGATATGCTCACTCCCTACCGCGCAAGGCCACTGCTTGTCGTTTGTTGCATCCTCTTATTCGAAGGTCCTCAACCTCCTCTCCCCCCACATTAATAAGGTCAGGTAAACGAACCCCATGGCGCTCAAAGCTTTTTTCCGAGTCGCAGGCACTGTCTTCTATCTGCTACTCGTATCAAATGCAAAGTCAAGGCAAATTGAGTCTCTATTCCGCGGACCTGTACTCGTACATCCCCTCACCCCTACACCGTCGCTTGAACCGTCAAGTGGTCAGCTCTGGACAGTAGCGTGGCAGGAAAAGTCGCAAAGCTACGTGTTGTCACCCTCTCCTGATCCATCATTATACGATCTAATGCTTGCGCACGGAACGCTCTCTAATGACTCTGTGCACCGATCGGGTTGGTGGCAGTTGGCCATTGACACAGACCGAGGATCAATTGATATAGAAAGGCCCCCCGAACGCCAGAAGAGCAGTAAAAACGATACATCGCACGAAGAAAGCCTTGAGAGCAAACAAAGGCTCAAAAGTCAACCTACTGATGAGGAGGTGTGGGATCTTCGTCGCTGGTATGCAGCAGGCCTTCTGGAAGGGTACATGAGCGCGCCGTTGGTAGCTGAATATGCCCAAAATGCCAAACATTCCCTCTTCGGCGCCAACCACTACCCCAGGTAACGGTTATGCATAATTCTAGGCTCCTTGTGTATTTAAATCCACAAGCTTAACACAATTGCTGGCGCCTTTTAGGTTCCGCGGTCTCCCTCTTTATATTTGAGCCCCACTCCAGCCAATTTGACTCACATTCTCCCCTTCCTTCTTTCTTCGCTCCCTTCATGTCTTTTCGGCAGCGAGGGCCTCTTGGCCTTTTTGGAAGAGAATCGCGCTTATGTTTATGCCCGGATGAACTCCCCCCGCGCCCTCGGACCGGGAGAAGAGGAGGCGGCATCAGAGGAGGAGTACTGGCTGGCAGCAGCAGCAATTTTAGCACAGTTTGAAGGTACGAGCGCCAGATATTTCTTGTCAGGTTCCGATTCTTCCTTGGCGGTCTCGTCCACTTGGAAAACCCTTCCCCTGCGTGAAAGTGGCGAGCATCCTCCTTGTTCTCAAATAGTCCGTGACACCCCTCGCAGTCCTAATTTACCGCTTGCTATACCGTGCGCTTGCTTTCCGATACTGGTCGCATGCCTTTCCCCTTTGCAGGCCTCGTTGCCGGGTATCAAGCGACGGCGACCCATGCCTTCCGCGCCCCCCTCTCTTCTCTCGAGCTCTACCTCCTAAATGCCTACGGCGATATTTTTGACCTTTCCTCCCTATTTCCGCCACAACCGGGGACGCCCCCTCAGCAGTTGGGGCCATGGATGGGGGGAGAGAGGATGCGAGGGGAGAGAAGGGGAGAGCACACGGAAAAGGAAGGGACTGTGGAGGGGGATTCAGGGGCTGTGTGGCAGAACCGAGACAACGACCGTTGCAGTGTCCTGATGAAGGGCGTGGACGGGAATAAGGTCGGGAAGGAAAAGAGGAAGGGAGGAGGGAGGGAGGGAGGAAGCAAGGGAGGGAGGGGGAAAACGTTCTTATTAGTAGGACGGAGGGAGGAAGAGTGAGCCGCTGGCGCCATCTTGAAACCTAGATAGCACGACCACTTTGGAGTGCTCTCGCCTAGTTCCCCCTATCCATCTCCCTCCCTTCTACCCCTCTCTCCCTGCCTTTCAACCTCCCCCCTCTTTCCCTCCCTCCTCTCCCTGCCCCTCTCCCTAAGGGACCAGACATTTTGGTGGGCCACACGACCTATGACTACTACGTAGTGGCTTGGCCGCGTATGATCAAGGAAACCGTACTGCCGCTCAGGTGGGGCCGAGGGCAAGGGGGAGGGAGGGAGGGAGGGAGGGAGAGAGGGAGGGGAAGACGACGGGTGTGGGTGTAAAAAAAGTGAAGGAAGCGGGAGGGAGGGTGGCGGGGGTAAGGAGGGCCAGGGACGCGATGAGGGGAAAGGAGGATTGAGGGTATAAGAGAAGTAAGATAAAACGGACTCGGTCGTCTGCATATATTCTTGTGTAGCCCTACATTGGATTCCCAAAGGACGAGCAGGGAGGAGAAAGATAACTCGTTGGCATCACGTTGACAAAGAAGTCCGCAATAATGCTCTCCTTCTTTATCTTTTTCACTCTCAGGGGAAAATGGACTCGCGCGCTTTATTCTTCATCACCGGGGCAGCTCGCCTCCCTGGATGATCTGTACGTGCTTCGCGGGGAAAGAGAAGGAAGCGAAGGTGAAGGAAAAGGAAAACGAAAAAGAGGCAAAGAAGGAGGAAGGGAAGGCAGGCTTAAATACGAAGGAAAGAAGCTGATCGTGACGGAGACGACCATCAGCATGGTACGTTTATGATTGCTCGCAATTGCCACGGCAAAGGAACACACGTCCTCGATCTCATCGTCACCCGGTCCCTGTGAATAGAAAGATGCAAAAAGGGACGCTTTGCTTCCCCTCCTCAAGCCACAAAGCCTCCTTTATTGGATCCGGGTAGGAATCGCCAATGCACAGGCGCAGACGGGCAAAGAATGGACGGAGGTTCGTCTGCATCTCTCCTAGTGGCTTCCTGGTCTCCTTTTGTGTCTGTCCTTCCCCTTCATGGTTCAAGAATTTCAGTTCTCTTGAAAAACTAAGACTATCCTCCCTCATAAGCCATTTTTGGCTCCAGCCCTACCGCCGTGGTCTCATTCTTGATGATTCAATCCGTCCTATATTTGGTCCTTCTTTTGCAATAAAACGAATCCCCAGCGCTTGTAGAAGAACGACTGTGCAGTGTCACCCAACAAGGAAAAAGTGACTAGTAATGTCTCTCATCCCTGACTATCTTACTTCTTCACCGCCTTTCTTAGATTTTTTTAAAAGAAAATAGCGGGACGTACAACTGCGAATGGATGGTTCTAGACGCATCCGCGCGCTCATTCAACGTGCTGGACCAGGTGCAGATTGAAGAGGAAATGGGAGAGAGGGGGGATAATTCAACCTTACACTGTAGATACGGGTGACAGAGAGAGGGGAAGTTGCGCCTGTCGCAAAAGGAAACATGTCTTGAGTAATGAGAACCGGGGATACCAGGACAGGAAAGTACGAGAGGGTGTGATACACTCCTCCTTTACTGTTTTGTCTTCTGCCATGCAATTGGTGCAATTGAATTGATGTAGTTGCCATTGTGCAAAATTAATTAGGGCCAACCCTAATTTCAAGTTCTCGTTCCCACCTATCCCTTTCGGCCGCACAGGCACCAGGAAAAGTATCCATCACCGAGCATTCTCCCCTACTCTTCCAGCCTGAGCCCTCCCTCGCTCCTTCTTCCATCTCTTCTGACTCATTAATCGAGCGAAGCGAGAAAACGACTGAGATACCAGGAGCTTATTTTGCCTCTTACAATGTGCCTTCCGACCGAGAGATATACGACTATTTGGGTTTCGGATTAAAGGTGAGCTATTGGCGACGAGGAAAGAGGTGTGAAACGTATGGGAAAAGATGATAGGGTACGACAAGACACTTTGTGGGATAATGACCGTAATAAACCTGGCAACAGGACCCGAGCAATATCAAGTACGCCGTGGAACGCTATACAGGCTCTCCTCGCGAGCGCATGCTTAGTGAGGGGCAATTAGAGGTGACCTCTATGGCAGGCATGAAGGTACGGACATTTAAACAAGGCATGGTCAAAAGAAAACGAAAACTTCAGGGGTTGAGATTCCTTATTGCAACGATTTCATGTCATTATGCACAGCGCCTTATCCAATACAATGATTACATGCGCGATTCTCGATCATTGGGCCATGCATATTTGGCAGTCGCGGGACGAGGTGACCTCGAAATCTCATACGTTAATAGCCTCAAAAAAGAAAACGAGGGCAATTTTTCCTTCGCTCAAATGAATGGCTCCCCCTTTGCGTCGTTAGAGGGAGCGATGGATGCGAAGGTTGTATCGGTCAACGAGGCTTTTTCCAGCCCCGAAATTCACCTAAGCTTACATGCACGGGTGGGACCCACCTATGATCAGCAGCCAGCTTTTTGCTGGAGTGATCATCCGGAGGAAGTCAATGCCTTTGAAAACGGCACTCATCCTGATTGTTTCCGCTTTGAGTGGGAACGCCTTTCCCCTGGAACCCTTCTCGCTGATATGCTTGCTCGCAGCCAAACTAGAGCAGAGCAAAGAAAGTCTCGAAATTCTCTTTTGCTGCGTGGAGGAGGAAAACGATTTTATTGATCGTCAACTATTCAATCCGTATTTCAGCGCAGTAACTCAGTCAGCTTATCTGCATTTGTAATAAATGAAAACATTTTTTTAATGAAAGAAGACACAATTATGTATCGCTTTTGATAAAGCATGTATTGAATGTTGTTAAAAATAATCTTCGACTTATTCCAGGGATTTCTACTGTCACACGTCGCTTTTATGCCCTCGTGCATGTAAGCGAGGAATTTAGACATTATGGAGGTGGATAGACCAGAGACAACTTGACAGTGGTAAACCTTTGACTCGGAGATACTGACGATGATCGAAACCAGGCTCGTATGTATCGAGTATGGAGGAGGAAAAGATCACGTTGAAAATTTTAAAATATGTCTACTTTATTTTGTTATCTTACATTGCTATACTTTTATCAATTTTTTCGTTGCTTAAACCCGATGATTCAAATTGTGTTCTCTGGGCAGTTAAGGAGATCGCTGTATAGAAAATGAATCCTGACAGTGTCTTGCTCGTATTTTGGTCTTTGTTATAACCTCATGAGCATTTAAAATAAGGCATTGTTCAACTGTGACTTTCCTCTTCACAAAGTCCTCCTGAGTACAATGAGATCTATTAATATTTTGGGCAAAAACAAATAAATTTCAAAGTTTCAATTTTCCGTTTCACCGCAGGATAGGTCGTGTACTGTGGACTACAAGCAACGCCTGTCAGAAAATCGATCCTTTCCTCATGCAGGCAAAAAAGCAGTGCATATAATGTAGGCATATGTTTGCAGAGAATCGTGCTCAGGTGGATGTGTTGCACACTCTGGAAATTTGGTGTATGCTAACACCGAGTTACTACCTCCCCTCTCTTCATCTCCCAACTCATTTCAAATCATAGAAGGGCGACTAACCGTAGCTCGTGTCTCAAACACTCAAGGCTACACTAAAATTCTTGTCGATGAATGTAATATTTTATTTTCTTCCTCTTGCCTATAAAAACGCCTCATTTCACACCACAAATGAGTCTTCAGCACGCTTTGCGACTCCCTCTCTCGAGCACCTGCAGCTCAAGTTCTTCCGTGAAAATTCGAGCTTCTCCACCTACACCTCAATTTCCCGCAATCTTCGCCCTACTTCTCAAAAAAGATTGAGAGTCGGTGGCTTTCTGACCGACCCATGCTTCGCTTTAGATGTCGATTCACCGCTGCGATGGACATCAGAGGAAGGGGAATTACGGGTAAATGGTCATCCATTCCATCTCAAAGGCATCAACTGGTTTGGATTTGAAACTCCCTCTTTCTATCCACATGGTCTTTGGGGCGCCACTTCTTTAAATCGCGTGTTTAATTTCCTTCGTGATAATAGCTTTAATGTTATACGCCTGCCATTCTCTGCAGAAATGGCTTTAAACGATGGTCAGGTTGTGACGGTGCCTGGCGAGCCAGTGCTGGACAAATTGACAAATATGGAGCGACTGGCCAAATTTGTAGATGTTGCAGCGGAATATAATTTACTCGTAATGCTTGACATGCACCGCTTGAATGCGAGTGGCGGGATCGACGAGCTATGGTACAATAACGACTTTCCCTATACCCGCGTCCTGGCAGCATGGGCCAAAATCATGGAAAGCCTAGAGCGCAAGTGGAACTTTTTTGCAATTGATGTTAAAAATGAACCACATGGAGCCGCGACCTGGGGTGCAGGAAACCCCAGCACGGACTGGAATCAAGCTGCTCAATCCATAATCAAAGAGCTCTTCAAACGCTTCCCACAATGGCATGGACTAGCTTTTGTCGAGGGCGTCAACAACCCTACCGTGAAGTCTCGTATTCTGGATCCCAATGAGCGATGGTGGGGTGGGAGCTTGGAAGGAGTATGGGACGCCCCCATCGATCTGGGATGTTCCGAGTGGACACGCCGGGTGGTCTATTCCCCGCATGTATACGGCCCCGACGTGTATGACCAGCTGTATTTCCGTAGTGGTTACAATGCTGCCGATAAGCAACATTTTTGGAGCGAAGACATTTCTCGAAATTTGTCACGCATCTGGGACGCTCATTTTGGTTTTGCAGAAAAGGTTCACGATCGGCAAGCAGTGGTGGTAGGAGAATGGGGGGGAAGGTACGGGGATGGACCGACTAAATTGCGCGATCGGGCCTGGGGAGATACGTTCGGTGGATACCTGCTTGGGAGCTGTCTCTCGGACAATTTTTACTGGAGTCTCAACCCCAACTCAGGAGATACCGGGGGTATCCTGGAGGACGACTGGTCAACGCCAGTGCAACCCAAACTGGACTTGCTAAAGCGGATTCAGCCTCACCCTTCCTTGCTGTATCTGAGTGAAACAGATCGAGTGATTTGTTTTTCAAGAGGCCAATATGCCAATCCTACATGTCAAAAAATACAAGAAACACCTTAGGGTAGAGCATCTTGGACAGCTGTGGATAAATCAGTGTATTAGGACAACACTGCTTACATGAAAGAATGGAAATTGACAGAATAAATAGCAAGTTTGGTCTATCCTTTTCTTTTTTACAAAAAATTGAAAAGTACTCGATCAGCTGTAACGAGGATAAAGGTAGTCCGCATTCCACTTTCGTGGGAAAGCCAACGATGGATCGGGCATGAAATTTTGAAAGATCTTCTGTCGATTTCGTTGCTATCTGCCTTGCTCAAAACCCGAGACTTTTCCTGCTTGTATCATGTCCATATCCTCCGTGCATTGCTGCGTCAAAGAATTTGAGAGCGGAGCTGTTGCGGCCTTCAATCTCTTCTTCGACACGTCCTGCACGCTCCCCTTCTCATGCATTACACGCTGGGTTCGCCGAGCTGCCCGAAACAAACTGCCAGCCCTCTCCGTTGGGAAGCAACAGGGACGGGTGTGGATGCACACGCGCCATCAATGCTAACTTTCTCTCATTCGCGGTCTCCCCGGCAAGCAAGCCGCCCGTCTCATTGGGATTGAGGGCCCAGTAGATAGTGTCGTCCAAACATCGATCGATGAAGTACTCGGCCACCGCTTTTTGCCACATGGCGTCTCCTTGCTGCGCGTCGTTCAGGGAACCCCCCCACTTTCCCACCACCACCGCGCGGCCTGTGGCTTCCTCCACGCCGCCAAAGAGCTCGTCATAAGCTGCGTACATCTGGTCCGGAAAAGAGGTGGAGTAGGCATAGCTCATAGTAGGGGAGACAGAGGGTCCCAAGAGTGACACCTGGTAGACGATCCGCTGCGTGTTCTCGGAAGTAAAGAGATCCAATGGGTGCACCAGGGCGCCCCGAAGGTCCGTGGCATACTTGGCGGCGAAGTCTCCGCCTTCGATCCCTTGTACGAACCAGAGGCCCCGATACTGAGGATATTCCTGGATCAAGACCGCGGCCGTGTCTTGAGCAGCTAGGTTCCAGTCCGTGCTCGAATTATGGACACCCCATTCCGCGCGACCTCGACCCGGACGATCGAGCAAGTCAATGCCCAGCAGATTCCAGCGTTGGCCATACCGACGCAAAAGCCGCCGCCATGTGTCCTGAAATGCTTGGTATGAAAGCATTGTACCGTACCACAAGCCCTCATTGTGGGCGCCGGAAAGGGACGTGACATCATCGTTGCACAGTGCCAGCACGACTAAAATGCCTCGCGCGGCCGCCCGCTCAAAAATGGTATCAAGAAGCTGGCCCACATTCATCCCACGCAGAGAATTGTCACCTCGTACTGAGGAGGTAGGGATCTCCAGCGTCAAATTGTTAGCGGTGGTAGAAGCCACAGGAAGGCGCAGCACATTGAATTGATTTAGCGCGAGGAAGTCTAGGACATCATTGAGCGGCGAAGTCCATAAGCCGTAAGGCGCACGTGTGTCGGCGTAATCCAGACCAAACCAATTTGCTCCTTTTACATGAAATTGATGACGCCCATTGAGAAGGATAGCACCTTCCGCTGTACTCCAGGTCAAATCATGCAGATAAAGAGAGGCGGTCGTAGGCCTGCCTCGACGCATATTCGAAGCGGATAATGAAGAGGAAGTTTCCGCCGCAATGATGAGCAAGAGTCTTGAAAATGCGGTAACCACATTTCTCCTCATCATAAATTGGCACGTATATGCCATAGCACGTATTGTGTTCAATGTATTTCGCGTCAGGCACGCTACGTCCAGAGATACATGTAGCAAAAAAGGAATTATCGATGAGAATGCTACGGACGCAATTGTAGTTTTGTCTAAATTCCTGAAAAGTAACAACGGTTCAAATTTATCCCGTTCATGCTCATTGCAATTTTTTATTGTATTCTTTAGGTCATTAGCGGCTCGAATATTTGTTGATAGGAATGGCAGGTACGGCATGTATGTGAGCAGCTCGAAAAAAGAAAAACGAAAGAAACGGTGACGTACCACCTTCAATGAGAGGTCTTTAATACCCGTTAACAAGTAATCATCACCACACACTGACAATAGGGGTCCTATCGAGATGTCAGCCAAGAAATTAGGTGCTAGGAAAACAGTGATGCTCCTTAGCTCGGCAGTGCCTTTTTTCCTATCTCGATTGCAAGTCGTTTCCCCCTTCCCACACCAATCCCTGCGACTCCTCCATGACTCAAGCCTACGCGGGGATGACTTCAATTGTGCCGCGCGCCGGAGGCCAGTGCCTGCTTTCACTTCATCTACACTGTTTTCATCGTCTCCCAACTGCCAAGCCCCCGCCATTCAGTTCGCTTCTGACAGACCAGGCGTCCGGACGCACCTTCAGCCTGCTGTTGCTGCTTTGATAGAGAGGTAAGCCCTCCTTTAAGGAAACTCTGGTATACAGGGCTCAAATCAGTTTAAACAAGATGATAAAATGACATGAAAATTTCGCTGACTGATTAAAGACCAAGAAATTATTTGTTGCGTATTTCTTTGACCACATAATGAAGATATGACGGGAGGTTGATATCGTTGGGAGAAGGACATCTTTCCCCTCCGTTACCATGGAGTCAAATACCTAGAATGACAACTTTGAATATTCTAAAACATCTGATAAACGACATTCATGGGATATAACTATTTTCAAGGCAAAGGACTGGCGGGAAAAGAGAAATGGAGCGTCTGATGGAGAGCATTCGAGGGACAGAGCTCGCGGCTCTCCTGGTAAGTGAATGAAGACAGGGAGGACACCGTAAAAAATTGAGAAATGCCTTTGTTATCACTGTAGGTTAGCAGTATGTTTCAGTTACTGGCATCATTGCATCCAACGTCATCTTCGGCCTTTGGGACAGGAGGAGGTCGTGTTGTCGGAGCACCCTTTCCTCCAGGAGGCTGAGAAGGGGGAAGGGGCAGGAACGGAAGGGATTACAGAGGAATCCGAAGGTGGAAAAAGATCGGCCCGACAAGGACCCCGCCGTCCTCTGTACATTCCTCTGGTAGAGGATGAGGAGGGGGAGTACCGGATCGCGGTAGGGAGGGAGGGAGGGA